>ERZ773035.2609-NODE-2609-length-11462-cov-5.538704_pt1 | contig 11462 bp, 17 predicted proteins | sample MGYA00511487_ERZ773035 | MGnify/ENA primary metagenome ERZ773035 (study PRJEB29015, sample SAMEA2737985) | human oral metagenome | biome: human oral; feature: human-associated habitat; material: dental | place: China | collected 2024 ...
ATATAATGTTACTAGATATGACGATAATTTTGAAAAAATATAATATTTTATAAAAAAAGAAAAATTATTGTATTTTGTATTTTCTATATTGTATTTATCAATTATATCTATAATATTCATTTCAATAAAATAAGAATCAAGATTTCTCTTTTTTTCTTTAAAATATTCTATTAATAATGTTTTCCCAGTTCCTTTATCCCCTAGTATAATATATCTTTTATCATCTAATTTTTTATAAATGTCCTCGTGATTATAAAACATGTCCTCTATTTTTATATTCTTATCTCTGTACTCTTCTGTCTCAGTTTTTCCATCTATTCTTCCAAAATTATATTCTCCAAATTTTTTCATTTTAACCTCTACTTTCTTATTATGAAATTTCAACTTTTAAATTATATCATACATTGTATAATTTTGGGTATTTAAATGTTCCATAAAATAAAAAATAAGGGGCAGGACAAAATCCTACCCCATTACTTTATGATTTTTTTAATCTCCTCCATATCTTTTTTTAATTCTGTTTGCTCTTTCTGAATAGCTTCTAATAAATCTGCCATTCTCTGCATAGTATTTTTATACATTTCAAAAGTACTCTTATCTTTCCAGATGAAATATATAAGCATAGCTCCTATTGCTCCATATTGTAATAATGTAGCATCCATAATATCACCTAACCCCTAACACTTTATACCAGTATGCATAATACTCTCTAGCTTCTTTAGTCCTATCTATAATAGCTTTATCTTTATATCCCTCATTCTCCAATTTCTTTTTCCACGATGTTTCTCCAAATACTCTCACTGCTACATAAAACTTTCTTCTAGTTCTTACATCTACATTTGTTTCTTTCATAACAAAATTAAATATCTTATCTGCTAAGGTACGATTAATTCCAGTATTGTTATAACAACTGTATAAATAATCGTGGATAATTGCTGCCTTTATATATTTCCCAAATGGATTATATAGCCATTGTAAAGAATGAGGCACTGATGCCCCATCCGTTACAAATCCTTTGAAAACTTTTATATCATACCCATTAATACTATAAATATAATCTTGCATTAAAACTGCTTTCCCGTTTGGAATTGGATCCAGGATTAATTTAGTTTTCTCCATCTTCCTCATTTCCTTTTATATCCACTTTTCTACCTGTTCCAAACACATTAGAAAACTTTTGTAGTGTTGTTTCTATAATATCTATCATTCTTTTTCTGCTTAAAAATCTTCTAATTACTACCCTAGCTATAAATGGTAGGTTATTTGTTCTTTCTATTATAAATGTTACTGCTCCATCTAGCTTTTTAAGGTTATCTCCATAATTAAAAGATGTTTCTGCATACACTACTGCATTATCAAAAATTTGCACATACTTCTTTCTGTTATAAACCATATAAGCAACTATTCCAGCAGCTAATGCCATCCAGCACCATTGTTCCCAAGTAAAACTCATAAAAATTGCATACATTTTAAAAAACATACCATAAATAAAATCTTTCATAATTTAAACCTCCTGTTATTTGTTATAAAAATTAATTCTTTGTCTTAATACACTTAAATAGCCTCTCATAAATTTTAGCTGCTCTTTTAAATAAACTTGCTCCAAACCTTTTAATTCTCTAAACTTTTCTCCATTTACAAAATTTTCTAATTTTGTTACTCTGTCTTGTAATTCGTCTTTTTCCACAACCATTCTTTCTACGAATGCTTCCATTTCATACCTCCTAAAATTTTTATAATAAATTTGTCTGGCCAGACTGTTTATTAATTAGTTTTCAATTTGGAAATGCGGACCATCCTTAAATGTCTTCCAATCTCCACCCCAAGTAATTACATAACCTAACTTTCTTGCTACTTCTTTTACACAATCAGCAACTTCTTTATAATATTTAAAATCCCAAGTTACTTTTCCATCAATCCATACAGCTATATCAATTGCTTTACCTGTTAAATGGTAGCTTTTTAAAGTCTTAGATTTTCCTTGTGCAACTAATTCTTTTTGTCTTTTGAGTGTTCTAATTCCTTCTGTTATAGAAAAATCAAAAGGACTTTCTTTTATAGCTACATTCATAAGATTTTGAAGTCTTATATCTACTGTTGCAAGTTTTGCTTTACTTCTTTCAGAAAACTTATTCATTTTTATCATCTCCTTTATTTCTTTATATAAAAATTATTAAACTGACCTCATAATTTGCCATTTAAAGCCATTAAAAAAAGGTAGCTATATAAACTACCTTTAATAATAGAAACTCTTAAAATTAACCTTTTGCTAGATTAGAGTGCATTTCTTTTCTTTTAGACTCAAATTCGGCTTTTGTTAACTCTTTAGGGTTGACTTTTGTCTTGAAATAGTTTTCTGTGTCATAGACTGACTGAGTGAATGTTTTTCCGTAACTAGCCAATACTAATGATTTTTCTAAATTTAATTCTAAACCAAAATTATCATAAAAATACCAAGTGATTGGTTTTTCTTTTCCAAAAACAGTTTTTTCTGCTAACATAAAAGTTACATTTGAAGCTAATAAGGTTATATCCTTATCTCTGCATTTCTGTCTGTGTTCTTTTCCATCTACTTTATAATCAAAGCCATACTCTAAAGATTTAGCTTTTAAATCATCAATCAAAGCACAGTAATCATCATACTCTTTTTGATTATCCAGTATCCATAGTGATTTTTCTTTGTCCCAATACATATACTTTTGATTTCCTTGAGGTTTAGGTATTACTATTAATTTCTTATCTTTTATTATTTCTCCATCTTCTAATTGTACAGGTATATTTACTCTTACCTTTTCTTCTCTTGTCATTTCTCTTAGTGTGTCATCTTTATAGATGGGGTATTGATAAGATATATCAGTGATTATCACATCTGCAGTGTAATTTGGGAAATATGATAGAGGTGATTTTAAGACATCTTCCAAGCTTTCTGCATAAACAGAAAAGATTAATTTTTCTTTCTTATAAAAGTTTATTGTTTTCATTTTTTCTCCTTTCAAAAAAAATTAGTATTTTAGGTTATCTGTTCCGTCACAGATGGATATGGTAATTCTGTATAGATTGGAAAATTTATACACAAATTTTGAAAAAAATGGAAACTGGTATTATAAGCAAATTTCTAGCAATTTCTACATTTTATTTGGTTGGTTTAGTGATATTTCTTATGGTGAATCTTACTATAGTTTGCCTGTTTCTACGATATCCGAGTATACAAACTCTGTAGTTTTAGCAACACAAACTGGGGCAGGAGCTGTAAAACCAATCACATGTTACATAAAAAACAAAAAATTATATTTTAACAGTCAGAATACAACTAAAGAGAACTACAGTGTTTTCGCCATAGTACAAGTTTGATTAAATATTTAAGTTAATTTATTGAAAACAGATAAAGATATAAATTCTTTATTAGGGTCAGCTACTAATTTCAGAACATTAGTATTAATGTCTAACTGAAATTTAATGTCATTAAATAAAGTATAATGGACTATATTTGTATTTGTAGAGTTATCTAAGACAACATAAAATGATACTCCTCCAGAAAACCTAATTTTAAAATAATAATCTAATATATTGTTATATGTAACATAATCTGGTAACTTTCCACTTGTACCAACTGGTACTGGCGAGCCTCCAGCATACATTATTTGATAATCATTTCTTTTTAGATTTTCCAATCTATCCAAAAGACTGTTATTATCTAACGGGATAAAATTAGCCACATTTGCAGAAACATCACTATTTTGATTTAAACACTTATACATTTTTCTAGTGTTTCTGTCATAATAGATATAATTAACATCCTTAACTCCGGCAGTTTGAATATCTCCTCCATAGCCTACACACCCAGCAAGTCTAGCTAACATCATTCCCTCTAATGCTTTTCCTTCCTCGGTACCAAATTGTACAATTCCTGCTTTCTCTCTTGTTGCTCCATTTTTAATTTCTGTGACAGCATTATTTAATTTCTCTGTCTCTTTATCTATCAACTCTGCATTGTGATTAAAATTTTCTACATTGTAATACTCATTTCCTTGCGGTTTCATTAATCTTAGATATTTAGTATAATCTGCCATTTCTATCTCCTTTCATCATATATACTTTTATGTGTCTTATTCTTTAATTCATCATTTTTAAAGTTACTAAGTTCTATGTGTTTGTGGTACTTTCCAATCACTGCACTATCTTCATATAATCTAGTGTCATAAATTTGTTTATGAGTTTTTAACTTCAATCCATTATGCAATAAATAAGCTACTTGATTATGCGTGTTATATCTAAATTCAATACTAAAATTCAAATGTGCAGGTTTGTTAATATGTATAAAGTTTTTAAAATTATCTAAATTAGATGGTATTCCAACCACAGATGTAAATTTTATTATGAAAGAATAATCATTGTAATTTTCAATAACTTCAATTTCTCCATTTGTGAATATCTTGGCTTGTTCTTTTAAAACATGAGGTGTAAAAATATTCTTTGATAGTAAAGTATAGATAATTCTGTCTTTTCTATCTTGTAAACTCCAACCATTTTTATAATCTAACTCCATAAATCTCTCATAGTTAGCCACTTGTTGCTCATTAAAAAAAGCTATAAATAATAGCTCTTTATATTTTTGTATATCATTTTTAGCATATTCACAGATTAAATCCAATGTTCTGATTAAATCTTCTTGTAAACTATTTCTAGCTACTTTGGAAACTTTCTTTATTAACCTATTGCTCATTTATAATCACTGTCCCAACTATTAATATTTCATCTTCTGCTATTTCTAAGTTAGAATTAGAATTATTTACTTTTACAAAGTTATCATTTATTCCCTCTATTTCTAAAATAGCTTTCTCTAAACGATTAATAGATAATATAGATTTGTTAGCCTTTTCAAATGTAGCGTTTCCAGTTTTTGTAACAGCTTTTAAAAGAGATTCAATTTTTTCTTTTACATCAGATATAGTGTATCCAGATTTTAAAATAGTTTTAACTTCTATATTTATTGTTTTAGCTTTAAAACTTTCAACAGTTACATCTGCTCCAATCGGTCTTCCATCATCTCTTTGTATTCTTTCCCTAACTTTCTGTATTAGAGATGAATCTGCAATATCATTATTATAGTTAGCAATCAGAACTTTTACAGTTCCATTTCCATTCCAAAGAGGTTTTACTAATACCTTTCCAACTCCATCAACTTGCTTAGCCCATTGCTCATAATCATATATATTTCCACTGTGAGCAGGTCTCGTAGCTTTTTCTTTAGCTCTAGCTACAAGTACAGAATTAGGCTCTTTATCGTATCCGTTTATAATCTCTTTTTCATTTATAACTGAATAAATATTGCTATTTTGAATTTCAAAAGTTGTAATTTCTCCTATTGCAGCATTACCTACTTTTCCTTCAGATAAGCATTCTATTTCTATTTCTACAACTCCAGTTGTGCTTAGATACTCTTTTCTTAAAGATTTATATTTTATTCCATCTTTATTAAGAAATATTGTATTTTCTTCTATGATAGAATTTGCTTTTCCTGTTACTTTTAAAACACCTTTTGCCTTAGTTCCTGATCTTCTTTTTACTCCAAACATTAATGCATGTTTATCAACATACTCATCTTCTGTTGCAGTATCAATAAAAGTTTGTTTTTCCCAAAATTCCAACTCTTTGTAAACTTCTTCAGCTGTAATCCCAAATGTTGCCGCAATATCAAAGTTAAATGTCCCTTCCATTTTTGAAAGTGGGTTTTTAAGATTATCTAAGAAATTATTTCTTAATTCTATTTTATCTTTCATTTACACCTCCATTTCTAGCTCCCCATACACAGTTTTAACATTAAAGGTTATCTGTGGAACATATTCATCTTCATTAGAAATTTCAAAATTATAACATTCTAAAATATATGGATTTACTAATAAAGTGTCTCTTATTTGGTTAATCATTAATGCATCTTTTACAGATTTCTGATAGATTGTTCCTATGTTAGTTTCTAACTCACTTCCGTAATTATCGCTGTACACTTCAGTATATCTAAATCTTTCAGTTTTTAGTGCCTTGAAGATCCATACTTTTAAAGCTTCATTTTTTTCCAAAACTTTAACATCATTATTTTCATCTTTTATATATTCTCCAGTTTTAAAGTCTATAGCATATTCTTTAAAAATTGGCATTTCTTCAGCTTCAGTTTCTGTCTTTTCAAGGAAAATATTAAAATCTTTTTCCACATTACACCCCCTTTATTGCTCCACTAGGCATTTTAACTATCTTAGTAACAACTACATAATGTACTCCCAAAACAAGCACAAGTACTTCATCCCCTTTTTGAAGTGTATCCTCAAACCAAATATCTTTGTGAGATTTATATGTTCCAGTTCCTTCAAATTTACCTTGTCCTTTTATATTTGGTATTTTATGTGTATGGTTATCAGCCATAGCTGTAGATGTTGTATTTCCACCTTCTCCTGAACTTTCATAGTTGGACATACTTACTTTTATTTCATCTATAATTCCTTCAATAATGTAATCTCTATGATAGTGTGGCAAAAGGTAATTACTACAGTAAATTTGTTCAGATGGTATAACTTGCCCGTCAAATTCAATTGTTAAGTTTGGGGGTGGAGTAAGTACACTAGCTTTTATAATAGATGTTCCTTTTGTGGCTTGACCTATCATATCGCCAATTAAAATTCCTAATTCACTCATTTTTTATCCCACCCTTCTGGAAATAATTCATCTATTTTATCTTTCTTCTTAGCTTTTTTACCTTTTTTCTTTTTATTTTTCTTAGCTTTTTCTTTATTTTCAAATTGCACCTTATCCATTACATTTTCAAAAGCTAGCTCAATATTACAGAAATAGGTCTCTCCCTCAAAGATATGAGTATCAGATTTAACTAAGAAACTACCAACTAGCCCAGTGTGAGGCTCTTGTATCCCAATGTTATATCCTGATTGAATTAAGATATTTCCTAAACAATATAGCCTTGCACTTTTTTCTACACTCTTTAGCATATCCTTAGCATTTGCTATATTATCCACATCTTTCTCATATTGCATAACCTGTTGAAATAGCCCAAATTTCTTTTTATCCTCTGCATTTTCAACTTTATTGAGTATCTGTTGTTTTTCATTTTCTACTTTATAGATAACAATTTGATTTATTATATTTTCTATACTTTCTTCATATGAAGAAGTAGAAATGTTGTCAGCACTTGTTAAAAGAACATCTGTATAAGTTCCTTGCTCAACTATATCTATTGCTTGTTCATTACTCACAATAGAATAAATTTTTTTATTTTTTCTGTGTTGAATAGTGTAAGCATTCAATATAATTTCATAGCCAGTTCTATCAATAGCTGGATAAGTACAAGTAACTTCATCTTTTGGAATTTTGCCTATTTTTAAATTAAGTTCTCCACAAATTTCTTTTAATATTTCACTTGGCTTTTTTTTAAAAAAGTTCTTAACAAAGTTATTTTTATTAAGATAAATAGAATTATCATATGCATAAAAACTTTTTAATTCAGTTTCACCTTTCCTAGAATGTTGGAAAACTTTACCATAAAATAACTTTTCATCTTCATAAGAAAATACAATTTCATCTCCAATATTGGTTATGATATCTCCTAGATACTCAACTTCTAGCTTCCTTGCAGTTCCGTGAATTGCTCCACTCCAAATAACTCTAGTAAATATATTTTTATACTCTTTACCATTCACATATATTTTTAATTTTTCCATATATTTACCTCTCTAATAGTCCTCTTGCTACATCGCTCAAAGTTTTATTTTTCTTTATTTCCACAAGAGTTATTTCCACATCTATATCTCCTGTTCTTTCAGTAACAGAAAAATACAAAGTTTGGATATAGCATTTAAAGAAAATATTAAATTCTGGAATAATTAAAGTTAATTTTTCCTTATCATCTTTTAATTTCTTTAAAGTTTCCATAGAATTGGTAGGAGCAGTAGACAGAACAAAATTAAAAAAAGGAGATTTCATACTTGGTAAAAAAGTAGAAAAACTAATCTTTTCAGTTTTTCTATTTCCAATTAATGTTTTTTCTCCTAAATCAATTATTTTTATAGTTTGTAAATCCTGGTCACTCTCTATCCTTAAGTCTAATGGTGGAACTACAAAGAAAAAAGGAGTATTAGTGCTATCTTTAACCAGGATAAATGTTGGTCTCATAACATCATCTCCTTATTTGGTTATTTGTACAAAATTTCTTAGTTCTAAAAATATTTTTTGTTTAGCTATTTCTGCTGTTTTTTCAGCATCTGTTTCATTTTTTATTACAACTCCCCCCATATTCACATTTACTTGAGGAGAAAATGTAGTTGATAATGGAGTTACTGGAGCTTTAAGTCCTAATTTATCACTAACTTTTTCTAAGTCTGATTTTTGTCTTTCTGGTGGTTTAATTACATATTTATATCCATTAGAAATACTTTTATTATTCTTACCTTGTGTTATTTTTTCTTCTAAATTTTCAGCTTTTTTAGGTTTCCTGTATTCATATCTCTCATCATAAATGCTAGCTACTTCTTCTGAATTATTAGATATAGGCTTAAAAATCAAATCTTCTTTCGCATGAGGGTTTCCAGCTTCTGCTCTTTTATCAATAGTTTTTCCATATTCATCCCAATATTCTTTTTTTCTTTTCTCATTTTCAATAAATAACTTTTTTCTTTTTTCTTCTTCTTCAACAGTTTGTGGATTCATTTGCATAATCTTATTATTGACAGCTATTATTTCACTTTCAAGTTTATTTTGATTTGTTGATTTTCCTGTTGTTAGATATGAACCAATATTCCCACCTATTTCTCCTACTTTTCCTACTACTTTAAGCCCCAATATTACAGGTTCTAATAATATTGCTAAATCAGAAACCAAATCTATTGTTGTATTTAGGTAACTTATCACAGTGTCAAAAAAAGCTTGGATATTTTCTTTAGAAAATGTATCACTATCTGTTAATTCAATAATTTTACTTGTTAAATTTTCAATAAGACTTGTTATAGCTGGTGCAGCAGCTTCTCCTATATGCAATTTTAAATTATCCCAAGCACTAGCCAATGCTTTTATTTTATTTTCAGGTGTATCTTTTTGTAGATTATAAAAATCTTCTGATGCTCCTTTTGAATTATATATAGAGTTAGCAAGAGTATCAAAACCTTCTTTAGATGTTCCTAAAAGTGAAGTTATAATTTTCATTTGTTCAGAACCAAAAATAGTAGTTAAAATATAGTTTCTTTGTTCATCAGTCATTCTAGCAAGTATCGGTCTCATTTCTTCTACAATTTTTCTTAAACCTTTAAATTTACCTTGACTATCATACAACTTTAAATTCATAACTTTTAAAGCTTTATCTATGTCAGGTGTAGATTTTGCAAGTCTTGTATAAACTGCAGCTAGGTTTCTTCCTGCTTGTCCTGATTTTATACCATTGTTAGCTAGAGTTCCTAATAATATATTTACTTCTTCCATACTCTCAAAACTTTTTGAAGTAGATGCTACATATTTATATGCTTCGCCTAGTCCAGCTATATCTGTATTAGCATTATTAGCAGTTGCAACCATAACATCCATAAGTCTGTCAGCATCTTCCAAAGCTAAACCAAATGCTGAAATATTATCAGTTAATATGTCAGAGGTACTAGCTAAATCTTGCCCAGATGCGATAGACATTTTTAAAAGTTTAGGTGTTAATTCTAATACCTCATTAGTTTTCATTCCAGCCATAGCTTGATAATACTGTGCTTCAGCCACTTCTTGTGCCGTAAAAGGCATTGTTTTACCAAGTTCTAGTACTTGAGCTTTTAATTTTTCAGTATCCTCAACTGAAGCTCTCATTATTCCTCTATTTCTTGTAATAGCTGCATCTAATTTAGCATAACCTGTATAAACATCTTTTATAAAATCAAATCCTGCCATAATTCCTTTAAAAGCCCCAAACCCAATTGTTAGTTTATTTAGAGTTCCAAGACTATTTCTTATACAATCAGCAGTTTCTTTTACTGCCCCTTTCACATGTGTTGTATTTTTGGTAAAAGTTCCTAATTCTTTACTAGCTGATTTTATTTTTGAAGTAAACTTATCTTTAAGTTCAAGAGTTGCACTTAATACATGTTCCAAATTCTCACCTCCAATAAAAAAGAGGAGCTTTTATACTCCTCTAACTTTTAAAAAAACTAATTAAAAATATTATTTGCTATTCATTTCCATTAAGGCATCTTCTATTAACCCTTCAAAATTCACAGGCTTTGCTCCCTTTGGTTCTTTCTTCATCTTATCTAAATATTTATTCAAAATTATAGCTAAATTTTCTTCTAAGAAAATATCATTTACAATATTTGAGAATATTTCTTTATTGCAATAGTGAAAAGGAAATTTTATTTTGAAGCAATCGTCAATCATATTTTCAGTAAAACATTCTTTAAGTTTTATAATTCGTTTATATAAATCGGGTACTATCATTAATGATTTTTTAGGAGTTTTTTTGTCTGCACCACTTAAATCATAATATAAAATTTTTAAGCAGTACCTTAATTCTTCCCTATTATTTTTTTCTTTATGTAGTAGTTTTAACATATCACACAGTGTTACTCTATACACCCAAAATTCTTTTTTAAAAAAACTATTCAATAATCTTTTATTATAAATAGCCCACAGGACATCATTTTCAGAAAATTTTTTATCCATTTTATCTCTTTCTTCTATAAATTCATCTAATGTTACATTTGTTCCTTTTAGAAAATTTCCATATTGTTTGATTTCTTCCTTTTCTTTTAGATAATCTTGATACATTAATACAGCAAAAACAGCTATTCCAGTAAAAATAATAAATGTTAAAAACATAACTCCAACCCCTCTTTTTAAATATAATTTATTCTAATATACTTTACTTATTTTAGCAAATTTTTTAAAGAAGTTAAAGGTTGGATTCCAACTATGAATTAATCTTCAATTTCTATAAAAAAAGTTTTAATTGTTTCATAGGCTAGTTCATCATTTTTGAATTTTCCTATTGCTTCTGTTTTATAAGACATGTATTCACTTCGTTTTAGAAATTCTTGGTGTGTTATTCCATCTAATGCATCAAGAAATTTTTCTAATTTTTCTTTTTTCATAATTACTCCTAAAAAGAAAAAGAGAGTTAAAAACTCTCTATAATTTTAATGCTATCTATTTTCTATTGCATTTCTAATAGTCCAAACTTCTATTTGATTCTTTACAAATCTAATTTTTACAAATTCCATATAATTTCCTAATTCAGCTATTTGAACTTCTTCCCCAGCTGGTAATTTACCTAATTCACCTGAAGTAATTAAAGTATTAGCGTAATCTGTATAAGCTGATTTATTACCAGTTTTAGCCAAATATTGTAATTTCTCTATTTGTTCAACTTTCATTGTATATGGATAATTCCCTTTTGTATATATTTTTGCAAAACTAATAGTAGAAATAAAAATAAA
>ERZ773035.2622-NODE-2622-length-11438-cov-9.697092_pt1 | contig 11438 bp, 10 predicted proteins | sample MGYA00511487_ERZ773035 | MGnify/ENA primary metagenome ERZ773035 (study PRJEB29015, sample SAMEA2737985) | human oral metagenome | biome: human oral; feature: human-associated habitat; material: dental | place: China | collected 2024 ...
CTCGCGGAGAGCGGCAGCACCTACCTCAGCTACGGCATCTTCTGGCCCGCCCACATCAGCGAGGAGGAATACAAGGCTTTGAGCAGCTCCCAGCGCGAGGAGCTCTACGACGCCACGACCATCAAACTGATGAAGACCGTGGTCATCCCGATCCTCCAGGAACACGGGATAGGCGTCAGCTGGGAAGGAAACGTGGACACCCGCATCCTTCTCACAGACGTCGAGTGGTACGCCCCGCTGCCTCCGGTGGAGGAGGGCTGAGGACGGGACCGCTCAGCCGGGGAAGGGCCCCACGGGTTCAGGGCGAAACTTCTCCGCCAGGGCAGGTGGCAGGGCCAGCAGCTCCGGCTGGTTGAGCTCCCCGGGCATGATCCACGGGGTCCTGCCGGTGCGTGGCTGGGTGGTGCGGCGGAGCCTCTCGCCGTCGCTGACCAGCCAGTTCGTCCAGGCCCGCCCCACCAGGCCGGCCAGCTCCAGGGCGCGGTCCTGGCAGGTTTCTGGCCAGTTCTCCGGGAGCTGCGGTTCCGCGGGGAAGGTGGGTTCCACCAGCTTCTGGCCCTTGCGGGAGGCCGCGTAGGAACGCACGGCCTCGACGATGGCGCGCTGGTGGGTGCGGGTGGCGTCGATGAACTCCCCGAGCAGCGCCGTCGGATGCCCGTCGCTGATCGGCAGGCCGGTCAGGTCGCTGCCGGGGGTGGCGATGACGACGCGCTCGCGGGTCAGCGAGTGCACCTTCTTCAGGGCGTGTTCGTCGGCCAGGTCCACCACGACGGCGTTCGTGCTGGACGCCTCGGTGGGGTCCGTGCGGCTGACCAGCCAGATCGCCACCGTCTCCGAGCGCCGATCAACCGCGGCGAAACCGAGCATGTTGCCTCCTGGGGTTTGTGCGCCAACCCTAGTCCGCAGGGGTGCGCGGTCGCGAAATCGGGACGGTTCAAGCCAATCGTTGGACACGGCCATGGTTCTTGGCGACGGTCTCTGACAAACTGGCACCGTGAGCTCAAACCCCTTGACCTCGGAGGACCTGCTCCGGTGCCGTCGCGTCCTGGACGAGGCACTGGCCGCTGACAAGCTGGATTCCGCGCAGTACCGGACGCGTATCCGAGCGATGGTGGTTGCGGTGGACAAGGGGGATCTGTACGCCCTGATCCGGGATCTGGTTCCCGCGGCCGGGGAACCGGGTTTCACCGACGAGGGCCACGAGGTTCCAACGGTTTTCTCCTCGGTACCGGCCAGCCCTGTCCCTCGGCCGGAGGAGGAAACCACCCGGGCGGTCCGGGCAACCGGGGCCGATGCGTACGCCGGACCGGCCCCGATCGACTCGTTTCCCTCGTTCCCGGACGACGACCCCTACACCGACGAGGACGATCCGTTTCCGGACGAGAACTATTTCCACCTGGGCGACGAGGACTCACTTCCGGGAGAGGAAGACCCCTACCCCGACGAGGAGGACTCGTTTCCGGGCGTGGAGGCTCACCATCTGGACCAGGACGTGCCGGCCCCGGTGACGCAGAACTCCCCGGAGTCCTTGGAAGTGGACGACCCGGTGACCCGCGTGGTCCCGGTCATACAGCCCGGGACGCCCGCCGGGCCCGTCCCCGGGGAACTGGTTCCGGTCAGGCAGTGGTCGGCCGAGGTGTCTCCCCGGGAGCAGGCCCCGGCGTCGTCGGAACTGTCTCCCCGGGAGCAGGCCCCGACCTCGACGGAGTTGTCCCCGGTCGGGCAGCGGTCGGCCGAGATGTCCCCGCTCGAACCGCCGCCGGGCACGGCACTCTCCCCGGCGGAGCAGGACGACGACGATTCGGTGAACCGGGTGGTCGTGGTCATGGTGCCCTCCGCGCCCTCCCCGGACGAACCCGGCGTGATCAGATCCGTCTGGGACGAACTACCCTCACCTGAATCGCCCTCACCTGAATCGCCCTTGCCCGAACCGGAACCGGTTGAACCGGAACCGGCCGCACCGTCCCCGGCGGACCGGGCCCCGGTCGAACCGGAAACGGAGGACGACGAGCCGGTGACCCGTATCTCCGCCCCAGTGGGGTTCGACGACTCCGAGGCCCCCACCCAGGTGCTGGACGCCGTCAAGGACCTGTCCATCTTCAGGGATGAGGCGACCGAGAAAATCTCCGAACCACCGCAACCGGTGCTTCCGTATTCCATGAACCAGGGTTTCTCCAGCACCCCGGCCGATCCCATGGCGCAGGCGACCACCGCCCCCTCCACGGAATACGCGGTCCCTCCGATGCCGCCCCCGGTTCCCGAGCCTTCCGCCGAGGCCTTGGCGTCCATGCCCCCGCCGGTCCCTCCGTCGGCGAACCCGCCGCAGGATCCCTGGGCGCCCTACGGGCAGATGCCCCCGCCGGATCCGGCCGCGATGGCGCCCCCGCCGATGAGTGATTCCGGCTATGGCGCCGTTCCCTCAGCCCCGTACTACGGATCCCCGCAGCCCTACGGCCAGTACATGCCCCCGCCGAGCGCTCCCTACCAGCCCCCGGCCCCGGTCTACAACACGGAACCCGCCCAGGACCAGGCCCCGAAGCGTCGCAGCACCTGGGCGTGGGTGGTGGTGACGATGATGGTGCTGGCCCTTCTGGTGTGGGTTGCCTACCTGGTGATCTTCCGGCAGGGCAGGCATGCCGCCCCCGAGATCTCCTCGCAGATCCAGGTCTCGGCCGCCGTCGCCACCAGCGCGTCTCCCGTGACCGGTGGCCAGTAGGCCCAGGGCCAGCCGGCGCCGCAAATCACATCGGTGTAGTTTTACCCCGGTTGTGGAAAACTCTGTGGGAAAAGCTGGTGGCGTCCTCGCTCACCAGAGATCGCGGTAGCTGAAGTCGCCGGTCGCGAGCCGGCGCCGCCGCTTCTTCTCATCCACGCGCATCGCCGCGAGAACCACCGTGGTGCCGACGACGAAAACCCCGACGGGAAGCCCGGGAAGGTCGAGCAGGAAGATCGTGAAGGGCAGGCTCAGGGCCACGGCCATGCCCGCGACCAGGAAACGGGACGGGGGAAGATGACTGCCGTGGCGTCTGCGGCCCCTGAACACCGCCACCACGGCTATCAGGGTCATGACCCCGACCGCGATCGGCCAGCACTGCTCCGTCACGCTCCACAACACCAGCCCGATCAGCACGGAGACGAGAACGTGTGTCCGCAGGGGGATGGGCGAGGAATCCGGGGCCGCGTGGAGCGTCGACGCGGCGTAATACGCTGCGGGTCTTGGGGACATCCCGACACCCTAGTAACCGGCATCGGGGTATTGTCCAGTCCCCGGAGACCGCGGAACCCGGGCATTGCGCGGAGCTGGGCGGCGTGTCGCCGTCGCCTGTCGGTCAATCGGATGACGCGACGGGTGAACCGAGGTGTATGGGAAATCCGTTCCGATTGTGAGGCGGCCGCTGTGTTCGCGAGAGACGGAGCGGGGCGGGGAGAACCACCGGAATCACAGCCGTGTAGTTCTACCCAGGTTGTGGAAAAGTCTGTGGAACAAAACCTTTCCGGATGACATGACTGGGTGGGGTGGGGGCGACCGGTTCAGGGGGACAGCGGCGACTCGGGGACGCTCAGGACCGGCAGCCGCATGGTGAACTTCGCCCCGGCCCCCTGCTGGTTCCCGGCCCGGACCGAGCCGCCGTGGGCCTCGACGGTGTGGGTGACGATCGCCAGGCCGAGACCGGTGCCGGGGGTGTTGCGTGCCCGGTCGGAGCGGTAGAACCGGTCGAAGATGTGCGGCAGGTCATCGTCGGCGATCCCCGGGCCCGAATCGACGATCGTCAGCACCCCGGCCGAGGTCAACTCCACCCAGATCTCGCCGTCGCTGGGAGAGAACTTCACCGCGTTGTCCAGCAGGTTCGTGATGGCGCGTTCCAGCGTGGAGGCATCGCCCAGGATCGGCACCGGCTCCAGGCGCGTGTGGAAGGTGATGTTCGGTCCGCGACGGGCCGCCCGGGCCAGCGCCGCCTCCACCACCTCCGACATGTCGAGCCGCTCCGGCTGGCGCTGGAGATGGTCGTCGCGGGTCAGCGCCACCAGGTCACCGACGAGGGCCGAGAACTCACCGAGCTGGGCGGAGACGTCGTCGAGAATCTCGGAGCGGGCACCCTCCGGCAACATCCCGGACTTGTCGTCGGCCACCAGCAGCTCAATGTTGGTGCGCATCGACGTCAACGGGGTGCGCAGCTCGTGGCCGGCGTCGGCGATCAACTGTCGCTGCTGCTCCCGCGAAGTCTGGAGACTCTTCAACATCAGGTTGAAACTGCGCGTCAACTCACCCAGGTCGTCGCGTCCGTAGATGCGGATCGGGTTCAACTGGTCGGTCTGGGTGACGTTCTTCACCGCGGTGGAGAGACGACGCACCGGGGCCAGTGCGGTCTGCGCCATCCACAGGGCGGTGAGGGTGGTGGTCAAGATCCCGACCAGCCCGGACAGCGCGATCACCAGCCACAGCGAGTTCAGCGTCGTTCCCAGCGACGTCAGGGGACGTGCGTAGAGGATGGCGTAGCTCTGCACCTGGCCGGTGCGGTCCCTGGCCCGCACCGGAACCGAGACCAGGCGGTACTCCTGGCCGTCCGCCAGTTTCACGGAACGGGCCCGGTACCCCTGCTGCATGCGGGCGACGGCGATCTCCCCGGCGTCCGGGAACAACGCCAAGGACTGCTTGCCAGCCTGGGAGGTCTCACCCCGCGCGGTGGTGACGGCCAGCAACTCCTGGGACGTTCCGAGCCCCGGGCCGAGGTTGTCGAGATTCCTGATGTCGGAGTTGATGATCTCGGCGGTGGCGCGCGCGGCCGAAAGCATCTCGCGGTCCAGCTGGTCTCGCAGCGAGATTCGCGTGGACAGATAAGCGGTGGAACCGACCAGGAGCACGGCTGCGGCCACGGAAATCCCGGTCAGCGAGGCCAACCGGGAGCGGAGCGACTGGCCCGTGATGAGCCTCTCGACGCCCCGGCGGACCCGAATCCAGAACGAGCTGATCACGGGGCGGTTTCACGCAGCACGTAACCGACGCCGCGTACCGTGTGAATCAGGCGGGGCAGGCCGCCCGCCTCGGTCTTGCGGCGCAGGTAGCCGATGTAGACCTCGAGGGAATTGGCGGTGGCGGGGAACTCGAAACCCCACACCTCGTTGAGGAGGGTGTTGCGCTCCATCACACGGCGGGGATTTTCCATGAAGGCCTGGAGGAGGGCGAACTCGGTGCGGGTCAAGGAGATGTGCTGCCCCGCGCGGGTCACCTCGCGGTGCTGCGGATCCAGCGTCACATCCCCGAACACGAGCACCTTCGAATCGTTTTCCGGGGTCGGTTTCGAACGCCGGGTCAGGGCCCGCAGCCGCGCCAGCAGCTCGTCGAGGGCGAAGGGCTTGACCATGTAGTCGTCGGCGCCGGCGTCCAGGCCGTCCACCCGGTCGCCAACGGCGTCGCGGGCCGTGAGGATCAGAATGGGAACGTCGTTGCCCGACTGTCGCAGCATGCGGGTGGCCTCCAGGCCGTCGAGGCGGGGCATCATCACGTCCATGATCACCGCATCCGGGGTGTGCCCTGCCAGCTGCGCCAACGCCTCGACGCCGTCAGCCGCAGTCGTCACCTCGTCGCCGGAATACTTCAGGGACCGGGCCAGCGAGTCACGCACGGCCTGATCGTCGTCCACCACCAGGATCTGCATGGCACAAGCCTGCCATCAAAAACCCGAAACCCCGCGAACAACGCCGGTGCAGAGGGCAAACTACCCCGGGGAGGTACATCACGGTGCGCGGGAGGCGCCGCCAGCCCGCGAAGCCCTTATGGTTGCTGTCCATGGCGAAGGTCGTGTTTGTGTGCTGGGGCAACATCTGCCGCTCCCCGATGGCGGAGCGGGTGGCCCGCGGGATGGCCGCCGAGCGGGGGCTCGACGTGGAGGCCGACAGCGTCGGCATCTCGTCGGAGGAATCGGGCAATCCCATCGACCGGCGGGCCGCCGCAGTGCTCCGCGAGGCCGGGTACTCCACCGGCGGGCACCGGGCCCGGCGGGTCACCGCCGACGACCTCGCCTCGGCCGACCTCGTCGTCGTCGCCGAACGGTTCCACATCGGCAGGCTCGAACAGCTCTGCCCCGACGCCAACTACGCCCTCATCAACGACTTCAACCCCGCGATGCCGAAGGGACAGGACCTCGACGACCCCTGGTACGGTCCCGCCTCCGGGTTCCGCAGCACCCTGGCCGACATCGAGGCCGCCATGCCGGGAATCCTCGACGCTCTCGCCTGATCACCGCCGCTTGTTCACAAGCGATGCGCGAATCCGGACACCGGCGGTCGCGTTTGGATTGTCGCGATACCCTGAGGGCTTCCTCGCAGAAAGGCCCTGTGATGCTCAAAGGACGCAGCTTCACCAAGGAAACCGACCTCACCCCTGCCGAGTGGTTGGCCGTCCTGGACCTCGCCGCCCAGTTGAAGGCGGAGCGGCGGGAACGACGCGAGGTCAAGCGGCTGGTGGGCAAGAAGGTCGCCCTGCTGTTCGAGAAAACCTCCACCCGCACCAGCTGCTCCTTCGACGTCGCCATGACGGAGCAGGGCGGATACGCCACCCGCCTCGACACGGCCGGGTCGCAGTTCGTCCACAAGGAGTCGGCCGCCGACACGGCCCGCGTGCTCGGCCGCTGGTACGACGGCATCGAGTACCGCGGTTTCGCCCAGGAAACCCTCGAGACCATGGGCCGGCATGCCGGGATTCCCGTCTACAACGGCCTGACCGACTCCTGGCATCCCACCCAGATGCTCGCCGACCAGCTCACCATGCTGGAGCACTCCGGCAAGCCCCTGGAGGAGACGTCGTGGGCATTCGTCGGTGACGTGCGCAACAACATGGGCAACTCGAACCTGATCTCGGCCGCCATGGTCGGCGCCGACATCCGCCTGGTCGCGCCCAAGCAGCTCCAGACCACCGACGAGGTGCGCGCCCAGGCCGAGGCCATCGCCGCGGGAACGGGAGCCCGCATCACCATCACCGACGACATCGCGGAGGGCGTGGCGGGAGTCGACTTCCTCCACACCGACGTGTGGCTCTCGCTCGGAGAGCCGAAGGAACTGTGGGCCGAGCGCATTGAACTGCTGAAGCCCTACCAGGTCAATGCGGAGATGATGGCGGCCACCGGGAACCCGCGAGCCAAGTTCATGCACTGCCTGCCCGCTTTCCACGACCGCAACACCACCGTCGGGGAGGAGATCTACCAGGCCACCGGACTGGACGCGCTGGAGGTCACCGACGAGGTCTTCGAGTCGGAGGCGAGCATCGTCTTCGACCAGGCCGAGAACCGCATGCACACCATCAAGGCCATCCTGGTGGCCACCCTCGCCGACTGAGCCTCCCCTCTCCGGCCGGCTGCGCGCGGGTTCCCCGGTTGCGCAGCACTCAACCCGGTTTCGGGCGCGAAACGAGACGTTTTCCGCGTTGAGTGCTGCGCAACCGTGTTCTGCGGTTCCAATTCAGCCGTAGGTGGTGAAGATGACGTGGCGGCGTTCGGCCGCGGCTTCCAGGTAGAAGCTGCGCAGATCCGCCAGCGACTCCAGTGCGTAGCTCTCCTCCTCCGGGCCGTGTCCCGGGCCGCGCAGCTCCTCGGGCATGCCGGTGTAGGCGCGGTGGAAGTCGTCGTCACCGAAGGCCTCCAGCCACCGGGCGATCTCCTCCACCTCGTCCGGACTGGAGTGGGTGACCCAGATGTCGTCGTCCTCGTGGAGGGTGCGGGCCCCGCCGATGACGCCCCGGGCGGGCCATTCGTCGTCCTCACCGTCGGGGGCCAGGGCGTTGTGGATGGGTGCCCACGCCCTGTCGGTCTGGCAGGCGCGGTCGAAGAGCTGCTCGTCCTCCTCGAACTCCTCCAGGATGTCCGCCAGGTCCTCCTCGTTGTCCGTGAGACGGGAGACGTCAGCTGCGTCGAGGCGGAGGTGAAGTCCAAGCATGGAGGCAGCATAAGGGGCCATCCCGGGGTGAGAACAGAATCTTCCCTTGTGGATGTAATTTTCTGATGCGCAGGACGCCGCTCGGTTCCGGTGCCAGGTGGCCGAACCCCACAAATCTTTCCCCCCGACTTGTGGGGTTTCCGACCTTCGGATGAAACCTACGCCCCCGTAGGCTACGGTTGCGTAGGTTTAGGAGAGGTCATGAAACACGACATGGTGCAGTTGCTGACCCCCGACGGGCAGCGCGTCGAGAACCCCGGGTTCTCCTTCGAGGGAACCGACGACGACCTGACCCAGTACCTGCGGGACATGGTGTTGGCCAGGCGGTTCGACACCGAGGCCACGGCCCTGCAGCGACACGGGGAACTCGGCCTGTGGCCGCCCGCCCTCGGACAGGAGGCCGCGCAGGTCGGCTCCGCCCACGCCCTCGGTGCCCGCGACGTCGTCTTCCCCACCTACCGGGAACACGCCGTCTTCCTCGCCCTCGGGCTGCCCTTCCAGCAGATCCTGGCCCTGTTCCGGGGCTGCGACGCCGGGGCCTGGGACCAGCTCGACCGGTTCCGCAACTACCAGATCATCATCGGCTCCCAGACCCTCCACGCCACCGGCTACGCCATGGGATTGCAGCTGGACGGCCTCGTCGGCAACGACGACGGCGACAACGCGGCCGTGATCGCCTACCACGGCGACGGGGCCAGCTCGCAGGGCGACGTCAACGAGGCCTACGTGTTCGCGGCCAGCTACAACGCCCCCGTCGTCTTCTTCTGCCAGAACAACCAGTGGGCGATCTCCGAACCCATCGCGTTGCAGTCGCGGATCCCGCTGTTCCAGCGTGCCCGGGGGTTCGGGTTCCCCGGGGTGCAGGTGGACGGCAACGACGTGCTGGCCGTCCACGCCGTCACCCGCTGGGCCCTGGAACGCGCCCACCAGGGCGAGGGCCCCACCTTCATCGAGGCGTTCACCTACCGGATGGGCGCCCACACCACCTCCGACGACCCCACCAAGTACCGCCTCGACGAGGAAACCGCCGAGTGGGCGGGCCGCGACCCCATCACCCGGTTGACCACCCACCTGAAACGGCAAGGGATCATCGACGACGCCTGGCTGGCCGCCCTCGACGCCGACGCCCGCGACTTCGGAGCCGAGATCCGCGCCGCCATCCCGAAGCTGACGGACCTGACCATGGATGAACTGTTCGACAACGTCTACGCCGAGAACACCGTCGCCCTCGAGGCGCAACGCCGCGAGTACGCCGAATGGGCGGCAGGGGAGCAGGCATGAGCACCATGACGATCGCCAAGGCCATCAACCTGGGCCTACGCCGCGCCCTCCAGGCCGACCCGAAGGTCCTGATCGCAGGCGAGGACGTCGGGAAACTCGGCGGCGTGTTCCGCATCACGGAAGGCCTCCAGGCGGAGTTCGGAACCAACCGGGTCATCGACTCGCCGCTGGCGGAGTCAGGAATCATCGGCACCGCCGTCGGACTGACGATGCGCGGCTACCGCGTGGTCGCCGAGATCCAGTTCGACGGTTTCGTCTTCCCCGCCTTCGACCAGCTCGTCACGCAGGTCGCGAAACTGCACGCCCGCACCGCCGGGCGCCAGCCGATGCCGATGGTGGTGCGCATCCCCTACGGCGGCGGCATCGGGGCCGTCGAGCACCACTCCGAATCCCCCGAGGCGTACTTCTGCCATACCCCCGGGTTGAAGGTGGTCACCCCTTCCAGCCCGCACGACGCCCACTGGATGATCCAACAGGCCGTCGCATCCCCGGATCCCGTGATCTTTCTCGAACCCAAACGCCGCTACCACGTCAAGGGGGAGGTGAACGTCGAGCAGCGACCCGCCCCCATGCACCAGGCCGGGATCCTCCGGCAGGGAACCGACGCCACCCTCATCGCGTGGGGGCCGATGGTGCGCACCTGCCTGGACGCCGCCGCCGTCGCCGCCGAGGAGGGCACGTCGGTGGAGGTCGTCGACCTCAGATCCCTGGCGCCCATCGACTGGGTGAGCCTGGCCGCCTCGGTGCGCCGCACCCGCCGCGCCATCGTCGTCCACGAGGCGCCCCGCACTCTCGGGCTGGGCGCGGAGATCGCCGCCCGCCTCCACGAGGACCTGTTCTACGACATGGAATCCCCGGTGCTGCGCGTCACCGGCTACGACATCCCCTACCCGCCGTCGCGCCTGGAAGACGAGTTCCTGCCGTCGGCGGACCGCATCCTCGACGCCCTCGACCGTTCCCTGGCCTGGTGAGCCTGGGAGACAAGGAGTGATGATGAAACGCCAGTTCCTTCTTCCGGATCCCGGTGAGGGTCTCACCGAAGCCGAGATCGTCGCCTGGCGGGTCACCGTCGGGCAGGAAATCGAGGTCAACGACGTGCTCGTCGAGATCGAGACCGCCAAGTCGCTGGTGGAACTGCCCTCGCCCTATGCCGGGACCGTGACGTCGCTGCTGGTGGCGGAGGGGGTCACGGTGGAGGTCGGCACCGCCATCGTCGAGATCGAGGACGGCGTCGAGGGTGGCGGGGAGGAGCCCCCGACCCTCGTCGGCTACGGGCCTCGCGACGAAACCGCCAGGTCGCGGCGCCGCCGCAGGAACACTGCCGGCCGGGATGCGGAGGCCGCCCGTCAGGCGTTGGGGGAGAGCTACGCCTCCCGTGAGCCGTCGCGGCGTCCCGACGACGTGGATCCCGCGGGCCGGGTCGTCGCCGCTCCCGTCGGCGATCCGTTGCCGGAGACGGGTGATGCGCCCACCGAGTCGGTGCTGGTGCTGGCCTCCGATCCGCAGTCCGCGCGGGCCAAACCGCCGGTGCGCAAGTATGCGCGCGACCTCGGGGTCGATCTCGGGAAGGTCGCGGGGACCGGGCCGGAGGGCACCATCACCCGCGCCGACGTCGAGGCCGCGTGGATCTTCGAACGGTCCCGGGCGGCGGGGGAAGCAACCCGGGAGGAACCCGCGCAGGGCAGGGTCATCAACGACGCCGCCAGTTTCCAGGACCCGGGGCCGCGAAGCCACGGATTCGGATCGCCGCGCGGCCCGGAGGGTGGTGGGGAACGTCGCGTCCCCATCAAGGGGGTGCGCAAGGTCACCGCCGAGGCGATGGTGCGTTCCGTCAACACCCACGTCCACGTCACCGAGTGGCTGACCACCGACGTCACCGGCACGATGGAGTTCGTCGAGGCGCTCAGGGCGCGGCGGGAGTTCGCGGGGTTGCGTGTTTCGCCGCTGCTGATCCACGCGAAGGCGGTGTGTCTGGCGTTGGGTCGCAACCCCGACCTCAACACGTCCTGGGACGAGGAGAACCGCGAGATCGTCTACCACCGGGACGTGAACCTCGGTATCGCGGCCTCCACCCCGCGGGGACTGATGGTTCCCAACATCAAGGCCGCGCAGGACCTCAGTCTCCTGGAGCTGTGCCGGGCCCTCAACCAGCTCGTCGCCGTCTCCCGCGAAGGCAAACTCCAGCCCCCCGACTACGCGGGAGGCACCTTCACCATCACCAATGTCGG
>ERZ773035.2633-NODE-2633-length-11399-cov-8.877821_pt1 | contig 11399 bp, 8 predicted proteins | sample MGYA00511487_ERZ773035 | MGnify/ENA primary metagenome ERZ773035 (study PRJEB29015, sample SAMEA2737985) | human oral metagenome | biome: human oral; feature: human-associated habitat; material: dental | place: China | collected 2024 ...
GGCCAGGCGGTGCTGTCGCGGGGCAGCACGCGGGCGAAGGCGTGCTGCGAGCGGCCCAGCACATCGAAGACCCGCAGCCCGGCCAGGCAGCCTGTACCGGGCTTGTAGCGCAGGTAGTCGATGCGGATGCGGGAAATGTCGGCTGCCGGCAGCTGAAGCTGCACCACATCCAGCAGCGCCTGCTCGTCCAGCAGCAGCGACAGGCCGGGCATGTCGGGTTCCTGCCCGAGCAACGCCTGTTCGGACTCGATCTTCATGCATCGCTCCCGGTGTCGGCCAGCGCGGCCTTGGCCTGCAGGTCGCCCACGGCCTGACGGTGTATCTGCCACAGGGCTGCGTAGGGACCGTCGTTCTTCAGCAGCTCTTCGTGGGTGCCGGATTCGGCGATGCCGCCCTGATCCACGTAGACGATGCGGTCGGCCTGCGATGCCAGGTCCAGATCATGGGTGATCATCAGCGCCGTGCGCCTGTCGATGAGGCGGGTGATGGCGTGGCGCACCACGGCCTCGTTGGCACGGTCCAGTCCGGTGGTGGGCTCGTCCAGCACCACGATGGGGCAGCGGCGCAGGGCCAATCGGGCGATGGCCAGACGCTGGCGCTGGCCGCCTGACAGCGTGGCGCCGCGCTCGCCGATGACCGTGTCGTAGCCTTCGGGCAGTGCCGAGATGAAGTCGTGCGCATTGGCCAGCTTCGCGGCCTCAATGATCTCGGCGTCACTGACCTTGCGGCCCGCGGCGCAGGCCAGGTTGTCACGGATGCTGGCGGCAAACATCAGCGCGTCCTGCGGCAGCAGGCCGATCTGGCGACGCACGCTGGCCGTCTTCCATTCGCGGATGTCGTGGCCGTCGATCTCGATGCAGCCTTCCTGCGGATCGTAGAGGCGCAGCAGCAGCACCGACAGCGTGGACTTGCCGATGCCCGAGGGGCCCACGACTGCAACGTGCTCGCCGGCATCGAGCTTCAGGTCCAGCCCCTTGAAGACGGGACGTGCACCGTTATCGTAGGCAAAGTGCAGGTTGCGGAAGGCGAGCTGGCCGCGGAAGGCCGGAGCGGAGCGGGCATCGGGGCGGTCGGCGATGTCGGGCGATTCGTCCAGGATGTCGGAGATGCGTTCGGCCGAGGCCAGGGCCTTGGAGAGGCGTCCGGCGTACTTGGCGTATTCGCGCACCGGGCGCATGGAGTTCTTCAGGTACGAGATGAACACCAGCAGATCGCCAGCCGTGAGCGAGCCGGCGATCACTTGCAGCGCACCCTGCCACAGCACCAGGGCCGTGGCGCAGGCCACCAGCAGGTCGATGGAGCGCTCCAGACCGGCCGAGAGCCGCTTGGTGTTCATGTCGGCGTTGGCGGCCTGGCCGTCATTGCCGCGGAACATGCGCGAGAAGCCTTCTTCCAGCGCCAGCGACTGCACGGTGCGGATGGCCGACATCGATTCGGTTGCCGTGGCGGCCAGCGATCCTTCACGGGTACGCTGACGGCGGCTGGCCTCGTGGATGAGCCGGCTGCTGCGCTTGGCCGACAGCCACATCACCGGCAGCGGGATGAGCGAGATCAGCGCCAGCTGCCAGTTCAGCACGAACATCACCCCGAACATGCCCACCAGGATGAAGACGTTGGCCATCATCGGCAGCAGGGCCGAGACCGTCACTTCGCGCAACTGACCCACGTCGTTGACCAGGCGCAGCGCCAGGTCGCCGCTGCGCTGGCGTTGATGGAAGGCCAGTGACAGGCGCAGCAACCGGTTGTAGAGCACGTTGCGGACCTTGCTGAGCACTTCGTTGCCGATGCGCGCAAAGCCCACGGTGGACAGGAAGCCGGCCAGCGCCCGCAGGGCGGCAAAGGCCACCACCGCCACGGCCGAGAGCCAGACGATTTCCATCGTCTCCAGGCTGCCCAGCCACTGGCCCAGCGCCTTGTGGCCGTTCTTCGGGTCGCCCAGCACGTGGTCCACCACGAAGGCCAGCGGCCAGGGTTCGGCCAGCCGCATCAGGGTGCTGAGCAGCAGTGCCGCCAGCGAGCCGGCCAGCAGCGGCCCCTGTCCCTTCATGAAGGGACGGAAGCGTTTCAGGACGCGGCCGATGGGGCTGCCGGTGGGGCGTGTGTCTTTCTGGGGCACGGGAAGAAGGACTCCTCTTGCGACGGGCTTGAACGTGGGCTATCCGGGGGCGATCAGATCACGGGGCTGTCCGGCATGGCGGCATCGGCCATGGCCAGAATGCGTGCGATGACGGCATCCCAGCTGTGCTCGGCCACGATGCGCTGGCGACCGCGGCGCCCCATGGACAGGCGCAGTGCCGGATCCTGGACCAGGGTGGCCAGTGCATCGGCAAAGGCGTCCGGATCTCCGGGGGGCACCAGCAGACCGTCGACGTCCTGCAGCACCACGGTGGCCAGGTGGCCCACGCGGGTGGTGACGACCGGCAGTTCGGCGGCCAGGTACTCGTAGATCTTCAGGGGCGAGAAATAGAAGTTGTCCTGGGCCGGGTAGGGCGCCGTGGCAATGTCCATCTGAGCCAGCAGTCCCGGAACCTCATGTGCCTGCACGGCACCGGTGAAGCGGCAATGCTGCAGCAGGCCAAGGGCCGTGAGCGACGATTCCATGTCGGTGCGACCGGGGCCGTCACCCACCACCAGCAGCCGGGTCTGCGGGAAGCGCCGGTGCAGGCGCGCGAAGGCCTCCACCAGCAGCGGCAGGCCGTGCCAGGGCTTCAGCGTGCCCAGAAAGCCGATGACGATCGGGGTTTCGTTGCTGATGTCGGCATGGCGCGCGGCCCGCAGCTCGGCGCTGTCGGCGCTGGGCGACGGATCCACGCCATTGGCCACCACATGCACGCGTCCCTTCGTGCCGGGCCAGGTGTGCAGGTAGTCGGCCACGCCGGGCGAGACGGCCAGCAGGGCGCTGGCCTGCGAGAAGGCCGACTGCGCCACGGCGCGCGCCTCGTCTTCCAGAACCAGCTGGCGATGGGTGCGCTGCTCCTCGATGAGCGGCGCGTTCACTTCCAGAATGCCCGGGATGCCGTGTTTGCGGGCCCAGCGCATGCCCACGTCGCTCCAGAGCGAGTAGCGCTCGTAGACCATGTCGTAGGGGGCGTGGGCGTCGAGCCGCTCGGCAATGTGGTCCCGTGCCTCCAGGGCAGCATGCGCGCGCTTGGTCGGGTCACCCTGCGGGATTTCCGGCAGGTGGACGCAGGCCACGTTCTCCAGACCCGGCGGGACATGGCCGTCGAAGCGGGTGGCAAACAGCGTGACGCGGTGGCCGGCCTTCAGGGCGGCACGCACCACCGACTGCACGTGGATCGAGGCTCCCTTGGTGCCGAAGACCGGGATGCCGGCATCGGCGCAGACGTAGGCGATGTGTTTCTTCATGGAGACTCCGGAAAGGTTCATTCGGCGGCGCTGGGCTGGTGTGCGGCGTGTCGGGCGTCCACGGCCTGGATGCTCTGGGCGAACAGGTCGCGCAGGCGGGCCGTGTTGCGATGCACGTCGTACTCGCTCTCGATGAGGGCACGAGCATTGTCCGCCAGCAGTCGGGCCATGGTGGGATTGCCCAGCATCTCGGCAATGGCGTCGGCCAGCACCTTGGCATCGTTCGGGGGCACGCACAGGCCGGTCTCGTGGTCACGGATCAGCTCGGGAATGCCCACGACCTGCGTGGAGATGCAGGGGGTGCCCAGCGCCATGCCTTCCACCAGAATGGTGGGCAGGCCGTCGCGGTCACCGCCTTCGCTGATGATGGAGGGCGCCACCAGCACGGCGGCCCCTTTCAGGAAGGCCGACACCTCGGTCAGCGGTCGCACACCCGCCAGCTGCACGCGGTCGGTCAGCCCCAGGTCCTCGATCTGCTTCTGCAGCTGCGGCCGCAGCGGGCCGTCGCCCACCAGCGTGCAGCGGCAATCGATGCCCCGGTCGCGCAGCAGGCCGATGGCCTCGATGAGGAACGGGAAGCCCTTCTTCTCGACCAGGCGACCCACGGCCACCACGTGCGAGGGCCGGTTGATGGGCGGGTGGTACGGGAAGGCCGACAGGTCCAGGCCGTTGTAGATGCGGTGGGTGCGATCGGTGGGGGCGCCGAAGTGGGTGCGCAGGTAGTCCACGTTGTAGTCCGACACCGTGACGGTGAAGGCGGCATCGCGGATCTTCAGATCCAGCTGTACCGGTTCTTCGTACTGGTGGTAGATGTCCTTGGCGTGGGCGGTGAAGCTGTAGTGGATGCCGGCAAAGGCTGCGGCCAGCCGGGCCACGGTGGCGGCCTGGGTGCCGAAGTGGGCGTGCAGGTGGCGGATGCCCTTGCTCTGCGCCTGCATGGCCAGCAGCATGGCCTGACCGACCGTCACCCAGTCGTGCTCATCGGCCAGGTGAGCCAGGCGGCGGAACTCGGGCAGGGCCTTGCGTGCCTGCACCAGCAGCTGCCAGTACAGCTCGGTGTCATGGAACTGATGGCGGATGCGGTGCACGGGGGCACGCACGCGCGAGATGGCTTCCTGGAAGTGGGTCTCGCTGACCGGGCCCAGTGCAAAGATGTCGACCTGCACGCCGGCCTTTTCCAGCGCCAGGATCTCGTTGACGACGAAGGTTTCCGAAAAGCGCGGATAACGCTTGAGCACGTAGCCGACGGCAATGGGAGAACGGGGCTCGGACATGGGAGGTTCCTGAAAGAGAGAAGAAGCCGTTGAAGAAGGGAATCAGGCCGCGGAAGGCACCTGGGCCACCGGACTTGGCGTGCCCAGCAGCTGGGCGGCCAGCTCGGCAACGCGCTGCAGTCCGCCAAAGTCCAGCGCCTGCAGGGCGCTGACGGCCGGGGCCGGTTTGGCGGCTTCGGCCAGCCAGGCGCCCACGCGGGCCGGATCCAGCTCGTCGGGGTGCAGACAGCCCACCAGGCCCAGTTCGGCCAGCCGGCTGGCCCGCAGCCATTGCTCGGCACGGGGGGTGACACGCGGCACCAGCAGCGTGCGCTTGCCCAGCGCCAGCACTTCCATGGTGCTGTTGTAGCCGGCCATGGCCACCACGGCGCGGGCATTGCGGATGAGGGTCAGTGGTTCGGCCACGAACGGGATCAGCTGAAGCTCGGGCCGGGCATCGGCCAGGGCCTGCAGCCGCTGGCGCGCCTCGGCCGGCATCATCGAGCCGGTGAGGATGATGCCGCGCCAGCCGCTGGGCAGCGGTGCCCGGGCGAAGGCTTCGGCCACGGCCAGCCCGTCCTGGCCACCACCCATCATGCACAGGGCATAGGGGGCATCGGAGGTCTCGGCCACGGTCCCGTCCGAGGCGGTGCCCCCCGTGTCGCTCTTCGCTTCCCAGCGCTGGTTCGGGTCCAGATAGCCCACCGGCGTGACCTCGATGCTCTCGAGCCGGTCCAGACCGTAGGCGGAGATGGTGTCGTAGACCCGGGGATCGCCATAGATCCAGACGGCGTCGAAGCACCGTCGCAGGATGTCGGCATTTTTCTGGCGTTCCCACTGCCGGGCCACGGCCTCGGGGGTGTCGATGATGTCGCGCAGACCCAGCACGATGTGCGTGCCCCGTGCCCGCATGGTGGGCAGGACGGTGTCCAGCTCCGCCAGCGCGCCGCGCGGCACGTTGTCGACGATCAGCAACTGGGGCGCAAAGGCCGTGAGTGCGGCCAGAATGGTCTGGCTGCGCAGTGCAACAAGCTGTTCCAGCGGCATGTCGAGCGCGCGGGCGGTATAGTTGCCATCCGGCTGCTTGCGGTAAGCGGGCAGGGTGATGCTGTCGATGCCTGGCGGCAGCGCAAAGGCGCCGGATTCGCGGATGCCGGAGACCAGCAGGACCTGAGCCGACAGCGGCGGCTGGATGAGGGTCTGGGCAATCAGCGTGTTGCGGCGGATGTGACCCAGGCCCATGGTGTCATGGGAATAGAGGGCGATGCGGGGACGCATGGAAGAGGGCGTGGCGCAGGTCTGTTCTGTCATGCCTGCATTGTCCCCCATTCGCGGTGAACCTACCTTGACGACATGGTTCACGATTCGTTCAGACAGGATTGGCTACGATGCTCGGCATGAAGACCTGGTTCCTCCCCTCCCTGCTTGCGGCTCCGGTGGCTGCGCTGCTGTCCTTGGCCGCAGCCGGCACGCTGGCGGCCGAGCATGACGAAGTGCGCAATGCCGTCACGGCCGGGCGTTTTCGGCCGCTGGCCGAGATCCTGCAGACGGTGCAGCGCAAGCATGCCGGCAACGTGCTGGATGTGGAGCTGGACCGCAACGACAAGGGGCGCCATGTCTACGAGGTCCGGCTGCTGGACGAGAGTGGCCGTCGGCGCGAGATCCATATCGACGCCGTGACCGGTGAGGAAGTCCGTCGCGAGACCGGCCCCCTGCTGGCTGACCTGCCGAATCTGCTGCGCAAGGTGCTGAAACAGCATCCGGGGCGCGTGGTGGACGTGGATCTGGAGCGTGGCCGCCAGGGGCGCGAAATCTATCACGTGCGGGTGCTGCAGGAAAACGGTCAGGTGCGTGGCCTGTTCGTTGATGCCAGCACCGGTGAGCTGATTTCCGATATCGGTGTCTTCGTGCCCACGCCCGGCATGAAGCAGTTGCCCGACCTGCTGGAATCGCTGCTGCGCCGCTATTCCGGCACGGTGCTGGAGGTCGAGCTGAAGTACGACCGTGACGAGCAGCCCGTGTACGAGATCGACCTTCGTCTCCCCAATGATTCGCTCATCGAGCTGACGCTGGACCCGGTCACGGGCAGGGTCCTGAGCGAAGAAGAGATCGAGGTGCGGTGATGCGAGTGCTGATTGTCGAGGATGACCGCGAGCTGGCCCAGAGTCTGAAGACGGCGCTGGAAGAGTCCGGCATGGTGGCCGAGCTTGCAACGGATGGTCAGGCGGCTTCCTTCCTGGGCAGTACCGAGCGCTATGACGCGGCGGTGCTGGATCTGGGGCTGCCTGAGCTGGATGGCATTTCGGTGCTGAAGCAGTGGCGCGAGCAGGGATGCAATTTCCCGGTGCTGATTCTCACTGGGCGTGGTCGCTGGAGCGACAAGCTGGCCGGTTTCGGTGCGGGGGCTGACGACTATCTCACCAAGCCCTTCATGCACGAAGAGGTGGTGGTGCGACTGCGCGCGCTGGTGCACCGTGCCTACGGCCATGCCGATCCGGTGCTGCAGGTGGGACCGCTTTCCTATGACACGCTGCAGGGACGTTTCTCGATGGACGGCCGGCGGCTGGCCTTCACGGCACAGGAAGAGCGCATCCTGGCCTATCTGATGCACCAGCCCGGCGTGGTGCTCAGTCGCACCGACATTGTCGAGCATGTCTATGCCCGCGACAGCGATCCGGATTCCAATGCGCTGGATGTGCTGATCGGCCGCATCCGCCGCAAGCTGGGCGTGTCGATGATCCGTACCGTGCGTGGTCGTGGTTTCGTGCTTGCGGCGCCCGAAGGCGATGAGGCCGAAGGGGATGATGACGATGTGTCCGTCGATCCTGCCTCATGAGCGACAGTCCTGTGCAACCGACCCGGCCGGTGCGCGTGCAGCGCATCGGGCTGGCGCAGCGGCTGATGCTGCTGGGCATGCTGGCGGTGCTGCTGATTACCGGCGTGGGCGGCCTTCTGATGCGCGATCAGCTGCATGCGGCCATCCTGCGCAGCATGAGCGGTTCGCTCGATGAACGGGCCGACCGCATCGTGGCAGGCCTGACGGTGGATGGCAACGGACGGGTCAGCTTCGACAACCGGCTGGTCAGCGAGGAGTTCCGCTTCATCTTCTCGGGCTGGTACTGGCAGCTGGAAGCCGAGGGCACCGTGTATCGCTCCCGGTCGCTGTGGGACAGCAGCCTGGATGCGGCCATGGCTTCACCGGTGGCGGGTTCTGCCGAGCTGATGACCATCCGTGGGCCGCGTGACGAGCTGCTGTATGGGCTGGTGCGCAACTTCCACGTCAATGGCCATGCGTACCGGCTGTATGTCTACGGCCCGGCCGAGACCAGTCGCAAGGACATGGCCAGCATCGACCGCATCCTGATGGTGATGCTGGGTGGTCTGGCGCTGGCGATGGTGGCCGGCATGTATGTGCAGGTCTGGCTGGGGTTGCGGCCGCTGCGTCGTCTGCATGATGCGCTGCAGCGCATCCATGCCGGCGAGGCCGATCGTGCTGGCAGCGGCTATGGTCCCGACCTGGATCCGCTGGCGGCCGAGATCGACGAGGTGCTGGAGCGCAACGCACGGGTGGTGACGCGGGCACGGGGCAATGCGGCGGACCTCAGTCATGCACTGAAGAAGCCGCTGGCGCTGCTCAACGCCCAGTCGCGTTCGGCGGAAGTCGACGGGATGGAGGTGCGCCGCCAGGTCGACACGATGAACCGGATGATCGAGCGTCACCTGGCCCGGGCGGGCAGCGGGGCGGGCGATCGACGGCGCATCGACGTGAACGAGTGCCTGCAGGGGCTGATCGGGCTGATGCAGACGCTGCATGCGGCGCGCGGCATCGACTGGCAGCTGGATGTGCCGGGTCGGGTGTTCTGGCGGGGCGAGAGCACCGACCTGGAGGAAATGCTGGGCAACCTGCTGGACAACGCCGGCAAGTGGGCCCGCAGTCGGGTGGTGGTGAGGGTGCGGCTGCTGACTCAGCCCACCACCGAGGACGACGGAATGTGCTCGCGCACCGGTCTGTTGGTCATCTGCATCGAGGATGACGGTGCGGGCCTGGATGATGACGAGATCGCACGGGCCATCCGTCGAGGACAGCGTTTTGACGAGAGCACCGAGGGTAGCGGGTTGGGACTGGTCATTGCCAACGACATTGCCGAGACCTACGAGGGGCGGCTGGAGCTGGGCCGCAGCCCATTGGGAGGCCTGCACGTGACGCTACGCCTGCCGCGCTGACGACGCGCATCAGATTTCCTGTTTTTTGTTGGACCGGGCCCGATGGCTGTATGCGGGGACGGAGAGTTCCTGTCGCCCTTCATGCGGCAGTTGGATTGAAATAATCTATTTCATTGAAAGGATTGATCATGAATCTTGTGGTTGTTGGATCGGGTTATGTGGGCCTGGTTTCGGGGGCCTGCCTGGCTGACAAGGGCCACCGGGTCATTTGTGTGGACATCAGCGAGGAGCGCATCGAGGGGCTCAAGCGCGGGAAGGTGCCCATCTACGAGCCGGGGCTCGATGCCATCATCGCCCGCAATGCCGATACCGGCGCCCTGAGTTTCACCACCTCGCTGCCCGAGGCCATGCGCGAGGCCGACATCTTCTGCATCGCTGTGGGCCCCCCCCCGGACGAGGACGGCTCGGCCGACCTGAGTCACGTGCTGGCCGTGGCCCGCGAGATCGGTCAGCACATGGAGCGTCCGGCGCTGATCATCAACAAGTCGACGGTGCCGGTGGGCACGGCCGAGAAGGTGCGCGCCGCCGTGGATGCCGAGCTGGCTGCCCGGGGCGTGCAGATCGAGTACGACGTGGCCTCGAACCCCGAGTTCCTGAAGGAGGGCATGGCCATTGAGGACTTCATGCATCCCGATCGCATCATCGTGGGTATCGATTCGCCGCGGGCACGCCAGCTGTTGGACGACCTGTACGAGCCCTTCGTGAAGGAGGGTGCCCGCCTCATTCACATGGGTGTGCGCGATGCCGAGATGGCCAAGTATGCAGCCAATGCCATGCTGGCCACCCGCATCTCGTTCATGAACGAGATTGCCGGCCTGTGCGAGCGCCTGGGTGTGGATGTGGAGCACGTGCGGCTGGGCATCAGCACCGATCCGCGCATTGGCGACAAGTTCCTGCGCTCGGGGGCCGGTTACGGCGGCTCCTGCCTGCCCAAGGATGTGCAGGCGCTGGCCAGCATGGCGCGTTCGGTCGGCTTCGAGCCGATGGTGCTGAACGCCGTGGAGCGGCGCAACCAGGTGCAGAAGCAGTGGCTCTTCGAGAAGCTGGTGGAGGAGTTCGGTCCCGACATGAAGGGGCGCACCATTGCGCTGTGGGGGTTGGCCTTCAAGCCAGGCACTGACGACATGCGCGAGGCGCCCAGCATCACGCTGGTGGAGTCGCTGCTGAAGGCCGGGGCCCAGGTGCGCGCCTACGATCCGGAGACGAAGGACACGGCGCCGCGCGTGATGCCGCGTGAGGCTCAGGAAAACGGTGATCTGGTGTTCGTGAAGGACCAGTACGAAGCCGTGCAGGAGGCCGATGCGCTGGTGCTGGTGACCGAATGGCCGCAGTTCCGCTCGCCCGACATCCGCAAGCTGCACAAGGGCATGCGGGGCGACCTGGTGGTGGACGGCCGCAACATGTACATCCCGGCCAAGGTGCGTGAGCTGGGCTTCCGCTACGTGAGCGTCGGCCGGTCCTGATGCTTGGCGGGTCCGTGGCTGGTGTCGTTGCCACTACCGCGGATCCGGGGGCATGCCGGGGCGGGGCTGGCCCCGCCGGCAGGCGCTCCATCCTTTCGGGGTCAGGAGAGCTTGCCGCGCGGCCCCGGCGGGTTGAGCTTGCGGTAGTCCAGGATGCCCCGCGCGATGGCACGGGCCAGTTCGTCCTGGTACTGGGGATGGCGCAGGCGCTTTTCCTCGTCGGGGTTGCTGATGAAGGCGGTCTCCACCAGTACCGAGGGCACGTCAGGCGAGCGCAGCACGGTGAAGTTGGCCTGCTCGACGCTGGCCTTGTGCAGCCGCCCGATCTGGCCCAGCTCGGCCAGCACGCGCTTGGCCAGCACCTTGCTGTCGCGGATCTGCGAGGTGGTGTAGAGGTCCATCAGCAGGCTGGCGGTCTCGGGGGTGCTGGCGGTCTTGATGTTGACGCCCCCGATCAGGTCGGCACGGTTCTCGTTGTGGGCCAGCCATTTGGCACCCAGGCTGGATGCGCCGTGGTTGGACAGCACGAAGACTGACGAGCCGCGGGCATCGGGCTTGACGAAGGCGTCGGCGTGAATGGAGACGAACAGGTCGGCCCGCACGCCGCGCGCCTTGCTGACGCGCTTGCCCAGCGGCACGTAGTAGTCGTCGTCGCGGGTCAGCACCACGCGCAGGTTCTCTTCCTTGGCCAGCAGCTTCTTCACCTTGTGGGCCACGGCCAGCACCACGGTCTTCTCGTGCGTGCCCATCGGACCGGTGGCGCCGGGGTCCTCACCGCCATGGCCAGGATCCAGCACCACGGTGAAGGTGCGCGTCACTTCGGGGGCAGGGGCTTTCTTGCCGGAGGCCGCCGAGGACTTGCCCTTGCTGGCCTGTTTCGGGCCACTGGCAGCCTTGCTGTTGTGTGTCTTGCCGTTGGCGTCGGCAATCAGCTGCTCCAGCGGGTCAACCGGATGCTTGGGATACAGGTCCAGAACCAGCCGGTGCTGGTAGCCGGCGGCGGGCTTGAGGGTGAATACCTGCGGTGCCACGGCCTGTTTCAGGTCGAAGACGATGCGCAGGGTCTCGGGGTTGAACTGGCCCACGCGCACCT
>ERZ773035.2636-NODE-2636-length-11387-cov-4.829686_pt1 | contig 11387 bp, 9 predicted proteins | sample MGYA00511487_ERZ773035 | MGnify/ENA primary metagenome ERZ773035 (study PRJEB29015, sample SAMEA2737985) | human oral metagenome | biome: human oral; feature: human-associated habitat; material: dental | place: China | collected 2024 ...
GGTGAAAGCGCCGGGGCCGCGCCCGAAGGCAATGGCGTGCAGGCCGGCCACGGCCAGCCGCGCCTGCTCCAGCAGCGCCAGCGCCTGCTCAATGAGCGTGGCGGAGGCTTGCGCGCCGCCGGCCGCCTCGTGCGCGAACACCTGCGGGCCGCGCTGCACGGCGATGGAGAGCGTTTCGGTGCTGGTGTCAAAGGCCAGAAGATTCATGGCGCGGGCGCGTCTTGGGTTTCAGTGTTCAGACGGAGCCTGGGCCTGCTTGCGCAGCGCCGAGGCAATGAGCGTTTGCGTGCCAAACCAGCCCCAGTAGATGCGGTGGCGCTGGATGAGGCGGCCTTGCAGCTCCATGAATTCGAGAATGTCGATTTGCTCGCCCTGCGGCGTGGCGCGGGGGTATTCCCACACGAGCAGGCCGCCTGCGCTCAGAAAACGCCCGTCGCGGTGCCAGCGCACGAGTTCGTTGGGGCGGCGGCGCGTGCCTTCTTCGAGGAATTCACGGATTTGCGCGTGCCCGCGCAGCACGCCGCTGGCGCGGTTCAGGATGACGGGCACAAGGGGCGACTCCAGCTCGGCGTCTTCGGCGTAGAGCGCCAGCAGCGCGGGCACGTCGCGGCTGCGGGCGGCTTCGTGCCAGCGGGCGTAGATGAATTCGGCATCGGTCATGGATGGACTCCTTCTGGCGGCTGAAAAGCGCGGCGCTCCGGCGCATGCCGGGGCGGGAAGGCAGGCGCCATTTCTGCTCCTTGTTCCATAGCAATACCTCCTGGATGAATAAGCGCAGATGCCATTTTCAGGCCCCTGAATTTCGCTCCTCTTTTTTGCTCTTCAGCCGCCAAACAGCTCGGCCAGCGCGCGGCCTGGCTCGCTGGCGCGCATGAAGGTTTCGCCCACGAGGAAGGCGTGCACGCCTGCCTGGCGCAGGCGCTGCACGTCGGCGCGGGTGGCGATGCCGCTTTCGGCCACGGGCAGGCGGCCGGCAGGCAGGGCGGGCAGCAGATCGAGCGTGGTTTGCAGCGTGGTGGCGAAGGTGCGCAAGTTGCGGTTGTTGATGCCGATGAGCGGGGTTTTCAGGCGCAGCGCGCGCTCCAGCTCGGCGGCGTCGTGCACTTCGGCCAGCACGGCCATGTCCAGGCTGTGGGCCAGAGCTTCCAGCTCGGCCATTTGCGCGTCTTGCAGGCAGGCGGCGATGAGCAAGATGGCGTCGGCGCCCATCGCGCGGGCTTCGTAAACCTGCCAGGGGTCGATGATGAAGTCTTTGCGCAGCACGGGCAGGCCGCAGCTGGCGCGCGCCTGCTTGAGGTAGTCGGGGCAGCCCTGGAAGAACTGCCGGTCGGTGAGCACGGAAAGGCAGGCGGCGCGGGTGGCGCCGTCGCCCTGGGCATAGCTTTGGGCGATGTCGGCGGGCGCGAAGTCGGCGCGGATGACGCCCTTGCTGGGGCTGGCTTTCTTGACTTCGGCGATGACGGCGGCCTGCCCGGCGGCCACTTTGGCGCGCATGGCGGCGGTGAAGTCGCGCGTGAGCACGCGGCTTTCGGCGTCGGCGCGCATGGCGGGCAGGGGAATTTTTTTCTGGCCGGCGGCGATTTCCTCGCGCTTGACGGCGATGATTTTTTGCAGGATGTCGTTCATGGCTGGCGGGCGGTTTCAGCGGCGCTTTGTGCGGCAGCGGGCGCGCCGCCTGGTGTGCTGTTGGGCGTGTCGTTCTGTGCGCTGTTTGGCGCGTTGTTTGGCGCATTTCCGGGCGCGCCGCCTGCCGCGCTTTCTGTCTTGCTGCCCGTCTCGCCGCTTTCTTCATGAATGCCGCGCCGCAGGTTGCGGATGGTTTTGATGAGCATGAAGTAGGTCATCAAAGCGGCGATGACGATGACGATGGCGAGGGTGCCGAAGATTTTGAACAGCTCCGCCGTGGTGGGCATGTCGTGGTGGAACATGGGGCGCGCTCCTTTTCTTGCGTGTGGGCTGCAGGGGTGGCCTTGCGTGTTTCGTTCGGCTTCAGGCAGCGCGGCTGAAGGCTTGCACCTGCTCCAGCTTGGCTTGCGCCGCGCCGCTGGCAATGGCGGCGCGCCTGCTGCACGCCTTCGGCCAGGCTGGCGGCCACGCCGGCGGCGTAGAGCGCGCCGCCCGCGTTCAGGGCCACGATGTCTTGCGCCTGGCCTGGCTGGCCTGCGAGCACGGCGCGCACGATGGCAACCGATTCGGCGGGCGTGGCCACGCGGATGCCTTGCGGCGGCTGGGTGTCGAGGCCGAAGTCTTCGGGGCGGATTTCGTATTCGCGGATTTGGCCGTTTTGCAGCTCGGCCACGAGGGTGGGCGCGCCCAGGCTGATTTCGTCCACGCCGTCCAGCCCGTGCACCACGAGGGCGTGCCGCGCGCCCAGGGCTTGCAGCACGCGCGCCTGGATGCCGACCAGATCGGGGTGGAACACGCCCATGAGGATGTTGGGCGCGTCAGCCGGGTTGGTCAGGGGGCCGAGCAGGTTGAACAGGGTTTTCACGCCCATTTCCTTGCGGATGGCGGCCACGTTTTTCATGGCCGGATGGTGGTTGGGCGCGAACATGAAGCCCACGCCGGTTTCGGCCACGCATTGGGCGATTTGCTGCGGCGTGAGGTTCAGCTGGATGCCCAGCGCCTCCACGGCATCGGCGCTGCCCGACTGGCTGGAGACGCTGCGCCCGCCGTGCTTGGCCACGCGCGCGCCGGCGGCGGCGGCCACGAACATGGCGCAGGTGCTGATGTTGAAGGTGCGCGCGCCGTCGCCGCCGGTGCCCACCACATCGACCAAATGCGTTTTGTCGGCAATGGGCACGGGCGTGGCGAATTCGCGCATGACTTGCGCGGCGGCGGTGATTTCGCCCACGGTTTCCTTTTTCACGCGCAGCGCGGCAGTGATGGCCGCCACCATCAGCGGCGAAATCTCGCCGCGCATGATCAGCCGCATCAGGTGCAGCATTTCGTCCTGAAAGATTTCGCGGTGCTCAATGGCGCGCAGCAGCGCCTCTTGCGGGGTGATGGGCATGTTTCAGGTCTTTCGGGGAGAACTCGGGAATTCAGGGATTCGGAAACTCAAGAAGGCGGAGGCGGGCAGGCCAATGAAAAAGGCCGCCTGTCGCCCCTTCGCGTCAGGCGGCCCTGCGCCTTGCCTGAAGGCTGGCTTGCTTCATTAACAGGAGCAAATTCAGGGCATCAAAAAGGCGCTTTGCGCAGTTTCCACCAGGAGTACACGCTATTGACCCAATAGCGAAAAACGCTGCTTTGCCTGGGGCGCCGCCCGCCAGCGCTCAGGCGCTCACCAGTGGTCGCGCAGGCTCGAATAGGCGTTGTTGCCGTAGCTGCTGCTGCCGTACAGGCGGTTGGCCAGGGGGGTGAAATACAGCTTGTCGGCAAACAGGTACTGCTCCACCTTGGCGCCGCTGACCAGCGTGTTGTTGGTGCAGGTGGTGGCATCGGGCGTGGTGCACACGGGGTCTTTCGCGTTGGCGAAAAGCGGATCCTTCGTTTCGTTCGCAATCAGGTTGTAGAACAGGCCGGGGTTGATGGCCAGGACGGTGCGGCCCCATTTCGTGTCCGCCAGCGACAGCAGCATGGCGTCGTTGAAAGCCACGGACAGATCGCGGATGGCGTTGGCCTTGGCTTCGCCCTGCGCGCGCGCCCAGGGCGACAGACCCAGGTTGTACACGCCCGAAACCACCACGTGCTTGGCCCCCGCCTCGGACAGGCGCTTGGCCAGATCGCCCAGCGCCGTGCCGGCGGCCTTGACCGTGGCCGTGGTCGTGGCGGAAATGCCGGTTTCGTTCACGGCGGTCACGATGTCGGTGTGGCCGCCGGAGAGGATGATCACGTCGCTGTCTTCAAACTTGTTGTTCAGCCTGGCCAGCAGCGCGTCCACCTGCGCGGACAAGCTGGGCGCGCCGCCGCCCGTGGGATCGGCGGCGGTGATGCGGGCATTGCCGCGCGCGTAGCTCAGGCCGCCCGTGGAGCTGTCAGCCAGGGTCAGGCCGAAATGGGAGGCCAGCTGCTGCGTCCACAGCATGGAGCCGTCGTTGATGGTGTAGCGCTTGCCGTCGTGGCCCAGATCAATCATGCCGTCGCCCACGGCCATGAAACGCGTGGGCGTGAGCTGCTGCACGGTGGAGCCGGAGCCGCAAGCGGCCAGCAGGCTGGCCGCCGCCACCAGCGCCACGGCGGCGGCGCGGGAGAACCAGGAAGTCTTCATGTGTCAGGTCTTTCCAGAAAAAAGGGGAAAAGAAGAAAAGGGCGGGGAAAAAATCGCGCCCGAGTTTAGAACCCCGGCAGGCAGCGGCCCGCGCGACCCTCTTGCGCCGCCTGGCCGCAGGCGGGCGCTTACAGCACCAGCGCCGCAACCCAGCCCGCCAGCAGCAGCGGAATGTTGTAGTGAATGAAGGTGGGAATGACGCTGTCTTTGACGTGGTTGTGCTGGCCGTCGGCATTGAAGCCCATCGTCGGGCCGAGGGTGGAGTCCGACGCGGGCGAGCCGGCATCGCCCAGCGCCCCGGCCGTGCCGATGATGGCCACCGTGGCCAGCGGAGAAAACCCCATGTGCACGCAAATCGGCACGTAAATGGCGGCAATGATCGGCAGGGTGGAAAACGAGCTGCCAATGCCCATCGTCACCAGCAGCCCCACCAGCAGCATGGCCAGCGAAACCAGCGCCTTGCTGTTGCCGAAAAAAGCCACGCTGTCGCGCACCAGCGGCTCGATGCCGCCCGTGGCATTCATCACGGCGGCAAAACCATTGGCGGCAATCATGATGAAAGCGACCATGCTCATCATGCGAATGCCGCTATTGAAAACCGTATCGGCCTGCTGCCAGTGAATCACGCGCGAAACCATGAAAATGGCAAAACCCAGCAGGCCCGCAAGAATCAATGAGCCGGTGTATTTCTGCGCCAGAAAGGCAATGCTCACGGCAATCACCGCGACAATAATATTTTCCCGTTTGACCGCCACCTGCTCCGCCGCCCCTTCAACCGGCAAATCCTGATAATGGCGCGGCTTGCGGTAGCTGAAGAAAATGGCTGCCGCCAGCCCCGCCAGCATGCCCAGCGCGGGAATGAACATGGCGTGGTAGATATTGACGCCGGATACATCCATGCCGAATTTGCTGATATTGCCGAGCAGGATTTTGTTCAGGAAAATGTCGCCAAAACCATAAGGCACGAACATGTAGGTGCAAACCAGCCCGAAGGTGATCACGCAGGCGAGCATGCGGCGGTCCAGCTGAAGGCGGTTCATCACCACCAGCAGCGGCGGCACCACCAGCGGAATGAAGGCGATGTGGATGGGGATGAGGTTTTGGCTCATGATGCTCATCAGCAAAAGCGCCGCTATCAGCAGCCATTTCACATAATGGCCGCTGCCTTGCGTGGCGCGCCTGACAATGACATTGGCCATGGCCTGCGACAGCCCCGAATAGGAAATGGCCACGGCAAAAGCGCCCAATACCGCGTAAGACAGTGCCGTGGTGGTGCCCGCCGTAATGCCTTCTTCAAAAACCTTGACCAGATACTTCAATTTCAGCACCACGCCCGGTTCAGTCACGCCCGCAACGGCATCGGGCGGCAAGGCGGCCAAAATGGTGGCGGCCGGAATATCCGCCATCAGCCCGCCCGCAAAGGCGCTGATGATCAGGCTGAAAACCACATGCACGCGCGCCAGCGACAGCGCCAGCATCAGGCACACGGCAAAAACGACTGGATTCATTCCAAAACTCCAAATGAAAATACAAAAAGATAACCGGCCATTGATACGGAACCCATCTGCTGAACGCAAATCCGCGCGCCGCGCAAATCACGGCTTTCAGTCTTGCCGCGCTGGCGGCTCTTTGGGAGAAGCCGGGTTGTCCGGGGCCGCGTTTTCACCGTCAGCGGCGGCGGCTGTTTCCATTTCGGCTACCAGGCGCGCGTCGGACTTGCGCGGCAGGATGAAGCCCAGAGGGTGGCGCCACATGCGCCGCCAGACGGCGCGGTAGATGCGGTGCCGCTCCACGTTGGAGATGTTGTGCGCCGTCAGTGCCAGGCGAAAGGCGAAATGGAAGCTGAACGCCACGTTCATCAGCCCTGTGAGCAGCGCTCCGGCCACGGCCCACCAGAAAGCGCTCTCGTGCAGCACGGCAGGGCCGAGCCGATGCGCGGCGGCAGCCATCTGGCCCGCCACGAGGGTGACGTGCCTCACTTCAAAGTGGATGCCGAAGAACTGGAGCACGGGCGGCGCCAGCCCCAGCATCAGCCCCAGCGAGATATTGGCGGCATAGCCGGAGATGTGTTCGCGCCAGTAGCAGCCCCAGCGCCGCGCGCGTTCTTTGCCCAGCCAGCGCGTGCTGCGCGGGTTGTAGGCAATGGCCGAATCGAGCTTGTGAAAGACAAACCAGTTTTCCACCCACCCGGCCACTACGCTGGAGGCAAACAGCAGCACGCCCGTGATGGCAGCAAAAAGTGGCGTGGGGCCAAACAGGTGATGGTCGGCGATGACGTGGCGCGCGTGTCCGGCCGTCATCATGCGGGTATCGCCCAGGGCCGCGAATGCCAGGCCCAGCAGCCAGGCCAGCGGGATCACCAGGACGAGATTGCCGACGATGGCGGCAAATTGCGAACGCAGCAAAAACATCACCTCGGTCACGAAGCAGTCTATGGCGCCCGGCGCGTTCAGGCTGCGCAGCTTGGCGGCCAGGGCCGGCGCGGTCATTGCGGGCTGCTTGGTGGCAATCGTCCAGTGCAGCAGCATCACCAGCACGAAAGCCAGCGAGTAGTTGATGCCCGCCGCCAGACCGCCCCAGAAGGCCGACAGCCCCAGCGTGTACAGAAACAGCTTGCCCCAGGTGGCCAGCGCCATCACCGCGCCGCCGCCCGCTGCGGCGCGCAGCATCTGGCGGTACTCCTTGCCGTTGCGCGTGATGTAGTGCTCGCCGCCTTCGGCATTGCGCTCGGTCACCTTGGCGGCCAGCAGCTGCGTGTTGCTGCGAATGAGCGCGCGCACGCTGAGCGTGTCGCGGCTGACGCGCACCAGGTGCGAGAGCATTTGCGCCGCCGCCAGCACCGGCTCGGCCGTCTCCAGGCACAGCAGCAGGCCCTTGACGCGCAAGATGCGCTGGCGCATTTGCTGAATCTGGAACTCGATGTTCACCGAGATGCCGTGCTCCTGCAAATGCGCGTACACCGTGTTGGCGCTGGCGCGGCAGGCATCCAGATGCTCGCGAAACGCTGCAATGGCCTGCTGCGCGCCGGGCGACAAGCGCCCCTGCGTCTGCACGGCCGTGCGCAGGGCCTCGAACATCGCGGGCAAATCATGAAAGCGCCGCGCCTGGCGCGCCTCCATCGACATGCGGCTGCGAATGCCGGGCGACAGGCCAATGGCGCTGATCTGGCTGACGGCGTAGGTGAGCGCGTCCAGCAGCGCGCGCTCGGCGTAGTCGTATTGCGCGGCGCTGCCGGGGCCAGGCGGCTCCTCGTCAAACAGCAGCTCGCCCATGCGGCGGGCCGTTTCCTTGTCCAGCGCGCGCAGCCAGCGCGCGTCCAGCTCGCCCGGAAACAGCAGGTAAATCAGATCGGCCTGGTTGGTCGAATCGGGCGTGACCGGCAGCAGCTTCTTGCGCAGACGGCGCGCCAGCTCGCTCAAGAAAGCCGCGCGCGGCGCAAAGCCCAAATCCGCCAGCAGCGGCGTCTCATCCGTGGTGGTGATGAACACCGCCCACCAGCGCCGCCAGCGCTGCCGCCAGTGCGGGCGCACCGCCACCGCGTCCAGCAGCGAACGCACGCGCGTGAGCACGGCCTGCACCTCGTCTTCGCTGGGGTTTTGCCAATCGGCGCTGCCGCGCACCCAGTCCAGCAGGCCAATCAGCCACAAATGCCGCTCCACGCGCGGCGCGCTGGCATCCAGCGCTTCCAGATGCCGCACCAGTTCAAGCTGCGAACGGGCCATTCATCCACCCGCCAATTCATTTTTTGCCATGGGCAACGATGGTAGCGGCGCGACAATGCGCCCCTTTCACTGGCCCTTTCAGCCACGGTTTCACCCGCAGCCTCATCCGCCGCTGCCGCAACTCGCCCTGCTTCGCATGACCGCGCCCCGCCACTTCATCGCCCCTTCCATCCTCTCCGCCGACTTCGCCCGCCTGGGCGAAGAAGTGCGCAACGTGCTGGCCGCCGGCGCCGACTGGATTCACTTCGACGTCATGGACAACCACTACGTGCCCAATCTCACCTTCGGCCCCATGATCTGCGAAGCCCTGCGCCCCCACGCCCGCCTGCCAGACGGCCAAAGCGCCCCCATCGACGTGCACCTGATGGTGCAGCCCGTGGACGCGCTGGCCGCTGCCTTTGCCCGGGCGGGCGCGGCCACCATCAGCTTCCACCCCGAAGCCAGCGCCCACCCGCACCGCAGCGTGCAAGCCATCCGCGCCGCAGGCTGCCGCCCCGGCCTGGCCTTCAACCCCGCCACCCCGCTGGACGTGCTCGACTGGCTGATTGACGACATCGACCTCATCCTCATCATGAGCGTCAATCCCGGCTTTGGCGGCCAGAGCTTCATCGACAGCGCCCTGCGCAAAACCGAACAGGCGCGCCGCCGCATCGAGCAATCAGGCCGCGACATCCGCCTGCAAGTCGATGGCGGCATCAAGCCCGCCAACATCCGCCGTGTGGCAGACGCCGGGGCCGACACCTTCGTGGCCGGCAGCGCCATCTTCGGCCAGAGCGACTACGCCCAAACCATCGCCGCCATGCGCCAGGCACTGGCCTGAAAACCGGCCCAAAGCCTGCCCGTGAGTGCAAAAAGCGCGGCTCCGGGCGGCCTGCGCCTTGCAGCCTGCGCGGTCTTATTTCGCTCTTTTATTCATAGCATGAGGTCCTAGTGGGATCTGCGCGAGACGGCATTTTTGGTGGCCTGAATTTGCTCCTGTTTTGATATGGCCTGGCAGGCTCCTCCCTGTAGCACGGGCGCGCCAGAGCGGGCCGCCGGAGCCGGAGCTGAAACCTTTGGGGCTGAAACGCGGCAAAGCGCCCGGGGCTGCGCTTTTTGCACTCACGGGCAGGCTTCGAGCCGGTTCTTATTCCTTGCGCCCGTCTTGCGCGAGAGGCCCTGCGGGCAGATTGGCAGGCGGCGGGCATGAAAAAGCGCCCCGGAGGGCGCTGGCGAAGAATGCGGTGGCCGCTCACGCCTTGGCCGTGGTGCTCTCGCTGCCAGGCAGCAGGGGCGTGGAAGCGGCGTTGGGAACGCGCATGGTGACGCTGCCCTGATAGCGCGCGCCCGGGTCCACTTGCAGGGTTTCGGCTTCGATGTTGCCCTGAATTTGCGCGGTGGACTGCAAATGCAGGCGGCCTGCGTGAACGTTGCCTTCGAGCCGGCCCAGCACCAGCAGATCGGAGGCATAGACATCGCCTTTGACCAGCCCCGTCTCGCCAATGACGGCGCTGCCCTCGCAGCGCAGCGTGCCGTGGATGCGGCCATCGAGCTTGATGGAGTTTTGCGCCGTGAGATCGCCTTCGAGCGTGCACTGCTCGGCAATCACGGTGTCAATCTGCTTGCTGGCGCTGAAAGGCGCGGGGGTGTTTTTGTCTTTGCCGGAACCGAACATGATGCTGCTGCCTTGCTTGGGAGAAAAAAGGAAAGGGCGGGAAAAACAGACTGGGATGAGCGGCTGGAAAAAGGCGGGGCCGCCGCTTCAGGGCACGGCCTCGGAGGCGGGCTTTTCAAGCTGCTTTCTGACGGGCGCGTTGAGCGAGAGGAACTGCTCCGGGTCAATGCGCTGGCCCTTGCTCTGCACCTCGTAATGCAGGTGCGGGCCGGTGGAGCGGCCCGTGGAACCCAGCTGGCCGATGACGCTGCCCGCTTCCACGTGCTGCCCGGCTTTCACGCTGATTTTGGAAAGGTGGGCATAAACAGTGCTGTAGCCGTGCGCATGGTCCACCATCACGACATTGCCGTAGCCGGACTGCACGCCCGCGAAGTGGACCTTGCCTTTGGCCGTGACGCGGATGGGCTGGCCCGTGCTGCCCTTCAGGTCCAGCCCGCCGTGGAATTCGCTGCCTTTTCCCGTGAAAGGGTTGGAGCGGTTGCCAAAACGAGAGCTGATGGGGCCGTTGTGCGGCATGCCCAGCGGCACGGATTGCAGCACTTGCAGCAAGTCGCCCGCGTCTTCCACCGCCGCCTGGCGGCCAGTGGCCTGGCGCACTTCGCGGCTTGAAACGGGGCCGCCCGCCGCCTTGTTGGGCTTGCCCCTGGGCGGCTCGACGGAGACGGGCTTGACGTTCACGCCGCGCGCTTTCAGGTATTCGCGCAGTTCGGCCAGCATGTGCTCGGACTTTTTCAGCTCGGCCAGCTTGGCGTCCACCTCGGCAGCCTTGGCGGCCATTTCGGCGGACTGGGTGTCCCGCGCCTGCTCCAGCTGCTGGCGCAGCGCCTCGATTTCGCGGGCGCGTTCTTCCAGCAACTGCTGATGTTCAACCTGCGCCTGCTGATGGCGCTCGCTTTGCGCCTGCCGCTGGCCCCAGTAGCCCCAGCCGATGGCGGCCAGCGCGCCCAGCAAGGCCACGATGACGGCGCCCAGCCCCATCAGCAGCGGACGCATGGACAGCAGCAGGCGCGTATTGACTTCCACCGAGCGCGTCTGCTCGGGGGTGACGATGAGAACCGTGGAGCGATGAGTCATGGCCTGTAACGTTCAACAATGGATTGCCCACCTTCATGGCAATCCGCAATCAATTCCTGGTCGCAAGCGGCCAAGTGTACCTTGTGTGACAAATGGTTTTACGGCACATAAAACCGTGTCAGCGCACATGAAAAGAGCCGGGCGGCCCGTTCTTGCGCGCGCATCTGGGCATCTTGCATGCGCATGGAGCCTGCTTGCCGCCTCCGGCATGGTCAGCCGCGCCCTTGCAGCACCGCCTGCGCCGCCTGCGCGAAGCCCGCGCCGCGCTCGCCCTGCGCCACGTAGCGCGGCAAGTGCTCCATGTGCGGCGCAAAGCGCGCCACGTTGGCCACGCCCACACTGTTGGGAAAGTGCTGGAACATGCGCTGGTCGTTCGTGGAATCGCCCACGTACACCCAGTGCGCCATTTCATCCGCCAGGCGGCGGCCCAGCAGCAGCTGCACGATCCAGTGCGCCCCGGCCAGCTTGTCATGCCCGCCAATCCAGCCATTGATGTGAATGCTGCTGACCGTGGCCGTCAGCCCCTCGGCCCGCATCAGCGCGGCGGCCTGCTCAATGGCGGCGGGCGGCAGATGCGTGAACTCGCCGTGGTCAATGGCAATGTCCGTCTCGCGCCCCGCGCTGTCTTGCGCCAGCCGCGCCAGCGGCACTTCGCGCAGCACGCGCGCGGCCACCGCTTGCAGGCGCGCGTAGTTGGCCTGGCGGCGCGCGGCATCCGGCTCGAAAT
>ERZ773035.2637-NODE-2637-length-11386-cov-8.487953_pt1 | contig 11386 bp, 7 predicted proteins | sample MGYA00511487_ERZ773035 | MGnify/ENA primary metagenome ERZ773035 (study PRJEB29015, sample SAMEA2737985) | human oral metagenome | biome: human oral; feature: human-associated habitat; material: dental | place: China | collected 2024 ...
CGATTTAGTAGGTGCGAGTTTTGCAGAAGCGCAGCTGCACGGACAGATAGCGAATGCGCGGCAAATTATCATAAATTTAAAGCGTAGCGGCGCTGCGCGATCTCATCAAATATGCAGAAAATTTTACGGCAAATTTAAAACGCAGTCTAGCAGAGTTAATACGGCGGATTAAAATGCGACTTGCAGCGGTTAGTGCGGTAAATTTGCTCTGCGATTGCAGTTAAATTTTCCGCCGCGTGGAGTAAATACCGTGCAGAGGTTAAATTTGCCGCATAGAAGCTAAATTTTGCATCGCAGTTAAATCGACAATAGTCAAATCACAGCGAGCTAAAACGCTATAAATTTAGAGCTCGCGGGCGTAAGCGCTTGACTTGCGGCTGAGCCGAGATCTTTTATTATAAGATGCCTATTGTTCGCATTCCTGCGGCTGTTTAAAACAAACCGCGCCGCGTTTTAAATTTTAAAATTTTATTTGAATAAGCTATTTACGCTCTCGTCGTGATATACGCGCCTGATGACCTCGCCGAAAAGCGGAGCGACGCTGATTACCTTGATGCGGTCGCTTTCCTGCTTTAGCGGGATTGTGTCGGTCACGACGAGGCCGTCTAGCGCGCCGCTTTCGATGCGCTCGTATGCCGGGCCGCTCAGCACGGCGTGCGTACAAAACGCGCTGACGCTCTTCGCGCCCTGTTCCTTAAACGCGCCCGCGGCCTTGACGATGGTGCCCGCGGTATCGATCATATCGTCGATTAGAATCACGTCCTTGCCCGCGACGTCGCCGATGATATTCATCACTTCGCTTTTGTTCGCCTCCTCGCGGCGCTTATCGACGATCACCAGATCGAGCGAGAGCTTTTTAGCGAAGCTTCTGGCGCGCGCGACGCCGCCAACGTCGGGGCTGGCGATGATAGGATTTTTTAAATTTTTCTCTTTCAGGTAGTCCAAAAATATCAGCGAGCCGTAGAGGTTATCGACCGGCACGTCGAAAAAGCCCTGTATCTGCCCCGCGTGCAGATCCATCGTAACGACGCGGTTGATTCCCGCCGTCTGCATCATATTTGCCACGAGCTTCGCGCTGATCGGTACGCGCGGGGCTGCCTTGCGGTCTTGGCGAGCGTAGCCGAAGTAGGGCACGACCGCCGTGATCGAGTTCGCGCTGGAGCGCTTCAGCGCGTCGGTTAGGATCAGAAGCTCCATCAGATTGGAGTTTGCGGGCGCGCAGGTCGGTTGGATGACGAAGACGTCCTTGCCGCGCACGCTCTCGCCGATCTGGACGCTGATTTCGCCGTCGCTGAAGGTTTTGATCGCGCATTCGCTAAGCGGCAGTGAGAGATATTTGGAGATTTTTTTGGCAAATTCGGGATTTGCGGTGCCGGAGAAAATTTTATATCCGCGCATTTTGATGACCTTTGGATTGAAATTTGCTCGAATTCTACACCAAAAGCGCTAAATTTTAGCTAATTCGCCCGCCGTGCCTGCGTAAAATTCATAAGCGAGTATCGCGAACCGCCGCCCGTTTGCGAGATAAATTCTTTAAAATTTCAGGGCGCCTCGGTTCGCCGCGGTTTTACTTTTGGCAAAATTCGGCTTTGACTTACGGCGCCCGCGAGCGATCGTAGCTCGCGTTTTTGCACGAGCAGCCGCGCAGATTGCGGGCAAAACCGTATAGCAAAGTTTGATGAAAGTCTGAGAGAGCGCATCAAACGTGGGTATGGGTGGCTAAAATCCTATCGCAGAGGGTGGGGCGCCGGTTAGTGCGGGATTTTATTATTTGCGATACAGACGCGCAAAATTTTATCTTTAGAGCTGCGGAGATTGCGTGTAAATTTAGATTTGAGCTTGCACGGGACAGACTACGCGGATACTTTGCGGCGCGCTAAATTTAGACTGTCGCGGCATATAAATCTTAGATTTCTTAGGCAGTTAAATTTAAAATGCGCTTTGCTTTGGCGAAAATTTAAAGCTCGCTTTGACGATCAAATTTAAAAGTTCGCTCTTTGGAGCTTGATTGTGCGCCGCGAAATTTAAAATTTATCGTGCGAGCTCCATTCACCGCTTAAATTTAGATACGCTTTTGCACGTTTAAATTTTAAAATCGTGCAGGTTTGCTTCGTAGCGTAAATTTCGATATCGTTTTTACACGCTTAAATTTAAAATCGCGCGGCGCGGCGTAAATTTAATCCGCTGCGAGTGCTATTCCGTGATTTTGGTGGGTTCGCCGAATAGCCTATTTATCTCGGAGATCAAAATTTCCTTGCCGTCCTGCGCGCCGTTTGCGAGCTCGGCGAGGCCTGCCTTGGCGGCGCGCACGCTCTTACTCGTATCGCGGGGCTTTGCGGCGTAGTTTTGCGGATCGGTAGATCTTAACAGATCATCCTTCCCTCCGTCGTCATCTCCTGCAGAAATTTCGGAATTTTTCAGCTTGGAATTTGAAGTGGAATTTTGTGCATTAGAATTCGCTGCGAAATTTCGCAGCGCAGAATTTTGCGCCGTAGAATCCGCCACGGATTTTTCCAAATTTTGCTGCTCGGAATTTTTTACCACATCCGTTTGCAATTTTGCGGCTTGCGCCTCATCTGCGGCGGAATTTATTTGCGGCGCACAGCTCTGCTCGCTCGCTTGCGCGCCGGTTAAATTCCTATGATCTTGCTCGCCCGCTTGCGTAGATTCGGGATTGTCTTGCACGCTGCTAGAGATTGAGCTTTCAGTAAAATTTTGCGCCGTGGGATTTGCAGGGCTTTGCGAGGTCGAATTTGCAGGGCGCATAGTATCGGCGCCGGATTCGAAAGCCGCGCCTTGCGTAGAATTCTTGCTTTGCGTAGCGGTTGCGCCGCGTGCGGAATTTCGATCACGCTCGCTTTGGGCGGGATCATCGCCGTTTTGCGGTGCGCTTTGCTCGATTTTTATTTTTGCGTTCTCGCCGAAAAGCGATTTTAGCACGCTATTGATCGCTCGCGAGCCCTTGCGTAGGTACTCTCTGTCCTGCTCCTGCGCGCGCGAGAGCAGATACAGCGTGCCGCGCTCGAACTTTAAAAATTCCACGCACTTGCTAAATTTCTCGCCCAGATCATAATCGCGGTCGTAAATTTTGGCTAGAAAATTCTCGTAAATTTCATTTTGAGCGCCCGTTTTGACGGACGGGCTAGAATTTTGAGCCTGCGCCGCCGCACCGCCTGCGTTTGGTTTTATTTCGCCGCCTGCGTCAAGGCTCTGCTTTGCCGCACTGGAGTTTTGCGCCGAGCTTGCGGGACGTTTTGCGCTCGCAGTAAAGCTAGGCACGCCGCTTGTCGCGCTACCCTGGTCGCTCGGTGCAAAAGCCGCGCCGTCCGGCTCGCTATTTGGCGCAAATGTAGCACTTTGGTTGGAATTTGACCTAAAATTCGGCGCGGAGCTTTGCGCGTTTAAATTAGGCGCCGAAGCGGAAGCATAGCCCTCGCCTTGATCCAGCGATCTGCCGACCTCGATAAGCTCGTCGATTTCGCGCAGATTTACCGCCTCCATCATCATAAAAATCATCATAGAGATCGCGTAGGTGTTGTCCGGGCTGATGGCGAGCATGCTCTTAGCGCCCGCTAAAATGCGGAAAAACCGCTCATACATCAGCAGGCTAAATTTCGCGTCGCGGCGCAGGAATTTATCCTTTAAATTTGCGATCATCTCGTCGATTATCGTCTCGGCGTTGTAGTTTTCGACCTCTTTGATGATCTCGATCGCGCCGGCGCGGTCCTGGCGCAGCACGACGTCTAAAATTTCGCCAATTTTAGCGGGATCGAGCAAGCCCAGCATATCGGCGATCGCGCGCTGCGTGATTCCTTCGCGGCTAAAGATAATCGCCTGATCGAGGAGCGTGAGCGTGTCTCGTAGCGAGCCTGAGCCGCTGCGCGCTAAAATTTCAAGCGCGCCCTCTTCGTAAGCGATGTTTTCGGTTTTTAAAATTTGCTCTAGATGCGCTACGACGGCGCTTTTAGCGATCGGTTTAAAGCGAAAGTGCTGCGTACGCGATAGCACCGTGACGGGAAGCTTGAGCGGATCGGTAGTCGCAAGGATAAATTTTACGTAGCTAGGCGGCTCCTCAAGCGTTTTTAAAAGCGCGTTGGAGGCCTCTTTGGTGAGCATATGCACCTCGTCGATGATGAAAATTTTAAAGCGCGCGCTCGCGGGATGATACTTCGTCTGCTCGATGAGCTCGCGGATATCGTCGATCTTGCGGTGGCTGGCGGCGTCCATCTCGATGATGTCGATGTGGCGCCCCTCGTTTGCCATTACGCAATTATCGCAGATCTCGCACGGCTTGCCGGTAGGGCCTTTATCGCATAAAAGCGCTTTGGCAAAAATCCTAGCCGTCGAGGTTTTGCCGCTGCCGCGAAGTCCGCTGAAAAGATATGCGTGGCTCAGCCTGCCCGAATCCAGCGCGTGCGCGAGGCTTTTGGCGACGGCGTCTTGACCGATGAGCTGCTCGAAGCTTTTGGGTCTGTATTTTAAAGCGAGTGCTTGCAAAATTTCTCCTTTGATCTTACAATGATACAAAAAAATCTATAAATTTTAAATTTAGTGCTACAATGCGCCCGAATTTCATAAAAAGGATCGAAATGAAAAAATTTTTACTCGGCGTCTTTGCGCTATTTTTTGTCGCCTGCTCGCAAACCAGCAGCGTCATCAGCCTAAATCCGTATCTTTCTAAGGCCGATCAGACCGTAAGCGGCAAGTCGGTAAATATCAACGCGATCAACGATCAGCGCGAAAATCAGATGGTAATCGCCGTTATAAACGACAACGACGGCAAACTCGTCGATGAAGTGCTTTTAAAAAACAATCTCTCGGCGTGGTTTGATCAGGCTTTGCGCGCGGAGCTTGAGGCTCGCGGCGTAAGGATCGATCCGGCAAGCCCGAATATCGTAACCGTAAATGTCAGAAGCATCTCGGCAGCGATCAACGGCTACTCGAAGGAAAATATGAGCGCAAGAGGCGAGATCGCGATTTCTATCGTGCAGGGCAACAAAACTACGACCAAGCGCGTTTCGCAGGATCAGAGCCAATTTACCGCGCTTCGCACGGCTAGATCGCTTAATCCTTTTGTGCAAAGCTTGCTTGGCGACATCGTCAAAAAATCCGCCGATCAAATCATCTTGACGCTTTAGATGCGCTGCGTAAATTGCGGCGCGTTTAGCCTGCGCACGATCTGCGCCGCCTGCGCCGCAAATTTAGCCGAATGCCGCCTAAGTATGCGGCAGGTGGAGGGCTTTAGCGTATTTTACTACTACGGCTACTCCGAAATTCGAGAGCTTATACTTTCTAAACATCACGAATATGGCGCTACGGTGCTTGCGCGCATAGCCTCTTTAAGCTTAGCGAAATTCCCGCTTCATCTGCAGCGCGAAATTTCTGCAAATCCGCAAAATTACGAAACGTTTAAAACGGACGGGATTTTTAAATTTAACGCCGTGCCGCTGGATGATGACGCTCGCAGCGGCTATTCGCACACGGCGATCTTAGCTCGCGCGCTAAAAAGCGAACTGATTGAGCCGAAATTTCACTGCCTGCGCGCGCAAAATCGCGTCAAATACACGGGGCAGAGTTTGGAATTTCGCCTAAAACACAAGCGAAATTTTAAAATTTTAACCCCGCCGAAATTCCCCGTGATCCTAGTAGACGACATCATCACCTCAGGCCTTAGTATGCTGCAAGCGCGCGAGAGCTTGATGCGGGGCGGCTTTATGCCCGTGTGCGGCTTGGTTTTAGCTAATGCAAAAGAATAATTCGCTATAATCGCGCTTTAAAATTTAAAAGGATATTTATGCAATCAAATATGTTTGAAAATCAGGAGATCATCGATATCGACGTCGAAGAATCGATCAAGACGAGCTATCTTGATTACTCGATGAGCGTTATCATCGGTCGTGCGCTACCGGACGCCAGAGACGGCCTAAAGCCGGTGCATAGGCGAATTTTATATGCGATGAACGATCTTGGCGTGGGCTCTCGCCAGCCATACAAAAAATCTGCTCGTATCGTAGGCGACGTCATCGGTAAATATCATCCGCACGGCGATACCGCCGTTTACGACGCGCTCGTGCGAATGGCGCAGAGCTTTTCGATGAGAATTCCTTCCGTCGACGGTCAAGGAAACTTCGGTTCGATCGACGGCGACGGCGCGGCGGCGATGAGGTACACTGAAGCACGCATGACGCCACTAGCCGAGGAGCTGCTAAAAGACCTGGATAAAGAGACGGTCGATTTCGTGCCGAACTACGACGAGAGCTTGAACGAGCCCGACGTATTGCCTGCGCGCGTGCCGAATTTGCTGCTTAACGGCTCGAGCGGAATCGCCGTGGGAATGGCGACTAATATCCCGCCGCACAGCCTAGATGAGCTTGTGGGCGGTCTTTTGATACTGCTTGAGAATAAAAACGCAAGCCTAGAGGAGATAATGGGCGAGATCAAGGGTCCAGATTTTCCGACCGGCGGCATTATCTATGGCAAAAAGGGGATTATCGAAGCGTATAAAACGGGCAGAGGGCGCGTTAAAATTCGCGCTAAAACCCATATCGAAAAAAAATCTAACAAAGACGTCATCGTAATCGACGAGCTGCCGTATCAGACCAATAAGGCGCGCTTGATCGAGCAGATCGCAGATCTCGTAAAAGAAAAGCAGATCGAGGGCATCTCCGAGGTACGCGACGAGAGCGATCGCGACGGAATTCGCGTAGTAATCGAGCTTAAGCGCGACGCGATGAGCGAGATCGTGCTGAATAATCTATTTAAGCAAACCACGATGGAGGCGACCTTCGGCGTGATAATGCTCGCAATCGACGGCAAGGAGCCGAAGATTTTCACGCTGATAGAGCTTTTGAAGCTGTTTTTGAACCACAGAAAAACCGTCATCATCCGCCGCACGATTTTTGAGCTTCAAAAAGCGCGCGCTAGAGCGCACATCTTGGAGGGCTTAAAGATCGCGCTAGATAATATCGACGAAGTGATCGACGTAATTAGAAACTCCGCCGACACCAACATCGCGCGCGAAAATTTAATGAGCAGATTTGGTCTCAGCGAGGCGCAATCGGGCGCGATTTTGGATATGAGGCTAAGCCGCCTCACCGGACTTGAGCGCGAAAAGATCGAGGAGGAGCTAAAAGAAATTTTAGCCGAGATAAAGCGGCTTGACGCGATCCTAAAGAGCGAGGAGCTAATCGAAGGCATCATCAAAGATGAGCTTTTAGAGATCAAGGATAAATTTAAATGCCCGCGCATTACCGAAATCGTCGATGACTACGAGGATATCGACATCGAAGATCTCATCGCTAATGAAAATATGGTCGTTACGATCACTCACCGCGGCTATATCAAGCGCGTGCCTAGCAAGACTTACGAGAAGCAAAAGCGCGGCGGCAAGGGGCGCGTGGCTGTTACGACGTACGACGATGACTTCATCGAGAGCTTTTTTACGTCCAACACCCACGACACGCTTATGTTTATCACCGACCGCGGGCAGCTTTACTGGCTTAAAGTCTATAAAATCCCGGAGGGCTCGCGCACCGCAAAGGGCAAGGCGGTAGTAAATTTAATCCAGCTCGGCGCGGACGAAAAGATCATGGCGATCATCCCTACGACCGATTTTGATCCGAGCAAGTCGCTCGTATTTTTTACTCGCAACGGCATCGTAAAACGCACGAATTTAAGCGAGTTTAAAAATATCCGCTCACTCGGCATCCGCGCTATCAGCCTAGATGAGGACGATACGCTGGTGACTGCGCTCATCGCTCCAAACAGCGCCGAGGAGATGCAAAATTACAAAGGAGGCGCTCTAAGCGGCGACGATCTGGACGACGGCGAGGCCGAGGAAATTCTAGAGCAGACCGAGCAGGATATTTTGGAGGGAAGCGAGAATGAAATTTCAGATGAAATTTCGCAAGACGAGGGCACGCAAGAGGGCGAGCCGCAAAGCGCTAACGAAAATATGCTTTTCATCGCTACGAAAAAGGGAATGTGCCTTAAATTTAATCTAAATAAAATTCGCCAGATGGGGCGCATCGCTCGCGGCGTAAAGGGTATTAAATTTAAAGAAAAAGGCGACGAGGTCATCGGCGCCGCGTTTATTCTAAGCGATATGCAAGAAATTTTAAGCGTGAGCCAAAAAGGCATCGGCAAGCGCACGACCGCGAGCGAGTATCGCCTCACAAACCGCGGCGGCAAGGGCGTCATCTGCATGAAGCTCACCAACCGCACGGGCGAGCTCATCGGCGTCGTGATGGTCGATGAGGAGATGGATCTTATGGCGCTAACCACCAGCGGCAAGATGATCCGCGTCGATATGCAAAGCATCCGCAAAGCGGGCCGCAACACCAGCGGCGTCATCGTCGTAAATGTCGAGGGCGACGACGTCGTGAGCATCGCGACCTGCCCGAAAGCCGAGGAGGGCGACGAGGGCGAAGCGGACGAGCTTGCGCAGGATGAAAATTTATTAAATTCAAATTTAGATAGCAAAGATTCGCAGAGCGACGGCCCTAGCGATGAAATTTTAAAAGGAGGAGAGGATGAGTAGTTACAATATCGCCATCGTAGGCGCTACCGGCGCCGTAGGCGAGGAGATTTTGCGCGTCTTAGACGAGATGAACTTCCCCGTAAAGGACATACTGCCGCTTGCAAGCGCAAAGAGCGCGGGCGAGAAGGTGGAATTCCGCGGCAAGGAATACGTCGTGAGGGAGCTAACGGACAGCACCTTCGACGAAAACGAGATCGACATCGCGTTTTTTAGCGCGGGTGGCTCCATTTCGGCGCATTACGTGCCATTCGCTGCGGCAAGCGGCGCAGTGGTGATCGACAACACGAGCCACTTTCGCATGCAAGAAAATGTCCCGCTCGTAGTGCCCGAGTGTAATCCTCAGGATATAAAGCTATGGGAAGAGACAGGCATCATCGCTAATCCGAACTGCTCAACTATCCAGATGGTTCAAATTTTAAAGCCGCTTGACGATGCGTTTGAAATAGAGCGCGTGGACGTAAGCACCTACCAAGCGACGAGTGGCGCAGGTAAAGAGGGTATGAGCGAGCTTGTAGGGCAGTTGCAGCAGTTTTTCGCTTTTAAGCTTGATGAGTGCGAGCCGAAGGTTTTCCCGCATCAGATCGCGATGAATGTCATCCCGCACATCGACGTGTTTTTGGACAACGACTACACCAAAGAAGAGATGAAGATGGTGAACGAAACGCAGAAAATTTTGCATAAAAACTTCGCCGTTTCGGCTACCTGCGTGCGCGTGCCGGTACTTCGCAGCCACAGCGAGGCGATCACGATAAAATTTAAAAAGGATTTTGAGATTAGCCGCGTGCGCGAAATTTTAAGAAACGCGCCTAGCATAGTGCTTGCAGACGATCCGAGCAAAAACGAGTACCCGATGCCGCTACTTTCGAGCGACACGAACGAAACCTACGTCGGCAGGCTTCGCAGGGACAATTTCGACGATAAAATTCTGCATCTTTGGTGCAGCGCCGATCAGATCCGCGTCGGAGCGGCTACGAACGCCGTACGTATCGCGCTTCGCTGGATCGATATGCAGCAAGACAAGTAGGATAAATTTAGCAGAGTTGCCGAGTCTTTGCGCGCGGATGCGGTCGCGCGCGTGATTTCGGCGCCGAGGTCGCGCGAATAAAATTTGCAAATTGGTCTAATTAAAATTTAAGACCGCGAGCTGAAATTTTGCGCCTTTAACCTGGCGCAAAATTTTAAAGACTCAAACGGGCGCGCTTAAAAGAGATAAATTTACGCGATTGCAAACGAGCGTAAATTTAAACGAACACTTCGGCATAGAGCGGCTTTTAAATTTATACATTCGTTTGCGGAAGAGCTAATCCCGAATTAAAATTTAAGGAAGAAATGAAAGCTATATTTGAAAAATTTTTGCTTTGCAGCAAATTTTTAACCCTCCTGCCAGTGCTTTTTTGCATCGCGGCAGGCGCGGCGATATTTGTGGTGGCAAGCTACGAAATCTGCTCGGCGCTTTATAAAATCGTGGAATTTTTTCTAACGCCGCAGAGTGAGCGAGCGCTTTACATTGATATTTTAAGTGAAATAATAACGGCGATCGATCTGTATCTGGTCGCCATCGTGCTGCTAATCTTCGTATTTGGAATTTATGAGCTGTTTATTGACGAGTTTGTGGATCTAAATTTACAAGTTTTAAAGATCGCCTCGCTGGATGAGCTAAAACATAAACTCGGCAGCGTCATCATAATGGTGCTGGTAGTGGATTTTTTCAAGCGAATTTTGCACACCGATTTTACTACCCCTTTGGATATGCTTTTGCTCGCAGGGGCTATCTTTGCGGTTTGTTTAGCTTTGTATATTTTGAGTAAATTTAAAGGATAAAAATGGTTTTTATCGACGCATGCTTCGGCAAAGAGACCCCATACACGCCCATTTGGATGATGCGCCAGGCGGGGCGCTACCTGCCGCAATACATGGCGGTGCGCGAGAGGGCGGGCGATTTTTTGAGCCTGTGCCGCGACTACCGCGCCGCGAGCGAGGTAACGATCCAGCCCGTGGAGATTTTGGGCGTCGATGCGGCGATCTTATTTAGCGATATTTTGGTCGTGCCGATGCAGATGGGGATGGATCTGCGCTTCGAAGCGGGCGAGGGGCCGAAATTTAGTGATCCGATCCGCTCTCAGAGCGATCTGGCGCGCCTAGATCCGCAAAAGGCTGCGGCGGAGCTCGGATACGTTTATGATACGATCTCGCTTACTCGCTCGCGCCTTGCCGCGGATAAAGCGCTCATCGGCTTTTGCGGCGCGCCGTGGACGATCGCTACCTATATGATCGAGGGTGGTGGCAGCAAAAATTACGCCGTTTGCAAAAGGATGCTCTACGAAAATCCGCAGCTTCTGCATGAAATTTTGCGCCTCGTTACGGAGGCGACGAAGCTTTATCTGGCGCGCCAGATCGGCTCGGGCGTCGATGCGGTGCAGATCTTCGACAGCTGGGCGGGCGCGCTGGAAGCGAGCGCGTATGAGGAGTTCGGCTGGCGATACATCCTAGAAATCACGGAATTTTTAAAGGCGAAATTCCCGCATATCCCGCTCATTGTCTTTGCCAAGGGTACGGGCGCACAGATGTCGCGGCTGAGCCGTATCGCGGCGTATCGCGGCGCAGCGAGCTTTGACGTATGGGGTGTGGATTGGAGCACTCCGATCGGGCTTGCGCGCGAGCAGCTCGGGGGTAAATTTGCGCTTCAGGGCAACCTGGAGCCGATGCGGCTATACGATCGCGGCGCGATAGAAACGGGCGTGCGCGAGATTTTAGCAGCGATGAAGGGTGCTGCGCATATCTTTAATCTAGGCCATGGAATTTTGCCCGACGTAAGCGTGCAAAACGCCAAATATCTAGTGGATCTGG
>ERZ773035.2638-NODE-2638-length-11386-cov-7.640720_pt1 | contig 11386 bp, 9 predicted proteins | sample MGYA00511487_ERZ773035 | MGnify/ENA primary metagenome ERZ773035 (study PRJEB29015, sample SAMEA2737985) | human oral metagenome | biome: human oral; feature: human-associated habitat; material: dental | place: China | collected 2024 ...
GATTGCGAAGCGAGATTCGGCTCTGCTAGGTTAAATTTCAGCTCAAACTCAAATCTATGTAGCCGTATTGAAATTTACGGCTAATTTTGCCTAACGAGCTCGAATTTACGCTGCGCTAAAACTAGGCCCAGAGCCAAAATTTTACGATGCGAAGCTCATTGATTTTAACTTGTGTTTTTTGCAAGAAAGAGCGAGGCTAGCGTAAGGCGCGTTTGCGTTACCATAAAATTAAAAGAGCCTTTATGGAGGCGCAGGTCTGCAATTTTCAGTAAAAATTAAAAGCTATGATTTTGGCTCATAAGGCGCAGCTTTTAGATGGTTTCTATCACGCTTTAAAGTGAGATTTACTTAGTAATTTCGCGCGATAGATTTTAACGGGCGGAATTTTATCATCGCCGCAAAATTTTTGGCTTTTAAAATTTTGCTTTGTGGAATTTCGGCCCTCATAGTTGCGATGAAGCGCAGCTTATTTTATTTCGTAGGATTTTAGCGGCGCTACGCGCGCCTAATTTATATGGCATAATTCCAAAAGGCGCTTATTTTGAAATCCTGCGGGTAGAACCTATGAGACTGCGTTTGCGAGGTTTTATAAGAATTTGACGGCAAACCGCTCAGTGCGTTTAAAAATTTTATTCGTGCGTCGAGCTCTCATTTGGATTTTAAATTTTGCTATTGTGGCGGAATTTTGCTCACGTGGCAAGGGCTTGCATGCAAGCTGTCCATGAAATCTAAGGATTTGGACGCTAGATTTATTAGAGCGTTTAGCGGCGCAATGCCGCACCTGCGCATAAAATATCGTGCTGTAAGCGATTTAAAAAAAGCTTTTTCGCTTCGTATAAATCTCACGCCGCGAGCGTTTAAGAGCCGCAAGAGCTTTAAAAATTTAAATTGGAAAGATTAATGACATTTTTTTCGCCCGAGTTTGTCCTTGCTTTTTTAGCGTTTTTAATCGTTTATTGGACGCTCAAAAATCATATTTTCGCGCAAAAAATCCTGATCCTGTTAGCAAGCTACGGCTTTATGTGCTCCGTAAATCCGCGCTTTGCGCTGGTGCTTGCAGCCTATAGTGCCTTCGTATATTTTGCAGGTGCATGTATCGCGCGCGCTAATTACGTAGTCGCAAAAGCCATACCGCCCGCAAAGCAGTCTTCGCACAAGAAAAAGCTATCGCGTAAAGCGGCAGCCAAGCAGATGAGCGCAACAAAACAAGCTGGCATAGCAAAGCAGCTCCCACTACCCACTGCGAAGGCGCGTGCAGTGATGCTTGCGGCAGTTGCTGGCGGCTTATTTTTTCTCGCGTTTTTTAAATATTATGGCTACGTCAGGGAGTTTTTCAATGCCGCGCTTGCCGCGCTGCACCTAGGTGCCGTCGATAGCGTGGCGTTTCCGCTTGGAATTTCATATTATGTTTTTATGTCGATCACCTATTTCGTCTCGGTTTATAGGCGCGAATGCGGCGAGCAGGGCTTTTTGAGCTTGGCGTGCTTTTTAGCGTTTTTCCCTAGCGTCGTAATGGGTCCTATCGGGCGCGCTAGCGCTGCCAAGGGCGTAGAGCCAGTACTGCCGCAGTTTGATCGCTTCAAGCACTTTGGCAATGCCGATGAAATTTATGTGCTTATAATTTTTGCCTTAGTTAAGATGTTGCTTATTAGCGGCTATTTGGGCGCATATTATAGCGATGTGATTTCGGGCGTTTACGGCGATGAGCCTGAGTCCTCCGCGGCGCAAATTCTAGCCGCACTGCTGCTTTATGGCGTGGTGCTTTATACGAATTTTAGCGGCTTTATCGATATGGCGCGTGCGCTTGGGCTTGCGATGGGCTTTAAGCTGCCACAGAATTTTAATATGCCCTATGCGGCTAAGAATTTAGGCGAGTTTTGGGATCGCTGGCATATCAGCTTATCCACGTTTATACGCGATTATATTTATATCCCGCTTGGCGGCTCGCGCAGGGGTTTTGCGCGCACCTGCGTAAATTTGCTAATCGCGTTTGCGCTCTCGGGCATTTGGCACGGTGCGGGATTAAATTTTTTGATTTGGGGACTTTTGCACGGAGTGGCGCTTGTATTTTTAAAATGTCTTGCCAAAGTGGGCGTAAAGCCGCTAAATCCGCATTTGGCGCTTTTTTGCACCTATATTTTTGTAAGTTTCGCTTGGATTTTTTTCGCCAATTCCCTGCCAGATGCGGCGGCGATTTTGAGCGCTTTTACCCGCGCGCGAGTTTTCGGAGATATTAGCGAGCTAGCGGTGCTTGCGGTGATTTTAGCGGGGATTTTTGTTTATCCTAAAATCTCAGCTCTTAAAGATACTTTGATCGCGCTTTTTGCCGAGCTGCCGTTTTTACCTAAAGCTCTCGTGCTCGGCATGATCTTCACGCTGATTTTCGCGCTGATGCCAAGCGGAATTCCAAATTTCATCTACGCAGGATTTTAGATGCTTAGGTTTGTTTCGACTCTGCTTTTTGCGCTGCTTTTCTCGGCATTTTTTATGCAAGGCTCGCTGCTTTATTATTTGGAGCAGCGATTTCACGATGACTTTGGGCTAGAAGAATGGCTGCGCCGCTCGCCGTTTCGCGTAGGCGGAGAGATCTACGAAAAGATTGCAAATGTCGCAGATAAGCTTGAGCAGCGTATCAAAGGCGAGGATCTTAGCAAGGATGAGGACGCAAGTCCGCATGACGGAAGCGAAAATTTTAAAAAATCTGCGCAAGATCGCATGGCGGAAAATCAAGCTTTGCAAAGCACGAGGGCGCGAGATCACGATGCTTCGCAAAGCGTTAAACCGCAAGATAGCAAGCCGCAAGCCCATGCCGCGAAGAATTCAGCTTTAAATAATTCTATGCATCATTTAAAAACGCGCGATTCTGCGCAGGAGCCTTACGCACAAAATTCCATCCCTCAAAATTCTACTTCGCAAAATTCCGTGCCACAAAGCCTGGCTACAACAAGCTCTATGCCGCGCAGCTCCGCTGCGTCGCAAAACTCCGTCACGGCAAGCGCAACCTTGCAAAGCGGCGAAAATTCCGATTCTCAACTCCCTGCTCCGCAGGCTTTGGAGCAGAATTTAACGACGCAAGGCTCCGTGGAGGTTGATGCTAAAATTTCGCTTAGCGACGATGGCAAAATCCGCCTAAATGCAGGCGATGAGGTGCTTTTTATGGGCGATAGCCTGATGCAATACGTGGGGATGAACGCTAAGAAATTTTTCCCGAAGCGAAGCCTGAGGGTGATCGATCTTAGCAAGCAATCTACGGGGCTTGCGAGCAAGAAATCTTTCGACTGGCAAAAGACGCTCGATACTGCACTTAGCGAAAACGGCGGCGTTAAGCTCGTAGTCGTGCTGCTGGGCGCCAACGACGTCTGGGAGTACCGCGCAGGGGGTAAAACTTATGGCATTAAAACGCCGCGCTGGCGAGAGTTTTACGCCTCAAGAGTGCGCGAGATCTACGATACGGCGCACTCGCACGGCGCGGGAGTGCTGTGGCTAGCGATGCCGTGTATGCAAAAGCCGGATTTTGAGGAGAAAACGCAGCTGCTAAATCAAATATATGCCGACGCTAGTATGGCGCTTGGCGGGTATTTTATGCAAACAACCCCGCTGGTGTGCGAAAAAGGCGTCTATAAAACCTATCTGCAAAGCGGCTCCAAGCTCGTGCGCGTGCGCCAAGACGACGGCATTCATATGAGCAAAGAGGGTTGCGAAGCGGTAGCGAAAGAAATTTTATCAAGGATTGAAGTTGAGTAAATTTATAGTGATTTTATTTGCCGCATTATTAGGCGGATGCGCGGCAAACGCAGGCGTTCGCGGCATAAATTCCGCAAACGCAAAAAGCTCTGCGGGCTTTGGAGTGAAATTTTTTGGCGATTCGCATTTAGGAAGCGACGCGCTGATAGATGCTTTCAGGCACGGCTTTTTCGTGCAAAACAGCGTCGGCTTCGTGCCTGCAATGATGCCTAAATATCACAAAAGCGAAAACATAGAATTTAAGCAAAGCGGCTTTAATGTAATATCGTCTCGCACCGAACAAGACCCCGATTTCCCGTTATGCGGAGTGATCGCTACCGGCAAAAAGGGCGCTAATGTGCGACTGGAGCTAAAGCAGCTTAGCGGCGATTTTTACGTCGAAATTTTACATAAATCGGATCAGGGCGGCGAGATTTTTCGCGTGCGCGATGCAAGTGGGCTAAGCGCGTATATTTCGCAAGAAGTGCCGCAGAAATGGGAGTATTCTAAGCTGCGACTTAGATTTCCTATCGAAATTAGATCACTGCGTGATGGAGCAGAGCTTGGAGGATATAAAATTTACCGCAAAAACGCGCGCTTTGCAGACTCTTGCGCGAGTAATGGCGCGTTTAGCAACCTCTACGAAAAATGGGGTGCAGATGCCTTTGGTAGGGATTTTTCGGGACTTAGATACAATCTCGTAGTCATCGCTTACGGCACAAACGATGCGATGGATCCGAAATTTGACGAGCAAAAATTCTACCAAAGCGTCCGTGGGCTGCTTCGCTCCGTCCGCTCCGCAGCTCCCGGTGCAAAAATCCTGCTTGTAGCGCCGCCGCGAAGCCCTAAAGTGCCAAACGCCTCACGCGCTGCGGAGGTGCTAGCGCATCTAGCGCGAGACGAAGGGGCGATGTTTTACGACATAGCCGGTCTTATGGACGAGGATGGCGGCTGGCGCGGCTGGCGCGAGCGTGGGCTTATCCGCCCCGACGAAATCCACTTGCAAAAAGAGGGCTACGAAAAAATCGGCGCAGCGCTGGCGACGAAATTGCGCGGCAGGCTTTAAAATTAATCTTTAAATTTAGGCGGCTTGTTGTGGCATTTATAAAGTTCGCTGTGAAAATTTACAAAGCTTTTTGTGAAAATTGCACAATCCGCCGCTAAATTTACGTGGTTCGCTATAAAATTTACAAAGTCCGTCGCTAAATTTAAAATTTGGCGGCAGTAAGCAAAGCTGCGCCTACTCGTATTTCGCCGCTTAGATCTGCGCCACGAAATTTAAATCAGAAGCTGCGGCTTTAAATTTACGCGTCGATAGGCTTGATGCCTGTGCTTTTAAAATACGTCGCCCAAATTTACGTTTTTAATTTGGATTAAATTTATGTGGTTACGGCTAGGGGCAAAAGGTCTGTGCGGTGTGCGCTGCGTAAAATTTAGCGCTTAAAATTTCATTCTCATGGGTTGCGACAAAGCGCGGCGAGTTAAATTTAAGAAAGCAAAAAAGGAGAGGCAGATGATATATCTTTGCGGCGATACGCACGGAATAAACGAGATCGGCAAAATAACGAACAAAGCCTTTACTAGCGGGCTTAGCGCCGATGATTTCGTCATCGTGCTCGGAGATTTCGGGCTGTTTTGGAGCGAGCGGATAGATGAGTTTATGGCGCGCAAAAATATAGAAAGATATTTCCCCGCCACGCTTCTTTTCATAGACGGCAACCACGAAAATTTCGATATGTTGGATGAGCTGCCGCGCGAGCGAAAATTCGGCGGCACCGTGGGCGTGGGCGGCGAGAATATTTTTTGGCTGCGGCGCGGCGAAATTTACGAGATTGCGGGGCGACATTTTTTGTGCTTCGGTGGCGCGCTTAGCGTCGATAAGGTGCATCGGATACCGGGGCTTAGCTGGTGGGCGCGCGAAATTCCGAGCGAGGAGGAGTTTGCTTGTGCGATACGAAATGCGCGCGATTTCATCGCTACGGGCGGGCGGATCGATGCGGTGCTGAGCCACACGGCGCCGGGGTTTGCGATGAAATTTTTAAAAGAATACCTTTGGTGTGGCAAAAGTACTCCCGATAAAACGTCTGAGTATTTAGAGAGAATCTTTGAGCTCATAAAGCCTGCGTGGTGGTATTTCGGACACTTTCACGGCGATAAGAAATTCCGCGCGCACGGCTGCGATTTTTATCTCTGCTACGATGAAATTTTAAAATTTGAGGACTAGCCTTGGGCTCACAGCAGTGAAATTTAGGGCTTTGCAAATGGTGAAATTCGCTCGTAAATTTTAAATGCTGAGGCGCGCGAAATTGAGCCTTTATATTAAAATTTAAGCTAGTTTGGCTACAATGTGGCACTTTTTTAGAAAGGAATAAAGATGAAGGTTGTAATTACTTATTGTAATTCTTGATCTTATAGACCGCAAGCTCTCCGTGTGAGAGATGAAATAACAGGCGTCTATAAGGATGCAGTTGTCGAGTTGGTCCCTGGTGGCAGCGGAGACTTTCTAGTAGAAGTTGACGGCAGAAAGCTTTTCTTCAATAAAGATTTTGCTAAGCCTCGTTTCCCAAGTGAAGGTGAAATTTTAAATCTAATTAAAGTTGCAGCCTAGCTCAAAGCCCGAAAGTGGGTCGCAAGATTTGCTTTCGGGCGTTTTTTATACTCAAATTTCATATCCCTAAATTTAATCGTAAAACCATTTTAAATTTTGCCAAATCAGCGCTACGCAAAATTTAGATTAAATGATCCACGCTGCGGCAAATTCGAAAAGCCATTTTAATCAAAATTTACGCAACCGATGCGATTTAAATTTATCATCCGGAATTTATAAATTTTAAAAGAAAGAGGAATTTTTGCGAAATCAAAATTTCGCAAAAACAGGGGGGGGATTATTTATTTGCGCGCTCGATATACTCGCCGCGGACGGTGTCAACGCGGATGACCTCGCCTTCGAGTACGTGAAATGGGATCTGTACCACGGCGCCGGTCTCAAGGGTGGCGGGCTTTTTGTTGCTGCCCTGCGTATCGCCGCGGAAATTTGGCGCAGTTTCTACGATCTTAAGCTCCACCACCTGCGGCACATCCACGCCGATCGCTTTGCCGTTGTAAAACATTATATTTACCATCATGCCATCTAGCATCCATTTTTTCGCCTCGCCCACATCCTCGTCGCTGATCGCGATCTGTTCGTAGCTATCGGTATCCATGAACTGACACGCCTCGCCGTCATCGTAGAGATACTGCATCTCTTTTTCCTCAAGATTCGGCGCCTCGCATTTATCGCCCGCATGGAAGGTCTTTTCAAGCACCTTGCCATCGATGAAAGATTTTATTTTAACGCGCACGAAAGCTGGCCCTTTGCCCGGTTTTACGTGTTGGTATTCTATGATTTTAAACGGAATTCCGTCCACCTCGATTTTTAGACCTTTTTTTAGATCGCCCATTGAATAAGCCATAAATTTCTCCTTAAATTAATGAGGCGCGATTATAACAAATTTTATTTTAAATTGATATAATTGGCGAAATTTTAAGGGGAGGGAAGCTATGAAAAAACTCATCTACGTTTTGGCTGCGTGTGCGGCTTTTGTGCTCGGTGCGAATGCGAACGAAGCGGAGTTCGTAAAAAACCTAAAGCAAAGTCTAAATGATAAAAACGCTCAGCTCATCTCGATCGACAAGCTAAACTCGCTAAACGGGCTAAATTTGCTGATCGTCCGCTCGGGCGAAAAAAAAGAGGCGTTTTTGGCTAGCGACGACGGCAAAAGCCTAGTGGCAGTGACTGAGGAGCCTAAGCTTGCGGACGCGGCGGACGCGGCGCTATTTAAGATGAGAACTCAAATTTTAAAGGACGCCAGGGACGCCGCTGCGCTTGAGCTGCTAAAGAGCATAGATCCCGCGAGATTTGCCTATATCGAGTCGTTTGATAAAAACAATCCCTACGTGACCTACATCGTGGGCGATCCGGAGTGCCCGTATTGCGCCGAGGAGATGAAAAGGATCACGAAGCATCTTCGCAACAGCAACGTAAAATTGATCTTTGCGCCGGTGCACGGCAAGAGCGCGTTTATCAAATCGGCGCTGATTTTAAAGCATCTAAAAGCCCTCTCGCCGAGCGATCAAAAGGGCGCGATCGACGTGATCGAGAAATACTACGACAAGGGCGTGCAGGTAAGCGATGCGGACGTCTCAAAAGCAGAGCTTGACGCCGTGTATGCGGACACCAAAACGCTATTTTCCAAAGGCGTGATCAAATCGGTGCCATACGTGATCAAAGTGAAAAAATAGTCTAAATTTACGGAATTTATGGCGCGAGGCTTGTGTGCGAGCAGCGCGAGTTTGCTCGCGGTAGTGCAAGTCGCACGTAGCACAGTCGTCCTCGCGAGCTGAAATTTCACAAAATTCCGCCGCTTAAAATTTCAAGCGGCGGAATTTTATATTGATTGTAGCCCGGCAATTCTAAATTTAAAGCGATACATCTTCTAAAAGCACGCCGCCCAAGCGATTTGCTTGGGCGTGTAATTATATGCGCTACATCGGGCTTTTTTAACGCGCAATTTAAAGCAAAATTTTAAAATCCTCGAGCGAAAAGAGTAAAATTTTATCGCTTTTTAGGTTTTGTAGCTCGCCGCTAAAGCCGCTTTTGGAAAACAGCGCGAGCAGATCGGGCGCGAGGTGCGCTTTTTCGCATTTGAGCATGAGCTCGTTTAGCACGTTTTTTGAAATTTTTCGCTCCTTGTATTTGCACTCGCCCGCGACGCAAAAGCTCTCAAATTTCGCGTAGATATCGATCTCGACCTCTTTGTTCCAAAAGCTTGAAATTTGCGAAATCTCTAAATTTAGATACTTCGCGAGCAGCTCCTTGCTTAAAATTTCAAACCCGAGCCCCGCGTAGGCGTTGAAATCCGCTTTGATTAGGCTTAGCACGCGCCCTATTTCGCCGCGTCGCAGCGCGGGCAGATTCGGCTCGATAAATCTAAACCAAAACCTCGCAAAGTTGCTGCTAAAATGGACCTTGTCCGTGATATGGTAGCGGCGCAGCGCGCGCGGGAGGCGGTCATTTTTGCGCTCTTTTTGCGCCCTTTGCTCGCTTGATTTTTCGGTGATTAAAAACTTCGCGTTTATGAGGTCTGCAGTGATTTTTTGCGCCGTAAATCGCGGCAAAATTTTTGAAATTCCTATTTTTTTGCGGTCGCTTCTAGCGAATTTCATCAGCGCCTTTTTGATCTGCTCTTCGTGCTCGCCGCCGAATTTAAAACGCTCGCCGAGATGTTCAAAGCAGAGTAAAATTTCATTTTCGATCGCTTCGAAAACGTCCGCGTAGCCGCTTATACAGCCTATCTCGTCAAATACGAAATGAAACTGCAAAATCGCGTCGATACCAGCATCGCCTAAATTTCGCGCAGTATCTTTTAACTCGTAAATTTCGCCCTCCTTGCGGGCGTAATTTTAGCGAGTTTGGATATAATTTGCAAAAATTTTGGAGTCGCGCTTTGGATTTTCAAACGATCAAAGAAAACATCATCTTAAAAGAGGGGGTCAAATACTTCGATTGCGCCGCTTCGGGGCTCGCGTATCGCCCTATAGAAGCGGAGATCGAGCGCGTGCTTGCAACATACGCCAACGTCCATTCCGCAGGTGGAGCGAGCGCCGAGATCACGAGCGATTACTACGAAAATGCAAGGGCGAAAATCAAAGAGGTTCTGGGCTGCGAGGAGCGCTACTATCTGATCTCGTGCGGATTTGGTGCAACTGCGGCAATAAAGAAGCTCTGGGAAATTCTAGGCATCTACCTGCCGCCAGCAACGCGAGATAGGCTGAGTTTGCGGCGCGAGAGCCTAAAAGATCTGCCGCTTTTCATCATCTCGCCTTTTGAGCACCATTCCGTGGAGATCAGCCTAAGGCAGGGGCTTTGCGAGGTCGTGCGCGTTCCGCCGGATCCAAGCGGGCTGATGGATTTTGCGCGCTTGGGCGAAATTTTATCCGCAAACAAAGGGCGCGAAATTTACGGCGTGCTTACCGCAGCATCGAATGTGACGGGGCTTAAGCTCGATTACAAGCGCGCTTACTTGATGCTCAAGTCGCACGGCGGACGGCTGTTCGTGGACGCTAGCGCGCTCATCGCGCACGAAAACGTAGATACCAGCTTTTGCGACGGCATGTTTTTCGGCGCGCACAAGCTTTTGGGCGGCGTAGGCGCTAGCGGGATTTTGGCGGTGCGAAAGGAGCTTTTGCGCGGCGAGGAGCCGACGTTCGCGGGAGGCGGCACGATCAAATACGCGGATGCCCTAACGCAGCGCTTTATAATCGATAAGGAACGCTTGGAGGAAGCGGGCACGCCTGGCATCATCGCGCTGGTGCGAGCTTATCTTGCTCTAAAGCTTCGCAAAAGCGCGGGGCTAGAGGCGATCAAGTCGCGCGAAGAGGCTATCTGCAGGCGCTTCATAAGCGAAATTTCAAAGATCCCAGAGATTGAAATTTACGGCAATCTCACCGCGCCGCGCGTGCCGATCTTTGCTTTTAATATGAAAGGTCTCGGCGCAGACGCGCTAGCCGGGGTGCTCGGGCAGAAATTTGAGATCCAGACCCGCGCAGGATGCGACTGCGCAGCGCCATACGGCTTTGATCTGCTCGGCTTACAGCCCGATACGCAAATGTCGCGCAAACCCGCTTGGGTGCGGGCTAGCTTCTCGTTCATCCATGACGAAAGCGATGTGGATTTCTTGGCGGAGGCGCTAAGACAGATTGCTAAAATTCGCGATAAAATCACCTTTGTAGCGGGTAAATATCGCTGTGGCAGCGTAAATTAAGCTCGCGAAATTTTGTAGCAAGAGCCGCTTTTAAATTTTACGGCGCGGGATTTTGCGACATAAAATTTTGTCGGTGAAATTTCGTAGCGTAAAATTTTATGGCTTGGAATTTTAAAGCGTAGAATTTTATGTGCGACTCGGGCAGCAGATATTCCGTGCCGATTGGAACGTGAAATTCTTCCGTATAAAATTTCGCGGTTTAGAATTTTGAAATTTTAAATTGCGGGCTAAATTTTGGCGGTAAATTTTGTGCTGAGGAGTTTTGCGCCGTGAAATTTGAGCGGTAGAATTACGTGCCGCGCGGATAAATTTTATACTGCCAAGTTTTAAAATTCCGAAATTTCAAAATTTAGCTATTCAAATAAGCTTCGCAAATTTTGTATTTCGTAGACGCGTAGAAAATTCTGTGCCGTGGAATTTTAGCCGCAAAATTTGAAATTCCGCAAAACCGAATTTTACTCGGTAGAATTTCACGGCGAGAAATTTTACCGCAGAGCCTGTATGGCGAAAATTGACGCGCCCGCGCCCGTGTGAAAGCTAAATTAAGGTGCGAGCGTTTGCGATAAGAGCGCAAATTTTAAGAGGCGAAATCTGCGCTGCTAAAAGGCGCAAAATTTCACGAATTTACTCGCCGAATTCCTTCTGCAGCCTATAAACCTTATCGTAATCGACCCCCTCGATGATGCGCGGGCGCGAGGCGTTGAAATCCGCGCTTATCACCGAGCGAGCGGGATCGTACTCGGGCAGGTCGGTCATCTCTAAAATTTCGGCGATCGCGTGGATGAGATCGTCGTTTAAAAACGGCCTGTCTTTGGCTGCCGCGATGCGCGCCCAAAGATCAGCGTTTTGCTCTTTGAACT
>ERZ773035.2641-NODE-2641-length-11374-cov-24.645817_pt1 | contig 11374 bp, 10 predicted proteins | sample MGYA00511487_ERZ773035 | MGnify/ENA primary metagenome ERZ773035 (study PRJEB29015, sample SAMEA2737985) | human oral metagenome | biome: human oral; feature: human-associated habitat; material: dental | place: China | collected 2024 ...
GTAGATTTGGAAGGGGTTAAGTGTTATGTTAGCGAGAAAGGCTGTTGTGGGCCAAGTAAAAGGTGATATGTTGGTCATTGCACAAGGGAGAAGACGTAGTGCAAACGTAGCTTTAGATTTAAGCCCTATGATGTGGCAAGTTGTATATGGTATTGCTGCATTAGTTGCATGCTTACTTATCATGATGGTTATGAATGCATACAGTACAAAGTTGGGCTATGAGGTAGTTAAAACACAGCAAGCTGTAGTACAATTAACAAAAGATAACGATGCATTGGACGTTGAAGTGGCTTCCTTGAAGTCTCCTGTACGTATCCAACAAATCGCAGAAGAACAATTAGGAATGGTTTTGCCTGATTCTTTTGTTTATAGCACAAAAAGCGCTGTTACTGAACGTAATGTACAAGAGAAACAGCAAATTATAGACTAGCAGGCGAAGCAGCTCGTATTGGGCTGCTTTCCTTTGCGTGTAAAGGAGATTGTATATGAAACACTTACAAGATATAGTAAAAACCTTACATGCACCGCATGTAGAAGGTAATACAGCTGTTGAAATTTTAGATGTTACCGCTGATTCTCGTGCTGTAAAAGAAGGTAGTTTATTTATTGCTTTAGATGGTGCTACTGTCGATGGACATGATTATGTTAATAAAGCTGTTGAGGCTGGGGCAGTAGCTGTATTAGTATCTAAACCTGTTGAGATAAGTAGTGACGTTTGTGTTATCACTGTTGAAGATACACGTGCGGCTATGAGGGCCTGTGTGCCATACTTTTTTGATTATCCAGCCAATTCCATGCGCATGATTGGTGTCACTGGTACTAATGGTAAAACGACTACAACTCATATGATTCGTCATATTTTGAAAGCTCAAGGTCATAAGGTTGGTGTGATTGGTACTGTTCATATCATGATTGGTGATACATCATATCCGATTCATAATACGACTCCTGACGTAGTAGATTTACAACATATTTTGCATCAAATGGTAGAAGAGGGTGTTACACATTGTGTAATGGAAGTATCTTCTCATGCGTTGGCTTTAGGACGCGTATCTGGTGTTGAGTATGATACGGCTGTATTCACAAATCTTACACAAGATCATTTAGACTTTCACAAAACATTTGAAAATTACTTGGCAGCTAAATGTAAACTATTTGAACAGGTTAGCAAGCCAAACCAAGTAAAATCTGGTAAGGGTGCTGTCATCAATATTGATGATGCCTATGGACATCGGGTTGTTGAAAAAACTACAGCCCCTATCATTACCTATAGTATTGATGGTAGCGGCACATTGAATGCTCATGACGTTGATATGACGCCAAAGTCTAGCCGTTATACTGTATCTTATGATGGTCATGACTATACAGTTGCAATGAATACGACTGGCTTGTTTAATGTGTATAATACATTAGCAGCTATTGGTGCCTGCCTATTAGAAGGTATTTCCATGGAAGACATCGATAAAGCGTTGAAAACATTTAGTGCTGTACCTGGTCGTTTTGAATTGATTGAAGAAGATCAACCATTTGCCGTTGTTGTAGACTATGCACATACACCAGATGGGTTAGAAAATATTTTACAAACAGCAAAGGCTATTCAAGAAAATCGTATTATTGTAGTCTTTGGCTGTGGCGGTGACCGAGATGCAACCAAACGTCCTATTATGGGACGCATTGCGGCACAATACGGTGATGTTGTGTATGTTACATCTGATAATCCGCGTACAGAGGATCCTGTACAAATTGTTAAAGATGTGGAAGTCGGCGTTAAAGACGGCCTTCGAGAAGGAACTCACTATGAAGTTATCGTTGATCGTCGGAAAGCGATTCAACATGCTATACAAAATGCAAAGGCTGGGGATATTGTACTCATTGCAGGTAAGGGGCATGAGGATTACCAAATCTTAAAGGATAAAACGATCCATTTTGATGATCGTGAAGAGGCGCGAGCAGCCCTCAAGGAGATCTAATATGGCAGAATTTACATTGTCTCAAGTACTGGAGGCCACACAGGGGACGAGTGCACATACCGACAATATTAAGTTTTTAGATGTGTCTACTGATACAAGAACTATTGAATCAGGCTTTTTATTTGTAGCCTTAAAAGGCGATACCTTTGATGGTCATGATTTTATCAATGCGGCTATCGAAAAAGGTGCTACAGGGGCTATCGTTGAAAAAGGACGTTCTGTAGAAGGTATTGCTTGTATCGAGGTAGACAATACTTTGGTAGCATATCAAAACTTAGCACGATATCATCGTCGCCGCTTTGATATTCCTGTAGTTGCTATTACTGGTTCCTCTGGTAAGACAACGACAAAAGAAATGGTGGCAGCCGTACTTGGCACAGAATTTAATGTATTAAAAACTGAGAAAAATTTTAATAATGAAATTGGCTTACCAAAAACATTATTGCGCTTAACTGCTGAGCATGAAGCCTGTGTTGTTGAAATGGGGATGCGTGGGCTCGGACAAATTGAAGAACTGGCGTTGATTGCAGAACCAACGATGGGGATTATTACTAATGTTGGTACTAGTCATATCGAGCTTTTAGGTTCTCGAGAAGCCATTGCCGAAGCGAAAGGTGAATTGATTCGTTGCTTGCCTGAAAACAGCGTGGCTATCCTTAATGAAGATGATCCATATGTAAAAGCTATGGATCGTTTAGCTAAGGGTAAAACAATTACCTATGGTATTGAACGGAATGCTACTTGTATTGGTAGCCATCTGCGCTATAAAAAAGACGGTATTAAGTTCACTTGTAAGTGTTATGATGAAGTTTTTGATATCTTCTTGCCTATGATTGGTGAACACAATGTATATGATGCATTGGCGGCTATTGTTGCAGGTCGAGTGCTAGGCATTAAATCTAACACAATTCGCAAAGGTTTGAGTGAGTTTAGTGGAACTCCAATGCGTCAAGAAATCGTCCCATTTGAAGATATTGTTATCTTAAATGATGCTTATAATGCAAACCCTTCATCCATGGCAGAAGCTATTAAAGCACTTGGTCAATTAGAAGGTAAGCGTAAAATTGCGATGCTAGGCGATATGCTCGAGCTCGGCGACTTCTCTGAAGAAGCACATCGTGAAATCGGCCATTTGCTTGCTGAAGAGGGTTATAGTGTTGTATTCACCTTTGGTGATGCTGCTGCCTTCATTGCAAAGGAAGCAAAAAAAGCAGGTTTAACTACATTCCGTTGTAACAGCCATTTAGAAATGGCCAACGCATATAGTGATATTCGTGAAAAAGGGGATGTTATCCTTGTGAAAGGTTCTCGTGGTTTACGAATGGAGCGCGTTGTTGAAGAATTAAAGGATCGAGAATAATAGGTAACGGCTAGTTATATCTAGCCGTCCTATTTATTAATAAGTAGAGGATTCATATGATAAATCACATTCTATTAGCCTTCGTAGTGACTTTCATCATTACGGTAGTGCTAGGTAAAATTGCTATTCCTATGTTGCGTTCTTTGCACGCACAACAAAGTATTCGTGAAGAAGGCCCTGAAAGTCATCAAGCAAAAGCCGGTACGCCAACAATGGGTGGTGCTTTCATGATGGTGGCCCTTATTATTGGCGTGGCATTGTTTGCACCATGGAATGTGGGCACAGGAATGTTATTATTCTTAACACTGGGTCATTGTTTATTAGGTTTTTTTGATGATTTTGTAAAAGCTGTAAAAAAACGCAATCTTGGTTTAACAGCGAAGCAAAAATTACTTGGACAATTTATATTGGCTGCTGTATTCTGTTATTGCATTACTGAGATTATGGTTGTTCCTACCACATTATGGATTCCTGTTGTAGATATACAATTACAATTGGGATGGGGTTATTATGTATTGGCATTTTTGATTATTGTAGGAGCTACAAATGCAGTAAATTTAACAGATGGTCTTGATGGTCTTGCTGGTGGTACATCAGCAGTGGCGGCGATAGCATTCTCTGTTATTGGTCTGATGGCTGCATCGATGACAAATTCTATCGGTGCTGAAAGTGTTGCGTACTTTGGCGCTATAATAGCAGCTGTATGTCTTGGCTTTTTGGTATATAATGTGAACCCTGCAAAAGTATTCATGGGGGATACAGGCTCTTTGGCATTAGGTGGTGCCTTTGCAGCAATGGCTATTTTAACTAAAACAGAATTGCTACTTGTGGTGATTGGTGGCATTTTTGTTATGGAAGCACTATCTGTTATTATTCAAGTTATTTCTTTCAAAACACGGGGTGTGCGTGTATTTAAGATGAGTCCTATTCATCACCATTTTGAACTTTCCGGATGGGCAGAACAAACAGTTGTTAATCGTTTCTGGTTTGGTGGAGCTGTTTTAGCCGTTATTGGTGTACTTTTAGCGACTATAACTTTATAAGATAATACTTAACGGAAGTTGTAAATAATGGTATGCTTATTAGATAGGATACATTAATTTTATAAATAATTTAGGTGATATAGATGGAATATGGAGATAAACATATACTTGTTCTTGGCGCTGGAGCTAGCGGTATAGGTGCATCTTGGGTATTAGCCCAAGTAGGTGCGCATGTTGTGTTAAATGATTATAAGCCTATGACACTGCCTACGGCTGAGGAGAAACGACTTGTTGCTGCAGGGGTAAATATTATTACAGGACGTCAAGATGAATCCTTGCTAGATGGCGTGGATCGTATCGTTATTTCTCCAGGTATTTCTTTAGACATTCCAATTGTAAAAGCAGCACAGGCCCGTGGTATTGACGTGGTCAGCGAAGTAGAATTAGCTTATGAAGTATCTAAATCACCTATCGTAGCTGTTACAGGTACAAATGGTAAGACTACGACAACAACCTTATTAACTAAAGTACTAGAAGGCTCTGGAAAACCAGTTCACGTCGGTGGAAATATTGGTGATTCCCTTAGTGAAGTGGCGTATTCTATGCCTGCAGACGGTTTTTTGGTAGCTGAATTATCTAGTTATCAATTAGAGACAATCAAGCATTTTAGGCCTATTGGGGCTATTATTCTCAATATTACTCCAGATCACTTAGCTCGTCATAAGACGATGGAAAACTATATTGCTGCGAAGGAACGCATCTTTGAAAATCAATTAAGTACAGATTATTTAGTGTTGAATATAGATGATCCCGTTGTAGCTGATATGGAACATCGTGCGCCTAGTCATATTCTAAAAATTAGTCAAAAAAAAGCCGTAGAGAATGGCGCTTATTATGCTGATGGGCAATGTTATATTGCTAAAGATGGGGTAGCAAAATTTGTTATTGCAGATGAAGATATTCATATTCCAGGCAGTCATAATATTGAAAACATATTGACCGTTATTGCTTTATCTCATGCATTGGGCGTACCTGTAGAAACAATTCATCGTATTATTAGTGAGTTCCATGGTGTTGAACATCGTTTAGAACGCGTTAAGACGATTGATGGTATTACATTTTATAATGATTCTAAAGCGACTAATGTAGATTCTGTGGTTAAAGCATTAGAATCCTTTGATCAACAAGTTATTCTATTAGCTGGTGGTCATGATAAAATGACGCCTTTAGAAGACTTCATGGAGTTAGTTAAGGAGAAGACTAAAGCTGTTATTTTCATGGGGGAAGCAGCAGATCGTTTTGAGACGGCTGCAAAAGAGGCTGGTGTGAAGCCGATTTATCGTGCTTTATCCATGAAAGAAGCCGTAGAACAAGGCTATAAATTGGCAGAGACTGGCGATATTGTGCTATTATCTCCGGCTTGCTCAAGCTTTGATTGGTACAGCTGTTTTGAAGAGCGTGGAGATGACTTTAAACGTTGTGTTCATATGTTGCAAGAGGGAGGACACCATTAATGAAACGTGTTATTATTTCAGGTGGTGGCACTGGTGGACATATATATCCAGCAATAACTATATATAAGGAAATTATGAAACAAAATCCTGATGCAAAGGTGTTATATGTTGGTACCAAGCAAGGTCTCGAGGCTACATTAGTTCCTAAAGAGGGGATAGAGTTTACTACGATTCCTGTGCAAGGCTTGCAGCGTCAATTATCGTTAGGTACATTAGTTACATTAGGTAAAACTGCTTTAGGCATTGTAAAAGCTAATGCTATAGTTTGCAAGTTTAAACCTGATGTGGTTATTGGTACTGGTGGTTATGTATGTGGCCCTGTTCTCTTGGCTGCGGCATTACATAATATTCCTACTATAATTCAAGAACAGAATGTCATAGCAGGTATTACTAATAAAATTCTGAGCCGTTTTGTTGATGTGGTAGCCCTAGGCTATAAGGATGCAGAAGCATCGTTTTCTAAAGCAAAGCGCGTAGTCTATACAGGGAATCCTGTTCGTCCAGATGTGCTAGTTGATTCGAGAACAGAGGGACGTAACTATTTCAACTTAAGTGATGATACTTTTACAGTACTCATAGCTGGAGGTTCTCGAGGGGCGAGAACTATTAACAATGCTATGATAGATGTACATAAACACTTCCAAGGTGTGAAAGGTATTAAATTAATCCATATTACGGGAAACGGAGAATATGAATCTGTTTTATCCCAATTGGGTATTACCGATGGGGATGGTTTAGGTAGTTCATCTTTGATTTTGCCGTATTTACATGATATGCCAAAAGCACTAGCAGCAGCCGATTTAGCAGTATTTAGATCTGGTGCTATAGGTCTAGCAGAATTAGCAGTTCGCGGTATTCCATCCGTATTGATACCGTATCCATACGCAGCGGAAGATCATCAAACCTATAATGCACGTATCTTTGTACAAGAAGGGGCGGCTCATATGATTGTAGATAAAATGTTGAGTGCTCACGATTTAATAGGGGAAATCGAGATGTTTATGGCCAACCGTGATTTGTTGGCACAAATGGGAGACCGAGCATTGCAATTGGGGAAACCGAATGCGGCTCATGATATTGCAAAATTAGCTTTATCTATTGCAAAGTAACAAGGAGAGGTTTTATGTTAGACGGTATTCACAAAATTCACCTTATCGGTATTGGTGGATCTGGTATGCGTGCGATAGCGAATATTTTGATTCAAAAAGGTTATGATGTATCTGGTTCAGATATTGCTGAATCTGCAGTGATTTCTAAGTTTAGAGATATGGGTGCCACGGTGCATATCGGTCATAATAAAGAATATGTAAATGGTGTTGATGCCATAGTTCGTTCTACAGCGATTCGTGAAGACAATCCTGAAATTGTTGCCGCTAAAGAGCAAGGGATTACCATTTTACATCGTTCTGATATTGTAAAGGCTGTATTAGATGTAACAGATGGTATCGCAGTAGCTGGTGCGCATGGTAAAACATCTACAACTTCAATGATTGGACAAATTTTAGTGGAGGCTAATGCGGACCCTACGGTAATTATCGGTGGCGAAGTAGATTATCTCAAAGGTAGCAGTTGTCTTGGGAAAGGACATTTTTCCGTTGTGGAAGCGGATGAGAGCGATGGTTCATTTTTAAAATTGCGTCCACATACTATCGTTATAACTAATATTGAAGATGATCATATGGATCATTATAAGACTATGGATAACTTGTTAAATGCTTTCTGTGAGTTCGTCGAAACGTTACCAGAATCTGGCAAGGCTATCGTATGTGCTGATAATGAAAATATTCGTTATGTTATGAGCCGCGTAAAACGTACTTTTATTACGTATGGCTTAGAGGATAATAATGATTATGTAGCAAAAAATATTCATTATGTGGACTCTTCCTTGGTATATGATGTATATCATAAAGGCATTAATATAAGCCGTATCAGCTTGCGCGTGCCTGGAGAACATAATGTATTAAACTCATTGGCAGCCTTTATTGTGGCTCATGAATGTTGCGGTGTAGAAAATCGCTTTATTACAAAAGCGTTAGGTAAATTTATCGGTGCAAAACGACGTTTTGAAACAAAAGGTCATGTTGCTGGCGTCTGGGTTGTCGATGATTATGCACATCATCCAACAGAAATTAAAGCGACCTTAAGAGCAGCAAAAGAACTTGAAAAACATCGCGTTATTTGTGTGTTTCAACCGCATCGGTATACACGTACAAGCTTGTTGAAAGATGAATTTGCCACTGCTTTTACAAGTGCTGATGAAATATATATGACAGATATTTACAGTTCTGGTGAAGCTCCGATTGCAGGTATCGATGGACGTACTATTCCTGACGCTGTTGAAGCTGCTACACATAAGGTTGTACATTATGTACCATCTGTTGATGATATACCGGCTGTATTGGCAAAAATTGTGCGACCTAACGATCTGGTTATCACAATGGGGGCCGGTTCTATTAATCAATATGGACCTAAATTATTAGCTATATTGGAGGAAGGCTTACAATGAAAGATAGAAAAATAATCGTATTGATGGGTGGCCCTTCCAAAGAGGCTGAAGTATCTCGCCGTACTGGCGCTGCTATTGCGGAAGCACTTGAAAGCAAGGGGTATAATGCCCAAACATTAGAACTTAATCCTCGTACTGTTTTAAAAGACATTGAATCTTTAGGTGGAGAGATTGTATTTAATGCAATTCACGGTCGTTATGGTGAAGATGGTGCATTACAAGGCTTACTTGAAATGGCAGAAATTCCATATACTGGATCGGGCATCATGGCTCATGCGGTAGGAATGAATAAAAAAGTAAGCAAAGATGTTTTCAAAGGGGCTAATATTCCAACAGCTACTTCTGAATCCTTTAATGGTAATTTAGAATCTGCAGAAGCCATTATAGGACATATTCGTAAACAGTTTACGATTCCTGTAGTGGTGAAATCTGCTACTCAAGGCTCTAGTATTGGCGTTACCATCGTTCGTGATGAGGTACAATTGGAGGCTGCTGTTACAGAAGCGCTAAAATATGATCCGATTCTTGTAGTAGAGCAATTTCTTGATGGTCGCGAATTTACAGTATCCGTTCTTGACGGCAAGGCATTGTCAGTAATTGAAATCCGTCCACATTCTGGGGAGTATGACTATACCAGTAAATATACTGTAGGTGCTACAGAATATTTAGTACCTGCGCCTATTAGTGAAGAAATGACTGCTGAAATGCAACGCATAGGGGAACTTGTGTATCGCGAAGTACAAGGCAGTGGGGTTATTCGTGTTGATATTATGACAGATCATGCAGATAATATGTATGTTCTAGAATACAATACTGTGCCAGGTATGACGGCAACGTCTTTAGTACCAAAGGCAGCTAAAGAAATGGGAATTGACTTTCCAACATTATGTGAAAAGATTCTATTAACAGCTAGTATAGGGAAATTTTAAGGGCTGAATAGAACATAAGGAGTTATCTATGGATGATAAGCAATACCATCCATCCAACTCTGGGGAGATGCAGTCTTCTACACCTGTTCAAGATGAACGGGCTGTATTTAGAAAACGAGTGTTAAAAATCGGTGGTGCAGTTACTCTCGTGTTGGTGGGATTGTTTACACTACCTATTCCTTTTGGATCCTTAAAAATTATAGGATCGGATAAGGTAACTGTACAAGATGTAATGGTAGCAGGGGATATTCATGAACCTGTAAATATATTGCAAATTAGTACAGAGAAATTAAAAACTAGATTGGCGAAAGACTTACGGGTTGAAGAGGCCCAAATTAGTTATCAATTGCCATTTACAATGGTTGTACGTGTCATAGAACGCAAGGCTGTTGCAGTTGTACCAGCTCAGTTTGGTTATTTAACACTTGACAGTAAAGGTCAAGTGATTGCATCAGAGCCTGCAATACAAGATACGTCGGTACCAATGATATCAGGCGTTAAGGCGGGAAATATTTTGTTAGGTGATACCGTTGTGGATAAGCCCATTTTGGCGGCTCTTGAATACTTAAACTCTCTTGATGAGAGCACATTCAAGAATATTGCAGAAGTCAATATAGGAGATCCTGATGCAATAATGGCTTATACCGTATCGGGGGTGCAAATTAGATTAGGGGATAGTAAAGACTTACCTAAAAAAGCTGAGTTAACTCAGTCCATGTTACAAGATATTAAGACAACACATAGCAATGTACAATATATAGATGTTAATGTTTCATCGCCATATATAAAAACTGATGTAATACCGGAAGTTAAAAAGCATCAGCCTGGAACAAAGAATACAGAAGATTCATCTACTAAGAAGGATGATAAAAAACAAGATAAGCAAGGTCATGTTGAAGATAAAAGGTAGATGATTGTCGTGAGACACGAACGGTGGGCAATAGCCTTAGTCAGTTGTATATTGGGTTTCATGGTTGTCACCCAATATAAGATGACTCAAGATAATATAGAAGAAAATATCCGTTTACAACGAGCTGGTGATTTAGCTGTACAATTGCGAGAGGCCCAAAGTGAACGTGATGCATTGTTAAAACAAATAGAAGAACTTAAACAGTCTGGTGCTAGTAGCAATGTTAAAGCAGATGAACAGTTGATGATGAAAGCAGCTTTAACTAATGTTAAAGGTACGGGTGTTAGTGTATTAATCGAGGATAGCTTAAAGCCAATTCAAAGTGGTGAAAATCCTAATTTATATGTAATTCATGATGAAGATATTTTACGTATTGTTAATGAATTACGAGCTGGTGGGGCTGAGGCGATAGCTATCAATGATCAACGTCTCATAGGAACTTCTGAAATACGATGCTCTGGTCCAACTATTACTGTGAATGGTAAGGTTTTTGGGGCTCCTTTTACAGTTAAAGCGATTGGTGATCCAAAAACATTAAATTCTGCGCTCACCATGCGAGGCGGTGTGGTAGATTCCTTGAAACACTGGGGCATAAAGGTAACCATAAAGGAAGAAAATGAATTAGCTATTCCAGCTTTTACAGGAACCTTCAGAGAAGAGCATATAAAGCCTAATGAAACAGGAGGTAAAGAATGAATATTTATATCTTTGCCATTGTTGGTTTAATTGTAGGTACTACATTAGGGTGGCTTTCACCATTTCATATACCTATAAGTTATGCAAATTACACATCAGTTGCTGTTCTGGCTGCACTAGATGCTGTATTTGGTGGTAGCCGAGCTGCATTGGAACGAACCTTTGATCTTAGTAATTTTGTGCTTGGGTTCTTTTCAAATGTTGTGTTAGCTGTTATTCTTGTATATGTAGGTGACCTCATAGGAATTAACCTATATTACGTAGCTCTTATTGGCTTTGGATTGCATGTATTTATTAATGTAGGCGCTATACGCAAGATTATTATGACTAAGCGATTCTAATAAATCACATTCTATATAGTGGAAAGTTTTTAAATTTTAGTGTAAAATAAATGTAATTGTTATAAGATTGTCAGTATATAAATCGATACATTGGGACGTATATTGATACGATAGATAACGATAAGAGGAGGAAGTTCAATGTCTGATTTTGCAAATATTAAAGTT
>ERZ773035.2646-NODE-2646-length-11360-cov-15.032729_pt1 | contig 11360 bp, 11 predicted proteins | sample MGYA00511487_ERZ773035 | MGnify/ENA primary metagenome ERZ773035 (study PRJEB29015, sample SAMEA2737985) | human oral metagenome | biome: human oral; feature: human-associated habitat; material: dental | place: China | collected 2024 ...
GATCTTTTACGGTTCCCAATATGTTCAATTTTAAGAAAAGAACCTGCATTTTGTACCATTTAGCCTTTCTAGATTGGTTGCCAACTCATTATTTTTTACCCCCAATTACCCACTTTTAGCCCCTAAAACCTCACTTTTTAACCACCATTTTGCCTTTTTTGCCATATATTTCATGGCTCTAAGAGGTTTTGTTTATACCATTGCGGCGCATATTTATACTTTTCGTCTTGCGTTTAGCTGCATTTTGCACTGCATTTAGCACCATTTTACCTTGCATTTAGCATCAAAACGCACTGCGTTTAGCACCAAAACGCACTGCATTTAGCGGCATATTACACTGCGTTTTGCAGCAAATTGCAGTACATGTTGCCGCAAATAGCCCAAAAACTGGTACGGAAGGCGATTTTATAGAATGAATATTCAGTTTGCCTGCATATATAACTAACCCCTTTTGGCATCAGAGTAAACCTTCGCGAGAATCGATTTTTTGCGGCAAGGCGGACGATTGGTGGCTGAAAAGGGCACTCATAATGTTAAAATTTGTGCCGAAAAGATTACAAAAACTAGGCAGGCTGATAGGTTTAATGGTTGACAAGCGTTTTCATTTAGTTCGTCGTTTGCTTGCTCCCACTGGTGTTTATGGCTTCTTTTTGTTTCTTGAAATGTGTGCTGGCTCGTTGTGCTAGTGTTTTTTGTGTTGGGGATAAGGAAGATTTGTGTAGTGCGAAACTGGTGTTTTATGCGAATTAATTAGTAAATTTGCAACACTTATGAAAACTTGAAGTAGATATGAAAACGAGAAAAGTATTTTATCTGGCGTTATTTGCCTTTACTTATGTGTCGGCCTTTGGCTTGCAGCCCGTAAAAAGCAGCAAGTCGATAGTGGGTGTGCAACCTCTTCAAGGACAGCAGGTAGCTAAACAGCGGCTGTATGAAGGGGAAGACAGTGTTCGAGATACGGTTGTGCACAAGTGTACTTGGGTGCAGAGGAAAGGTTTGGGGCCACTTGAAGTTCCTGGAAAACTAACTGATAGGCCCGAACAACTGTTGAAGCGCGTGGCTTACATGGCATCGTATAACAGCGATTTGAGGATACCCAACTGGGTGGCATGGAAACTAACGGCCGAACATACAGAAGGTGCCAACGAACGTAAGGGAATGAGGTTTCAAGAGGACAAGGAGGTGCCAAAGCCAAGAGCCGTTGATGCTGACTACGTGAGAAACGGCTACGACCGCGGACACCTTTGCCCCTCGGCAGACAATTGTTGGGATGCTACTGCGCAAAAGCAATCGTTTCTGCTCACTAATATATGTCCCCAAGACCATAAGCTGAACGTTGGTGATTGGAAAGAGTTGGAAAGCCAGTGCAGGAAATGGGCTAAAAAGTATGGTTGTATCTACATCGTTGCGGGGCCTATACTGATGAAAGGCGAACATAAAACCATCGGAAAAAACAAGGTAACGGTGCCAGAGGCTTTCTTTAAGGTGGTGCTGTGTATGGAAGGACAACCAAAAGCTATTGGTTTTATTTATCGCAACGAAGGGGACGACCGCCCTAAAAGCTATTACGTGAATACCATCGACGAGGTGGAACGCATCACGGGTATCGACTTTTTCCCCACTTTGCCCAATAAGGTGGAGGACGAAGTGGAGGCAACGAGTTGCCTGGACGATTGGTAAGAGCTGGTAAAGGCCCATTGTTAACAGGATGACCTGTTAACTGCGCCCTAATATTTTGCTATGTCAGTAGAAATTAGTAACTTTGCACTTCAATAACATAAAGCTAAGTTAGCGTGAAAATAAAGGAAGTGCTACGTGCCCTTGAACAATTCGCGCCCCTGCCCCTGCAAGAAGGATTTGATAATGCCGGCTTGCAGGTTGGATTGACAGAGGTGGAAGTATCAGGGGCTTTATTGTGTCTTGACGTGACTGAAAAGATTGTGGATGAGGCTGTGGCCAAGAGCTGCAACTTGATTGTTGCACACCATCCGCTTATCTTTCGTAAGCTGGCACAAGTGTCGGACGCCAATGCTGTTCAGCGAACGGTGATGAAGGCTATAAAGAACGACATTACCATTACTGCCTTGCACACCAACATTGACAATGCACGAGGCGGCGTGAACTTTAAAATTGCCGAGAAGATGGGACTGCTAAATGCAGACTTTTTCGGCGCGCGAAAGCGTGTAGAGGCCCTTAACGACAAGGGCGAAAGCGTTAGTGTTGAAGGCGCATCGGGCGTGATGGGCGTGTTTGAGCAGCCTTTGGCAGCCGACGATTTCGTGATTTTGCTTAAAAAAACGTTCGATGTGGAGTGCGTGATGTGCAACCAGCTGTTGCGCCGGCCTATCAGCAAGGTGGCCATTTGCGGCGGTTCTGGGGCTTTTTTGTTGCCAGACGCCATCGCAGCTGGGGCAGATGCCTTTGTAACGGGCGAGATGCACTATCACGATTACTTTGATCATGAACAGGAAATACAAATTGCCGTGATTGGACATTACCAGAGCGAGCAGTTTACCAACGAGATATTTAAAACAATAATCGAGGAAAGGTGCAAGGGCGTGAAGTGCATTCTGACGCAGACCAACACCAATCCCATCATCTATTTATAAGTTATGGCAAAGAAAGAAATTACCGAACTGTCGGTGGAAGAGAAACTTAAAGCGCTCTACCAGTTGCAAACAACGCTCTCGGCAATTGATGAGAAACGTGCGCTGAGGGGAGAATTGCCCTTGGAAGTGCAGGACTTGGAAGACGAGATTGAGGGTCTGAATATACGCGAAGACAAAATTCGCAGGGAAATTGACGACTTCTCAAGGGCCATTTCGCAGAAAAGGGCTGAAATAGCTGAGGCTGAGGCTAGCGTGGAACGCTATAACCGACAGCTTGACGAGGTGAAGAACAACCGCGAATACGACACGCTGAGCAAGGAAATTGAGTTCCAAACGCTTGAAATAGAGTTGTGCAACAAGAAGATAAAGGAAGCTCTGGTAAAGATTGACGAGTGCGAACGCGAACTGAGCGTGACGGGACAACAAATATATGACCGCGAACACGACTTGCACCAAAAGCGTAATGAGCTGGACGAAATTATGCTCGAAACGAAAGAAGAGGAAGAAAAACTGCGCGATAGAGCACGTGACTTGGAGACGAAAATCGAGCCGCGACTGCTGAGCAGCTTCAAACGTATTCGAAAGAACGCACGCAACGGATTGGGTATAGTGTATGTTCAACGTGATGCTTGCGGCGGATGTTTCAACAAAATACCGCCACAGAGACAGCTAGACGTGAAGATGCACAAGAAGGTTATCGTTTGCGAGTATTGCGGGCGCATCATCGTAGACCCTGAATTGGCTGGCGTTAAGAACGATAAGTCGGCTGCTGCCGAGAAACCTAAGCGCAAACGCGCCATCCGTAAAACAAAAGAAGAGACGGAATAAGCGCGGGGGAGTGAGGACTTGCGCGTGAGGATTTTATCGTGAAAGCTTGGTTGTCTAGGTGCTAGAATGTTCTTACTAGGCATTAGCGTATTTTGATTTAGTCTGCCAACGCGTTAAAAATCAAGTCGATTCCACGCAGTTCTGCATCTTTTTTGGGCAGGCAACTTATGGCGTAACCCAATAAGAATAAGCTCCATACACAACCACGAGGCGTGTATGGAGCTTGCTTTGTTGTTGGCCAAGTCTGCTCATTGCCCTTGGGCATTGGCTTGTTAGCCTTGTTCTTTGCGTAAGCAGTGCCGTTGCTTGCTTACTTGGCTGCCTTTTTGTCGCAGCTCTTCTTGCAGTCTTGCTTAGCGGCCTTGTCGCATTTCTTGTTGCATTCCTTCTTGTCCTTGCAAGCAGCATCTTTCTTGCAAGCTGCGTCTTTTTTGCAAGCAGCATCTTTCTTGCAGCATTCTTTGGCGGCAGCGTCTTTCTTGCAGCAGCCTTTCTTACCTGCCTTGTCGCATTGTTCGGTCTTAGCCTTGTCGCATTTCTTGGCCGTAGCTTCACTCTGTGCGTTAGCAAAACCTATTGCAGCAACGAAAAGTGCTGCGCTGAAAATGATCTTCTTCATACTTTTAACTTTTTGTTTTTGTTTTGAAATAGTGATTTTATCGGCGCAAATGTACGAGTTTAAAATGAAACGGCAACATTTTGTTAGCAAAAATTAGCAGTTAAATGCAATCTGTTTGCCGACGAAGAATTTGTGGTTGCGGTGTGTTTTGGGCTATATTGTTGGTTTTGCGCGTGTTATGTGCGTTCCCCATTGTTGGCTAGCGATACCGGTCAGATGCGTTTTTCTGCTCTGCATCTTTATGTTAGGTGAGCGTTTTGTCGCACAACTGCCTACATTCCGCGCTCCTTATATATCCTTTCTTTGGCGTCGTTAATTTCCTTAAACTTCTTTTCGGCCGCCAAGCGTATGTCTTCGCCCAGAGTTGCAACGCGGTCGGGGTGGTGTTGTAGGGCCATCTTGCGATAGGCGGCCTTCACTTCATCGTTGGTAGCGTTGGGCGAGATGCCCAGAACCTTGTATGCCGACTGCGTATCGTGCTTATCGAGGTTGAACATCGAGTCGAGAATGCGCGCGTCGAAACCCAACCACTGCGCCAAATTGCGAAGGGCATTCACCTCGCTGGGGTCGATGCGCCCATCGGCTTTGGCCAGTTCTGCCAGAAAACTAAGCAGTTGCAGACGCTGTGCGCTATTCATGTGGGCGGCAATTTGAAAGCAACTGTCGCGTATGATGCCCTCGAAAGCCATTGCACCCATTTGTTTTTGCTGGTCGAAAATGTTGCGGATGATGCTGTCGCCCTGCTCTACGGCCACCTCGCCAAAGTTCCTTCGCAAGAAGGAACGTAGGGTTTCCATTTCCGAGTGCATCACTTTGCCGTCGGCACGAATGATGTATGCCGAGAGCACCAGCAACGAAAAGAGGAACGAATTGCGTTCGCCTTGCTGCCGCTGTTGTTGATTGGCGGAGGCGTTGTGTTGGTAGAAGTTGGCCGTTGAACCGCCCGTATTCCAGGGTTGTCCATTGCGGTCGGGTTCGTTAACTTGGTCTAGCCCCACGTCGAAGAGTGCGCCAAGCACCAATCCTGCTAATCCGCCAAGCGGTCCGCCAGCGATAAAGCCCAAAAATCCGCCAATCCATTTTCCTATTGCCATAAGTGTAAGTCTTTATATGTTGTCATTTAGAATGTGTATTGCACCCTCGGCGCACTGTCTTACCATTTCAGCGTGCCGTACTTCTGCTTATACCACAGCTGCCATGCGTTGATAAGGTTTTGCCAAACCACGTAAGCGCAAGGCGCGATGGAGGCTATGGGATTGAGAAAGGCGATGGTGAGCCATATCCCCACAACGGTATTCTTCTGTCCCAAGGCTTGTCCTGCGCTGATGCTGTCGCCATAACGGTAGCCCACGGCTTTGCCAATTGAAAACAACAAGAGGCTGATGACGAGGGGCAGCAACAGAAGTAGAGCCAAAATCGTGCCATAAACTTGGGTGGCTAGGATGTTGCGGATGGTTAGTCCCATGATGATGGAGAGGTTGAACCCCCAAAGATAAAAGGCTAAGTTCTTGGTTTCCTTGATTCGTGCAGCCACTTTCGGCAGGAATTTTCGGGTGAGTAGGGCCAGGCAAAGGGGCACGATAAGTACGAATGTGATGCGCCGAAGTATCATGACAAAGGCTGTTAGGAAGGTGATGTCTGCACTTTTTTCGACCATAGGGAAGAACAAGGGGATGATAACCGACGTAACCACGTTGGCTAGGATGGTGTAGATGGTGAGCGAGGCGATACTACCGCCAAGGCGTTCGGTGATAACGGGGGCCGCTGCCGCTGTGGGACAGATTACGCAAACGAAGGCTCCTTCTAGCACAAGCTTGGCCATTGGGTCGGTGGTATGTAAGATGGCCAACACCAATAAGCCCGAAAGAACAATGCGAATGGCTTGCAGTATGAAGTGCCAGGCTCGTGGTCGGAGGTCGCCCAGCTGTATTTTGCAAAACGTGATATAAAGCATCACGAAGATAACCACGGGGAGAAGTTTCACCAAAAAGGGGCCAACCACGTTGCCAATGGGTTGAAGTGGGTCGATGCGCGAAAACAAAAGGTAGACCGCAGCGCCGATAATAAGGCCGCTGGGCAACGTCCATTTCTTTAAGAAAGCAATGATGTTCATGTGTGTATGATATATAATGTACGCGCGCAACTATATTTCGGTATAGTGAGGGAGGTCGGGTAAGAAGGTGTAGCTGTTGTCGGTGTAGTTCATTTTGCAGCAGATGTGTTGCAACCCGTTGCTCACCACGAGATAGTCTACGTGCAAAAGCATGTTGTAAACGGTTATTTGGTCGAACACCTTTTGCGTAAGTGCGATGGTAGGTGCCTTGTATTCGAGAATCATTTGGGGCTTCAGCTCGCGGTCGTACAACACGCTGTCGGCCCGAAGGCTTTTGTCGCCGATGCTCAACGCCACCTCGTTGGCCATCAACAACTGCGGATAACCCTTGTGATGAATAAGGTAATTAACGAAGTGTTGCCTTACCCATTCTTCGGGAGTAAGGGCTACGTACTTGCCACGAAGTGGATCGAACACGGTGGGGCGCGCCTTCGTGCCTCCCACTTTTATTGCATACGAGGGTAGGTTTAGTGAATACATTTTGTTATCTTTGCAGTGTAAAGCGCAATAAAGCTTAACGGTAAGGGCGCGGCAAGACTGGCTTGTCGCCATTTGCCGTGTGCCTTATGGTGCAAAGTTACTAAAAATATGTGGGCGACGAGGTGCTTTTTTGCAACTTGTTGCCCTGCACTCATCATTAACAAGAACCTTTCATGGCAGAAAAACGAAATGCGCTTGGCCCCGAAGTCATCATTAAAGACATTAAGGCGCGAAACTTTTCGCCCGTATATGTGCTCATGGGCGAAGAGTCGTATTATATAGACAAGATTGCAAGCTTGCTCGAAGAGACGGTGTTGCAACCGCAAGAGCGCGACTTTAACCAAGACATCCTCTTTGGCGTTGATACCAACGGGGTGCAGGTGGCCGACCTTTGTAAGGCTTATCCCATGATGGCCGAACGGCGATTGGTGATGGTGAAAGAGGCGCAGAACCTGAAATTGGTAGATGCTTTGGCCAAATACTTGGAAAATCCTGTGAAAACCACCATCCTTGTGCTTTGCCATAAGAACGGCACTATCGACAGAAGAAAGAAACTTTTGGCTCGCGCCGAGTCTATTGGTGTTGTTTTCGAAAGCAAGAAGAAACGCGATTACGAATTGCCTGCTTTTATCAAGGGCTATCTTGCCACTAAGAAAGCAACGGTGGAAGACAAGGCGGCCATCATGATTGCCGAACATATTGGCGCTGACTTGAACCGCCTGACATCGGAACTAGACAAGGTTTTGATTTCGTTGTCCGAAAGCGACCTGCGCATAACACCCGACATCGTGGAACGGCAGATAGGCGTTAGCAAAGAGTTTAATGGTTTTGAATTGCGAAACGCCATCGTAAACCGCGACGTGTTTAAGGCAAACCAAATTATTCAGTATTTCGACAAGAACCCAAAGGCCGGGTCAATCTTCGCCTTCTTGCCTTTGCTTTTCAGTTTCTTCCAAAACTTGTTGATTGCCTATTACGCGCCAAACAAAAACAACGAAACAGAGGTGGCGAAGTTCCTCGACTTGAAATCGGTGTGGGGTGTGAAAGACTTTATGGTGGGGATGAGAAACTACTCGGCCATGAAGACAATGCACATTATTCATAAGATAAGAGAGATTGACGCTAAATCTAAGGGGTTGGATAACCCAAATACCCCTGTTGGCGACCTTATGAAAGAGCTAATCTTCTTTATTTTGCACTAAAAATGGCCTTTTTCGGGCCTTTTCCGTTCTAGAATAAGTGTCTCTGTGAGGCACTTTTTTTTGGCTAACTTCTAAACAAATCAATAAGTTAGCCCATTTTAACCCCCAAAATACTCGCGTATTTGAAAGCAAGTCGACCCTTGTTGCAGAATAATCAATTCTCGCTCTGTTTTCGCATTTAAGGCCTACTCCAATTTACAATTAACAAATTTTAGTCTAGAAGATCTAAGGTTTTGAATTGTAAATCGTGCAGTTGGTTTACAAAAAGAAATCGTTTGTGGTTTAATAATGTAAACCAAAGAATGCGCCCGTAGTTTATCTATTTACATTACAAAACTATAAGAATTACATTTCAAAATCTAAATGAATACTTATACATCGCCATATACAGGCCTATTTTTACGTGATTTTCAGCTATTTGTAGGCGTTTTCTAGGCTTTATACATGTAAAAACCCCCATTTTTGCCCTAAAAAGCCCTGAATATAAGCACTTAACGCCTTTTATAGGCTTATAATGTACTAAGAACCAGTAAAATTCAGATTTTTATTAAACCTTATTACATGCCTGTTTTAGATGCCTATATTTTGATTTGTAAATGTAAATTGCTTGCAACCGCGCAGCGATTTACATCTTTATATGGTTTAGATTTACAAACCTAACCTTTTGTTTGCTAAATTGTTGTTTAGATATTTGCAGCAATACGAAATTTGTTTTACCTTTGTAAAATCAACGCGAAAAGGCCTTAAAAGGCCTCTTACACTAAAAATAAGGGTATGAAAGATAGAATAAAGAAGGTTATGGAGAGCCAACACATGAGTCAACAGACCTTTGCTCTCTCTATTGGAATGTCGCCTGCGTCGCTCAGTAGTATTTTTAACGGACGCACAAAACCTACCCTCAACATCGTTGAGGCCATTAAAGATAAAATTCCAAAGATTTCAACCGACTGGTTAATCTTTGGTAAGGGCGAAATGTACTTAGACGAAACGGGCACCGCTAACAATACCCCCACTACCCATGCAATCCCTGATAAGGAACCTCAATTAAACTTTGATGCGCCTGTTGCTGGCCCTTCGCTCTTTAACGAGCAGCCAGCTGTTGCTCCAAAAGTGGTACAAGCCCCCAGAGAACCTGAGCGAGTTGAGGTGAAAGTGATTGAAAAACCGCAACGCAAGGTTACGGAGATACGTATCTTTTACGACGACCGAACATGGGAATCGTTCTATCCAGAAAACAGGGATGGTAGAAGTTGAAGTGCATTTTACTGGCCTTTTAAGGTGCTGGCGTGCTTATAGCACTGTTTCAACAGGGTGTTTTTAACGCTTTCTTTATGTAATAGATGCTATAGTTGGTAGATAAGAATGCTGAGCATACGTCTACTCACTATTCATAGCGCGCATTCGCCGTGCCAACCGCTACGCGATTGCTGCCCAATGGTGTTTGCCTTGCAAGCAGGCTCTTACAGGCTATTGGCAAGCAAAAGACTTGAACGTATCGTGAGAAACTTGCCTAAAACCTCCTAAACACCTGCCATTTCTGGTGTAAAGTAGCGCATATTTGGGGCGTTATGCTCTAAAACGCCCCCTCTAACGCCAACTTTTCCAGGGATAAGTGGAAGATAATAGCCTGATGATCCTTATGATAAGCTCTAAACATTGACTATATATCGTGAAAAGCAGCAAGTGTGTACTTAGCTCAGCTGGTTTAGAGCATCTGCCTTATTGACTATATGTCGTGAAAAGCAGCAAGTGTGTACCTTACAGCCATCACGCCTATAGATGGCCGTATTGACCATATATCGTGAAAAGCAGCAAGTGTGTACGCATCGTCACTTGCTAAACCTGCCTTTCGATTGACTATACATCGTGAAAAGCAGCGAGTGTGTGCGATGTCATGCCTAAAACATTCTCGAACATTGTTTTTCTGGTGACAAACGGAGAATAAAGGGTTGATGAACCCCATAGTTAAGCCCTAAGCACCGCTCATTTCTTGTGAAACGCAGTGAAAATAAGGGTTGTTATGGCTTAAAACCACATTCTAAAGCCTATTAGGGCTACTGAAAAGTGGGATTTTATTGGTTGATGCCCCCAATAATCCCAAATCGGTCGTTAGAGCCTGTGCAGATTTTGTTTGCTTGTTGAGCATATTTCCTGTCTTATTCTTGAAGGCGTAGCGGGCTACGTCGAGAGAACAAGACAGGCAAGATGCCGACAAGCAAGCGAAAGGTGAACAAGAAGCGATGGAAAAAATAAAATAATTGATAAGCGTTCTAACGACCGATTGGGGATAATATGTCCTAAACCACCCGCTAAGGCCGATTTTATCTCGTGCACAAACGGCGACTAACAGGCTGTTTTTTGAACTCTTAGATTTTTACCTAAACATCTATTATGGCTCGTAAATACAGCAAGTGCATGAGGGGTTATTCCTTATAAACAACCCTCTAACGCCGACTTTCCTTGTGAAAGGCGGTGAGTATATGGTACGTTATGCCCTAAAACATGCTCGAAATACGGACTTTATCTAGTTACAATCAGATAACGTATTGGTCAATGCCCACTAGGATGCGCCCTATACATCGGCTATGTTTGGTGAAAAGTGGCGATGATAAGGCATGTTTAGCCTTAATTTTCCAAAGTAGCCATGACTTTTTATATTTCTATAAATTGAGAGGAGTTTATCATCTTTGTGATGAAAAGCCAAGATAACCACACCTTTCATGTACGAAGGTGTTGTACAAAGATACGATGTAAACTGAAAATCTGCCCCATTTGTCTGTGGCAAACATGGTTATGTTTCAAAAAGTGAGTTGGCGGAAGTGATTCAACCCAAATCGGGCATTAGCGTCGCTTAGATTTTGTTTGTTGTTCAGCATATTGTCTGCCATAGTATTAAAGGCGTAGCGCGCTACGTCATGAGAATAAGCCAGGTAAGAAGCCGACAAGCAAGCGAAAGAAGAATGGAAAGTAATGGATAACAACTTAAAATATTTGATAAGCTGTTTAATGGCCTATTGGGGGGTAATACATTCCCTACAAGTTGAAAAACTGGTTGTCAATGGCAGATTACTTCTGTGTTTCCATGATGTTGTCTCCGTTGGCTGTGGGCGGCATGCCCTGCAACCGCTCTCGCCGGCGGTCGTAAGCGTACGTGCTTTCCGTGTCGTTGATCACGCGAATGTATGCGGCATAATTGTTTTCTGTCTGGTTTTCGGTGTAAATTTTAACATTCTGAGTGCCCTTTTTGCTCACCAATCACCCACCTTGCCGCAAAAAATCGATTCTCGCGAAGGTTAGTTTTGATGCAAAAGGGGTAGCATGTGAATGCAAACAAAATGAATACACATTGCATAAAACCGCAATTTGCGCCATATTTGGAGCTATTTGCAGCCAAATATAGTGCATTTTGGTGCTAAGTGCAGTGCATTTTGGTGCTAAACGCGGTGCATTTTGGTGCTAAACGCAGTGCGTTTTGGTGCTAAATGCAAGGTAAAATGGTGCAAAATGCA
>ERZ773035.2649-NODE-2649-length-11354-cov-7.980175_pt1 | contig 11354 bp, 10 predicted proteins | sample MGYA00511487_ERZ773035 | MGnify/ENA primary metagenome ERZ773035 (study PRJEB29015, sample SAMEA2737985) | human oral metagenome | biome: human oral; feature: human-associated habitat; material: dental | place: China | collected 2024 ...
GGCTGCTCCGGGGGCGGTTCCGGGCGCCAGACCGCGATGCGCCCCATGGGCAGGCCGTCGATGACCGGCGTCTGGGCGGCCGAAAGGGCTGTTGCCCGCTGCTGGAGCAGTGCAGCCAGTGCTCCCGCCGACAGCAGCCGCAGCGGCACCGACGGAGCATAGTGGGACGGCAGTGCCCCCGGCACCCGGGGCGCATCCGCCTCCCGCGTGGCCTGCGAATCCGCAGCGCGCACCGGCTGCCCCAGGTAGTCGGCCAGCCCCTGCAGGCTGATGCCACCGGGGCGCAGCAGCACGGGGGCTCCGCGTGACAGGTCGACGATGGTGGACTCCACGCCGACCTCGGACGGGCCGCCATCCAGCACCAGCGGCACGGCACTGCCCAGCCCGCTGCGCACATGGGCGGCACGGCTGGGGCTGATGCGCCCAAAGCGGTTGGCCGAAGGGGCGGCCAGGCCGGTAATGCCCACCGGGGCCAGCGCCTGCATCAGGCGCTGGAAAACCGGGTGAGACGAGACGCGCAGCGCGATGGTGTCCTGCCCCGCGCTGGCAAAGGGCGGCGCATCGGCCCGGCGCTTGAGCACCAGCGTGAGCGGCCCGGGCCAGAAGGCATCGGCCAGGCGCTGTGCCGCAGGCGTCCACTCGGCCCACTGCTGTGCCGCCTGGGCATCCGCCACATGCACGATCAGCGGATGGTCGGCCGGACGCCCCTTGATGCGATAGATGCTGGCCACCGCCTGTTCATCGGCCGCATTGGCAGCCAGCCCGTAGACGGTTTCGGTGGGCAGGCCGATGACGCCACCGGCCTGCAATACAGCCACCGCTTCGGCCAACGGCGCGTCGGTCATCGTGCCATCCGCCACGCCGTTCAACCTTCCACCAGCGGCTGCGCCACCTGATGACCAATGGCGGCAGCCTGCTCGCGCGCAGCGTCCAGGGTGTCGGCCACGATGTTGACGTGCCCCATCTTGCGGCCCATGCGGGCCTCATCCTTGCCGTACAGGTGCAGGTGGGCGCCCGGATGCGCCAGCACGGCGGACCAGTCCGGCTCGGTGGGCTCTGCCGGCGGCGGTGCCACCGGGTACCACGCATTGCCCAGGATGTTGAGCATGATGACTGGCCGGACCTGCGCGGTACTGCCCAGCGGCAGCCCCGCCATCACGCGCGCCTGCTGCTCGAACTGGCTGCAGTCGGCCGCATCCAGCGTCCAGTGGCCCGAGTTGTGCGGGCGCGGCGCCATCTCGTTGGCCAGCAGCCGGCCGTCTTCCAGCACGAAGAACTCGATGCACAGGATGCCGCGGTATTCCAGCCGCTCGGCCAGGCTGACGGCGGCAGCACGGGCCTGCTCGGCCAGCGCCGGCGAGACGGAAGCCGGCACCGTGCTGACCGCCAGGATGCCCTGCCGGTGCTCGTTGGCAGCCAGCGGGTAGACAGCCACCTGGCCATCGGCACCGCGCGCCAGCAGCACCGAGACCTCGGCCGCCAGCGGCACCTGCTGCTCCAGCACGCAGACCGGCGCCCGGCCGGAAGCAGCGGCCGTGAAGCGCTCAAAGGCGTCACGCGCTGCCTGACGAGTAGCCACGCGGGCCTGGCCCTTGCCGTCATAGCCCAGCCGCGCCACCTTCAGGATGGCCGGGAACAGCGTGTCGGGCACGCCATCAACGTCTTCAAGGGTCTCGATGACCCGGTACGGGGCCACCGGCACGCCGGCCCCCGTGAAGAAGGCCTTCTCGGCCACCCGGTCCTGGGCCACGGCCACCGAGGCGCCGGTGGGCGCGACCCGGGTGAGCATGGCCAGCCGCTCCAGCGCGGCCGCCGGAACGTTCTCGAATTCGGTGGTGACGGCGTCGCAGAGCGTGCCCAGCTCCACCAGCGCAGCGTCGTCCAGATAGTCGGCGCGAATGTGATGATCGGCCACCCGGGCGGCGATGCCGTCAGTATCGGGGTCCAGCACACAGACACGATAGCCCAGCCGCTGGGCGGCCTGGCAGAACATCCGGCCCAGCTGGCCACCGCCCAGCACGCCCAGCCAGCTGCCCGGGGGCAGCGGTTTCCAGTCCAGCGGCGCCGGCGCAGGGACCGGCTCGTGGAAAGCCAGTTTCGCGTGCCGGCCGTGGCGACGGGATGGGGTGTCAGTCATCGCGGCAGCTCCATCTGGCGGGCGGCCTTGGTCTGGCTGCGACGATAGGCATTCAGCGCCGTGGCAAGGTCCGGATCCGACAGGGCCAGCTGCGCCACGGCAAACAGCGCGGCATTCACCGCCCCGGACTCGCCAATGGCAAAGGTGGCCACCGGAATGCCCCGCGGCATCTGCACGATGGACAGCAGCGAATCCTGCCCGTGCAGGTGACGGCTGGGCACTGGCACACCCAGCACCGGCACCGTGGTCTTGGCCGCCAGCATGCCCGGCAGGTGGGCCGCGCCCCCCGCCCCGGCGATGATGGCCTGCAGGCCACGCTCGGCGGCCTCCTCGGCATAGGTGAACATGTCGTCGGGCATGCGGTGCGCCGACACCACCCGGGCCTCATGCGGCACGCCAAACTGCTTGAGCACATGCACGGCGTGCTGCATCACGTCCCAGTCGGAACTGCTGCCCATCACCACGCCCACCACGGGCGGCATGCCGGTGAGGGTCTGCGTGACCTGCGTCTGAGTGTTCGGATTCATGGTCTCCCCGGCTTACAGCGACTGGCCGGTCAGCCGCTCATAGGCCTCGCGGTAGCGGTTGCTGGTGGCCTCGATGACAGCCAGCGGCAGCGGCGGCGGCGGCGCCTGGCGGTTCCAGGTCTTGATGGTGTCCAGGTAGTCGCGCACGAACTGCTTGTCGAAGCTGGGCGGCGAGATGCCGGGGCGGTACTGGTCCATCGGCCAGAAGCGGGAAGAATCCGGCGTGAGGATCTCGTCCATCAGTACCAGCCTGCCCTCTTCATCCAGGCCGAACTCGAACTTGGTGTCGGCAATGATGATGCCGCGCGTGGCCGCGTATTCGCTGGCCTCGCGGTACAGCGTCAGGCTGGTGGCACGGATCTGCTCGGCCAGGTCGGCACCGACGCGGGCCACCATCTCGTCGAACGAGATGTTCTCGTCATGCTGCCCCAGCTCGGCCTTGGCCGCCGGCGTGAAGATCGGCGCATCAAGCCGCTCGGCCTGGGCGATGCCCGGCGGCAGCGCAATGCCCGAGACACTGCCCTCGGCCAGATATTCCTTGTAACCCGAACCGACCAGGTAGCCACGCACCACGGCTTCCACCAGGATGGGCTTCAGGCGCTTGACCAGCATCGAACGGCCCTGCACCAGCGGAATCTCGTCGGGCTGCACCACCGATTCGGGCGCCTCGCCCGTGAGGTGGTTGGGCACCACATGCTTGAGCTTGTCGAACCAGAACAGCGCCAGCGTGTTCAGCACACGGCCCTTGTCGGGGATCGGCTCGGCCATGATCACGTCGAAAGCCGAGAGCCGGTCGGAAGTCACCATCAGCAGGCGATCCTCGCCCACCGCATAGTTGTCGCGCACCTTGCCACTGCCCAGAAGCGGCAGCGAATGCAGGCGCGGGGACGGCGCAGAACTCATGAAACGAAACTCCTTCGGGCGGATGGGGTGCCGGCCAGCGCCACGGTGCAGGAGACAGGACAGGCACAATGGACCCACGCCTGCCCGCAGCCTTCCGTGCCCCGGAACCGACAACACCGAAGAATAACAGTCTGCGATCCGGTACAGTAGCCCATTGACCGAATGATCCCTGATCCAGCCCGGAATATCAGTCTTCCCATGAGCATGAACACCCATCCATTCGCCGCCCGCCAACACGACAGGAACGCCATCTCCCCCTCCGCTTCAGCCGGTGTGCGCCCTTCGGCTTCAGCCCCCTCGCCGCACCGCCGGTCCGCACCCCTGGCCTGCAGCCTCGCGGCCCTGCTGCTTCTGCCTGGCCTGGCCCAGGCACAGATCAAGACCCAGCCCGATGGCCACTGGCGCCAGATCCTGGGGGCTGGCGCCTCGTTCGCCTCGGGCAACAGCAACATCAACAGCTTCAACCTGCACTACGACCTGGCCCGCCAGACCCAACACCACACCGTGGCGCTGCGCGCCCAGGCGCTCTACAACACCAGCAACCACAAGACCAGCGCCCACAACAACACGCTGGAATTCAACGGCAAGCGCAACCTGGACGAGCGCCACTACGTCTTTGCCAACACCAGCTGGTACCGCGACCGCATCGCCAACCTGTCGCACCGGCTGGCCGCTGCCTTCGGCCGGGGCTACCAGGTCACCCTCACCCCCAACGACGACTGGAGCGTGTTCGCCGGTCTGGGCTACTCGGAAGACCGCTACACGGTGCCCACCATCGTGGCTGACCAGCTGCGCACCCGCTACGGCCGCGCCGAACTCACGCTGGGTACCGAGTCCCACCACCAGCTCACCGACACCACCACCGCCCATCAGCGCCTGGTGTTCTACCCCGCGCTCAACCGCAATCACGACCGGCGCGCCGAGCTGCAGGCCGACCTGAGCGTGTCCATCACCCGCCAGCTGGCGCTGACCGCCGCGGCCGAGCTGCGTTACAACAGCGACCCCGGCACCAACATCTACAAGATGGATCGGCGCTTCATCACCGGGGTGAGCTGGAAGCTCCTCGACTGAGGCGCATCGGAGGGGGCACTCAAGCGCCCCCCGCGAAGCCGATGGCCGCTTGGACCCTCAGGCTGGCATCAGCCCCCTGCATCCGGGACCCGCTGTTCGCCAGCCTGCCACCCGTGGCGTGGCCCCCACACCCTTCCCCACCCGGCAGCCGACACCGGCCATTCAGGGCCACCTCCCTCAAGGGTCGCGCGGGCGATGCGCACAATCCGGGGCATCTGCCACCAGGGTTGCATCCGCTCATGGCCACTCTCTCGCCCAGCCTCAACGCCATCCGCCAGGACACGGGTCTCTACCGGGAACTGGACGTGCTCGAACGCCTGCAGGAATCGCTGCCGGCAGGCTACGACATCTTCCACAGCGTGGCCTGGCATTCGGTGGAGAACGGCCAGGACCGCCACGGCGAGATCGACATCGTGGTGCTGGGCCCCACCGGCCACCTGCTGCTGATGGAGATCAAGTCCGGCGGCGTGCAGCTGCGTGACGGCGAACTCTTCAAGCTCTACAGCAGCCGCGAGCACGACGTGCGCCGCCAGCTGGCCGTGCAGCGCGCCGCGCTGCTGCACCGTCTGAAGGAAGCCGGCCTGCATGCCTTCGTGAGCCACTGCCTGGTGCTGCCCGACTACCGGCTGGAAACCGGCGACATCGTGGCCCTGTCGCGCGACCGGATCATCGACGCCGCCGACTTCCCCTTCCTGGGCACCCGCGTGCAGGAACTGATGCGCCATGGCGACTCGCAAAGCGACATCGAGTCGCTGCGCCGCTTCCTGTCCAACGAATTCCAGGTCTCGGTCGACCTCTCGGCCCTGGACCAGCAACTGCAGCGCACCACCCAGCGCCTGGCCGAGGGGCTGGCCACCTGGGTACCGCGCATCCAGGCCCCCAATGGTCTGATCCGCATCCAGGCCACCGCCGGCTCGGGCAAGACCCAGCTGGCGCTGCGCCTGCTCAACGATTCCGTCACCCAGGGTGGCCGGGCGCTGTACGTGTGCTTCAACCGCTCGCTGGCCGACCACATCAGCCGGCTGGCCCCGCCCGTGGCGGATGTGACCAGCTATTCCGAGCTGTGCGTGACCTACTACCGGCGAAACTACGGCGAGCCCGATTTCGCCGCCCCGGACAACTTCGACCTGCTGGCACGCGTCTACTGCGAATCGGCCGAGGAATGGAAGCCCACCTACGACCTGATCGTCATCGACGAAGGCCAGGACTTCCAGCCCGCCTGGGTCGAGAGCCTGCTGCCGCAGCTGAAGGCCTCCGGACGGCTCTACCTGCTGGAAGACGACGCGCAGCGCCTGTATGACCGCGCCCGCTTCGATCTGGCCGATGCCGTGACGCTGACCTGCAACGACAACTTCCGCAGCCCGCGCATGGTCTGCGAGGTGATCAACGCCCTGCACCTGTCCGACCAGGCCATCACCCCGCGCAGCCCCTACGCCGGCGAGCTGCCATCATTCCGCGTCTACGAGAACGAGAAGGGGCTGGTGCGCGAGACGGCTGAGGCCGTGCGCAACCTGCTGCACCGTGGCATCGCCATGAAGGACATCGTGGTGCTGAGCGGCCGCGACCGCTTTGCGTCCACCATCCTGAACACCCGCTGGCTGGGCCCCTTCGAGACGCGCCGCTTCAGTGGCGACTACACCCCCGACGGCGACCCGATCTGGACCCACGGCGACGTGCTGGTCGAGACCATCCACCGCTTCAAGGGCCGCAGTGCCGCCGGCGTGGTGATCACCGAGCTGGACTTCGAGACGCTGACCGAACGCGAGCGCCGCGCCCTCTTCGTGGGCATGACCCGCTCGAACCTGGCCGTGGAACTGGTGCTGTCGCCGGCCGCCGAAAGCTGTCTGGCCATGCAGCTGGCCGCGTCCTGAGGGGGAGTCCCAAAGAACGGTCTCAATGGGTGTCCCAAGGGGCGCCCCCAAGGGACTCATCCTGAGGCACGTCCTGAAAAAGCATCCGGAGGGCGCATCCGCCTGACGGATGCCGCCCCGACACCCTCGTCAGCCCCCTCCTGACCGACTCTTCCAGCGCTTGCTGGAGGCCCTCACCGTCCGGTAGCCGGGCCTTGTGCAGGCTGCCCGATCCAGGGCCAGAGACGATAGCTTTCAGCGATTGTCCCGCAACCAGGCTGCCCGGGACGCGAACCGCTGCCTGATCACCTGCGCCAGCCCGGGCAGCTCGGAAGCGGCCTGCAGTCGCGCCGGATCAGGGCGATGCTCCCGCTGCAACGCCAGCAGATCCGCCAATGACATGGCGGCATTCGGCCGCTCGACCAGCACGACCTCATCCCCTTCCCGCACGCGCCCTGACTCCAGCACACGATAGAGCCATCCGGTCAGCCCGTGCTCGTGGATGAACTTCGCCAGGCCGCTCACCTCGAAACGGTGATCGATCCGCCAGCAGACCGTGCGCGGCTGCGTGATCTGCAAAAGGCAGGTCCCCAGCCGCACCACATCCCCCACGAAGACATCCTGCTCGCACAGGCCGGACGAGGACACATTCTCGCCCAGACAGCCCGGAACAAACGCCTCCCGCAAGGCAGGAAAGGCATCGGCCAGCCGTGCGTAGTTCTCGACCGGATACTGATGCAGGGCCCGATCCGGCCCCCCGTGATAGCGCCTGTCCACCTGCACATCCCCGGCCACGCCCTGCAAACCCACATCGATGGTGCGAACGCGCGCCTTGAAGATGCCCGACAGATCCCCGTCCTCCCCCAGCGGCTTTCCTTCCCCGATGAACAGCGCATCGGCCGAAGCAGCACCTGATCTCTGCGATTTCACCAATCTCCTCACAATATTCTCCATGGCCGTCCTATCATCACAGGCCTCGCCGGTACTTCCAACTACCTTGAATCTCGGCTCAAGCCGAGCTTTTCCCGACTGAACCTGGTTCGGTCCGCTTTCTGAAGGGACATGCTGATGTTTTATGCAATCGTGGCCGTCAAGCTTATTCTGGGCCTTCTGGCCCTTGTACTGGTCATCAATCTGACCGGCAAGGGCAATCTCGCGCCCGCCTCGGCCAGCGACCAGGTGCAGAACTATGTCCTTGGCGGGATCGTCGGCGGAGTCATCTACAACAGCGACATTTCCATCCCCGTCTTCATTGTCATTCTGGCCATCTGGTTTGCAGCGGTCCTGTCGCTTCGCTGGCTGAAGAAGCACAACAACCTGGTCAAGCAGCTGGTGGACGGGAAGCCCGTCATGCTCATCTCGCGCGGCAAGATCGATGTGGAAGCGGTGCGCAAGGCAGACCTCTCGGCGCACGAGCTGTCCTTCAAGCTGCGCATGCAGGGCATCTATTCCGTCAAGGAGATCAAGCAGGCCATCCTCGAACAGGATGGACAGCTCATCGTCACATCCTTCGGAGAAGAGAATCCGAAATATCCGCTGATCACCGACGGAAGCGTTCAGAAAAGCACGCTTGAGATGATCGACAAGGACGAAGCGTGGCTGAAGGCCGAGCTCAAGAAGCTGGGAATCGAGGATGCCAGCGACGTGTTTCTTGCCGAATACGACAGCGGCAAGATTTCCATCACGAAATATGAAGAGAAATAAGGAAATCGCCTACCGCCCGATCCGTGGGCCCGCCTCGCCGGGCTCCCGCTCCTGCCGCGGCAGCGGCCGCGTGCCCACGTAGGCCGCACCCAGCACAAAGAAAAGGCCCACGCCCAGCGCCAGCAGCCAGGATGGCCGCGCCCCGATCCAGAAGATGACATAGCCTGCCGCCATGCCGGCAAAGGCCATGCGCCGCCCCTTGCGACTGATGGCGCCCTCTTCGCGCCACTGGCGCAGCGGCCGGCCAAACCGTGGATGCTCCAGCAGCCAGCGCTCGAAGCGTGGCGAACTGCGTGCAAAGCACCCGACGGCCATGATGAGGAAGATGGTGGTGGGCATGACCGGCAGCATGGCGCCGATGAAGCCCAGCGCCACCATCAGCCAGCCGGCCGCGAACCAGAGCCAGCGCATGAATGCCTCTCCGGATGGATCAGGAATGGACCGGACATGCTACTGCATGCGTCCGCCCCCTGGCATACGCACTGAACGACAGGCCGACCGATGACTGCCTCCGCACTTTCCCCGGACTGTCGCCCCCTCTGACGCCCTCGCCCAGTCATTCTGCGTCCTGCCGCACCATCCTGCGCCCGAAGTCATCGATTTCAGGCAGAATCCGGGTCGCGCAAGGCTGGCCACCGCGCCGACCCGGCCGGGCCGATCAAGAAAGTGCCCCATCGCCCCACGTCGTTCGCCCGTTGTTCTATAGTTATACAAGTCACAACGAGAACCCTCCTGCATGTCCTCGTCCAACGAGCCTACGGCCCAAGGGCCTTCCAGCGGCCCGGCATCCACCGGCGGTGTTTCCTCTCCTCCTGCAACGGCTGGCGGCAAGGCAGGCACGGCCCCGGTCACCCCGACCCCTGCGCCCTCACCGGTTGCAGGCAAGCCTCGCGTCACGGTCGCCGCATCGGCCCATTCCGACGTGCCCGTGCCGCCATCCGGCGTCACGCCCACCGCGTCTCCCCCGCCCCCCAAGCGTCCGCGGCGCTGGAAAGCGCTCGACAATGACCTGAAGCGCATCGGGCTGCTGGAGCAGGCCACCGCCTTCGTGGCCCGCCCGCTGGTGGCGCCCGGCATTGCCCTGGCCTTCGTGGTGCTGGTGGGTGCTGCCGCACTGGGGCTCACCGGCATCCAGCCCGGCACCTTCATGGTGGTGGTGGCCACCGTGGTGGGCGCCTACATGGCGCTCAACATCGGCGCCAACGACGTGGCCAACAACATGGGTCCGGCGGTGGGCTCCAATGCCCTCACCCTGGGCAGTGCACTGCTCATCGCGGCCGTCTTCGAGACCGCCGGCGCCATGCTGGCGGGCGGCGAGGTGGTCAACACCATCGCCTCCGGCATCGTCTCGCCCGAGGTCGTCCAGAACGCCGACACCTTCATCCTGCTGATGATGGCGGCCCTGCTGGCCGCAGCGCTCTGGCTGAACCTGGCCACCTACATCGGCGCTCCCGTCTCCACCACCCATGCGGTGGTCGGCGGCGTGGTCGGTGCCGGCATCATGGCCTCCGGCGCCGACTCCATCCACTGGTCCAGCATGGGCGGCATCGCCGCCAGCTGGGTCATCTCCCCGGTGCTGGGCGGCATCATCGCCGCCATCATGCTGGCCTTCATCAAGGCCCGCATCCTGTACCGCGACGACAAGATCGCGGCCTCCCGCTTCTGGCTGCCCATCCTGGTGGGCTTCATGGCCGGCACCTTTGCCACCTATCTGGCCCTGAAGGGCTTCTCGGCCCTCATCCACATCAGCCTGGGCGTCTCGGTGCTCATCGGCATCGTTGTCGGGCTGGCTGCCTGGAAGCTGTCGGTACCCATGGTGCTGCGCCAGTCCCAGGGCCTCGAGAACCGCAAGAAGTCGGTGCGCAAGCTGTTTGCCGTGCCGCTGGTGTGCTCGGCAGCGCTGCTCTCGTTCGCCCACGGCGCCAACGACGTGGCCAATGCCGTCGGCCCGCTGGCTGCCATCGTCCACACCGTCCAGGCAGGTCGTTTCGACGACTCGGTGTCCATCCCGTTCTGGGTCATGGCCATCGGTGCGCTGGGCATCAGCTTCGGCCTGATGCTGTTCGGCCCCAAGCTCATCCGCCTGGTGGGCAGCGAGATCACCAAGCTCAACCCCATGCGCGCCTACTGCGTGGCGCTGTCGGCCGCGCTCACCGTCATCCTCGCCTCCTGGCTGGGCCTGCCGGTCAGCTCCACCCACATTGCCGTGGGCGCCATCTTCGGGGTGGGCTTCTACCGCGAATGGCACGCCGCACGTCGCTCACGAGCACTGGGCGCGGTGCAGGGCAAGGTCTTGGCCCCCGAAGAGCGCAAGCGCCGCCGCCTGGTGCGTCGCTCCCATTTCGTCACGATGGCGGCTGCCTGGGTGGTGACCGTGCCCGTCTCGGGCGTGCTCTCGGCGCTGCTGTTCCTCATTCTGCAGCAGTTCATGGCGTGAGGGGGTCCGGGCGGCTGCCGTCCGGCAATACACGATGGAGTGCACGGGCCTCGGGCTTCTCCACTGAAGAAGCAGAAGAAGCCTTTTAGCCGAGGTGCGACGCGCAATACGCGCAAACAAGGCGTCTGGCCTCCCGCTGGTCGATCACGATGACGTGATCGACCAGTCGGAACAGTGGATTGTCGAATAAAAAGAAGCAAAAGGTGCCGAGAACTATTGACAGACCAAAAAGGAGGACCACATGAGCAGCATCTTTACCAGAATCATCAACGGCGAGATCCCCGGCCGCTTCGTCTGGCGCGACAGCGAATGCGTGGCCTTCATGGACATCCAGCCGATATCCAGGGGGCATCTGCTGGTCGTACCGCGCCAGGAAACCGACCGCTGGCATGACCTGCCCCCCCAGACGGCCGCCCATCTCTTTGCCGTGGCGCACAAGATCGCCACCGCCCTCGATCGGCTTTCCGAACGCAGCCGAGTCGGCCTGATGATTGCGGGTTTTGACGTACCGCACACCCACATCCACCTGATGCCGGCCGACAGCATGGCGCAGTTCGATCCCAAAAATGCCGACAAAAACGCCCGGCCCGAGGATCTGGATGCCATGACCAGGAAGATCCGCGATGCCCTGCGTGCGCTTGGCCATGGGGCGAATGTGCCCGAAGACTAAAGCTGCAAGGGGGTCGGCGGAGAGGCGGCGACGGAGCTTATGGATGAAGACGTGT
>ERZ773035.2664-NODE-2664-length-11314-cov-9.754774_pt1 | contig 11314 bp, 6 predicted proteins | sample MGYA00511487_ERZ773035 | MGnify/ENA primary metagenome ERZ773035 (study PRJEB29015, sample SAMEA2737985) | human oral metagenome | biome: human oral; feature: human-associated habitat; material: dental | place: China | collected 2024 ...
TTTTTTTAATTAATACTCTTTATTATTTTTTAAAATATGATATAATATATTTATATATAAAAAGTGCAATTAATATATTTTTTATATAAAAGGAGGACTTTATGAGTAATATGAGTATGTACATTGGAGAATTTGTAGGAACAACACTTTTATTATTGTTAGGAAATGGAGTTAATATGACTTGTAGCCTTAAACATAGTTATGGAAAAGGTGCTGGTTGGATAGTAACAACATTTGGTTGGGGTTTTGCTGTAATGATTCCAGCTTATGTTACAGGTTGGGTATCTGGAGCACATATGAATCCTGCTTTAACTATAGCCTTGGCTGTAACAGGAAAATTTCCTGGAGAGTTAGTTTTCGGTTATATCATTGCACAAATGTTAGGTGGAATTGCTGGAGCTACTCTAGCTTATCTTACTTATAAAGTTCAAATGGATGAAGAACCTGAAGCAGGAGTAAAGCTTGGAGTTTTCTCAACAGGACCTTCTATTGATGCACCTGTATGGAATATAGTTACAGAAGTTATTGCTACTGCCTTATTGTTAATAGGTGTATTGGCAATAGGTTATGGAGAAGTTGGAATACAAGCAGGTAATGGAGCATTTTTTGTAGGACTTTTAATTGTTGTATTAGGTATGGCAACAGGAGGAGCAACAGGATATGCACTTAATCCAGCAAGAGATTTAGGACCAAGAATAGCTCATGCTATACTTCCAATAAAAGGAAAAGGTGGTTCTAATTGGAAATATTCTTGGATTCCAGTTGTAGGACCAATCATTGGAGCAGTTTTAGGAGCTGTTATCTTTGATGCATTTATTGCAGCAGTTATATAATCAACATAAAAATAGTTCATTACTAGCCAAATTTTTAATTAGATAAAAATTTAGAATGTAATTCACTTATTCTTATTTTAATAGTATAATGATTAGGAGGAAACTATATGAAATACATAGTAGCATTAGACCAAGGTACAACAAGTTCAAGAGCAATTTTATTTGACGAATCTCAAAATATAATTGGAGTAGCTCAAAAAGAATTTACACAAATATATCCAAATGAAGGTTGGGTAGAACATGACCCTATGGAAATATGGGCTAGTCAAAGTGGAGTTTTAAGTGAAGTTATAGCTAGAGCTGGAATCAGTCAACACGATATCATAGCTTTAGGAATAACAAACCAAAGAGAAACTACAATAGTTTGGGATAAAAATACAGGAAAACCTGTTTATAATGCAATAGTATGGCAATGTAGAAGAACTGCTAAAATCTGTGATGAATTAAAAGAAATAGAAGGTTTTAGTGACTATGTAAAAGATAATACAGGGCTTTTAGTTGATGCTTATTTCTCTGGAACTAAAATAAAATGGATTTTAGATAATGTAGAAGGGGCAAGAGAAAGAGCAAAAAAAGGAGAACTTTTATTTGGAACTGTTGACACTTGGTTAATTTGGCAATTAACTAATGGAAAAGTTCATGCAACAGATTACACTAATGCTTCAAGAACTATGCTTTATAATATAAAAGAATTAAAATGGGATGAAAAAATATTACAAACTTTGAATATTCCGAAATCAATGTTACCAGAAGTTAAAGATTCAAGTGGAACATTTGGATATGCAAATCTTGGTGGAAAAGGTGGACATAGAGTACCTATAGCTGGAGTTGCTGGAGACCAACAATCAGCACTATTTGGACAAGCTTGTTTTGAAGAAGGAGAATCTAAAAATACTTATGGAACAGGTTGTTTCTTGCTTATGAATACAGGAGAAAAATTTGTAAAGAGTAATAATGGACTTATCACAACTATTGCAATAGGACTTAATGGAAAAGTTCAATATGCACTTGAAGGAAGTGTGTTTGTAGGTGGAGCTAGTGTTCAATGGCTAAGAGATGAACTAAAATTAATTGCTGACTCAAAAGATACTGAATATTTTGCTAGAAAAGTCAAAGATAGTGCAGGAGTATATGTTGTTCCAGCATTTGTAGGATTAGGAGCACCTTATTGGGATATGTATGCAAGAGGAGCAATTTTAGGTTTAACTCGTGGAGCAAATAAAAACCATATTATAAGAGCAACTTTGGAATCAATAGCTTATCAAACAAAAGATGTTCTAAAGGCTATGGAAGAAGATTCTGGAATAAAATTAAATGGACTTAAAGTTGATGGTGGAGCAGCAGCTAATAATTTCTTAATGGAATTTCAAGCAGATATCTTAGGAGAATCTGTAAAAAGACCTACTGTTTTAGAAACAACAGCCCTAGGAGCAGCATATCTTGCAGGACTTGCAGTTGGATTTTGGGAAAATAAAAATGAAATTAAACAAAAATGGGTATTGGATAAAGAATTTACACCTAATATGTCAAAAGAAGAAAGAGATAAAAAATATGCTGGTTGGTTAAAAGCTGTTGAAAGAACTAAGAAATGGGAAGAATAATATAAATGAAAGGGGGCGAGATTATACTTAACCAGTATAATTTTGCCCTTTTTTATAAATAATTATAATTGGAGGTATATATGAAAAAACTTATAAATGACAAAAATAATATTGTAGAAGAAGTTGTACAAGGAATGATAAAAGCTTTTCCTGATAAAGTTTCAAGAGTAGAAAATGAACCTATAATTATCAGAAAAAATAAAAAAGTTGATAAAGTTGCTTTAATTAGTGGTGGAGGAAGTGGACATGAGCCTGCTCATGCTGGCTATGTTGGTTATGGAATGTTAGATGCAGCAGTATGTGGAGAAATATTTACTTCTCCTGGAGCTGATAAAGTCTATAATGCTATAAAAGCTGTTGATGCTGGAAAAGGTGTTCTTCTTATAATTAAAAATTATAGTGGAGATATAATGAACTTTGAAATGGCAGGAGAAATGGCTCAAGCAGAAGGAATAACTGTAAAACAAGTTGTAGTTGATGATGATATTGCAGTTGAAAATAGTACTTATACTGTTGGTAGAAGAGGAATAGCAGGAACTATTTTTGTTCATAAAATTTTAGGAGCTGCTGCTGAAAAAGGTTATGATTTAGATAAACTAGTTGAACTTGGAAATAAAGTTGTTAAAAATTTAAAAACTATGGGTATGTCTTTAAAACCTTGTACAGTTTTTACAACTGGTAAAGAAAGCTTTGAAATAGCAGATGATGAAGTTGAAATTGGTTTAGGAATCCATGGAGAACCTGGAACTCATCGTGAAAAGATGGCAGCAGCTAATGAATTTACTGAAAAATTATTTGAAAAAGTTTATGCTGAATCTGATGTTCAAAAAGGAGATAGATTTGCAGTTTTAGTAAATGGACTTGGTGAAACAACTTTGATTGAATTATTTATTGTAAATAATCATCTTCAAGATTTACTAAAAGATAAAGGAGTAGAAGTTGCTAAAACTTTAGTTGGTAACTATATGACTTCACTTGATATGGGAGGTTTCTCTATAACTTTATTAAAATTAGATAAAGAAATGGAAGAACTTTTAAATGCAGAGGAAGACACAATAGCATTTTAGGTATTATAAAAATAGTTCGTTACTAGCCAGACTTTTTAATGGATAAAAATTAAGAATTCGCTGCAAATTCGCTAAACTCACTTCGTTCAAACACAGCGAGATTTGCTCGGCTCATTCTATTTAATTTTTATCCTAAAATCTGGAATGTAACTCACCTGTTTTTATAGCTATTACTATACACTAGAAAGGGAATGGAAGAGAAAAAATGTTCTTAGAAATAATTGAAAAAATATCAGATGAAATAATAAAAAATGAAGAATACTTAACAGAATTAGATAGAGAAATTGGAGATGGAGATCACGGAGTTAATTTAGCAAGAGGTTTTACAGAAATTAAAAATCAATTAGCAAATTTTAAAGATTTACCAGTATCTGATGTATTTACAAAAATGGGTATGATTTTACTTACAAAAGTTGGAGGAGCTTCTGGTGCTATCTATGGAACAGCTTTTATGAGTGCAGGTACATACTTAAAAGGTAAAACAGACTTTGATAATCAAATTTTACTTGGAGCTTTAAATTCTATGATAGAAGGTATACAAAAAAGAGGTAAAGCAGTATTAAATGAAAAAACAATGTTAGATACAATAATACCTACTTATAATTTTTTAGAAAAATCTTTTAATGAAGGAAAAAATCTAAAAGATATCAAAAATGAAGTCATAGAGGTGGCTAAAAATTCTATGGAAGCAACAAAAGATATTATTGCAACTAAAGGTAGAGCCTCTTACTTAGGTGAAAGAAGTGTAGGACATATTGACCCTGGTGCAATGTCTTCATATCTAATGATAAAAACAGTTTGTGAAAATATTTAGGAGGTGTCTATGGTAGGTTTTGTAGTTGTGTCACATAGTAAAGAATTAGCTGAAGCAGCAATACATCTTGCTAATGAAATGAAAAGATATGATTTTCCATTAATCAATGGAAGTGGAACAGATGGAGATTTTTTAGGAAGTAATCCACTTACAATAAAAGAAGCTATATTAAAAGCAAAAACAGATAAAGGTGTTTTAATTTTTGTAGATATTGGAAGTTCTGTTCTAAATACTCAAGTAGCAATAGATTTTTTAAAAGATGAAGGAGTTAATACAGAAAATATTAAAATTGCTGATGCTCCCTTAGTTGAAGGACTTATTGCAGGAGTTGCTGTAAATGATGAAAAAGCGGATATTGAAAGTGTTTTAGAAGAATTAAATGAATTAAAGACTTTCTCAAAATTAACATATTAGATAAAATTCTATACTTCTTAAAAAATTTTTAAATAATTTTAAAGATTTTAGACCCTCTAATTTGAGCTGTGAAAGGTTTAGAATAATAAAGAAAAAGAAGACTGAAAATCAATCTTCTTTTTCTTTATTATGAGATATTATGACTAGAATATTACTCTTAGTCCTAATCCTCCTCTTACATTTGCTCCTTTTGTATCATAACCTACATTAGCATTTACCCCTATTCTTTGATTATCTAAGCCTATATTTAAGTCAAACTTTACATTTCCTTTTCTGTCTTCCTTTTCTCCTCTTAGATTGTACCAATCTGATGATGTATCTGCTACTTTTACTTTATTTTTTACACTTCCTACTTTACCTAATTCATTTTCATAGGCTACTCCTATTGTTGTTTTTAGTGTCTTCAATCCAAAGTAATGTCTGTATGATAAATCTGTTCCTATTTCTGGTTTTATTGAAATGTAATCATTAGCTTTCACTTCTAATTTCATTTCACCTGTTTTTTCTCTTATCTTTGATACTCTTCCATATTCTGTTTTTAATGATACATATGGTTTTAATGCAAAATCTTCACTTAGTCTAAATGTCTTTCCTATTTCATTTTTAACTCCTATTCCATAGATATGGTATTTTGCTTTTGCATTGAATATATCATCTACTACTAAGAATTTTCTGTGCATTTTAGCATATCCTACAAATACATCTCCTGATATTGTCCAATTTAAGCTATTATTTTCGTCAAATGGTACTGATTTAAATAGTCCCACTTTTCCTTCTAACATTTCTTCTTTTGATTTTCCTATATCATTAAACTTAAATTTGTTATGTACTATTCCTGTATACCAACCTACTCCTTTTCCTAGTTTTATATCTTCATTTTCATTTTTATATACTACTCCATAAGCATTATTCTTATAATCTATTACTCCTGATGTTTCTGACTTGTATTCACCTTTTACACCAAATGTCTTTATTTTATTTGAATCCTTTGACACATTTGACCATTCATTACTTAGATTTGTAACTTCTGTATCTAAGATTTGAGATGTTGAATTTACTCTTTGGGCAATATTTGAATATTGATGTCCTTTCATCTCATCTACTGCTTGAGCAAATAGTTTTGGTTCTCCTTTTCCTATTGCATTCAATTTGTCATATAATTCTTTTTCTCTTGAACCTAAACCTTCAACTCCATATCTTTTTTCTAAACCATCCATAAAGTTAAATGTATCTTGGTCTTTTGCAAATGCTGTATATGGAACTTTTACTAAATATACTGCTTTAAAAGTGTCATCTTTATTTTGAGTTCCTGTTGCTATCCAAGTTAAACTTGATGATGCCATTGCAAACTTCTTATCATTACCTCCTGCACTTAGTGAAGTCACCACATCATTATATGGTTTTAAAATATTTTTTCTTACTTCTATATTCTTACTTGTAGAATATCTTGAAGCCTCTGTACCAAATATTAAATTAACTTTTTTAACACCAGTTAAATGTTGTAAGCCCTTTATTGGATTTGTATAGTTTATTCCTGATGTATCTACATACATTCCTATTTCTGTTGCTCTTGATAAAGATGGAATATCTGCCAAATTAGAAGCTCTTAAATCTAGCTCAGTATTACCAACTCTCACCTTTGGTGCTTTTGCTGATGCAACCGTTGTATCCACACTTGTAGGTATAACTACTTTTCCATCTCTTTTTATTATTGCTGTTCCATTTCCTGGAGCAATTATTTCCACTCCTGATACTTTTTTACTTGTATCTGCTTGTTGCTTAATTTGAACATCTGTTGCTCCATTTGTTGCAGTTGGATTATTTCCTTCTCTTTTTCCTTTTACTATATATATTCCTGTGTTAGTAGAACCATCTACTTGAATTGTTCCATAGTTTTTAATTATTGCTCCATTTAATGCTGCTACTCCTACTATTCCAGTATTTGTTGCATTAGGCACTGTCTTTATTGTTCCATAGTTTTCTCCTATAGCATTATTATCTAAATACATTCCTGTTGTATTTTTTCCACTTAATTCTATAGTTCCTCTATTTATTGCCTTTGAACCACTTCCAGTTGCATATATTCCTATTCCATTATCTTTTTCAACTTTTATTGTTCCATAGTTTTCTGCTATTCCTGTTTGACGAGTTACTCCCTTGTCATCTGTATAGCCTGCTGCCATTCCTATTCCAAATAATTTATTTGTCCTATCACTAGCACTTACTTTTATTACAGAATTAACTGTAGGACTTCCATTTATTACTCTACCACCAGAAACTGCATACATTCCTACATTTCCTATGCCACTGTCATAGCTTATATCTCCTAAGTTAGTTGCTCTTCCTGCTGCATATATTCCATAGTTTTTACTTCCTGTTGATGTTAATGTGGCTCTATTTTCAATAGTACCTGTGCTATCAGTTGAATATGTAAATACTGTATCATTTCCTACTGTTACAGGATTGCTTGAATTTGTTGATAATTTGGTTCCCACTCCTTTTACAACATAACCATAAGAATTATCCCCAATTTTCATATCTGCTTGGCTTGAAATATTTTGATTCTTTCCTGTTGTAAATACTCCCACTGCTTGATTTTTACCAACTTCTATTTTACTTCCTAAAGCTAAATCTACAGTTGGACTTGCTGAACTCGAATATTGACCATTTGAATAAATACCAACTGAATTGTCCCCAACATTTATTTTTCCACTTGAAGTCATATTGATAGTCTTTCCAAAAATACCATAAGTATTATTTCCACCTATAATATCTTTATTATTGTAGACTACTGTATTTATATCTTCTGTAAATATTCCAATATTAGGTTTAGTTTCAGAAGTTGAAGCTGTTATATTTATCATTCCAGAGTTTTCGATTCTTGAGTTAGATTTAGCAAACATTCCTGTTCCCTCTTGACCTTTTACTTCTATTGTTCCTCTATTGATTATCTCAGCTACTTCCCCTGACATTCCAACTGATTTTATTCCTGTTGTTGTTACTTTTCCTGTTGTGTCATTTAGTGCAATAGCATTTGTAAATGTTGCACTTGATTTATTATTTTTAGCAAATATTCCTGTTGCTCCTTGACCATCTAAAGAAATGCTTCCTTTATTTAAAATATTTACTTTTCCTTGTCCTAAAGCTCCACTTCCAAATTCATCAATAACATTGTTACCTTTAGAATCTGTTCTATATGCTACTCCTAATACTCCTATTGATTCTTTCCCACTTACATTTATAGCTCCATTATTTGTAACTTCTGAACCATTTACTGCATATACTCCAACTGCTTTACTATTAGCAACAGTATCTTTTTCAACATTAATTGTTCCTTTATTATCTACTTTCCCGTAGTTAATGAAAACTCCTACTCCACCATTTGTTGTTCCATCTGTTCTTGCTACATCTACAACTTTACCATTTGCTATATTTACTTGTGTTTCTATATTGCTTATTGCTTGTTTACTTGAATTTGCTTCAAGACCTACAACCTGCCCATTATAGAAATCATTAGCAATAGTTGAACTTAATCTTGCATTTAGATTTTGATTAACATTTAATCTTAATCTTTGTCCTAAAACTTTTTTAAAGAAAAATCCTCCTGGAGTTGTATCTGCTGCTGCCTTATCTGCAACCACATCAAAGTTTATTTCTCCATTTTCTATTGCAAGTTCTTTATATTTATTAAATGTTGGTCCACCTGCTATAATATTAACTCCCAATGCACTTTTTAATGCACTTAAAGAAGAAAGTGTTCTTGTTCCTAAATTACTTACATTTATTGCTACAACATCATTTGAAAATACCTTTACATTTGTTCCTGATGTTTTTATAGGTCTGCTTCCTGGTGCAATAGACCAATCTAGCTCCATCAATGTTGAACTTCCTCTTAATTCTATATTAGAATTTTTTAAATCTATTTCTCCTTTTCCATCAGAATAGGCTGCATATCCTTCTCCATCATATTTTAAACTTGCTCCTGTTAAATCAACTTTAGTTCCTATATCATATGAGGCTATTCCGGCTGATCCTCCAACTACATTTATATTTGCATTATGTAGAGTAATTTGTGATTTATCTTCAGCATAAACTGCTAGACCTTCTTTTGTTGTTCCAGCATTTACACTTATATCTAATCTATTTCCGGCATTAGATTCTATCTTAGTTCCATTACCTTTACTATATAAAGCTGTTGCTCCATTTGATACAGTAATTTTTGTTCTATCAGTAGGATTTGCTCCAACAGATATTGTAGTTTCTCCTGTATTATATATTCCCGATGATTTTTTACTATTTACTTCAAGAGTACCAGAAAGTGTAAATTTCCCCTTATTAGAAATTCCAACATTTTCTGCATCTCCTGCATTGCCATTTTTGTCTTTATCTCCTTCAGCAGTTAATTTAATAGTACCTGTACTCTTACCTTGTGTAAATTTATCAACATACATACCTATACTTTTTTTACCTTGTAAAGTTATAGTACCTTCATTTAAAATATTTACTATAGTAGAGGCTTTTGAACCTGTTGCCGCCATTCCAACAGTTTGAGTATATCCTTTTCCTATTGTTATGGTATTATAGTTATTAATATGTTGTGTTTCTCCATTTGAGTGCAAAACTGTATTTCCACTTCCTGTAAAGTCTTTTCCAGCATTATCTTTTCCTGTAGCAGAAATATCTTTTCTTACTTGAATACCATATTTATCTGTTCTAATTAAAGTACTATTTTTAGTTCCATTTCCAAAAGTAAAAGTTCCCATTGTAGTAGAATTTAATATCATATCATTAGGATTGTTTTCTGAATAATCTTTATATCTTAAAAATCCAATATTTTTTTGTCCAGCTACTTCTATATTCAAACCTAATATATTAGCAATAGGATTGGAGTCTTTAGATGCTGACAATGATTTTCCAATAGCCATACCAACATTTTCTTCACCATTTACAGTTATCTTCTTCCCTGCTCCAGAAGTAACTTTAACATGATCATAATACGTCATATAAAGAGCATAGTAAGGATTTGATGGATGTTGTGTAAAAATATTTTTCATTCTAGCTCCATAGTTATTCTTACCATTTACAATTATATTTCCTAATGTTACGTCTACTTTGGTAACTTCTTGGAAGTTATATTTCCCAAAATCTATACCTATACTATTTTGACTATTAATAATTATTCTTCCATCATTTTTAGTTGTATGAGATTTTCTATTAGCATCTTGCATCTGTTCTACATCTATCATGATACCCACAATATTATTTCCACTTGCCAGTATGATATCTCCTCTATTTAAAAAATTAGAACTTGATTGAAGATGTGTCTTACTATGTCTTGCCCAAAGTTGATGTTCAACCCCTACAAGAACATTTGTATTATTTGGAGTAGTTATGCCATGTAAACTTAATTTTCCATCAAAAGTTACAGTTCTATTATTAGGTGCATATGTAGGACTATAATCTCCACCAACAGCTGCTGGATTATAACTTAAAAAGATTTTTGTATTATTTGCTCCACCTAAATCAGTCATTTCATATTCTCCAGATATAGTAGCATCATGGTCTCTTAACTCATTGATAAAAGCATTTAACCTTGTAGTCGTATTTCCATCTGTTAAATCACCACTTCTTAAAGGGATTGTTGTTGATTTAGCTCTAACTGTTCCTGTCCAAGTAGTTCCTGATGCTCCTGCTTCTATTTTAAATACTCCATTAGGAGTAGAGTACTCTTCATAGTTTTGTATTACAATATTACTTTTAGGCATTCCAATATCTGCTCCTTGTGGAAAACCAGTTCCAACAAAATTTAGAGCTGGTGGGTCAAAAGTTGTTGGACTTACTTCTACTGGTGCTGCTGGTTTTGCTGGTGGAGAAATAAGTTTAGGTTCAAATGGTGGTAATGCTCCCGCTGGTGCTACTGGTGTATAGCTTGGAGCTTCCTTATTTATACTCTTAGGTCTAATCCCTGCAGTTACCTCAATTTCTGCTGGTGGTTCAGTTACTATTCCTAAATCTGTTGAACCATATGAACTTGTATTTAATGAACTTTGGTTATTTGCTAAAAACCTATTTAGGTCTGATGAACTTTGTCTTACTAAAATTTCATTTTCTTTTTTATCTCTATATCCTTTATAAGCTTTTCCCCAACTATTATATACATAACCTGTTGCAAATTGCCATGATGCCCAAGGAGATTTAACTACTTGATTCCCTTGTTCCATTAATTGAATTAATTCTAATTTTAATCCTGATAAACTTTTTACATTTTCTTTTCTTACAGCATTGATTTTTGACTGTAAACTTTCTACTGATTTTTTTAAATTTTCTTTTGAGTTTGCTATTTGTTCATTTGTCATAACTTCTTGTGATAAGACATCTTCAGAAAAGACATTTACACCCATCATCAAAAATAAAATGGTTAAGCCTAATGAATATTTAACAGTCCTATACCTCTTTGCTAAGAACTTTAAACTTTTTTCTACATTACTTAAATTATTTACTTTCATCTTAATAACCCCTTTTGTATTAGTGAAGTATTTATAGAAATTGTATTATATCTCTTATATTCTATATATTTTTTATAAT
>ERZ773035.2668-NODE-2668-length-11302-cov-2.886903_pt1 | contig 11302 bp, 11 predicted proteins | sample MGYA00511487_ERZ773035 | MGnify/ENA primary metagenome ERZ773035 (study PRJEB29015, sample SAMEA2737985) | human oral metagenome | biome: human oral; feature: human-associated habitat; material: dental | place: China | collected 2024 ...
ACAGTCTTATAAACTTTATTACATCAATACCAACAATTAATAGTATAAGGTTAGTTTAAGCGAACTTACGTTACGATTTCAGAAATAAAAGAATCGTAAAGGATAAATTATGAACGCAGGAACAAAAGCTGCTATGGGCGGAATGTGGTTAGCTAAGGCTTCCTCTGGTACGCTAAAACTAATAAATAAAGCTCTAACTATCGCTGTAGGCGGCTCTATGGCGATAGTAATCGGAATATTTGCATACAATCTATCTAACGGACACGTCCCTTCAGACCTGAGAACGACTTCCGAGTTCAAAGAGGCCAAGGCTTACGTTCTAAACAAGATAGACGAAAAAATTCAAAAAGACTTGGCTCACAGAAAAGACCAGCCTCAGACCCTAGCGGGATATAAAGAAATCGAGAAAAAATTTCACGCTAACGAGGATAGAAATCCGTTCGACCAAAAGCCTATAAAGATGATAGGTTACGCGACTGGTTTAACCTCTCTTTTTATAGGGCTCTTTATTTTGGTCGCCGTAGCCCCTTTAGCCGCCGCGATAGCGTATTTAGCGATAACGATACTGGGGTTGTTTAACGGCTCTAGTAAGATTTTGAACCAAATCCGTTCCTCAATGGATTAAATCTCTTTAAATCCCGAACCATTTCAGGTATAATTATCTCCAAATCATAAATCTGCGTATTCAGCGCGGCAAAAAAGGAGATATATATGAGAAAAATGAGGAGCGGTTTTACGACCGCAGAATTAATTGTCGTTCTACTCGTAATTTCGGGTATGATGGTCGTATTGCTACAGGGTATTCCAGCCTTGTTGGGGTGGTATAAATCTACGCAAATTTCCGCGACGGTAAACAATGCCCAGACTGCATATTCGCAAGCATACGGTCAAATCAGCTACTCTATTCCGGTTAGCGTAGGCGACAAGATGAACTGTATGACGTTTAAGGGTGGCGACCAATTCGGCGCGCAAGACGCTAACCTAGGTACTGCCGACGAGGTTCTAGCAGACCCGAATACGGGACTAACGGACGAGGGCGCGAAATACTACTATAAAGAGTTTGACCGCATATTCAGAACGAATATGATTCAGCAAATGGGCTTTAGAAGCTCGTCTAACGACGGTGCGGACGCGGCTGGTCTATACCTACCGGGCAACCCTAGAAACAAAATCTACCTTTGCGCTCGCGGAGCTGCTAGATTCCTAGTGGTAACTCAACTAGAGGGTAAACTTGCGGCTAACGTTCTTTCAAGACTAAACAACGGTCTTAATCCTTCAAGCGTAGACGGTGCTAAGAGCGACAGACGCGCGGCTATTTGGACTCAGTCTTTGGATACGTTCAAAAGCAGCGCTTATTCTCAGGATTGGTTAACTGCGGCTATCGCTAAAAAAGAGAGCGAAATAGTAGCGGAAACAACCGCAGGTAACGGTAGCAGCGAGCCTTATACCGACCTAAAGAAAATCCAAAATATGCCTTCGGTCACGATTTCTTATCTGTTGAACCCTGCGGCGTTAACGGCTTCTTGGTAATAGGCTAGAAAAGGGTAGTTATGGAAGTTACGGCAGGTAAAACCGTATATCAATCATCGTTCGAGTCGGACGGTTGGCACTTAAACGACGGAAACGAGTTGTTGGTTATACCTTACGACAAAATCTATAACTACCACTCTTACAAAATTCATAAAAAAACCGACCTATTTACGGTCGGTATCATAATCTTAGGGGGTATGATGTTAACCCCTTGGATATGGCTACTATTCGCTATTCCCGTAGCATACTACATATTTTACGCTACTAGGTTGAGGTTAGACACCGAAAGCGGCGATATAGTTATCAAATTTATATCCGAAGACGACAAAAACGAGTTCCTAGGGCTATGTAAAAAGAGGATACCTAAACAGAGGTGGCGCTCTTTTAAACAAGGTTGGTACGATACCTCTAGGAATACGTTTTTAGACAAATTAGTAGACAAGGTGTATAAGAGCATAAAATAACTTATAAAAATCTAAATATACGTGTTGACTTTTATAAGTTAAAAAGCTATAATATCGATATGAAAAAATATTACTCGATTAGAAAACTATCAAAGACGATAGACGTATCGGCACAAACTCTTAGAAACTGGGAAAAATCGGGTAAATTAATTCCCGAGTACAAGACGGCTTCTGGTTATAGATACTATTCTTACGACCAAGTAGCTACCCTAACCGGTAAAGTCACCGACAAATCTAAAATTACGATAGGGTATTGTAGAGTATCTAGCACCAAACAAAAAGACGACCTAAAAATACAAGTAGAAAACGTTAAAGCTTATCTACTTGCTAAAGGCGAGCCGTTTGAAATAATTGAAGATATTGGGTCTGGAGTAAATTATAATAAAAAGGGGCTACTGTCTTTAATCCAAAAAATCATAGACGGTAAAGTAAATAAAGTCGTAGTCCTTTATAAGGATAGGTTGCTTAGGTTCGGCTATGAGCTATTAGAAAACATAGCAAATATGTACGGGGTATCTATTGAAATTATAGACAATAGCAAAAAGACGGAGCAAGGAGAGCTAGTCGAAGATTTGGTTCAAATTATCACGGTCTTTTCTTGTAAGCTACAAGGTAAAAGAGCCGAAAAAACTAAAGAGATAGTAAGAGAGCTCATAAAAGATGATTCTAACGTATAAAACCAGACTAGAACCTAACAATAAGCAAGCTCAGAAATTTAAAGAATTTGCTGGAGCTGCACGCTATGCTTATAATTGGGCATTAACTAAAGAAAAAGAAGCTTATATGCTAGGTAATGGTTTTATGAAAGAAAAAGAGCTTAGAGCATTATTCACGAGACACAAAGATAATATGCGTTGGCTATATAATATCTCTAACGACGTTACGAAACAAGCGATAAGAGACGCCGTTATCGCTTTTTCTAACTTTTTTAAAAAGAAGGCTGAATATCCTCAATTTAAAACAAAGAAAAAATCTAAGCCGTCTTTTTATCAGGACGTTTTTAAATTTAAAGCGTCCCAAACGCATATAAAGTTAGAAAAGATAGCAGGCAGCTTAAGAAAGAATAGAATAGTAGCCAACTGGGTTAAATTATCGGAAAAAGGCAGAATACCGACGATAAGCAAAGGCTACCTAAATCCGAGAATAACTTTTGACGGTATTCATTGGTACGTCTCGGTCGGAGTAGAAGTTCCGGATAAAACGACAGAGCAAATGAATGACGGAATAGGTATAGACTTAGGAATTAAAGATTTAGCTATCTGTTCCGATAAAAACGTATACAGAAATATAAATAAGACGGATAGAATAAGACGGCTAGAAAAACAAAAGCGTCGCAAGCAAAGAGAGGTATCGAGAAAATACCTGATGAATAAAAATGGAGAGAGATATGTAAAAACAAAAAATATAGTTAAGACTGAGTTAGCTCTGTTAAAGCTAAATCATAAATTAACTAACATCAGAAGGAACTATTTACATCAAGTTACTAACGAGATTATAAATCGAAAGCCAAGCTTTATAGTCTTAGAAGATTTGAATGTAAAGAGTATGATAAAGGATAAACATTTCGCAAAAGCGGTTCAGCAACAAAACCTAGCCGAATTTGCAGATATTCTTGAATACAAGGCAAACCAAAACGATATAAAGATTATCTACGCCGATAGGTTTTTCGCTTCCAGTAAGACTTGTTCTTGTTGCGGAGAGATAAAACGTAATCTAAAACTAAGAGATAGAATCTTTAAATGTAATCAATGCGGCTCGGTAATAGATAGAGATTATAACGCAAGTCTAAATCTTTATCGATTAGGGTGTAGTACCGCCAGTTCGGCGGGAATTTACGTCTGTGGAGCGTTACATCAAACCGAAGTAGCTTCGGCGAAACGGGACGCGATGAAACAGAAATCAAACATAAATCTATCAAAAGGCTTGTCCGTATGATAGATTTATATAAGTTTTGAAGGACGGTGTTAAAGTGATTTTAGTTTACGACGTCGTAGATACTTACGCAGGTTTTAATAAAACGGTGCTAGTCGACACCAAAATTCTTAGAAATTTAAGCGACGAAGCCATTATAGAAGAGTTGAGGGGTCAGGGCGTTAACGTCCAAACTATGAACGTTGCGCTAAATTTGCCAGCAACCTTCAAAGGAATATTTTTTAACCCTCTAATGTCGGACAAAGAGATTACCTCTTTGGCGAAACTCTATCTCAAAGCAAAAAAAGTCAATATGGACTCCACTAGATTCGAGATGTTGCTTGCAAAAAACAACATTAAGAAAATAAGAAAAGTCGGAGAGCTTATCGATACGAACCCAAACATTGCGGCTAGAAAAACCGAGTTTTTTCCCCTACCTAAATACGCTAGAGAGGTCTTTAAAAAGATTGAGACCACTTCTCAGCAAGCAGGTATCAACATCATTAATATGTTGATTAAGATACTAGAGATGAAAAACTCCGTAGATAAAAAAATACGCGGCGTTACGAGATACCCTAAAATACTCTATATGATGCTCGTAGGCGCATTTATCGTCTTACAATTTTTCATCATACCTAACCTCAAGCAGCTCGTAGAGAGTATGGGCGTAAAAGACATTTCGGCTTGGTCTCAATACCTATATGACCTTTCTGTCACGGCCAACGAAAATAGGATATGGTTCTCTATCCAAGTCGTATTTATCGCTTGGCTTATGTATAAGCTACTCTATAAAACGCTAGCGTTTATAGCTTCAAAGATACCGTATATTTACAAGATAGGCTTCTACCGCGACCACTGCTTGTTTTTCGGTCTGCTATCGACCTTCCAAGACGCGGCTATGACGGAAATCGACTCGTTTATCAACGCTTCGTCCGTTATCGAGAACGGTAAGAACCGTGAAAAGATGATACTTATGATAGACCATATGGTTATGAACGCCGCTAGCTTCGCCGAAGCCCTAAAGAAATTTGAATATTCTAAAGAGATTTTAGAAATCGTAGAGGCTAACAGAGGTCTTAAAGACTCCGAGACCTATAACGAGCTCAAAGAGGACTTTAGCGACCAAATGACCGAGCGCGTAGAGGCTGCCAGCGAATATATCCAACCGACTTCGTTAATCGTAGTCGTTATATTCCTAGGCTTAGTAATGGGTGGCGCTCTAGCTCCGGTATTTACGATGATGAAACAAATAGGAAATATGTGATGAAAAAACTTATACTTCTATCGGTTATCGCTTCGATAACCTTGTCTGCGGCGGATTTTGTTCCCGACAAAATCTCTCCCGCGCACCGCAACGCTATCAAAAAGGCTAGAGAGTATAAAATTCTAGTAGACCCCGTCTACCCTAAAGAGGGAGAGGGGACTCTACGCTACGACAGAATGTATGCCGTGCGAGAATACTATACTTCCCCGTTTGACGAATACGTTAGATACGACGATTTAATTCGCAGAATAAACGAAATCGTAGCCAAAAAAATTATGATTTGCAAAAACGAACATAAGGTTAAAGTGATAAGAGACGGCGGAGAAGTGCCTAAATCATACGACGACATCTCTTGTTTGATTGCTCCGCTTGACGAAAGATTAGAAAAAGACGGTTCAAGACCGTTAAATTACGACGAGCTAGAAAAGGTCGAAAGTCCCGTAACGGAGAGGCTTGAGAGCAAGAATTTGATGGTTCGAGATATAGAAAAAAACTATCAAGAGTGATTTTTAAGACAATATTTACGAAAAATTGTATAGAATACTTTTTATAAATCGGTTTGGGCTTCTGGCTCAAATCGTTTAGAAGTTTAAAGATATAGCATAACGGTCAAATACAATAGATAAAAGTTTATAATTAATAAAAAATCGAGAGTGAAAAATAAGCAAGAAAAATAAAAGTTGAGAGAAGGCTGTTGGATTTTAACTTTCTCTCGACTTTTGACCTTGTTTATTAGACAAGGCGGATTCGCTTGGACTCTAAATAAGCAATGTGAATTATAGTGTATTTTCGCTTAAAAATACCTTAGAACATCGCTTTCATCGAACTCCGGGCAAATTTTCCTCGCTTCCGATATAATTATTATATAAGGAAAGAAAAATGGAAGACGCAAAAGTTAAATTCTTACAAGATTATCCAATCAAGTTAAAGACCTTCCTAGAGCATTACAAGATAGGAAACTACGTTATTTACGTTAAAGACGCAGGCGAAATACGCTCTAATTTCTATGACGAAAAAAGAGTCATACTAATTGCCGACGTAACCGAAAAAGGCGTATTTTTGCGAGCGCAAAGCAGCTTATCCGAATACGAAAATGCGATAGCTTACGTAGCTAGCGTAAAAGGCGACGTAAAGAACCCTCTATACAAAGAAGATATTAAGTACATCACCGCAAAGGGTAAGGTAACGTATTTCGGCAACGCTTCGGCTTTCGAGCAAGCGTCTATCTCTCTTTACGAAAGAAACGAAATCAAATTCGACGACGTAATCCTCAAATTTATAGAAGCGCACTGCGCCGAACATCAAACGAGGGTAAATCCTATTTTTAACCGCCATATCGTCGAGGCTTACGGCATAGACCCAGAAGCTACCGCTAAAGACGCGACTAAATTTAAACGCGGAGAGAAGTTTATAGACCCTAGTATGTTTGAAAAACCAGACGCCAAACTTCACGACAAAGCGTTTGACGAAGAGATGGTCTGCTATACTTCCGATTTACAAGACTACGGATTTAAAACGGGCGCATTTATAAACCCGCTTCAATTACAAATAGAGGAGACCCTAGAAAACGGAGACGTTTGGAAGGTTATCCGTAGAGCGGAGTCACCGTATAGAATATCGGCTTTTCTAAATTTTCCCGTAATTAATAAAAAATTCGGCACGAATTTTACCAACGAGTCTGGATTTTACGGAGTCCCAAACGCTTCCGAAACTGCCGTGCAAACGATTGCTAGGGTTATAGGCGAAGCCCACCCAGAATACTATAAAATCAAAGCTTGGTTAAATAAAGACATATACGAAAGAAATCAAAACATAGGCGTAGACTGCGAATTCAACTCGTTATCTAGGGAGCTAGTAAGCTTCCAATCTTACTCGGCGCAGCTAGGCGTAGGCCACATATATTTTTATATGGGGGCTTACCCAGAGCTTCCAGATTTCGTAGATATGCTAGCTCACATATATAGACCCGAAAGAATGGACTTCGTCGCACATTTTAACCACGCCGAAATGTCACACTTCTACAAGCTGGAATGGGGACTTGGAACGCTATTTAACATAGGAAACCATAAAAATCATTCCCGCAGACCGTTCCTCAATATGGATAACTCGATAGTTACCCCTAGATACGAAAAAATCCTAGTGCATAACGATTTAAAAGAGTGCGGAAAGAAATTCACCAAGACCAACTCTCGCGAGCTGTATATCTCGTTTAGGGATACCTACTTGATATTCAATAAAGAAAAGCTCGAAAAAGTCGGAGAGACTATAGGTATAAAAAAACTAGACACCAACGGTAATATCGAGCGTATGAACGAATATCTGATGGAAGAGCCGCTAGAGTATTGTAAATATGCCATAAAGGACGCCATTATTTGCGCCGTGGCTATCGCAGACCACGACCACAGAATACACGCGGGTGATTTGGTTAAGACTAAAAAATCGGCTACGCCAGAAACCATACCTTCAATATCCACTTTGGCCGGAGTCTATATCCAGCAAAAACTAGATGAAATAGGAGAGGAGAGGTTCGGTATTAGAGAGTTTTCAAGGTATCATCAAGGATACGTCAAGCTCTCTCAACAAGAGCTTTGGAAAGCAGGTCCTAGAGCGTTTAGGGGGTGGAAGCTTCTTACGAGCCTAGAGAAAGAGGGCGAAGCCTATTTCGGCGGCCGTAACGAATGCTACACCCACGGAAAAGTAAGCGACGGAACTACCGACTTTGACGTAAAAAACGCCTACCCTACGGCAATGATGGCTCTCTATACGCCAGATTACCGAAACCCTCTATTTCTCACCGATATAAAACTAGAGGATATTCCCGATATAGCGGTGGGAAGCGTTGAGGTGGCATTCAAATTCAAAGATAACGTTATGTATCCGAATTTCCCTATAAAACGAAATAACTCTTTGTTGTTCGTCCGTCAATCCGTAGGATATGACGAGAGCAAGGGCCAAACGCAGTTTGAAAAAGTCCAACTGATGGATTTTCTATACGCTTTGAGAAACGATTTGTTGGAAGGATACGAGCTTAAATCCCTAACGTATTTCCCGCCTATAAGAGACGAAGACGGCAAACCTTTAAACATATTAGGCGAAATAGTTTCCGAGCTCGTAAGCTTACGCTATAAAGCGACAGAGCCTATACTAAAGAAATATTTCAAGCTTCTAGTTAACGCCGCTTACGGTAAGCTAACCCAAGGTATTAACGAGATGAGGAAGTTTAACGCTTTCGACTTCATTTATCAAGACGGTTTAACCGACTCCGAAAGGGCTAGAAAATCAAGAAGCAAGACCCCGAAATCCGCTATATTCAACCCGGCCGTGGCTGCCGCTATTACCGCTTTCGTTAGAATAATAGTGACCGAGACTATGGAAAAGCTACACCACAGGGGTAAAGAAATCCTGTCCGTTACTACGGACGGCTTCGTTGTAAGAGGCTTTTCTCCAGACCTCAACGACAAGTATTTGGACGATTGCGGCGGCACGTATTGCAAATACGCGAGAGAGGCCAGAGCAAAATCCCTATACTTTGAAGCAAGCTTCGAGAACTCTTTGTGGGAGATAAAACATAAGACTCTACCGGGAGAGGACTACTACTCCATTGCAGTCCGTCACTATTTTGCTCACGCCGTAAACGAAGACCCAGAGGTAGCGGAGAAATATCAAATAGCCAAAGGCGGCATACAAACCCCTAGGGGAGTTAGCATAAAAGAGGCCTCGGAATTTCTTATCGACAAATATATAAACTGTGACGAAGAGATTAATCAGTCCTCTCTTACTTCGCTCCAAAAGACCCTAGAAAAAGGCAAAACCTTTACTAGCAACGTAAGACTCCAAATAAAGAGTTGGGACTATGATTTAAAACGCAAGCCCGCTTCCCCTTCCAAGACTACCGTCTCGCTAGGTAACGAGGAAGCAGAAAAGGTATATTTTAGAAGCGTCCCGTTCAAGGACGTGGAAGAGTATCTATCCTTTAAGAAAAAGGTCACTAAGGCCGATAAAGAGAGGGCAAATAGACTCCAAACCTTTGACGAGGTTATGCTCTTTATGAAAAACAAGCTAAACTCGGACTTCGTATTTAGAACTAGGGATACAACCTCTATCGTAGACATCGAAGAGCTAATTCTAACCAAAATAAGATTAGCGGCCGTCGCTTACGGACTAGGGTTCAAAGAGGAAAAGACGTTTGTCGCCGACTTTTTAGACAAGGCGATAGACCGAACCATAAAAACTTCGGCTACTTTCAAAAAGTTTATGAAGCGAACAAGGGCTATATCGATTTCCGATTTTACCGAAATCAAGAAATATTCGTCTAAAGTAGCGCAAGCTTACGAAGCCGTCACAAAACTCCTTAATGGAGCAACCGACTGGATACTGGCCTTCGTAAACGACGCCAAAGGCACTCTAAAAGAGAGCTGGGAATACCACGTCTCTCTAATAGACCGTTACTTTACGCCCAAACTCCAAGTATAGAACTTAATCAGTTCTTAACCCTCTCTTCAATCCTCATAACCCGCTTGATGTCTAAAAATCCCTATTAAGTTATTTTTAAGTGAAATTACGTTACGATTTCCGCAATTTACATAATAGGAGAAAAGAAAAAATGAATAAGTTTATACACCTTTTGATAACTTCCGTAGCATTCTTAATCATACCGTTGGGTTTTTTCTTCGGTTTTACGACATACCCACACTACGCCGCATACGTATTAGAGGGCTATTTGTCGATTTTACTCCCGATAGTTCTCATAACTTTGCTGATTAAGAACTATCTACCTAGTTTTAACCTTAAACTATTCAAGAAAACCCAAACAACCAAAGGTTAAACATAGCCAGAACAACCAACCCATCGAAGTTCGGGCTTATTCGGTAATAAAACGTCTATTGGGGAAATTCCCCCAAACGCGCTACCTCTCAACATCTAGTCTTTTATCTCTTGTTTCTGCTATAATGTTTTAAACTCTTTTGAAAGGAAAAGTATGAGTAAAGTCGGTTTATTGGTTGCAACTTGCCTTCTATTGGTAGGTTGCGGTTCTAAGAGCGTGTCTCCCAACGGTATCGCCCCTGCCGTTGTAAAGGAAATCAGGGAGTGTAACTATAACACAATCCTTAACAACATAGAGAAGTTTGAGCTTAGCGGGTTTAGCTCCGCCAACGGGGAGAATGAGACCTATGCCGTGAGGAGAAACGTATACCTCATCATAAATAACATCATCGGTGCTTCTGTAGAAGGGTATATCGGTGGATTCAATTCCGATAAATTTGCTAAAAATCTTGTAGAGCAATCCAGAATGCTATACCTCAACAGCCCTAGCTACTACGGTGAAGGTATCAATCTGGCCTTTAATCTAGCATTCGAGGGTTGTAAAGATAGAGCTATCTATTACAGACAGTTTGCCGACGGCGTAGATTGGCGCAAGTTTGTAACCGATAAGATAGACGGATTTACCGTCAATATGCTCCGACGATAAAATATATTCGATACCAAAGGTGCTCCGCCATCTTTGGTTTTTTTTTCTACCGATAAATCTATTCCCATAACATAACTTTTTTTACCGCGCGTAACCCATTAATAATTTTGTGTTTTTTTTTTGTGGGTGAAGTACCCAAAGGGTGTCAAGGTTTTATTATATGAGTTTGGTGTAAGTTTACTGTGTAATTTCACTTAAAAAGAGCTTATAAAAATAAATATAGTCTTATGTAAGGGATTGGCGGTCTCGTCTTGGTATAATTATGTGAAAGGAGAATCAATGAAGCTTCCAGAAGGGTATATTCTTAAACCAACGTTCTTTAATGAAAATCTATATGCTGTAACACACGTAGATAGCGGCAAGAGTATTTGTTACGTGACTAAAAATTTAGGCGAAAAAGGAGAAAGCGAGCATAACTTTCACGAAAAAATTCAATGAGGATAAATACATAGAGCTTGAAGACGTGCCGTACAGAGGCGTGATATTTGATGAAAGAGACCCGAAATCATACACCAATATAACACTAGACCATTACTCCGAGGTGTTTGGGGCTACGGATTTAACGTTTACGATAAAGTGTGATGATGTTACAATAGATGGGGATTGCGGAGATGTTTATTTTGAGACCGAAAACAGAAAGATAGAACTGGAAAAACTTTGCTT
>ERZ773035.2669-NODE-2669-length-11298-cov-5.669394_pt1 | contig 11298 bp, 11 predicted proteins | sample MGYA00511487_ERZ773035 | MGnify/ENA primary metagenome ERZ773035 (study PRJEB29015, sample SAMEA2737985) | human oral metagenome | biome: human oral; feature: human-associated habitat; material: dental | place: China | collected 2024 ...
AGTCCTATATCACCATGGTGATGACCATCGTGACGACCGTTTTCACCGCGGTCCGGAACGGCGTCAGTGTCATCTGGAATGCTATTTCCGCTGTGATCATGGCGGCGTGGGCCTATATCCGGGACACGGTGCAGTCCTATATCACCATGGTGATGACCATCGTGACGACCGTTTTCACCGCGGTCCGTAGCACGGTATCCTCCATCTGGAACGGGATCCGGAGCGTCATCTCCGGCGTGTGGGAGGGCATAAAAACCGCAGCATCCACCGCCGTGAACTGGGTGAAGGACACGGTGACCGGAGTATTCGAGCGCATGAAGTCGGCCGTGGCCAGCACGTTCGGGGGCATGAAGAGCGCTATCGAGAGCGTGTGGAACAAGGTCAAGGCCGCCGCAGCGAAGCCCGTCAACTACGTGATTCGGACCGTCTACACCAACGGCCTCAAGAAGATGGTCGAGTCCGTGGCCAGCAAGATCGGCCTGTCCCTGACGCTGCCGGCCGTCGCCGAGATCGGCGGCTACGCCGGCGGCGGTGTGATCCCAGGCTACGCGCCGGGGCGCGACACCGTCCCGGCGATGCTGTCCCCGGGCGAGGCCGTCCTGGTGCCCGAGCTCGTCCGCCAGATCGGCGTGGACCGCATCCTGGCCGCCAACTGGGTGGCGTCCCGCCGCCGGCCCGGCGGGTCTCCGGGCTACGGGGCCAACGCCTACGCCGGGGGCGGTGTCGCGCACTTCGCCGAGGGCGGGATCGTCGGCTGGTTCAAGGACGCCGCCAAGGGCGTCGCGGACTTCTTCGCCGACCCCGTGGGCGCCACCGTCAAGCTCATCGCCACCCCCGTGCGCGCCCTGTTCGGCGGCCTCGGCTCCGGCTTCATGGGAGACATCGCCAAGGCCGGGATCAACAAGATCCTCGACGGCCTCGGAGAGTACTTCAAGAAGAAGACCGAGGACGGCGGCGCGACCGGCGGCGGGTCGGGCCTGGTGGGCGCGGCCCGCAGAGCGATCGGGGTGCCCTACGTGTGGGGAGGGTCCAGCATCCCTCCGGGCCTGGACTGCTCGGGCCTGGTGTACTGGGCCGCTCGCCAGCTGGGGTGGGGGTGGCCCAGGCTGACGGCGGCCGGCTACCAGTCCGGGTCCAGGCCCGTCGCCTGGGGCGCCAAGGTGCCCGGGGACCTTCTTTTCTGGGGGTCTCCGGCGCACCACGTGGCGATCTACGCCGGCGGCAACCGGATGATCGAGGAGCCCCACGAGGGCGCCTCCGGACGGGACATCGGCATCTGGGGGTCCCCCACGGTAGGCCGCTACGGCTCCGGGAAGTACGACGCCGGCGGCTGGCTGCCCCCAGGCGTGACGGCAGCGGTCAACCGCACCGGCGCGCGGGAGGCGGTGCTGACCGCCCGCCAGTGGTCGGACGTCTCGGCGCTCGCGGCCCGCGGCAGCGGCGTGGACCTGGATGACCTGGACGGTATCGAGATGCACCTGGTCCTGGATGACGGCGAGGCGTTTGACGGGCACCTGGAGGTGGTCGCGACGCGTGCGGCCCGCCGGGCCGGGGTGCTGCGGGGCAGGAGGGCCTGATGGGTGTGTCTGCGCGTGTCAGGTCCGGCCCGGCGGGCATCGTCCAGGTCGTCGTCGGTGCTGGGACGGTGCCCGCCGGGGAGTGGTGGGAGGTGACGGGGGCGGCTCGGGGCCAGTCGTGGCCGGTGCGCGCCGGCCGGGGCGTCTCCACGGGTGGGCAGGTGGTCCTCGCCGACGCCCTGGCCCCCATCAACTCCGAGGTCACCTACACGGTGGTGTACCCGTCGGGGGCTGCGTCGTCGGCGCCCGTGGTGCGCCCGTGGGCGGGCCTGGGGCTGCTGACGGACGTGGTCGGCGGCGGCGCCGTGGACCTGCTGTGGCAGGGCGAGGACCAGCGGGACCTGGACCAGCGGGTGACGGCCCACGAGGTCGCCGGCCGCCCCACGCCTGTACTGGTGTTCGACCCGGTGATGGGTGCTGGGACCCTGTCCCTGACGGCGCGCACTGCCGGGGCGGCCACCGGGGCGATGCTCGCCCTGCGGGGCCGCCCCGTGGTCGTGGCCCTGTTCCACAACCCCGCCCACTGCCACCAGTGCCGGCGGGGTGCGTGCGACATCGACCTTGTGACCGTGATGGCGCTGACGTCGGTGTCCCACAAGCGCACCCGGCGGGCGGATGTGGCGGAGCGGGTGTGGACGCTCAAGGGGACGCTCGCCTCGGTCCCCGAGGCCGATCGCGCTCTGGGGGTCTCCACGTGGGACGACCTCGACGCCGCCCGCCTGACCTGGGACCAGGTGGGCGCCCTGCACCTGGACTGGGACGGCTTCGACCGGACGATCTGGCAGGAGGTGTGATCCCCTGTGCTCGACGCTGCGACCGCCCAGCGGGTCCGTGAGGTCCTGGGCGAGGCGTACACCTGGGTGCCGCGGGTGGACTCCTGGTACGGGCCTCAGTGGCTGGGGCGGGTGCCCGTCGCGGGCGGGTCGGTGGCCTGGACGGCCTCCCAGCAGGTGCAGGGGACCCTGTCCCTGACGGTGCCTCGCCTGGGCCCGGCCACCGAGGGCGGGCCGACGCGCGACTGGGCGCCCAGCTCGGTGGAGCACCCGCTCGCGGCCTTCGGGCAGGAGCTGGCGGTGGTGATCACGGTCGGCTCCACGCTCGACGCCACCTCCTGGACCATCCCGGCCGGGAGGTTCGTGATCACCCAGGTGGAGGTCGGCTCGACCATCCGCGTCACCGCCAAGAGCCTGCTGCACCGGGTGGAGGAGGACCGGCTGGAGACGGTGACGACGCCGCGGCGCGGCGGGACCATGGCCTCTGAGACCCGCCGCCTGCTGGCCGGCCGCACGGGCCTGATCATCGACCGGGCCCTGGCCGACCGGGCGTGCCCGTCCTCGATGTCGTGGGGCGAGTCGAGGATCGACGCGCTCTACGAGATCGCTGCGGCGTGGCCCGCCCGCCTGCGGGAGGACCCTGAGGGGTACACGACGCTGCTGCCCCCGGTCGCTGCGGGGGAGTCCCCGACCCGGGTGCTCACCGACGGCGAGGGCGGCACCGTCGTCGGCGTCTCCTCCACACAGTCACGCTCGAAGGTCTACAACCGCGTGGTCTGCCGCGCCCAGGAGCAGGACGCCGCCGGCCAACCGACCTTCCAGGCGACCGCCGACCAGATGAACGGCCCGCTGCGCGTAGGCGGCCCCTACGGGACCGTCACCCGCTTCTACAGCTCCCCGCTGGTCACCAACTGGACGCAGGCGCTGCGCGCGGCCGAGACGATGCTCCAGACATCCGTATCACGCGCCCTGACGGTCCCGGTCACCCACGCACCGGACCCGACCATGCGGCTCGACGAGCTCGTCGCCGTCCACACCCAGGAGGCGGCCGGCGCAGACCACACCATCCGGTGGGGCCGCGTCACCGCCACCGAGATACCCCTGCTCTCCACCGGGACGGCCCGCACAGACATCGAGGTGTCCCTATGACCCGCCCGGCCCGCACGAGCCGCATCCTGGACCTGCTCGACCTCGACAGCGGAGACCTGCCCCCGCGCTCCGGCTCAGACCGGACCATGATCCGCACGGCCACGGTCGTGCGCACCTCACAGGGCGGACGCGCCGTCACCATCACCCTGCTGGGATCCGGGGAGATGACCCTGCCCGCCACCGCCTCCGTCTGGACCAACGTCTTCACCGCCTACGTCCTGTGCGACCCGGACACCGGACGACCCGTCCACGTACTCGGCCCGGCCTCGACCGAGCCGCCTCCCCCGGCAGGCGACGACACCGTCTACCCGCGACCCGACGACCCCACCCCCAGGACCTTCCAGCAGACCATCGCCCCGGACTGGACAGGCACCTACCGCGCCGGCCACGGCTGGGACACCTGGCGCACACACTACGACGGCGGACACACCGACCTCTACCAGGGCAGCCACAGCGGCTCCGGACTCCTCCGAGGCATGGCCACCTACGGCCGCCGCGTCACCGCCCTGGTCGGAGACGGCCGCGTCACCGCCGCCTACCTGACCATCACCGGCGCAGAGGCCCGCACCACCCCCTGGCAGGTACACCTTCAGGCCGGAGAGTGGCACCCCTTCGGACCCGCCCTCAGCGGCCCCACCACCGACCCGAGCACAGTCCGCATCGGCGAGACGACCACGATCGACATCACACCCCTGGCCCCGGCACTCGTCACCGGCACAGGCCTCGTCCTCGTCGGAGCCGACTACGGGTCCCTCCACGGCGTCGGCGACTCCATGTGCATCCACCTGACCTGGGAGGCGACCCTATGACCACCGACGTCGGCTGGACCATCTGCCCCATCTGCGGAGCCATCATCGGCGACGCCTGGGCCCACGCCTTCTGGCACGAGACAGCGCTCGCGGACCTGATCGCCGAGGCCGTCACAGCCGCCGCGCCCCAGCCCGCCGACCCCGCACCCGACACCCCCACACCTGCGACGACGCCGGCTGCGGCCGGTGAGGGAGGAGACCCGTCATGAGTACCCAGGACGCCCGCGGCCACATCGTCCCGGCGGGCAGTGACCCGGCGACGCGCCAGTCGATCCTGGACCTGTCCCTGTCGATCCCCTCTGTGAGGACATGCTCGTCGCAGGCCGAGGCCGTCAAGCACGTGGACGCGCTCAAGAACGCCGGCGTCACTGCCACTGCCGCGGCGCCGATCTTTGTGTTCCGCAGTGATCTGGCGACGCTGTTCTGGTGGGACGGGAAGAAGTGGTCATCGACCCGCCAGGTGCAGCTCCGGGCCATGGCCGGCTGGGTCTGGGACACCGGAGGCGGAATTATCAGCCTCTCGAACGGGATGTGCCTCATCTCGATCAACATCCAGAGAAAGTCCGGCGGATTTACCAAGCAGCCGTCCGAGCGCGTCGATATTATCGACGTCCCCGCGTGGCTGCCGCAGCCGAAGGCGAGCAAGATCAACGTCGGGATGCTGTTCGGCTGGGGGATCCAGCCGATGGCGCTGGAGCTCTACAGCGACAAGATCTGGTTCGTGCCCGACGTGAAGACCACCATCAACTACGACTACCACTTCCGCGGGATCGCAGTATGGGGATTCTGACCCTGCGCAGACGAAAAAGAAAAGAGAGGAGAGCAGATGGTTCTCTCAGCCAGTACAGGCAACGACGCCCGAGAAGGTGAGCGCCCGTGAGCGTGACCAGTTATGCGGCCGCGCAGATGCGCTACTGGTGCGATACCGACGCATTCGGTGGCGTCGGATACTCCCAGCCTAATAGGTGGTCGGCGTACGACAACAGCGACTGGGACGGCTGGCTCCACGGCCCCGGTGAGGCCGATTGCTCGGCCGGAGTCGCCGGAGCCTTTAACATTGCTTTCCACCACGAGGGTGTGAGCGTGCCGCTGTTCCCCAGGTCCACCTGGACAGGATCTCTTCCCAGCGAGGCGGCCGCCAGGGGCTTCACCGACATTGGTGATACCTGGACTGGTAGCGCCCCCGCCGGGGGTTTCCGCATCGGTGACCTGCTCACGGCGCCGGGGCACGTCGTCATGGTGACCAGCGAGGAGCCGGACAATCCTTTTCTATCGGAGCTCTGGATCGATGCGGTGGGTGACATTCTTGGCTCTGACGGTGCTGATGGTTCTACTGCTGACAGCACTGGTGGCGAGTCCCGCACGATAAGGTACAGCGATCACCCGTTCACCCGGTCCGCGTCCTGGACGACGTGCCTGCGCTACACCGGTGTCGGCGGGTCCTCTCCGCAGGCCCCGTCCACGCCCCCGGAGGGCACGGCACGCCTGTCGGGCATCGATATCTCCGTGCACCAGCGCGGCATCGATATCTCCGCGACTGGCGCGGACTTCGTCTTCGTCAAAGCGACAGAGGGCAGCGGTTACGTCGACCCGCTCTTCCGTCAGCACGCGGACGAGGTGCTCGCGTGTGGAAAGCTGCTGGGCCTGTACCACTTCACCTGGAACAGCGCGAACTCCGTCGAGGAAGAGGTCGACACTTTCGTCGAGGCAGTCCGGCCTTACATCGGGAAGGCTGTCTTCTACCTCGACTGGGAGGACCCCGAGGGCTGGCACGACGTGACCTGGGCTCACGAGTGGCTCCGCCAGGTCTACGAGCGCACCGGAATCCGGCCCCTTATCTACATGAGCGCCTATGTCGCCAAGGAGTTCGCCTGGGAGCCCGTCGCCAAAGATCATTGGCTGTGGGCCGCAGGCTACCCCGGCGGCTATCCCGACTACCTCGCCAAGCCCGACTGCCCCTACGCGCCTTTCCCCCACGACTGGTGGGTGATCGCGTGGCAGTACAACAATGAGGGTCGTGTCCCCGGCTACGACACGGACGTGGACCTCAACGTCTTTTACCGGGACGCCGCGAAATGGCGATCCCTCGCCGACCCCAACGCCACCAACAACGATGAGGACTGGTTGAACATGCCTACAGTAATCGATTTCCTCCGCACCATCGCGGATGCTGTCACCCCCGGCGAGGAGGGCAAGAAGCACGCGGGCGCCCTCTATATGCGCCTCGTCGAGATACAGGCCGCCATCGCCCGCATTGAGAGGCTTCTCCAGGAGGGCGGCAAGAAGAGCGTGTATAACCGCTTGGATGATCTGGAGCATTACGTCGCCGATATGAGCGCCGACATCAAGGCGATCAAGAAGGCCATCGAGGCCGGCAAGAACTAGTCGACAGTCCCCGAAAAAGGAGCAATTACATGGATACCACCGTCACCGACCTGGCGACAGCTCCGGCGGTCCTCGCCCTGGTCACCCTCGCCAAGGACCTCGGCCTGCCCACCCGGCTCGCGGCCCTGACCGCCGTCGTCCTCGGCGTCGGCCTGTCCGTCGCCGACCACGCCCTGGCCGGCTCCGGCGCCTACTCTGCCGCCGCCTCCGGCCTCATCCTCGGCCTGGGCGCGGCCGGCCTCTACGACACCGCCCGCATCATCGCCCCCGCCGCTGAGACGCCGTCGGAGCCCCCTACGGCATGACCCCGGCCCCTCACCCGGTCATCCAGGTGCTCACGGCCCCCGAGGTCGTCGGGGCCGCGTCGGTCGTCACCGTCGCCGTCCTCGGCCTCCTCATCCTCCTCATCGTGGCGGTAGGGGTCGGCGTCACCGGCGTAGGTGGCGCCCTCGGCGACCTTGGCGATCTGGGCGTCGCGCACCCGTGCCTGGGCCAGGGCGTCCTCGAGGGTCTTGGCGGTCGTGGGCAGGGCGTCGAGCTGGAAGGTCAGGGACGGGGTGAGGCGGATTCCCAGTGCCTTGCCCACCTCGGAGCGGATGAGGCCCTTGGCCGAGCGCAGAGCCCTGGCCGTCTCCTCGCGCTCCTCGTCGCTGCCGTAGACGGTGTAGAAGATGGTCGCCTGCTGCAGGTCGCCGGTGACACGGACGTCGGTGACGGTGACGAAGCCCAAGCGCGGATCCTTGATACGCCCCTGAAGGAGGCGGGCGACGGTCTCATGAATGCGGTCGGCGACCTTGCGGGCGCGGGCGGCGTCGGCCATGGCGGGGCTCCTTCACGTGCGGGGGCGCCGGGTCTGCGAGGTCCCGGACTATCAGGCCCAGGGCTGAGCGATCGGGACCGATCGGCGCGCCGTCCTCGTCCGCGAAAGAGCGAGCCCTTCCGAGGCGGTCCAGTGCGCCTCACTATGCTACGCGGAGCGGCGACACGGTCACCGCAGCCATCCCCGAGCGCGAACGGATCAGGAACAGATCACAATGAGCTCCTCCCCCGGTGCATCCTCCTCGAAAGACGGCCCCACCGCTACGCCACCGGCCCTTCCTGAGGCCGCGGCGACCTCGGCGTCAGGGACGCTCGATGGCACCGGGATGGCTCTGGTCATCGGCTGCTACACCTTGTGGGGCGTTTTCCCCCTCTACTTCCACCTTCTCTCGGCCGCCGGCAGCGTGGAGATCATCGGTCACCGGATCCTCTGGACGCTCGTCTCCTGCCTGACGCTCATCGCCCTGCGGCGCCGCTGGGCGCAGCTGGTTCACGTGGTGCGCTCACCGCGCCTGCTGGGGATGCTGGCCGTCTGCGGGCTGCTGGTCTCGGTCAACTGGCTCGTCTACGTCTACGGCGTCAACACCGCGCGCACGGCAGACGCCGCCCTGGGTTACTTCATCAACCCGCTGGTGACGGTCGCCCTGGCTTCGCTGGTCCTGCGCGAGCAGCTGCGCCCCGTCCACAGGGTCTCGATCGCGCTGGCGAGTACCGCCGTGGTACTCCTGGTGGTGCTCCAGGGCTCGCTGCCGTGGATCTCCCTGGCCCTGGCCTTCTCCTTCGCCCTGTATGGGCTGGTCAAGAAACGGATCGGGCCCGAGGTGAACGCCCTGACCGGGCTGACGGTGGAGAGCGCCGTCGTGACGCCTATCGCCCTGGTCTACCTGAGCCACCTGGCCTGGCAGGGGCAGTCGGCCTGGCAGGCCCCCGGCCAGGGCTGGCAGATCATGGCGCTGCTCGGCGTGGCAGGGCCCGTGACGGCCGTGCCCCTGCTGCTCTTCGCCGCCGGAACACGGCGCGTGCCGTTGTCGGTTGTGGGGATGGGGCAGTACATCGCCCCGACCATCCAGTTCCTCCTGGCCTGGGTCGTCTTCCACGAGCAGATCCCGACGGCCCGTTGGGCGGCCATGGTGCTGGTGTGGGCGGCGGTCGCGGTCTTCATCGGCGACGCCGTGCACCAGCTCATTCGCCGTCCTCGTCTGCACCCGGCAGACCGGCCTCGGCCCTGAAACGCTCCAGAAGCGGACCGATGATGTCCATCGGGAGGGGGAAGACGACTGTGGAGTTCTGGTCGGCGCCGAGCTCCAGGAGGGTCTGCAGGTAGCGCAGCTGGAGGGAGGCCGGTGACTTCGAGAGCGTGTCCGCCGCCTGGCGCAGCTCCTCGGAGGCCTGGAGCTCACCACGGGCATTGATGATCTTGGCACGGCGCTCGCGCTCGGCCTCGGCACCACGGGCCATGGCCCGCTGCATCTGCTCGGGGATCTCGACGTCCTTGATCTCGACGACGCTGACCTCCACGCCCCAGGGCTCGGTGAGCTTCTCGATGATGTCGCGCAGGTCGGCGTTCAGGGCGCTGCGGTGGGCGAGCACGGTGTCCAGGTCGACCCGCCCGAGGACGGATCTCAGTGTGGTCTGCGCGATCTGGGAGGTGGCGATCGCGTAGTTCTCCACCGCCATGACGGCTTTGACCGGGTCGGTGACGTTGAACAGGACGACGGCGTTGACGCGCGCCGGCACGTTGTCCTCCGTGATGACCTCCTGGGGCGGGATGGTCAGGGTGACCACGCGGGTGTCGACCCGCACCAGGCGCTCGAGGAAGGGGACGACCAGGTGTAGGCCGGGATCGTAGACGGGCCGCAGGCGCCCCAGTCTGAAGACGATGCCCCGCTCGTACTGGGTGATGATCTTGAGCGAGAGCGCCAGGGCGAGCAGCACGAGAACGGTGAGCGCCACGATGGCGGCGGCGGGAGTAGTCATGAAGGGTCCTTCAGGAAGGTGGGTCGAAGCGGGTCAGGGCTGGGGCCGGATCATCTGGTTGTGGTGTCGGTGGCCTCGTTCCACGCCGAGGACCATGAGCGTCGAGCTCCACCACGGGCACCATCACGAACACCGTCCGAGCCGAGCTCGGCACCGGCGACCGGTACTCGTCTGCGGGTGCGCAGGGCGGTGACACGGCGCAGCTCGGGCTCTGCGGAGGCGGCAGTCCCGCCGTCCGCCTTCCCGGCACCATCGGACTCGGCGACGAAGGAGACACGCACGGTCCGCCCTGACGCCGCTGCACGCGCCTGAGCGGCGGCGATCGCCTCGGCCGCCTCACGCACTGAGCGGTATCCCGAGGGGCGTGCGCTGATCGACACCGGGACGGGCCCGGTGCCCGATGAGCGACGGGCCTCCTCCGCCTCCTGGTACTCCTGCGAGCCGACATGGGGCAGGTGGGCCGGCGCGTTGTCGGGGGTGCTCCACAGGTGGCGGGCCAGCGGCAGGACTCCGGTGACAATGATGACAACGGCCGTTGTGCCCAGGACGATGAGGTCGCCGATGGCGTGAAAGGCCGCCATGAGCAGCAGCGGGACGAAGACGCCGACGCAGGCGATGACCAGGCCCACACCGCGATGGAAGCGTCCGGCGTCGGAGTAGGGCCACGGGTCGACGGGCCGGGTGATCTCCCGCGGGCCGGGAGTGGGTGAGCAGGTGTCCTTGGACGGGCAGCGCCCGCAGATCGCGTGGGCGCCCTCGTAGCGGATGACGCGCTTGTCCGGGTCGAAGGCGGTGGGCCACAGCCACTGGTCCTCGTGGCACCTCCAGCCGTCGACGTCGTCGTGGTAGACGAAGTCCGAGTGGCGCCAGGACATCGAGTGCCGGGCGCTGCGTGAGCCGAGGACGTCCACGGCCCACGCAGCAGCCAGCATGATGAGCGCGTAGGCGGAGATGAGCCACACGCTCAGGTCGGGTGAGCCCATCAGTCGTTCAGCTCCGCGCGCTCACCGCGCCAGGCCTTGCGCCCACCCTGGATCTCCTCGTAGAGGGCGTCCTCGGCGAAGGTGTCCACCGTCCGCCCTCGACGCCAGTTCCTCAGTCCCAGGAAGGCGATGTAGAGGTAGGGCAGGACTCCGCCGATGATGAAGATGAGGTCTCCGGGCATCCGTCCCCACTCGATGATCGTGTTGACCGAGTTGGTGACGTAGGTGAGCTGGCGGGCCTCGAAGTAGCCAGTGCCCACCGAGTAGCGCAGCTGGAGGATGCCCAGCGGCAGCAGGGTGGCGAAGCACATCCAGGCCAGACCGATGTTGAGGCTCCAGAAGGAGGTCTTGGCGAGCTTCTCGGGCCACTTGTCGGCCGGCACCAGGTAGCGCAGGGCGAACATTCCCAGTGCCAGCGCCATGAAGCCGTAGACCCCCATCATGGAGGCGTGGGCGTGGTTGGCCGTCAGCGCGGTGCCGATCTCGTAGTAGGACACGATGGGCAGGTTGACCAGGAAGCCGAAGACACCGGCACCCAGGAAGTTCCAGAAGCCGACGGCCATGAGGAACATGACGGCCCAGCGGTGCGGGAAGGGCCCCGCCTCCTTGCCGTGACGGTTGGCGCCCAGCTGCATGAAGGCCCAGGCCTCCACCGTCAGGAAGGTCAGGGGGATCACCTCGGCGGCTGAGAAGAAGGCGCCCAGGGCCATGTGCTCCACCGGCGTGCCGGAGAAGTAGAGGTGGTGCATGGTCCCGATGACGCCACCGGCGGAGTACAGGATGATGTCCATGAAGATGATGCCCAGCGCGATCCTCTCCCGGACGA
>ERZ773035.2671-NODE-2671-length-11294-cov-47.346828_pt1 | contig 11294 bp, 8 predicted proteins | sample MGYA00511487_ERZ773035 | MGnify/ENA primary metagenome ERZ773035 (study PRJEB29015, sample SAMEA2737985) | human oral metagenome | biome: human oral; feature: human-associated habitat; material: dental | place: China | collected 2024 ...
CGGCCGATCCCCCGGTACTGGCCGGCCCCGATGTTCAGCGGCACCGTGACGTCCTCCGGCCTGCGCGGCAGCCAGGTCGCCATATCCCGCAGCCCGGTCGAGGACTGCGCCTGGACGGCCTCCACCAGGGCCTCGTCCACAACCCGGTAGGCGCCGCTGGAGACGCCGCAGGACACGTAGTGCCCGCCCTGCTTGGACACCGGGGCGATCGACTTGGGGGCCTCCTCCTGAAGGGGCGTGTCCACATTGAGGAACTGCCAGCACCCCGGAATCTCCTCGATCCCGTAGACCCGGAGATCGGCCCGCAGCTGGTCCATCATGTAACCGAGGGTCTTGGCCCCCGAGCCACCGCAACCAATGACAAGTACGCGATACATCGTGCTGTTCGTCCTTTCCGCCGAGCAACCGGCGCCCAGCCCTGGAGCCGCCAGGGCAGCAGTGAGTGAAGAGAGGGTGCCCCCGTACGGGGCGCAGAAGGTCAGAAGGTGGCGGGCGGCGTCGTGCCCGAGTCCGACGACGATGCCGAGGCGCCCGACCCGGATGAGCCGTCCGCTCCCCAGCCGGAGCCCGACGTCGTCCCCGACCCCCAGCCCGAACCGGACGCGGTGCCGGATCCCCAGCCCGAGCCAGACGCGGTGCCGGATCCCCAGCCCGAGCCCGTCCCGAAGGAGGCGCCGCCGGAGGAGTCCGACGACCCGCTGCCGAAACCGGCGCCTTGAGAGTCGTCGGCGTCGTCGGCGGCCTCATCCGTCTTGGGGGCCACCTCAGCCACCCGGCTCGCCAGGTGCCGTCCAGCATCCTCCAGGACCTTCTGGAGCGCCTGGTTGCCCGCGCTGACGGCCGCAAGCGCCACCACCGTCACGCGCCGGGGCGAGTCGGACTGATCCAAGATCGCCACCCAGTTGCCGCGCACGCCCAGCGGCAGGACCGCGCGGTTCTTGCGCGACCCGGGGTCGGCGCCGGAGACCGAGGGCGCATCGGTGCCGACCAGCTCGACTGCCGGCATCGAGGTCGGAGAGAGACCGATACGGACCTTGAACTCGTAGGAGTCCACGTTGAAACCGCGTGCTCGCGAGGGCACAGAGATCTGCCTGATCTCATTGCCCGGCGGGAGCGGGATCGTGATCGTGCCGCCCCCTTCGGGCACCTCCACGACCTTCGTCGCGGTCTCCACCGTGCCCCCTGGTATGCGTCCGGTCACCAGCTTGAGGAGGTAGAGCAGCGCAAGCGGGATGAGGAGGCCTGCCAGCAGCACCAGGACAAAGGTGGTCCACGCCGTCGTCACGTTGAGCGGGCGACGCATCTCGGCGTTGAAGGGGACCTGGACGGTCTGGGCGCGATCAGGGTTGTCGGCCGGCGCGAGAGTCACCTCGAAGGTGCCGGAGAGCGCCCCGTTGGCGTGTCCCTGTGCGGACAGTGTGACCGGGAGGGTCGCGGTGTCGCCGTCGGCCACCTCGATGCAGGTGTCCGCGGAGGATGCCGACGAGGACACGGTCACCGCTCCGGCGTCGGCAGGAGAGCCGGTCAGGCTCGGCTCACCGGAGCTCAGCCAGACGCAGCCGGGCCCGGTCACCTGGAGGTCCGCCGTCGTGCTCAGGTCCTTCTCCAGCGCGGAGAACGTGGCCTCACCGCCCACGGTCGGGAAGTTCACGGGAGCCAGGATGTCAACGTCCTGGGCGGCCTCGGTCGGGGCCAGAACGGTGCCTTCAGCGGTGCTCCCATCGGCCAGGGTGGTGGAGGCGGTGGTGACCGCCACCGAGGTCGTCAGCGTTCCGCTCCCGATCGCGACGTCCTGGGGGAGCTCAATGGTGACGGGATTCTTCAGGGCCGCGATGTCCTTGCCCGTCCACAGCTCGTGCTCGGTGCCCGCGGAGTCCTTGAGGACTACCGACATTGTCACCGCGCCCTTGACGCGGGAGGCCTCAACGGCCTTTCCACCCGCGTGGTCCAGGAGTGACAGCTTGACGTTCTCAGCGCTCTCGCCCTGTCGGAGCTCTGCCTTGTCCAGGTCCGTCCAGCTCAGGGTCAGCGGCGAGGACAGGTGGACGTTGACGTGAATCTGCTGACTCTGCGACGCGGAGGAGGGGTCCACGAAGGCCAGGCGCCACTGGCCGTCCCAGGCGGAGACCTTCGATGCGTCCAGATCGGCCTGGAAGGTCCGCGACGTCAGCCACTGGGCGTTCACGCCCGCGCTCCCCTGAGTCCCGGACTGGTTGCCCTTGATCACCAGAGGCTTCGTGGCGCCCGGAGCGTAGAGGTAGGCGTCGAGCCCGGGCGCGTCCGACGAGGCCATGACGTGGACGGAGTCCAGCGTCCCGTCCAGGACGAAGCTGTACTGACCCGCATTGCACGCCGTGCCCTGGCAGATGCTCACGGACTGGCTCTGCACCGTGTCCCCCGGTGTCGAGATGGAGTCGAAGGCCATGAGGAGCGAGTCGAGGTCGGACACCGGGTAGAAGGCTCCCGGGGGGCTCGAGACGTCGCCGCACTGCTCCACCTTGGCGGTAGCGGCATTGGTCCCGCCCCCTTCGCTGAGCCGGCGCATGAGGGTGAAGTCCGGCTGCGCGCCGCCGCCCCCGCTCAGGCCGATCCCAATCAGCGTGATCCCGGCGGAACGGACCTGATCGGCCAGGCCCGTCGACCGGCACAGGTCGGACTGGCCCGCCTTCTCAGCCTGCTGAACGCCGGACTCCTTGGACAGGTCGGCGTCGGTCGCATAGCTCTTGGCGTTGCCGAAATCGTGCTTGGCGCTGTCCGAGTCGCGCACATCCAGATCGAACTCCCCGTCCGAGAGCCAGGCGACGGCCCGGCAGCCCGACGTGTCGTGGTCCGCCAGGTCCTGGCGGGCTCCGTTGAGGGCGTTCCAGTAGTCCGTGTCGTAGTCCTTGAGGTCGTCGCCCACGGCCTGCACCGAGGAGGTGATGCTGTCCTTGGTGGAACTGGTGAGGCCGGTCCACTCGCCCACCGCATGGTAGTCGGCCGCGAAGCCCGCCACTCGCACATCAAGGGTGACGCCGGTGCGGTCCGTGAAAGCGGCCAGACGGTCGATGAGGTAGTTCGCCGCCTCGACCCGCCCCTGGTCCGGGTCGGTCTGACGCATCGAGCCCGACTGGTCGATGAGGAGCGCCACCGAGCCCTGCCCGTGCCCGGACAGGCAGGCGCCGAACTCCCCGAGCCCCGACGTGCCGTCAGCGGATGGGGTGGAGGGCGCCGCGAGGGACGGCGCCGGGAGCGTGAGCCCCAGAAGGCCGGCAGCGAGGCACAGCGTCACTGCCGCCACGTGCCGATACGTTTTAGAACGCGATACGCGACGCATGCGGCTCACATCCTTCCCACAATGAAAGCAATACGAACAGCCGCGACCACGATCACCAGGAGCGCCAGGGCGATGCTGGCGCGGTACAGAAGCAGGTCGAGCGGCCCTCGCGCGTAGATGGAGTGCGTCTGCGCCTGACGGTTCGCGTCCTTGAGCAGGAAGAAACCGGTCAGTCCCAGACCCACCAGGGCAGACAGTGACCATGCCAGCGCGCCCAGGACCAAGTTCGCGGCCAGCGCCGCCAGGACGAGGCCCACCAGGCTGGCGGCCAGGGATCCGTAAAGGATCGCAACCGGAGCGTGGACAACGGTGATCTCGGCCGACGATGACGCCATTCCGGGCGGCCCGCCCGGAGCGGTGAATACCGAAGTCTTGGCTACGGGCTTCTTCTGCACCTTTTCATCATCGTGGTCTCGCGACGCGGGGGCAGAGCTCTTGGCGGGCGATGACCCCGTCCACGCGCCAAGTGCAGGTTGTTGGGAGGAATTTGTCATTGTCTGCGTCTGCCTTCACGTCTAGGAGGGAGATGAGGGAGTGTAAAGACCGATCAGTTGTCCGGGATGACCGCATCGGCCGCACTGAGGATCTTGTTAACCTCCTCACGGCCCGGCGCATCGATGCCATACTTGTCAAGTTGAGCGTAAACACCGTCGACCGTCTCAGGATCGATTTTCCCCACGTACGCATGTGCATTGCTGATGGTGCGATCCTTGAGCGCCGACCCACCCAGGTATAGCGATCCGATCGCCACAGGCAGGGGGAGCACTAGCGCTGCCACAAAGACTATTACAGGGAGCCATCTGGGGCGGCTGACGACCATTCCTCGAATACTTAAAACAAAGGCGGTAAAAACGAGCAAGGCCGATAGAGTCGCAATCAGGACGTCAGTCATATTGACCAGCGAAGCACCGGAGAGAAGAACTCCAAAAATGTCGATCGAGGCCAAGAAGTCATAAGACCCCCAGACAATACCCGCCAGTCCCAGCACACAGAGCGCAATAGCGGGATACGTGGTGCGAGAGACTCGGGTCGGACCATTCTCACGAGCGCCGACCGCGGAGGCCCGCCGCGATCCTCCTACGGCCTTGCGCCCTGGCGCGGTCTGCGGAGAGGAGAACCCTCCCGAAGCACCGGCAGCCGAGCCCCCCGACCCGAAGCCGGACGAGGCCGCGCCGGCCTCAGCGGCGGGCACGGCACCCCCTTTCCCGGAGCCGAAGGTGGGCGCCGCGGAATCAGGCCGGTACGAGCCCGCCCCTCCCTTGGCGCCCGCTGGCTCGCGACCAGAGCCGAAGGCATTGGGAACCCCGTCGAAGCGGAAGCCGGAATCAGTCATCACACATCCCTTGCTACAATGAGCGGCCAGAGCAGGCAACTCCCCCTCTGGTCACTACTCCAGCCATTTGTCCTGTCATTGACAAAAACGCAATAATTGTCCGACCGGACGCCCCGGAATTATATCTCAGCCACGAACGATCCACAAAATAGAAGATCCGATCGCCGGACCCCAACAACAAAGACGTGCCGATAACCGGAGCGGGAACGACCCGCCTCGGAAGTGCGCCCGCAGAACCGCCGCACGGGCGACGCGCACGCCAAAACTCAGCTCCTCGACACAGGATCACCCGGACGCATCGGCACGGAGGCGAGGCGGGCAACCCTCCGCCGGTGCCGGTTGAGCAGCGCAGACGAACAACGGGACCCCCTCACGAGAACGAAACTCATTGTTGCGAAATAACAGGAACTGAAACCCACCGGGCGCTGGGCAGCATGCTATCGTCGTCACCTCAAGCAGACAATGCTAAAGAACTTATACAAGCGTTCCTCTTGACATTCATGCCGCCATCGTCTAGGCAACGGAGCCCTCCACCGCCAGCTTGCCGACACCGCGCACGGCCCTTCGCGCAATCATCAGTACACGCCCGTCGGGCCGGAATGTCGCGGTCACGCGGGTCGTGCCGTCGTCGCCATCAGCATCGGGCTTCTCGACGTCGATCACCGTCATACGATCAGTGGTCGCGCCGGAAGCCGCCGAAGGAGCGGGTGGCAGCGGAACCGGTCCGAGGGCCGCCGTCGCGTCGCCGGCGGACGACTCAGACTCCCGATCCTCGAACACGCCGCGATCGGACGAGACTGGAGTCTTGCCGCTCATGCTGAGACCTTCCTGAGAGAGGGTATGAGTGCATTGTGACCCGCCACCCACCGGATAGCCAGATGCGTCCACATCTCAAGCAGTGCACGCACGCAACGGCATCCGATACGGCTGGGCGCCTAGAAAGTGGAGTAGCCTGCGCGCGCGATCTTGAAGCCGTGACCGTTCTGCTGGTTCCAGCACCTGACGCCGTCGTCGGCAGAGGTGCAGGCGAAGGCCCCGCTCTTGACGCTCTCGCCGTAGTCCAGGGTCATCGCCGTGCCGTCGGTCGCGAACTCCGAGCCGCAGGCCAGGGACGTGCTGTCCTGGACGGTCATGGAGAAGTACACCTCATCGCAGTCCTCCAGCCCGGCGTCCCCGTAGTCTCGCGCATAGATCGAGCAGGCGGCCCGGTTGTCGTCGATCTCGCAGGAGATGTTCTGCGAAGGCGACTGGAATCGGCTCGCCGAGACGGCGTTCGACGGAGCGGGCGAGACACTTGCCGTGGGCGTGGGCGACGTACGCGTATGTGAGCTGGTGGAATGCTCAAGCGACTGTCCGCAAGTGCGTATGACCACCGCGATACCGATGACCGCGATACCGATGACCAGCCAGCGGCCCAGCTGAGTCTGTGGCTTGCTCGACGAGGCACTCGAGGACTGACGCTGCAGGGTCGTCTGGCTGCTCGTGGTCTGCCGCTGGGCCTCAGCCCGCTGCTGCGCCTCAGCCTGCTGGCGAGCGCGCTCAGCGGCCAGATGATCCTCCCACTTCTCGTTTGCCTTCGGCGTGACCGATCGCATCCACTCCCGCAGGTCCTCCGGACAGGACGGATTCAGCACGAGAACCGGGTGGAGCTCCGGGTAGAGGTCCGCGATGTTGCCGAGCCGCTCCGGGGAGGTCGATGGATCGGCGGCCTCAGTCGCCTCTGGAATGTCCCGGGCCTTCATCGGCGGACCTCTTCCAGACCGCGGCGCCTCGGCGCATCAGAATCGAGACGTCGCCCCGCGCGTGCCGCACGCGCGGTGGAACCATCCACGACCGCTGAGGACGCACTGTGATGGGAGACCGGAACCATGAGGGAACTCCTGGGGATGGTGGAGCAAAACCGAGCAATATGATCGCACCATCATGCGCCCTCAACAAGACGGTGCCCAGTACAAGTTCTTATACATTCTCCAGGGACACCCGTCCCAGGCCCGGGGAGAGGCGCTGCGGGCGGCCGGCATGTGCCGACCGCCCGCAGCGCTCCGCGAATCATCCGTTGCCGTCGCCGTTTCCGGCGTCGTCGCCACCGCCGTTGTCGTTCCCGGCGTCGCCACCGCCGTCGCCGGCATCGCCGCCGTTCTCGTCGCCGGCGCCGTTGCCACCGCCGTCGTAGCCGCCGTTGCCGGCGCCGTCGTTGTTGCCGTCGTTGCCCTGGCCATCGCCGTCACCGGTGGTGCCGGCGCCGTCACCGTCCTGACCGGTGCCGCCCTGGCCGTTCTGACCACTCTGGCCGGCGCCGCTGGCGTCGGCGCCCTCAAGAATGCGAAGCAGGTCGTCGCGCCAGGGCACGTTGACGCCCGTGCTCTTGAGCTGGTCGAGAATGCCCGTGACCTGGCTGATGTCGACCTTGCCCTTCATCTGCTGGGCCTCGGCCAGGGTCTGGTCCTTCAGCTGGTTACCGCCGTAGTAGGCCGCGGCGGCGGTGGAGGCCAGGGGCAGCACGAGGCTGCCGAGCAGCAGCATAATGGCCGCCGTCTTGGGCCGCGCCCGGGCGCAGGCGACCAGTGAGGCGACGAATGCGAAGAACGCCAGCAGCGCCCCGGCCCCGACGGCGATCGCCGCCGGCATGTTGACGATGTCGGACTTGCCGAGGACGATGTCGAAGACGCGCAGCGAGGTCAGGAATGTGTAGACGCCCCAGCCCAGCAGAGCCACCGAGGCCACGAGCAGGATGGTCCCGATCGGCAGGGCCGCCGTGCGCCGCCTGAGCGACCGGTTCGGCGGCAGCACCTCGGACTCCGGCTCGGACCGCCGCGAACGCCTCTCGGAACGGGGCTGCGGCTGGGGCTGCGGCGCCGGCTCCGCCGCGGGCTCGTTCCACTGCGCGGGAGCCCCGGGGGTCTGAACCGACGGCGCCGGGGCGTAGGCGGGTGCGACCGTGGTGGGCCGGCTGTCCGCCCACTCATCCGCTCCGGTCGGCATGACGGAGGTGGCGGGCTGCCCGTCGGACCAGCCGCCCGCTCCGGTCGGCATGACAGAGGTCGTGGGCTGCCCGTCCGCCCAGTCGGTCGGAAGGGCCTGGGTGGGCATCGAGTCGGCCGGATCCGGCGACGCCGGCTCCTCGGGCAGGCCATCGGTGCGCCGCAGGATGCTGGTGCGCTCCGCGGGGCGCGGTGCGTCGCGCCTGGGGTCGTGAGAACGAGGTTCGGGCGGTGTGGAGACAGACAAGGTGAGCACTCCTGTAACGGGTAGGCATGCTGTCGGCATGAGGCTACGCCCTCGGCCTGCGGACGTCACCAACCCGCGCCCCGCCAGCCCTCCCCATGCACCGCTATCCTGAGGGCTCCACCCCTTGAAAGGCGGAGACGATGAACCAGCGCCCCTTCTCCGAGCCCCCCTCGCCTTACGCGAACAACGGCGGGCGCCCCCGCCAGTACGACATCCAGCCCTGGCGCAGGTGGGCCTACTACGGAGGCGCTGTTCTTCAGGGCGCCGGCATCCTCGTGTTCCTCGGCTTCTTCTCCTCCTCCTACGGCGTCTTCAACCGGGTGCACGCGGGCGATGAGACCGCATTCACAGCCGTGCCCCACATGTTCAGCACGTTCCCGCTCGCGGTCCTCGGCCTGCTCATCTACGGGGCCGGCCAGATACTGCGCAGCGTCGGCCGCAAGGGGCTGGCGGGCTCGGGCCTCCTCCTGTCCCCCACCCGCGAGGCCAGGGACGCCGAGCCGTGGAGCCGGTCCAAGGGTGCACGGAGGAACTTCGAGGTCGAGGAGATGACCGCTCTCAGGGACATCACCGGCGCCTCCGGGGCGGCCCCGCGCCAGGAGGTGCGGATCCGCTGCCGGTCCTGCGGCTACCTGGAGACCGAGGACGCGACCTTCTGCTCCGCCTGCGGCCAGAGGGTCTGACCCGGGACGGACGCCGGGACCCGCGCGTCGACACCGGCGCCGGGAGGAGCGTCCCGAGCCGCGGGCACGAGGCTGGATGCGCACTGCATGAGTACGTCGAGCGCGGGCCTTCCCCGACCGTGATCTGCAGACGCCGGATGATCGGTTCCGAATAGGTGACGGGCCGGTCGAGTGGGTCGCGCGTCCAACGTCAACGGAAGTTCGTCGCGTGAACGTACCTTTCTCCCATCCTTCTGACCTCTACTCCCAGAAGGATGGGAGAAAGGTACGTTGACGTTGCAAAGGTACGTTCACGTTCCGGCCCGCTCCACCCAGGCGCCCGAACGCCCGGATGCCGAGCCCGCTCGCACCTCCCGCCCGCTACCCCGCCGCCCCCTCCGCTGAGATCGGTCAGGCTCCGCGTCGAGTTCGGTTCGCGGAGGCTGGTGGGCGCCTGCCGGCCCGGAGTCAACGCCACTCTCAGCGCCAACAGGCCCGCCGGCTGAGGCCGCCCGTCTCGGCCAAAGAGACCAGGCACCCCAGGGCCTCCCCGCCGTGGGGCAGGTGACCGTACGATGTCGATATGACTGAGGCGCATCCTCCGCATCAGGCACCGCGCTCCGGCGGCAACTCCTACCCGAACTCCTACCCGCCGTCGGGCTCCGGCGCGCCCACGGAGGGCGGGGCCGTCCAGCAGCGTGGCGCGCAGCCGTACGAGCCCTACCCGCCGTCCCCGCAGCCGTACGAGCCCTCCCCGCCGTCCCCGCAGCCGTACTCCTCCTACCGGCCGGACACCCCGGGGCCCTCTCTCTACCGGCTGGCGGCCGCTCAGGCGCAGCAGCCAGCGCCGGGTCAGCAGCAACCCGTGCCACCCGGCTACCAGCAGCCGGTGCCCGCGCCGCCCGGCTACCAGCAGCCCATGCCCGGCGCCGTGCCCGCGCGGCCGCCCCGACGACGGCGCAGGGGCCTCGTCGTCCTGGTCGTCGCCCTCGTCGTCGTGCTCGTGGCCGGAGGCGGCACCGCCGCCTGGTGGTTCGTGCTGCGCAACCGCGGCGCCACCTATGAGCCCTCCGTCGCCGTACCAGCCGATGAGTGGGCAGACGGGGCGAGGCAGATGGGCTCCTCCACGATCATGAGGGACGCCACCATCGCGGCGTCCCCAGACGGGTCGTTCCTCGCTGCCCTGAGCGAGAGCAGCTCCTCAGGCACCGGCCGGTCGGGCAGCAGGGAGAAGAATCTCAAAGGCTATTCCCTGGCCGACGGCCAGACCAGCGAGTCCTGGCACGTCACCCTCACCGACACCTCGAGCACCACCATCAGGTTCTGGGGCGACGACACCATTGTCCTCGGCAGCACGCTCTACGACGTCGCCACCGGCAACCATCACGACGCTCCATGGGACTCGGGAGTGGCATCCATTGTCAAGGACCTCGCCCTCAGCTGCGAGGACGGATCGTGCACCGCCTGGAAGAAGGACGGCAGCAAGGCCTGGAGCGTCGACGTCGACAAGGACGCGCAGACGCCTGAAAACGCTATTGTGCGCGACGGCAAGCACTACGTCATCACCGGCACAACAGTCATCAATATCGACGACGGCGACTCCTTCACGCTCGATGTGCCCGACGCCCCGCGCACCCATGGCATGGTCGCCCAGGACGGCTGGGCCGTGCAGACCTACGACGACGACTTCCAAGACGGGCACCTGTACACCTTCAAGCCCGACGGCAAGAGGGTCGGCGACACCGCCATCGATAGCGGATTGGACAGGAGCACCTACATTCTGCTGCCCCCGAAAACCCTGCTCTCGCTGAGTGAGATCTCGGCCTGGCTCAGGGGAGAGGATGAGGACGGCCCGAAGGAAAAGCGCGTGGGCGAGTACACCGCGAACAGCAAGAAATGCACCATAAGCGTCACCATGGACAACGGGGCATCATTCGACTCCCCCGAGATCCACGAGTATCGCTATGGCAAAGTGGATAGCGACTGCGAGCTGCCGCAGGTGAGCCCTTCGAACGGGAGCCGAGTGGTGTGGTTCTACGACGCCGAAGACGGCGGGCAGTTCTGGCACGTCTATGCCTTGGTCAACGCGAAGACCGGGAAGAACATCGACTTCCCCGGCCTCGACCCGACCAGGGGCGACCACCTCATCTTCGCCAACCCCAGCACGGCAGTCGGCTACTCGCCCAAGGACGGCACCCTCACCACCTACAGGCCCGCCTGAGTCCCCTGTGCCGAATCGACCCGCAGCAGGGCCCGCAGCCCTACAAGCCCTACCCGCCGTCCCCGCAGCCGTACTCCTCCTACCGGCCGGACGCGCGGACTCCCTCTCCCCAACAGCAGCCCACGTCGGCGGGCCGGGTGCAGCAGCCCCGCCAGCAGCAGCCCGTGCCGCCCGGCTACCAGCAGCCCGTGCCGGGCGCCGCGCCCGCCCAGGCGCCCCGACGACGGCGCACGGGGCTCGTCATCCTGGTCGTCGCCCTCGTCGTCATGCTCGTGGCCGGGGGAGGCGCCGCAGCCTGGTGGTTCGTGCTGCGCGACCGCGACGCCGCCTACGAGCCGCAGATGGTCATACCCGCCGACGAGTGGGCAGACGGGGCGAGGCAAGTGGGCTCCTCCACGATCGCGAAGGACGCCACCATCGCGGCGTCGCCGGACGGGTCGTTCCTCGCCGCCCTGAGCGAGAACGAGTCCTCGGGCACCGGCCGTCCTCCCGGCAGAAAAAGGACGCTTACCGGCTACTCCCTGGCCGACGGCC
>ERZ773035.2679-NODE-2679-length-11283-cov-7.404346_pt1 | contig 11283 bp, 9 predicted proteins | sample MGYA00511487_ERZ773035 | MGnify/ENA primary metagenome ERZ773035 (study PRJEB29015, sample SAMEA2737985) | human oral metagenome | biome: human oral; feature: human-associated habitat; material: dental | place: China | collected 2024 ...
CCCACCGTGTCAGCCACGACGCCCTGGAACAGCGGCACGATGGCGCCCCCGACGATGGCCGTGGCCAGCATGCCCGAGGCCTGGCTGGTGTGCCGCCCCAGGCCACGCGTGGCCAGCGAGAAGATGGTCGGGAACATGATGGAGTTGAAGAAGCCGCAGGCCAGCAGGCAGTACATGGCCACGTGCCCGCCCTGCGCGATGGCCAGCGAGATCAGCAGCACGTTCATCATGGCGTTGAACGACAGGTAGATCCCCGGCCGGATGATGTTGAGCAGGTAGCTGCCCAGGAAGCGGCCCACCATTGCGCCGCCCCAGTAGTAGGTCAGGTAATGGGCGGCCGTGGCTTCCTTCAGGCCAGCCACTTCCGGCAGACCCATCACGCTCACCAGCAGGCTGCCGATGGCCACTTCGGCGCCCACATAGCAGAAGATGCCCACCGTACCCAGCTTCAGATGGTGGTAATGCCAGGCACTGCTGCGGTCGTCATGCGCGTGGGCCGAGACTTCCTGTGCGATCTTCTCGGCCGCCGGCAGCCGGATGAAGAACACGGTGACGGCCAGCAGGATCAGGATGCTCGCCAGAATCAGGTACGGCTCCTGTACGGATGCCGCTTGTCCTGCCTGGTACTTGGCCAGGTCAGCCGCACTCATCGCCTTCTGCTGGTCCGCCGAGATGATCTCGGTGCTGAGGATGAAGAGGGCTCCGATGGAGGGGGCCACGGTGGTGCCCAGCGAGTTGAAGGCCTGCACCAGGGTCAGCGTGCGGGCTTCCTTGCCCGGTGGGCTCAGCAGCGTCACGTAGGGGTTGCCGGACACCTGCAGCAGCGTCACACCGCTGGCCAGGATGAAGAGGGCACCCAGAAAGATGGGATAGGACTTGGAGCCTGCGGCCGGATAGAACAGGAGGCAGCCGGTTGCGGCGATCAGAAAGCCGCCGATCACCCCGTTCTTGTAGCCCAGGCGCGAGATGAACTTGCCGAAGGGGATGGAGGTGATGGCGTAGGCGGTGAAGAAGCAGAACTGAACCAGCAGCGCTTGCGCGTAGTTCAGCGAGAAGACTTCCTTCAGGTGGGGGACCAGGATGTCGTTCATGCAGGTGATGAAGCCCATCATGAAGAACAGACTGGTGAGGACGGTGAGGGCCTGGTTATTGTTCTGATGCGTGCCTGCCGGTGGCGCCGCAGTGGGAATGGTTGCCATGGACGGATCCTCGGTTGGTGGGCGGGGGAGAGGGACGGGGCACCGGGGATCCTGTCAGGGTGGACGGGATCCCCTGACGCCGGCCCTCAGTCAGGCGTCGACCTGATTGGACAGGGCGACGGCAGCACCGATCAGACCCGGGTTCTGGGCCAGCACGATGTAGACCGGAATGACGGCCAGGTAGCCTTCGAAACGGCCTTTGCTCTCGAAGCGGTTGCGGAACGGCGAGGTGACGAAATAGTCGATGAATCGACGGATGATGCCGCCGCACAGATAGACACCACCCCGTGCACCCAGCGTCAGGGCCAGGTTGGACGAGACGGTGCCCAGCATGGCGCAGAAGATGTCCAGGCTCAGGCGGGCGAGCGGCGAAGAGCCGCTGAGCGCCTGCTTGCTGATCTCTGCCGCACTCAGCGGCGGGCGCTCGATGCCTTCGCGGTCGGCCAGCGCTTCATAGATGAGGGACAGGCCCGCGCCCGACAGGAAGCGTTCGGCCGAGACGTGGCCGTGCTTGCGGTTGGCGTACTGCCAGATGTGGATTTCGGTGTGATCGAACGGGCTGAAGCTGACGTGACCCCCTTCGCCCGCCAGCGCGGTATAGCCGCCTCGGCCATTGGGGATGAGGCCCGAGACGCCCAGACCGGTACCCGGCCCGATGACGGCGATGGGCGCGTCCTCCACGGGGGCGGCCCCGCCCACCTGCAGCAGCTCGCGCTTGGGCAGGTGGGGAATGGCAAGCGCCTGCGCCGTGAAGTCGTTCAGCAGGATCAGGGTATCGAGTTCCAGCGCCTGCCGGGTGGTCTCGATCGAGAACGCCCAGTGGTGGTTGGTCATCTGCACCCAGTCGCCGATGATGGGGTTGGCGATGGCAATGGCCGCGTGCTTGATGATGGGCTGACCTGCCTTGTCCAGATAGGCGCGGATGGCAGCATGCAGGCTGTCATAGTCCTTGGTGGGCAGGGTCTCGATGTGCTCCAGCTCAAGCGGGGAAACTTCCAGTGCAAATCGGGCGTTGGTTCCGCCGACATCGGCAACCAGGCGGGGCCAATTGCCGTCTTTCTTGCTGGGTTTGGAAGTGGCCATGAAAACGCTCCTTGTTTCTTCTGTACGCGAGGTTCGGGAGGGCGCGGCGGCCATCGGGCCGCGATGCCTGCTGGTTCTGACGAGGCGGCCCGTGAGGAAAGAGGGGTGTAACGGGCAGCACGCAGGTCTGCCGTCTGTCGGTTGCCAGGCCCCTTGGGGCGCAAGCCGATTGACAGTCGGTTACGTCCCATTATGCGGCAGTTTCATATTGATCGCGCTGCTATTCCGCACAGAAAGATTGGCGTTAGAAAGTGGCGTCTGCCGAGGTGCGCGGACGTCCCGGACGGTGGGGTCTGGTGGGGTCAGGCGACAGCGCGTTGTGAGGGCGGGCGGGGCTGCCGGGGGCGCAATGGGTGGCCAGGAGGGCGAGCTCAGGGAGCATTCAGGAGGCCATGGTGGTTTGATGGGTACGAGGTGCATGGGGGGTCGTGCCCGGGATCGATGGGGGGTACTCTGGAGCGGGGAGGCCATTCCCCGCTTCACCCGCAGGTGTCGACACATGCGGTACCCACGCAATGGTGGAATGACAGGAGAGAGTCAGAGAAGATGGAACCGGTGGGGCGTGGTACCCCACGCGATGGTGGAATGGCAGGCATGAAAAAGCCCGCGTTGCGCGGGCTTTCTGGGGGATGCGAGGGCGGATCAGGCGAAGGGCGAGCGACGCAGCTTGCGGCTGTGCTCGTGAACCGTCTCGACCAGCACCGAGACGTGCTCGGGCGGCGTGAACTGCGAGATGCCATGTCCAAGGTTGAAGACGTGGCCTCGACCCGTGTTGGCCGCACCGTAGCTGTCCAGCGTGCGGACGACCTGTTCACGCACCTGTTCGGGCGAGGTGAGCAGTGCCATGGGATCGAGGTTGCCCTGCAGCACGCAGGTGGGTCCCACGCGCTTGCGGGCTGTGGCCAGGTTCATCGTCCAGTCGATGCCGATGGCATCCGCACCGCTGGCGGCCAGGGCCTCCAGCCAGGGTGCCCCCCCCTTGGTGAACACGATGGTGGGCACGCTTTCCAGTACCGTCTCGCCTTTCTCGTTGCGTTCCTTGCGGTACGGGGTGAGCTCGGACAGGATGCGGCGCATGTAGGCCAGCGAAAAGCGCTGGTACGGTCCATCGGCCAGGATGCCACCCCAGGTGTCGAAGATCATGACCGCCTGGGCGCCGGCTTCGATCTGGGCATTCAGGTAGTTCGTGACGGCCCGTGTATTGATTTCCAGCACCCGGTGTAGCAGGTCGGGGCGCTGGTACATCATCGTCTTGATGGTGTGGAAGTCGGTGCCGCCCCGGCCTTCCACCATGTAGCAGGCCAGCGTCCAGGGGCTACCGGCAAAACCGATCAGCGGAACGCGGTCATCCAGGGCCTGGCGGATGGTGCGGACGGCGTCCAGCACATAGCCCAGCTCCTGGGCCGGATCCGGCGCGAAGAGCGCCTTCACGTCGTCCTCGTGCCGGATGGTCTTCTCGAAACGGGGACCTTCCCCCTGCTGGAAGCTCAGTCCCAGGTTCATCGCATCCGGAATGGTCAGGATGTCGGAGAACAGGATGGCGGCATCCAGCGGGAAGCGCTCCAAGGGCTGCAGCGTCACCTCGCAGGCCAGCTCGGGCGTCTTGCACAGCGCCATGAAGCTGCCCGCCCGGGCACGCGTGGCGTTGTACTCGGGCAGGTAGCGCCCGGCCTGACGCATGAGCCACACCGGCGTGTAGTCGGTGACCTGGCCCCGCAGGGCGCGAAGGAAGGTGTCGTTCTTCGTGGACAAAATCAGCGTGACCGATATCTGCGAATGGTTTGGATCTGGGCGGTGACCGCCGCCAGTTCGGAGTGGGCACGTGCCAGGTCCATCTTGGACTTGGCGTTGGTGAGTGCTTCCTCAGCCGCACGACGGGCCTCGTTGGCACGCGCCTCGTCGAGGTCGTTGCCGCGGATGGCGGTGTCGGCCAGGACGGTGACCAGGTTCGGCTGGATCTCCAGGATGCCGCCGGCAACGAAGATCAGTTCGTCGCGGTTCTCGCCCGGCACCCGGATGCGCACCGCACCGGCCTTGATGCGGGTGATCAGCGGGGTATGGTTGGGATAGACACCAAGCTCACCGACCTCGCCGGGCAGCACGACGAATTCGGCTGCCCCGGAAAAGATCGACTCCTCGGCGCTGACCACTTCGACTTGAATCGTGTTCATGACGTATGGGTTCTCGCGGGTCAGGTGGGACGATGCGGCTGATGGCATGAAGGATCCTTCGGTTCGCCCCGAAGGCCAGCCTGTGAAGGCCAGGTCTTCGGTGGTGTCATTCGAAGCATCCGTTGCGTGCCAGATTCAGCCGACATCGCCGTTTTCATCGAAGTGGCTGCTTACTTGGCGAGTTTCTTCGCCTTTTCGAACGCCTCGTCGATGCTGCCCACCATGTAGAACGCACCTTCCGGCAGCTCGTCGCATTCGCCGTCGATGATCATCTTGAAGCCGCGGATGGTTTCCTTCAGCGGCACGTACTTGCCAGGTGCACCGGTGAAGACCTCGGCCACGTGGAACGGCTGCGACAGGAAGCGCTGGATCTTACGGGCACGAGCCACGGCCAGCTTGTCCTCGGGCGACAGCTCGTCCATGCCCAGCAGGGCGATGATGTCGCGCAGTTCCTTGTAGCGCTGCAGGGTGGCCTGCACGCCGCGGGTGACGTTGTAGTGCTCTTCTCCGATGATGTTGGGGTCGATCTGGCGCGAGGTGGAGTCCAGCGGGTCCACGGCGGGGTAGATACCCAGCGAGGCGATGTCCCGGGACAGCACCACGGTGGCGTCCAGGTGGCCGAAGGTGGTGGCCGGCGACGGGTCGGTCAGGTCATCGGCAGGCACGTACACGGCCTGGATGGAGGTGATCGAGCCGGTCTTCGTGGAGGTGATCCGCTCCTGCAGGCGGCCCATCTCCTCGGCCAGCGTCGGCTGGTAGCCCACGGCGGACGGCATCCGGCCCAGCAGAGCGGACACCTCGGTACCGGCCAGGGTGTAACGGTAGATGTTGTCGACGAAGAAGAGGATGTCACGGCCTTCGTCACGGAAGCGCTCGGCCATGGTCAGGCCGGTCAGCGCCACGCGCAGACGGTTGCCCGGGGGTTCGTTCATCTGACCGAACACCATGGCCACTTTCGACTGCGACAGGTCGTCCTGCACGATGACCTTGGCATCCGACATCTCGTGGTAGAAGTCGTTACCCTCACGAGTACGCTCACCCACGCCGGCGAACACGGACAGACCCGAGTGCTCCTTGGCGATGTTGTTGATCAGCTCGAGCATGTTCACGGTCTTGCCCACGCCGGCGCCACCGAACAGACCGATCTTGCCGCCCTTGGCAAACGGACAGATCAGGTCGATCACCTTGATGCCGGTTTCCAGCAGCTCCACCGACGGCGACAGCTCGTCGAACTTGGGTGCCGGTTGGTGAATGCCGCGATGCTCTTCGGTCTGGATCGGACCACGCTCGTCGATCGGGCGGCCCAGCACGTCCATCACGCGACCCAGCACGGCGGGGCCCACGGGCACCTGGATGTTGGCACCGGTGTTCTTCACCGGCATGCCGCGGCGCAGGCCGTCGGACGAGCCCATGGCGATGGTACGGACAATACCGTCGCCCAGCTGCTGTTGAACTTCGAAGGTGAGGCCCTTCTCGGCGAGCGAGTCGCCGGATTCCTCCAGGACGAGCGCGTCGTAGACCTTGGGCATGGCATCGCGCGGGAACTGGATGTCGACGACGGCGCCGATGCACTGAACGATATGACCTTGTGCCATGGGAATTCCTTTGAATACTGTACGTTGATCGGTCGGGGACGTCGTCGGTCAGACGGCCGCAGCGCCGCCGACGATTTCACTGAGTTCCTGCGTGATGGCTGCCTGCCGTGCCTTGTTGTAGGACAGCTGCAGCTCGTTGATGATCTTCTTGGCGTTGTCCGAGGCAGCCTTCATGGCCACCACCCGGGCACTGTGCTCGGATGCCATGTTCTCGGCCAGCGCCTGGTAGATCAGTGCCTCGATGTAGCGCACCATCAGTTCGTCCAGCACCGACTTCGGGTTGGGCTCGTAGAGATAGTCCCAGGAGTAGCCCGGATCGGGACGGTCGAGCTTGCCCTCGGGCAGCGGCAGCAGCTGCTCCACGACCGGCGTCTGCGTCATGGTGTTCACGAAGCGGGTGTAGGCCAGGTACACCGCGTCGATCTCGCCTTTCAGGAAGTCGTCGATCTGGACCTTGATGATCGGGACCAGCTTCTCGATGCGCGGCGTGTCGCCGGGCTGCACAAGCTGCGAGACGATCTTCACCCCGGCGCGGTACATGAAGCCCATGCCCTTGGAGCCGATGGTGGTGGCCTGCACGCCGGCACCCTGGTCGTGAAGCTCCTGCATCTTGTGGGTCACTGCCCGGAAGATGTTGGTGTTCAGACCGCCGCACAGCCCCTTGTCGCTGGTCACCAGAATGATGCCGGCCTTCTTCACCTTCTCACGCTTCTGCATGAACGGGTGGACGTACTCGGGGTTGGCGTTGGACAGGTGCGCCGTGATGTCGCGGATCTTCTCTGCGTAGGGCCGGGCCTGCCGCATCCGGTCCTGTGCCTTGCGCATTTTCGATACCGAGACCATTTCCATGGCCTTTGTGATCTTTTGCGTGTTCTTGACGCTCTTGATCTGGTTTCGGATCTCTTTGCTGCTTGCCATAGTGGAGAAACTCGTTGGCGCGCGGCTTGCGCGGCGCGCGGTTCAGCCCGCAGGCTGGGGGACGAAGACGTTCTTCAGAATGCGCCGTTCTGCTTGAAGTCCTTCAGGACTTCGTGCATCTTGGCCTCGACATCCTTGTTGAATGCCTTGTCGCGTTCCAGCTGGGCCACGAAGTCGGGGTACTTCGTCTGCACGTAGTCGTGCATGGCCTTGTCGGCGGCCAGCACCTTCTCCACGGGGATGTCTTCGTAGTAGTGGTTGTCGGCGGCGAACAGCGTCAGCGCCTGCTGCCAGACTTGCAGCGGGGCATACTGGGCCTGCTTCATCAGCTCGGTCACCAGACGGCCATGATCCAGCTGCTTGCGGGTGCTCTCTTCCAGGTCGGAAGCGAACTGCGCGAACGCAGCCAGCTCACGATACTGGGCCAGCGCGATACGCGAGCCACCGGCCAGTTTCTTGATCAGGCCCGTCTGAGCGGCACCACCCACCCGCGACACCGAGATACCCGGGTTCACGGCAGGACGGATACCGGCGTTGAACAGGTCGGTTTCCAGGAAGATCTGGCCGTCGGTAATGGAGATGACGTTGGTGGGCACGAAGGCCGACACGTCACCCGCCTGGGTCTCGATGATCGGCAGGGCCGTCAGCGAGCCGGTCTTGCCTTTCACTTCACCTTTGGTGAAGTTCTCGACGTATTCCTCGTTCACGCGGGCAGCGCGCTCGAGCAGACGCGAGTGCAGGTAGAAGACGTCACCCGGGTAGGCTTCGCGGCCCGGCGGGCGGCGCAGCAGCAGCGACACCTGACGATAGGCCCAGGCCTGCTTGGTCAGGTCATCATAGATGATCAGGGCATCTTGGCCACGGTCGCGGAAGTACTCACCCATCGTGCAGCCGGCGTAGGGAGCCAGGTACTGCATGGCAGCGGACTCGGAGGCGGTCGCGGCCACGACGATGGTGTATTCCATCGCGCCGAACTCTTCCAGCTTGCGCACCACGTTGGCGATGGTGGAGGCCTTCTGGCCGATCGCCACGTAGATGCAGATCAGGTCCTTGCCCTTCTGGTTGATGATGGTGTCGATGGCCACGGCCGTCTTGCCGGTCTGGCGGTCGCCGATGATCAGCTCACGCTGGCCCCGGCCGATGGGCACCATGGCGTCGATGGACTTCAGACCGGTCTGCACCGGCTGCGACACCGACTGACGGGCGATGACGCCAGGCGCCACCTTCTCGATCACGTCGGTTTCCTTGGCGTTGATCGGGCCCTTGCCGTCGATGGGCTGGCCCAGCGTGTTCACCACGCGGCCGATCAGCTCGGGGCCGACGGGCACTTCCAGAATGCGGCCGGTGGTCTTGACGACGTCGCCTTCGGAGATGCTCTCGTATTCACCGAGGATCACCGCGCCGACCGAGTCGCGCTCCAGGTTCAGCGCCAGGCCGTAGACGTTGCCCGGGAACTCGATCATCTCACCCTGCATCACGTTGGAGAGACCGTGGATCCGGCAGATGCCGTCGGTGACCGAGATGACCGTGCCCTGGTTCCGGGAGTCAGCCGAGACCTCAAGGTTCTGGATCTTGCTTTTGAGCAGTTCGCTGATTTCAGCGGGATTGAGCTGCATGAAGGGAACTCCTTATTTCGTCAGGGACGCGGCCAGCTGGGAGAGCTTGCCACGCACGGATGCGTCAATGACTTCGTCGCCTATCTGGATGGAGACGCCGCCAATCAATTCGGGGTTTACGGTGGTGGTGGCCTTGATACCCTTGCCGAAACGCTTCTTGAGCGTGTCGACGATGGCGGCCTTCTGGGCGTCGGTCAGCTCGAAGGCCGACTCGATGGTCGCCTCCAGCACGTTCTCGTGCCGGTCACGGCTCTGTTCGAACAGGGCGGCGATGTCGGGCAGCTGGGCAAGACGGCCGTTGTCGGCCAGGACCTGCACGAAGTTCTTCTGATGCTTGTCCAGCTTGCCGGCGGCTTCGGAAACGATGGCGGCGGCCTGGGCGCGGTCGATGTTGGGATTATCCAGAAGCTCGGTGGCGACGTCAGCCTTCATGACGGTGGCCAGGCGCGAGAGTGCGCCCGACCATTCCTTCACTTTCTTGGTTTCTGCCGCGAGCTTGAATGCCGCCTCCGCATAGGGACGGGCAATGGTCAGTGCTTCCGCCATGGTTCTTGGGCTTAGCGCAGCTCGTTTTTCAGGTTGGACAACAGATCGGCGTGTTGCTTGGCGTCGATCTCCCGCTTGAGGATGCGCTCGGCACCGCTGACGGCCAGTTGGGCGACCTGATCACGCAGCTGGTCGCGGGCGCGCTCGGCAGCCAGTGTGGCTTCCTCGGCGGCGGACTTCTGGGCGGCGGCAATGATGCGAGCAGCCTCGGCACGTGCCTGGTCGATGAGTTCGGCAGCCTGCTTGTCAGCGCTGGCGCGGACTTCGACCGCAGTGGCGCGAGCCTTCTGCATTTCCTGTTCGACCCGTTTCTCGGTGGCCTGCAGCTCCGCCTTGGCCTGGTCGGCAGCTGCCAGACCGGCTGCGATCTTCTTGCTGCGTTCATCCAGTGCCGCAGTGATGGGCGGCCAGATGAACTTGGCGGTGAACCACCAGAGCGCCAGGAAGATGAAGCATTGAACGATGATCGTGGCGTTGATGTACACGCGAGATTCTCCGTATCAACTATTGATACCTAAAGCGGCATGGTGGCTGCCAGGCAGCCACCGTCTGCTCACTTCTCTCTATCTACCGTTCTGATGTGATCAGGCGAAGGGGTTTGCGAATGCGAACAGCATGGCGACACCGACACCGATCAGGAAGGCGGCGTCGATCAGACCGGCCAGAACGAACATGGAGGTCTGCAGTTTGCCCATCAGTTCAGGCTGGCGGGCGGAGCCTTCCAGGAACTTGCCACCCATCAGGGCGATACCGATCGAAGCGCCGAGAGCACCCAGGCCCACGATGATGCCGCAGGCGATTGCGACGTATGCTGCATTGGTCATGAAAGACTCCTCAGTCGAGACAGACAAAGAAAGGTTGAGAGAGACAGAAAAGAACCTGCGCGAGGCAGGGGACTGGGGTGTGCGGCGGGCCGGGCCTGGCGCGCACCCCGGTTCACTTTACACGCCGCTCAGTGAGCGTCGTGGGCCTGACCCAGGTAGATCAGGGTGAGCATCATGAAGATGAAGCCCTGAAGCACGATGATCAGGATGTGGAAGATGGCCCAGATGAGACCCAGCACGAAGTGCAGGCCGGCACCCCACCAGGTAGCCAGTGCGCCCAGCAGGGCCAGCAGCATGAACACCATCTCGCCGGCAAACATGTTGCCGAACAACCGCATGCCGAGCGACACGGTTTTGGAGAGGTACTCGATGACCTGCAGCGTCAGGTTGCAGACCCACAGGATGGGTTTGAACAGCAGGCCGATGCCGCTGTTGCCGCCGGAGCCGAACGGGGCCGAAATGAGTTCGCCGAAGAAGTGGGTTTTCTTGATCTTGACGCCGTAGTAGAGCGAGGCAAACAGCACCACCAGCGCCATGGCCAGCGTGGCGTTCAGGTCTGCCGTGGGCAGGATGCGCTGGTAATGGGAGATACCCAGGCCCGAGACGATGGCGGGCACCAGGTCGACCGGCACGAGGTCGAGGGTGTTCATGAAGACGACCCAGACGAACACGGTGAGGGCCAGCGGGGCGATGTAGCGGATATCGCCGTGGATGATCGAGCGGGCCTGTTCGTTCACGTACTCGACCAGAAACTCGATGGCGCCGGTGAAGCGGCCGGGGACACCGGACGTGATGCGGCGGGCCACCATCCACATCAGGCCGCAGGCCAGGATACCCATCAGCACCGACCAGAAGATGGTGTCGTAGTTGATGATGGAGAAATCGACGATGGCCTTCTGCGGATGGCCAGACGAGTTGGCGTTCGCGAGGTGGTGAACGATGTATTCAGCCGCATTCGCGGGGCCGTGGGTGCCTTCTGTCGCCATCTTGGTGTGGGGGTAAGTGTTTCAGGAACCAGGCCTGGTGTCGCTCTGGACACCCTGCTCGGCATGGATTCGATTGTCGCGGCGTCGGGAAAGGACCATCAGCCACGGGGCATGCAAGGCGGTGATGATACCCAACAGCAATGCTTCCCAATGTGCCGGCGTCAGCCATCTGACGATAGCCATCAGGCAAAACAATGTCAAGGCAAGCTTGAGGAACTCCCCCAGCAGGAAGGCCGCAACGAATGCCTGCGACGACTGTCGTCCCGCCCGTGCAAGCAGACGGGCAAACAGCACGTTGGGAACCGCGCAGGCCAGCCCGCCGAGCAGGATGTCCCGGGCACCCGG
>ERZ773035.2682-NODE-2682-length-11280-cov-13.673408_pt1 | contig 11280 bp, 10 predicted proteins | sample MGYA00511487_ERZ773035 | MGnify/ENA primary metagenome ERZ773035 (study PRJEB29015, sample SAMEA2737985) | human oral metagenome | biome: human oral; feature: human-associated habitat; material: dental | place: China | collected 2024 ...
ATGCTCGAGCGTGCCCGTCGACGCACCACACAGAAGCTGAACCTCTTCGAAAAGGTGCAGATTCCCGGCTACAAGGACGCCATCCGTAAGATCAAGCGCTTTATGGAAGACGAAGAGAGCCTCTCCAAATCGTCGCAGAAGATTATGCGCGCCAATCAAGAAAAACGTAACGCGAAGGAGGCAGAAGCATGATTGTAAAAATGAGCAAGTACGCCTTCATGGTGTACCATAAAGAATATGACGCCTTTCTGGAGCTGCTGCGCTCCTTAGGCGTGGTGCATATCCGGGAAACAAAGTCGGAGAAAGACGACGCGGGGCTGCAACGCCTCATGGCCGAGCGCAAACGCCTCGAAAGCGAGATGCGCCAGCTGAAGCACACGCAGGAGAGTCGCCTCGAAGCCCTCAAGGCCGACGCGAAAGCCACCGGTAACAAGGCGAAAGTCACGCTGCCCCTCGCCCCTGAGCGACCCGTGACGGCCGACGAGGGCGCCGCCCTGTTAGACCGGATCGACGACCTACGCGACCGGATCGAAAAGGCTCAGACCGCTGAGCAGGCCACAGAGAAAGATCTCGCCACGATGCAAGTCTGGGGTGAGTTCGACTACGCCAACCTACGTCGCCTCCGCGAAGCAGGCCACGAAGTCACCTTCTTCTCCTGCCCCGCCGCACGCTACGACGAAGCCTGGGAGACGGACTTCTATGCCGTCCCCATCGCCACCGCACAGTCGGCCACCTACTTCATCACCATTACACCCGTAGGCAGCCCGATCGAGATCGACGCCGAACGGGTGCGTATGCCAGAGAAGGACCTCCGTGACCTCCGTGACCTGCGCGAGGCACAGCGTCGCCAGCGCGAGGAGTTGAACGCTGAGCTGTTGGCTGTCGCTCTCAACGACTACCGCACGCTCGAAGCCTACGGCCGACTGCTTGAAAACGAGTACACGTGGGACAACGCCAAGGTGCAAACCGAACGCGAGGCTGACGACCGACTCATGCTCCTCGAGGGGTGGATCCCCACGGCTGAGGCGCAGTCGCTCGAGTCGGCCCTCGACCGTGGCGACTACTACTGCCGCAAGCTCGAGATCAGCGATGAGGACAACATCCCCATCGAACTGAAGAACAACCGCTTCAACCGACTCTTCGAACCTATCACCCGGCTTTACTCCCTGCCCAACGCCCACGAGTTCGACTCCACGCCCCTCTTCGCCCCCTTCTTCATGCTCTTCTTCGGCATCTGTTTCGGCGACGGCGGCTACGGGCTCCTACTCCTTCTCTTGGGCACACTGATGAAGCGGAAGGCCAAAGCCGACATGAAACCGATCCTCTCGCTCCTCCAGTGTTTTGGTATCGCTACGTTAGTCGTGGGCACCCTTTCCGGCTCTTTCTTCGGCGTCAACATCGCCGAGATCCCCGCCCTGGCCAGCGTCAAGCGTTACTTCCTGACGAGCGACAACATCATGACCCTCTCGCTCGTCATCGGCTTCATCCATGTGCTCTATGGCAAGTTTGTGGCCGCGATGAAGGTCAAGGTGCAGCGCGGACTCAAGTACAGCCTCGCCGCCTTCGCGTGGGTCTTCCTCATCTTGGCGCTGGCACTGGCCGTCGGACTGCCGATGATGAATATCCACCTGCCGCAACCCGTCGTTTACGCCCTCTATGGCGTGGCCGGCGTCGGCGCCCTCATCGCCTTCTTCTACAACTCGCCCGGCAAGAACGTCTTCCTCAACTTCGGTTCGGGCATTTGGGCGACGTACAACACCGCATCCGGCCTCCTGGGCGACACCCTCTCCTACATCCGACTCTACGCCATCGGCCTGACCGGATCCCTGCTGGGTGGTGTCTTCAACACGATGGCCGTCGATATGACCGCCACCATGCCCATCTGGGTGCGCTGGCTACCGATGCTCCTCATCCTGCTCGTCGGCCACGCCCTCAACATCGGCCTGAGCATGGTCAGCTCGCTGGTTCACCCCATGCGTCTGATCTACGTGGAGTACTACAAAAACTCGGAATTTGAAGGCGGCGGCACCGCCTACGCTCCCTTCCGGAAAATATGAATCAATGAATAGAATAATAGAACCTCAAAAACAAAGTATTTAGAATTATGGGACCAGTATTATTAGCGTATGTAGGAGTAGCACTGATGGTCGGCCTGAGCGGCATCGGCAGTGCATTTGGATTGACAATTTGCGGTAACGCCGTAGTGGGAGCGATGAAGAAAGCCCCAGAGAAAATGGGTACATACATCGCCCTGAGCGCCCTGCCCAGTTCGCAGGGACTTTACGGCTTCGTAGCCTATATGATGGTGCAAAAATTCCTCGTTGCTGACATGCCTTGGGTGACGGCCGCCGGTATCTTCGGTGCCGGACTGATCATGGGCTTTGCCGGCTTCTACTCATCCGTCCGTCAGGCACACGTTTGCGCCAACGGTATCGCCGCCACCGGCGCCGGCCACAACGTCTTTGCCGCCACGATGGTTATGGCCGTATTCCCCGAGCTCTACGCCATCCTCGCCCTCGTTGTGTCCATCCTGATATCGTTCACCTTCCCCGCTGTGGCAGCCTAACTGCCCTCCAAAAGGAATCATCAGCCCCCTCCTCTCCCCCAAAGAGTGAGGGGGCTTTTTTGTGCAATCAGAGAAAAAATAGGGGTCGAGATTTGGAGAAGTGAATCGAAGCACTACTTTTGCGGCCGTAATCGTTCGACGGAATGATGATTTTTGACTCCGTAGCTCAGTTGGTAGAGCAAATGACTCTTAATCATTGGGTCGAGAGTTCGAGCCTCTCCGGGGTCACACCGAAACAATTTCTTCCGATTGAATAGATAAAAGCAAAGGCTGCGCTGGTTCATCCAGTGCAGCCTTTTTGTTTTCATCCCTTCGCCTCCTGAATCCGATCCGCACCCTCCTGCCGGCGCATGACACCCACCGACAACGCCGCCACCCTCCCCTCCTGACGCAACGCTATCACCACGAATCCCGCAAAGCTATTTCCACTTTGCGAAGCCCCCAACCGAAGTCCAGCGAAGCTATTCTCAACCTGCGAAGCCCTCAACCGAAGCCCCGCGAAGCTATATTCAACCTGCAAAGCCCCCAACCGAAGTCCCACGAAGCTATTTTCTACCGGCAATAGAGTCACCGAGAAAAAAATCATGTTTTCGTGACATCACATGGACAACACCAATCATGTATTCAAACAATCATGCACGCAGTTTTATATGGAACGTATCTTGTACCCTATTTTCTGCATGCAGTTATCTATAATACAACTTTTGAACCTTATATATCCACACACATCATGATAAATACAACTCATTTCATATCTATGTGCGAGCACATTCGCTTGAAACACTCCGCATATATTTTTCCTGTATACACGAAAGGATAAGAGGTCATGAAACAAACTTACTGGACACATTACACTATCAAAAATCTTAGAAAGATCTTCCTGCTTACACATTACATTGAAAAACATCCTATCACATTTCCAATCCACACATGAATTATAGAAAACAAGAAGGACAATCGATTCTGCACACAAAATAAAAAGAGAACATACCCATCATATATTCGTGACATCACGAAATCATGAATAAAGACGCGGAGAACACTTCGCGGATTGAAAATGACCCCGCGAAAGTTCGATGGGGGGCTTCGCGGATTGAAAATAGCTTCGCGGGACTTCGGTTGAGGGCTTCACGGATAGGAAATGGGGGTACAGCGGTTTGGTTGATGCCTTCGCAGATTGGAAATGGGGCCACGGAGGTTCGGGCGAGAGGTTTGCATGTTCAAAATGGCTTCGCGGAGGTTTCGGCAGAGGCTTCGCGGGGGCACGACAGAGCCGCAAGATAGGCCGTGGAAGCCGCCGCGCCACAAAGGCCTCTTGAAAGTTTTCCTACTTTTGTCCCCGTCGATCAGCACGATAGCCCCCACTTATCGAAACAAATGAGGGGAGCCTATACGGTTGCCAATCGACCTTTTTCTTTTTTGAAGGATGCACATTCAAACAATCTGCGCAAAAAACAAAGTGGTGGTAAACGGAACGATTAGAAACAAGCTGTGGAGCGTGCTTATCGTCTCCATCCTCTGCACGTTGTGGTGTGCTCCACAGCTGCAGGCGAGTAAGAAAACATTCACTGTGGTGATCGACGCTGGACATGGCGGACGCGATCCCGGCGCCAGGGGGCGCAAAACGAACGAGAAGAACATCAATTTGGCTATCGCCAAAAGGCTGGGCGAGATGATCGCCGATGGGCACAAGGATGTCAAGGTGATCTACACGCGGACAAGCGACAAGTTTGTGGGCTTGGAGACGCGTGCCAACATAGCCAACCACAACAACGCCAACCTCTTTATTTCCATCCATACCAATTCGCTGAAGCACGGCAGTTCTGTCCGGGGCACGGAAACGTACACCCTGGGACTGGCGCAAACGAAGGAGAATCTGGACGTGGCGATGCTGGAAAATTCCGCCATCCTACTGGAGGACAATTACAAGAAGCGCTACGAAAACTTCAACCCCAATTCCTCAGAGTCGTACATCATGTTCGACCTGATTCAGAATAAAAACATGGCGCAAAGCATCGCACTGGCCACTGAAATCCAGCGTGGATTCGAGCAAGCGGGGCGGAAAAATCGCGGTGTGCGGCAGGCCGGATTCTTGGTACTGAAGGCGACCAGCATGCCCAGTGTGCTCGTTGAGGTGGGCTACATCTCGAACCCTGACGAGGAGAGTTACATGGCCTCCGACAAGGGGCGCACAGAGTTGGCGCGGGCCATTTATAACGCGTTCGGACGCTACAAACGCGACTATGAACGCAAGCAGGGCCAGGGCGTAAGCCGTAAAGAGGCTCCGGAAAAGAAGAAAGAGGAGCCAAAAAGCTCGCCCGCAAGTCGTAGCTCGTCGTCATCACGGTCGAGTGTGTCGGTGCAGTTTGATGGCCCGGCGCGTAGCGTGGTGGGCGAGAGCCGCCATTCGTCAGCAAGCAGCAGCGGGGTCGTTTACAAGGTGCAGATCTTGACTTCTGACAAACCACTACCGGACAATGCCCGAGCCTTCAAGGGCCGTCGCACGAGCTATTACCGCGAGGGCAACCAGTACAAATACACGTGTGGCGAGACGACGGAGTTCAAAGACATACAGCGGCTCCATCGGGAACTTCTGAAGGACTTCCCCAACGCTTTCATTATCCGCATGAAGGACGGAAAGCGGCTGAAATAACCGGAGAGAGACAGATCTATAACAGAAATATGAAGATGAAGTTTTCCAAAGAGGTGACGATCGGCCTTGTGACGATCATCAGCCTGACATTGCTTTACTTGGGTGTCAATTACCTGAAGGGGATCAACCTGTTCCGCCCCGTCAACCGCTATTTCGTGGCCTGCACGAACGTGAAGGACGTGACGATTTCCAGCCCTGTCTACGTCGAGGGCTTCAAGGTGGGACTGGTGAGAAACATCTTTTACGACTATTCGACAACGAACCGGATACTCGTTGAGATCAACCTCGAAAAGAGTATGCGCATCAATCGGGGCAGCTACGTATCGCTGGAAAAGACCCTCCTCAGCGGTGCTGAACTGCATATCCAACTCAATAAATATGTGGACGAATACCTGCAATCAGGCGACACCATCGAGGGACGTCAGCCGGAGAGTCTGATGTCGACCGTGCAGGACCAAATGCTGCCGCAGGTGATGGCACTCTTGCCGAAGCTGGATTCGATCCTGGCCGGACTGCAAGTGCTGGTCAACCATCCTGCGCTGACACAGTCGCTGGAGAACATTGAGCGAACGACGGCTGGGCTGGAGCAATCGTCTCGACAGCTGAACCGACTGTTGCAAAGGGATGTGCCGGCCATTGCGGGCAACCTCAACACGGCTTCGGCCAACTTCTCAGCCCTGAGTGGCGATCTGCGCACGCTGGATCTGAACGGCACCGTGCAGTCGCTCAATCAGACCATCGGCAACCTGAATCAGACGACGGCTAAGCTGAACGCGAAAGACAATTCGATGGGGCTGCTGCTCAACGACACGTCGCTCTATCAGAACCTCAATCAGACCGTCGGGAGCGCCAACAATCTGCTGATCGACTTTAAGCAGAACCCGAAACGCTACGTGCGCTTCTCGCTCTTCTGACCTCCGCGACTCGTCCCCCGCATACCAAACAGAAATCCCCCCTTCCACCATCGGCAGAAGGGGGGATTTCTCTATTTAACGGAGAGAGCGGTTTATCGCTCTACGTTCAGTGCGAGCTCTATCTTGGTCGACTTCTCCACCACATTAGCCAGCCCAGCCTGTAGACCTTTCAATACCTGGGGAGGCATACCGCCAGCCATCGAGAAGAGCGCGGGGAGGTAGTTGCGCATGGCCTTGATCGTCTCGGTGTCGAGATAGAAACGGGCGCTGTTGCCACTGATGGCGTAGCGCACGGGGACACCGTCCTTCAGCGCAGCCTTGATCTGCGTCAACGTCTGAGCATCGACGTTCTTCAACTCAGAAAAAGTCTTGTCGGTGAAGTAGAGCTTCAGGCGACCGTTGCCCTCGTCCTTATAGGTGGCATAGCCCTCAGAAACGGCTGTGGTCTTCTTCGCCGCGTCCGTATAGACGGTGGTTTTCACCTTACCATCGGACGTCAAAGTCACGCCTTGCAGAGCATTGCCAATTAAGTTGCTGAGCATCGGTGTGAGGTAGCCAGAGAGCATACTGGCGGGAAATTTCCGCCCCATCATCTCCAGCGTAAGGTCGCTCGGTGCTTCCCATACAACCTCTGTATGGCCCTTCTCCTTCAGCTTCCATGTGCCAGCTAACTCGCTCGTTTTCGGGTCGTCATTCTTGCTGCAACTGCCCAGGAGCAACCCCATGCAGAGGATCAGTGCTCCGTAGATCAAATTCTTTCTCATCATTTCTTTCTTTTCTATTTATGATTAATTAAGTCGGGGCAAAGTTATTACATTTGCCTCCCGAAAAATTATTGCACCATGAAACAGTATGATTTCAATGAGTTTATCGAGAGAACAAACACTGATTCTATTAAGTATGACGCACTGACGGAGAACTTCGGGCGAGACGGTCTGATGCCACTTTGGGTGGCCGACATGGACTTCCGGACGCCGGACTTCATCCTCGATGCGCTGCGCCGACGCTGCGAGCACCCTGTGTTCGGGTATACGTTTCCGTCGTCGGCGTACTACGACGCCATCATTCGCTGGGTGCACGACCTGCATGGGTGGGACATCCGCCGCGAATGGATCTCTTACATCCCGGGGATTGTCAAGGGCTTTGCCTTCGTGATCGATCACTTCACAAAGCCCGGTGACCGCATCATCATTCAGCCGCCCGTCTATCATCCCTTCCGCCTTGTGCCCGAGGGCATGCAGCGCGAGGTGATCACCAACCCGCTGCGGCTGGTTGACGGTGCGTACGAGATGGATTTTGAGCAATTGGAATCCATCATCGACGATCGTTGCAAGCTGCTCATCCTCTCCAATCCGCACAACCCCGCGGGCATCGTGTGGTCTAAGGAGACGCTGCAGCGACTGGCATCCATCTGCGTGCGCCACAACCTGATGGTCGTCTCGGACGAGATCCACGCCGAAATGGCCTTCCCGGGCTTCCGCCATTACCCCTTCCCGACCGTATCGGACGAGGCGGCGGCGTGCAGCATTCTCTTCACAGCCCCGAGCAAAACGTTCAACATTGCCGGCATCGTCTCCTCGTACGCCATCGTACCGAACGACCGCCTGCGGCAGGCTTTCTATTCGTTCCTCGAAGCGGGCGAGTTCAACCATGGGACGATCTTCGCTTACGAGGCTACCAAGGCGGCCTACACCCCGGAAGGCGCCGAATGGCGACGGCAAATGCTGGCCTACGTGTGGGAGAATGTGGCGTTTGTTGAGGCGTACCTCCGGGAGCGATTGCCCAAGGTGAAGGTCTATCGACCGCAAGCGTCGTTCCTCGTCTGGCTTGACTGCCGCGGACTGGGACTGTCGCACGACGAACTGATCCAGCTCTTTGTCGACCGTGCACGACTGGCACTCAATGATGGCGCCATGTTTGGCCATGAGGGTACGGGCTTCATGCGACTCAACGTCGGGTGTCCGCGTGCCACACTTCAGACGGCCCTCGACCGATTGACCGAGGCGGTAAACGGGAGGTAGTCCCGTGCTCCGACCATCTTTAGCGTGTGTCCCACGATCCGTGTGGGGCACACGCTTTTTTATTCCCTTGGTTGAAAGAAGGAGGGCACTTGTTCGGGCTGAGCTGCGGGCAAAATGTTCACTGAAATACTTTTGCGGCATGGAAAAACGAGAATTAACCCTCTTGGGTAAGAAGACGGACTACCGTCAAGATTATGCGCCCGAGGTGCTGGAGGCCTTCACCAACCGCCACCCGGAGCGTGATTACCGCGTGCACTTCGACTGCCCCGAGTTCACCAGCCTCTGCCCCATCACGGGTCAGCCAGATTTCGCCACGATCACGATCGACTACATCCCGGACGTGAAGATGGTCGAGAGTAAAAGCCTCAAGCTCTACCTCTTCAGCTTCCGCACGCACGGTGCCTTCCACGAGGATTGTGTGAACCTGATCATGAAGGATCTGATCCGGCTCATGGATCCGAAGTACATCGAAGTGCGGGGAATCTTCACGCCGCGTGGAGGCATCAGCATCCACCCACTCTGCACCTACGGCCGACCTGGCACACGGTACGAGGCCCTGGCCGAGCGGCGGCTGTTCGACAGCGGGCCACTATAGTGAGCTAAAGATGCTGTAGTGAGCTAAAGACGAGATGTCCTGCCGACGGGAGTGCTGAGGTGTATCACATACACCCCCACCCCACGTTCGGCAGGACTTCTTTCCTTCTTAGTTGCCCGGAGGGGAGCTCAGCTCAGGTAGTCCGGCTCCTTCTCGCCCACCAAAGTGCGGAGCGTCTGCTTGACGATGCGCCACTGGGTGAAGAGATCGTGCTCGGGCACATGGTCGAAATCGTGCATCGGGCTCTTGCAGAAGAACGAGAGCCATGTCTGAATCCCACTCATGCCCGCCCTTGCGGCCAGATCGCTGAAGAGCACAAGATCGAGGGCTATGGGCGCAGCCAGGATGGAGTCGCGGCAGAGGAAGTTTACCTTGATCTCCATCGGATAGCCCATCCAACCGAAGAGGTCGATGTTGTCCCAGGCTTCCTTATTGTCCTTGCGGGGCGGATAGTAGTTGATGCGCACCTTGTGATAGATGTCCTTATAAAGATCGGGCTGCTCATCGGCGTCAAGGATACTTTCGATGACGGAGAGCTTGCTCACCTCCTTCGTTTTGAAGTTGTCCGGATCGTCCAGCACCTCACCATCGCGGTTGCCGAGGATGTTGGTGGAGAACCATCCGCTGACGCCCAGCAGGCGCGTCTTAAACATCGGCGCCAAGACGGTCTTCATCAGCGTCTGCCCGCTCTTGAAGTCCTTACCGGCGATGGGCACGTGTTTCTGCGCGGCCAACTCCCACATGGCGGGAATGTCGACGCATAGATTCGGCGCGCCCATGATGAAGGGCACGCCCTCGGACAGGGCGGCGTAGGCGTAGCACATACTGGGCGAGATCACCTCCGTATTGTTCGCATCGATGGCACGGTCGAGCGACTCGAGCGAGCGATGCTCGTCGGTCATGGGCAGGAAGATCTCCGTGCTGGCGGCCCAGAGGACAACTGCACGACTGCATTTGTTGTCCGCCATGAAACGGCGGATGTCACCACGCAGGTGTTCAATCATCTCCCGACGCGTAGCACCTTGCAGCGTGTGTGTGCCATGCAGCCGCTTGGCCCAACGCGGGTCAAAGGCAGCGGCCATCGGTCGGATGGTGGCCAGCTCGTCGGCCACGCCCTTCAGATCTTTCTCGCTCAGCACCTCGGCGCATCGTGCGGCTTCGAGGGCGTTATCAGGGAAGATGTCCCACCCGCCAAAGACGAGGCTGTCCAGTCCTGCTATGGGGACCATCTCTTTGATCAGTTGCTCGCGACCATCCTGCCTGCGCATACGGCCCATTTGCGTCACTGATCCAATCGGCTTAGCCAGCCCACGTCGGGCGGCCATCACGCCGGCAATCATCGTGGTGGATACGGCTCCGCCCACGCCCGCTATCAGGACGGCTAAGCGTCCATCGGCAGCTTTCAATTCCTGTTTCATTCTATCTATCGTGTGTTTACCTCTAATGAGTTACCTCTATAAAAGACAAAACCGGGATGAAGGCTCCCGGTTTCATTCTGCGTTAGTTCTTCTTCTGCAATAAATCCCTGATCTCCGTCAGCAGTTGCACATCAGCAGGTGGTGCCTCGGGCGCTGCGGGAGCTTCCTCCTTCTTCTTGTTGAACTTGTTGACCGCCTTGAGCAGCATGAAGATGGCAAAGGCGATGATCAAGAAGTCGAAGATGACTTGGATGAAGTTGCCGTAACGCAACGCGACCTCCGGTGTGACTACGTTCTCACCGTCCATCACGGCCTGTTTGAAGACAATCTTCAGGTCGGAGAAGTTTACACCCCCCAACAGTACACCAATCGGCGGCATAAGTATGTCCTCCACAAACGAAGATACGATCTTCCCGAAGGCTCCACCGATTACAATACCTACAGCCATGTCGAGCACGTTGCCGCGCATGGCAAATTCCTTGAACTCTTTTATCAATCCCATATAACGATGTATAGTTTATTTGGTTCTCAACGCATTGGGACGGTCTGAAGGGGCCGTCTCAAATTGTTGGCGCAAAGATAGAGCGTTTTTGCGCGGTGCAAAAGCAGCGTTCATGGTGCCTATCCCGTCCGCCGCGGCGCTGTGGAAATCACACCGCAGGGGCCTGTTGCGCGACCGATCCACGTTCCAACTTCATACGGAGTCGGTAAAAATGTGAATCCGCCACGGCCGCCACCCCCTTTTTCTACTTTTGCCGCACGAAAAAAATACCCCTGTCATGCTGAATAAGAGTTTAGTTTCCATCGATCAATGTACGAAGGCAGACATTCTGCGCATCATCGGCAATGCCGCCCGGTTTGAAGCACGTCCGAACCGCGACCTCCTGCGTGGGCGCGTCGTTGCCACACTTTTCTTCGAGCCTTCCACCCGCACGCGGCTCAGCTTTGAGACGTCGGTCAATAGGCTCGGCGGACGCGTCATTGGCTTCCAAGACGCATCGACCACCAGCTCCACCAAGGGCGAGACGCTCAAAGACACCATCCTCATGGTCAGTAACTACGCGGACGTCATCATCATGCGCCACTATTTAGAGGGGGCCGTGCGCTACGCCT
>ERZ773035.2687-NODE-2687-length-11252-cov-2.570957_pt1 | contig 11252 bp, 8 predicted proteins | sample MGYA00511487_ERZ773035 | MGnify/ENA primary metagenome ERZ773035 (study PRJEB29015, sample SAMEA2737985) | human oral metagenome | biome: human oral; feature: human-associated habitat; material: dental | place: China | collected 2024 ...
CCGTGCGGGAACCCGCCGTGACGTTCATGTGGTAGTGGATGTCATACTGGTTTTCCGTCCAGTTTGCGGTCATCGTAATCACGCCGTTATTCGTGAGCACAAGATCCGTCGGTGTCGCACCGTCCGCATAGTTGTTGCCGTCCGAACCCGTCCAGCCGTTAAAAGTATAGCCGTTCAGCGCGAACAGGTTCGTGAGATTTACCGGCGTACTACCGGTAATGGTGCGGTCGGGCATCGTACCCGTCGCGGTCTGACCCGCCGGTGCATTCGCAACAAACTTGACCGTATAGTGGTGCGGATTTCTCGTCACGGTACCCGGCAAATAGGTAATCGTATAAGTGCCGAGCGGCACACTGCCCGCCGTGCCGTTGTCAAAGGTCGTCGGATTCTCAGCTGTCACCGGCAACGTCGGATGTGCCTGTGCCGTCGAACTGTTGTCAAAATTCACCATCAGTGCACTTACGCGGTCAGTGCCGATGAAACCACCTGTAATCGTCGCATCACTCACTGCCCAGGTGAGCGGCTCGGTCGCCGTCACCGTGCGGTCATTCATCTTGATTGTGATGTTCCGCGTAATCTGTCCGCCCGTTCCGTTGGTAATCGTGCCGTTGCTTCCCTGCACAGCCAGATTACTTGCCGGATTTGTCGCATTGATCGTGCCGTTGTTCGTGACATTGTGGCCGGATGGCACCGTCAGCGTGTGACCGTTCAGGTCAATCGTGATGCCAGCCGGAACGGTCTGGGTGAGCGTCGTATCGCCGATCAGTGTAAGCGGCGCATTGCCGTTCTGTTGCGACCAGGCAATCGCATTATCTGCATTATTAGAATAGTAGGTCTGCCCCCCGACGGTAGCAGAGACTGTGGCTGTTGTGTTCAGTGGAATTACTTGGTTATTGGTATCACTGGTGCTGGCTTTATATCTACTAAATTCAATGTAAAAGCCCTTGACGTCCCAGCCATTGCCTGTATACTCACTCACATTATGAAGATCGTTCCAATAACCACCATTGTGAACTTGCATGACAGACTCAAAACCATTTGTAGCTGCACCGCCGTGATAACCTCCCGCAGAGGTTGGCTCTCCACTGGGATTAAAATGAGAATACGTACCATAAGGCGTACTCAGCGGAATGCCATTTCCGTTCGGACCGCCTCCACCCGTTCCCTGTTGAAAATATTCAATCCCTGCCTCCGGTCCATCCTGCCAGCGCCATTTTCTCGCTGCCGCAGGAGACAATGTAGAATTGCCGTCATAATTCTGATTTTCAAAGACAGAACCCGCTGTTCTTCCCGCCGCATAGTTATTGTGCCAGGCCGGAACTGAGTCAGCATCATTAATGCCCTCAAAACGCGCACCACCTGCCCGAGCACCGTTCCATATATTTGTGATCTGGTCGAGCGCCGTGTCTTCCTGCGGAGAAGTAACAGTGACAAGATAACCTTGCATTCCGTCAAGATACGTTTGTTTTGCTGTATTATAGCTGTCCGCCCAACTCACCAGCCCTGCCGGCTGTGGCTCTACATACATATAGTAATGCTCAGCGCTATCTCCCGGCATCGGATTTGGAATGATTGCCTTAGAAAGCTTGATCGTTGCATTCGTTGGAAAAGTATTTCTTCCATTGCCTACAGTAACAGTAAGCTGCTGATTCGCCCCTGGATGATCCAGATGGAAATGAAATTTGGTCTCAATAAAAGTCTTGACCTCTGCAGGGGTCAGCGGTGTTGGAAAGACTACCTGGTAAAACAAGTGATTCACGTTAATATCCGTGAATGCCAGGTAATTATTGGGATCTGTGCCCGACACATACGCCGGAATATCGTAAATATAGCCCGAATCCACCTGAACACTAATTGATGTGATGCCATGTCCTGTCGTGTTAAGAACATTTACATTTTTTAATTTATAGTCAGCTCTTGTGGCATTGTCATAATCAAGTAGTTGAAACTCTACTCCAAGTGTCGGAGCTGGTATCTGCTGATAGTTTACAATCGCAAACGGCGAGAAATGTTCTGCCTTTGCCTGCAGCACGGGCAAATTCTCGTCGAGCCCCTCTCGAAGCGTATCTGCCTTGTCAGAACTTTCATCAAGGTGGAGGATAGAAACGCCCTTACTTTCCGTCTGTTTTGCGTCACTGCCAATTTCCCCGCTTTCTGCCGAGACAATGCCGACATTCCGGAACGAGACCGCGAGAGTGCCCTTCGCATTGTCCGGCTGAATTGCCTCGCCAGCTGCATTCAAAACCGTGAGGTCACAGAGAAACTGGGTCGTCGCAGTCTTTCCCGCTGCCTCGGCGTGCGCGTCAATCTTTGCGAGCGCTTCCCTTTCTTCCTCTTCGGTAAGCTTCCGCGCTTCCAATGCAGCCCCCTCCGGCAGTACACCGGCCGGCGCGCTGACTGAAATCTCGACGCCGTCGAGCTGCGTGTGCAGCACTTTCTCCGCATTCGAGGGTGTGCCCCAGCGCGCAGAGCCTGCGAGCAGATCGGCTTTTTCTTCTGTCTTCGCCGCTGCATCGGAAGGGCTTGCGCTTCCCTTCTTCTGCATCTGCTGCTGTGAGCTCTTCGGAAGCGCGAGATCATTGATGAGCTCAGCATCTTCCCGGTACTCCTCCGCAGATGGCGCTGCGAAAGCAGGTGTTGCTGTCGAAACGTTCAGTGCGACCATCGCAGCACTGAGCACACTGGCCAGCAGGCGCTTTGACCAGTTCCTTCGTTTGCTCATATAATTTCCTCCTTTGTCATAAAAGTTTCCAGTATTGAAAACAATTCTTACTCTACCCCCCCCCATGAAAAATTCAATATTTCGTAAGTATTATTTCAAATTTATTTCCAGTTTCTTAAATAATATTGATTTTTTCATAAAGATCCCCTCTAAAAAAAGATTTCTCCAAACGGTGGCGCAGTTTTCCTATCACAAAAACAGGATTGCCACACATCATCGTGCAGCAATCCTGTCTGTTTATCTTTTCTGTTTATTTTTTATCTTCAATCCTGGAACAGCGGCGAAGAGAGATAGCGGTCACCGGAATCCGGCAACAGAACGACAATCGTCTTACCCTCGGCCTCTTTCCGCTTTGCGAGCTGCACCGCCGCATAGAGCGCCGCGCCCGAGGAAATGCCGGTCAGAATGCCCTCGGCTCTTCCGATTTCCCGTCCCTCGCGGAACGCGTCCTCATTCGAGACCCGGATGACCTCGTCGTAAATCTTCGTGTCAAGCGTATCCGGCACAAAGCCCGCGCCGAGTCCCTGGATTTTGTGCGGGCCCGGCTGTCCGCCCGAGAGCACCGGCGAAGCGTCCGGCTCCACGGCAATCAGTTTGACCCCCGGCTTTTTGCTGCGGAGATAGCGGCCCACACCTGTCAGTGTACCGCCCGTACCGACGCCGGAGACAAAGTAATCGACCTCACCGTCGGTGTCCTCCCAGATTTCGGGACCCGTGGTCTTCTCATGTGTCGCCGGGTTCGCGGGATTCACAAACTGCCCCGGAATAAAGCTGTTCGGAATCTCCTTTGCGAGCTCTTCCGCCTTGGCCATTGCGCCCTTCATGCCCTTTGCGCCCTCTGTCCGCCCGAGCTCCGCGCCGTAGGCCTTCATGAGATTTCTCCGCTCCACGCTCATCGAGTCCGGCATCACGATGATAATGCGATAGCCTCTCGCCGCCGCGACCGAGGCGAGGCCGATGCCGGTATTGCCGGAAGTCGGCTCAATGATGACCGAGCCCTTCTTCAGGACACCACGCTGCTCCGCGTCATCGAGCATGCCGCGGGCAATTCTGTCCTTCACGGAGCCCGCCGGATTAAAGTACTCGAGCTTTGCGAGAATGCGCGCCTTTAAACCTTCCTCCGCCTCAATATGCGTGAGCTCGAGGAGCGGGGTATGTCCAATCAACTGGTCTGCAGAAGTATAAATCTTCGACATGAGAATACCTCCCTTTCGTCTGTTCGTCTCTGACAGCTATCCTACCCCCGTTTAACATATAAGTCAAGTAGGTTTAAGGATTAATTGTTCGAGAGTTTCGCGACGCGCGCCTGAACGTCCTCCCGGCTCGGAATACTCGCAATGCCGCCGGAGCGCTCTGTCGAGAGGCTCGCCGCCGTCGAGGCGAAGGTGCCGATGTTCTTTAACTCTTCCGCACTGAGTTCTGCGGCGTTCTTGCCGCTCTCCAGAATGCAGGCGAGTGCCGTGCCGCCGAAGATATCGCCCGCGCCGGTCGTGTCAATCGGCGAGACCTGCGGTCCCGCACAGTAGGCGAACGCGCCGCTCCGGTTCTTCAAGTAGCTGCCCTTCGGCCCGAGCGTGACCATCGCGAGACTCACGCCGTAGACATTGAGGAGCTTCTCCGCGCCCTCTTCCGGCGTGCAGCCCCAGAGGAAGTCCACCTCTTCGTCGCTGATCTTCACGACATCCGCGTGGGAGACCGCCCAGAGCATCTCCCGGCGCGCGTCCTCAACCTCCCGCCAGAGCGGCAGGCGGAGATTCGGGTCGCAGGTGATGAGCTTGCCCTTCGCCTTCGCATAGGCGACAGCCGCGCGCGTCGCCGAGCGCACCGGCTCATCGGTCAGCGAGAGCGTGCCGAAGTGAAAAGCCCTTGCCTGATCGATCAGCGAGAGCTTGATCTCCTCAAAGCGAAGCTGGGTGTCCGCACCCGGCTTTCTCGCAAAGCTGAAAGCGCGTTCCCCCTCGCGGTTAAAGGTCACGAAGGCCAGGGTGGTGAAGACATTCTCGTCCTGTACGAGCCCGCTCACATCAATGCCGCAGCGCTCCAGGGTGCCGAGCAGCATGACGCCGAAGGCATCCACGCCGACTTTGCCGATGATCGCCGTGCTGTGTCCCAGATTTCGAAGCGCCGCGAGGAAATTTGCCGGTGCGCCGCCCGCGTGCGCTGCCATGGTCGGATAGCCTTCCACATCTTTGGATTTCTCCGCAAAATCAATCAACACTTCCCCGAGTGCCACAACTTCTGCCATGTCAAACCTCCTGTCTTTTCACTGCCCTTTGCAGTCTTTGCCTGATATCCGAAGTATAACATACCGAAGCCCTTCCTGCCTTGCGCGATTCTTACAATACTGCTAAACTATAGACATTTTCGCACCTGATTCTGCCGGAAAGGATGGTATGTATGACCGAAGCCAAACAGCAATTCCCCGAAAACAAGATGGGCACCATGTCGGTCGGAAAACTCATTTTTTCGATGTCGGTTCCGATGATGATTTCGATGATCGTTCAGGCACTCTATAATATAGTAGATTCGATCTTCGTCTCGATGATCAGCGAACAGGCACTGACCGCCGTGAGCCTCGCGTTCCCGCTGCAGTCGCTGATGATTGCCTTCAGCACCGGCATCGGCGTCGGCATCAACGCGCACCTCTCCCGCGCGCTCGGTGAAAAAAAGCTGCAGCGCGCCAACCGGACAGCCGCGAGCGGACTGTTACTCGAGCTCTGCTTTGCGCTGCTCTTTGTGCTGACCGGTATCTTTCTCGCCGTGCCGTTTTTCCGCGCGCAGACCGCCGACCCCGAAATTTTCTCCTACGGCGTCCTCTACACGCGCATTGTCTGCTGCGGCTCTCTCGGCATCTTCGCGGAAATTACCTTTGAGCGCTTCTTGCAGTCGACCGGCCGCACCACGCTCTCGATGTGCTCCCAGCTCTCCGGGGCGCTCTTTAATCTCGTGATGGACCCGGTGCTGATTTTCGGCCTTTTCGGCGCGCCGAAACTCGGCATTGCGGGCGCCGCGCTCGCGACTGTGCTCGGCCAGCATCTCTCCGCGCTCGTCGCGATTCTGCTGAACCAGACCAAAAATCCCGAGGTCAAGCTGCACACAAAGTCCTTCGGCTTCTATCCGGAACTCCTCGGGCACATTCTCGCCGTCGGCATTCCGTCAACCATCATGCAGGCGCTCTCCTCCTTCATGGTCTATGCGATGAACCGGATTCTGATCGGCTTCACCGCGACCGCAACCGCGATCCTCGGCATCTACTTTAAAATTTCGAGTCTCATCTTCATGCCGGTCTACGGCCTGAATAACGGCACGGTGCCGATTCTCGCCTACAACTACGGGGCCGGCCATAAGCGCCGCATCCTGCGCGCCCTGAAAGTCTCCGTCCTGACCGCGCTCGGCTTTATGACCTTCGGTCTCCTGCTCTTTGAGCTCTTGCCGGGCCTCTTTTTCCGATTGTTCCATGCATCGGCCAACATGCTGTCCCTCGGTATTCCGGCGCTTCGCATCATCGGACTCTGCCTGCCCTTTGTCGGTTTCTCGATTGCAACGAGCTCGGCGTTCCAGGCACTCGGCAAGGGCTACTACAGCATGCTGGTCTCGATTTGCCGTCAGCTCCTCTTTCTCCTGCCGACTGCTTATCTGCTCTCGAAGACCGGCGTGCTGCAGAATGTCTGGTGGTCCATTGTGATTGCGGAAGGCCTGGGGCTCTTTGTGAGTCTCTTCTTCCTGCTCCGCAGCCTGCAAAAAATAGTCGTCCCCATCCCGGACGACCATGTGCTGTGATTGCGGGGTAAGTGAACCGACACGCACATTTGAATTTAGAAAGCAGGTATTCCTTTGTTACAAAACAGTCTTCTCGGCATTCTGATTCCGTTTGCCGGCACCACGCTCGGCGCAGCCGCTGTCTTCTTTTTGAAAGAGACCCTGGGACGAAACATTCAGCGGGCGCTGACCGGCTTTGCAGCCGGTGTCATGGTCGCGGCCTCGATCTGGAGTCTCCTGATTCCCTCCCTCGAACAGAGTGCGGAAGGCGGGTCCGGACACTTTGCCTTTCTGCCCGCCGCAATCCGCTTCTGGGTCGGAACGCTCTTTCTCCTGCTCCTCGACAAACTGATTCCGCATCTCCACCTGTACGCGGAAAAGGCCGAGGGCAGAAAGAGCCGTATCTCCAAAACCGCGATGCTGCTCCTCGCCGTGACTATCCACAACATCCCCGAGGGCATGGCGGTTGGCATCGTCTATGCGGGCTTCTTAAGCGGCAGTGCGAATATCACGGCGAGTGCGGCACTCGCGCTCTCCCTCGGCATTGCAATTCAGAATTTTCCGGAGGGTGCTATCATCTCCCTCCCGCTGCTCTCCTCGGGCAGCAGTAAGCCCCGCGCCTTCTTCTACGGCCTGCTCTCGGGCGCCGTGGAACCGCTCGCGGCGCTTATCATGCTCGCCGCGGCCGATTTCTTCATCCCGGCGATGCCCTACCTCCTGAGCTTCGCGGCCGGTGCAATGCTCTATGTCGTCGTCGAGGAACTAATCCCCGAAATGTCGGAAGGAGAGCACTCCGACATCGGGGTCCTCTCCTTCGCGCTCGGCTTTACCCTCATGATGGCGCTCGATGTGGCGCTCGGCTGAAGTAAAGCCGCCTATATTTTATTTTGCGACATAGCTCTCCGGCTCGTAGAAAATAACCGTCGTGCCACCGTTCTCAAATGTGAACGGGACATGCAAGAGCTTTGAAAGCGCGACATGTACCGCCGCCTGTCTCTCCTTCTCCACATAAAAGAGAAGAAAGCCGCCGCCGCCCGCGCCGAGCAGTTTGCCGCCGAGCGCGCCGGCTTTTTTTGCGTCCGCATAGAGCCGGTCAATCGAGTCGGTCGAAATCTTCGCACTGACACCGCGCTTTAACTGCCAGCTCGTGTCGAGCATGCGCCCGAACTCATTCAGGTCGCTCTCTTTGTGAATCAGAATCTTCTCGGCCTCATCGACCAGCGCGCACATTTCTCTGAGCTCCGCGGTCTTGTCCGCGAGCGCCTTCTTGGTTGCGGTCTGAATGTCCGAGGAAAAGCGGGAAAAACCCGTGAAAAAGAGCATGAGATTCTCATTCAGCGCGCGCTTCCGCTCGGCGCTCACAATAACGGGGCTCACGCGGTAGCCGTCTTCGCTGAAGCGAATCACATTGAGGCCGCCAAAGGAAGCTGCAATCTGATCCTGCCAGCCGCCGGCCTCCCCGCAGAGTTCCCGCTCGAGGTAAATGGCCTCGTCCGCGAGGCGCTTCTTGTCGGCGTACTTTCCCTTCAGTGCATAGAAGGCGTTCAGCATGCCGACCGCAAAACTCGAGCTCGTGCCGAGTCCCGAGCGCGCCGGCAAATCCGCCTCGTAGGTTAAGCGCAGCTCGTGCATGTCGAGGAACTTCATTGCCTCGCGCACGGCCGGATGCTCAATGTCCTCGATTCGCGTCACGCGCTCCAGCTTCGAATACGAGAGCTCGGTGCTGTAGTCGAAGAAGCGCGGCAGATGCCGGACATTGACATAGCAGTATTTGTCGAAACTGGTCGAGAGCACAGCGCCGCCGTGCTCTTTGAAGAATTCCGGCATGTCGGTTCCGCCGCCGAAAAACGACATGCGGAAGGGGGTCCTTGTGATAATCATGTCTCGTCTCCAACTGTAAGGCCGATGGCGCGCGCTCTCGTCATCGCACTCTCAATCACCTTGTCCATATCGTAATAGCGGTACTCGCCGAGGCGGCCGCCGAAAATGACGGGCTCCCGCGCGCCCATTTCCCGATAGGCCTCGTAGAGCGCCTGATTCTTTGTGTCGTTGACCGGGTAATAGGGCTCCATGCCCGGTTTCCAGTCCGAAGGGTACTCCCGGGTGATTACGGTCTTTTGCTGCGTGCCGAAGACAAAGTGCTTGTGCTCGATGATGCGCGTATAGGGAATGTCCCGCTCGGTGTAGTTCACGACCGCGCAGCCCTGGTAGTTCTCCGTGTCCAGGGTCTCGGTCTCGAAGCGGAGCGAGCGGTACTCGAGCGCGCCGAGCGCATAGTCAAAGTAAGCATCGATCGGTCCCGTATAGACCACGGCATCGGCGCGCAGGTTCCACCCCTCTTTGTCCGCGAGATAATCTGTGTTTAAGAGAATATCCGCCTCCGAAAAGAGCGCCTTCACCAGCGCGTCATAGCCCTCCTCGGGAATGCCCTGGTAGCGGTCGTTGAAATAGTTGTTGTCATAGGTGAGGCGCACCGGCAACCGCCGTATGATAAACGCCGGGAGTTCCGTGCAGGCCTTGCCCCACTGCTTTTCCGTGTATCCCTTGATGAGCTTCTCGTAAATGTCCCGTCCGACGAGCGAAATCGCCTGCTCCTCGAGGTTTTTCGGCTCGCCCGTAATCTCCGCGCGCTGCTCGTTCAGAATCGCGAGTGCCTCCGCAGGCGTCCAGATATTCCACATGCGCGAAAAGGTGTTCATGTTAAACGGGAGATTGTACATCTCCCCCTTGTAATTTGCGACCGGCGAATTCGTGAAGCGATTCATCGTGACAAAGCGGTTCACAAAATTCCAGACCTCGGCGTTCGAGGTGTGGAAGATGTGCGCGCCGTAGCGGTGCACCTCTATGCCCTCCACGGTGTCGCAGTGAATGTTGCCGCCGATGTGCGCGCGCTTTTCGAGCACCAGGCAGCGCTTGCCCGCGCGGGCCGCCGCATGTGCAAAGACAGCGTTAAAAAGCCCTGCGCCGACCAGGAGATAATCATAGTGTTTCTGCATAGTCCACAGTCCCTCCTCTGTCAAATTCTGTCCTCACGCCGATAGCGTAAAGAGGACAATACCGCCGAGAATCAGGGCGAGCGCCAGAAGTTTTCTCTTCGTAATCCGCTCGCCGAAGAACACGGCGCCGAAAATCAGCATGTAGAGATAGGCGCTCGCCTCCAGAATGGGGCCGAGGCTCAGCGGAATTTTCCGGTAGGCAATCACGTCAATCAGCGTCGCCAGAAAAAAGAGCCCATAGGCAAAGATGACCTGCGGGTTTAAATACTCCTCTGCGACGCTCCGATGCGGCCGCATCGCCGCTTTTTTGAGGAGCACCTGAGATAGCGCCGCGATGAAGACCGCGCCGAGGTAAATTGTGAGGTGCAGCCAGGGGAGGTCTCTCATGCTTCCCGCCCCCGCGCTGCGCCCGGCAGCGCATAGAGCACAATGCCGGCAATAATCAACGCCGCGCCGAGCAGTTTTCCGGCCGTCACGCGCTCATGGAAAAAGAGGCTGCCAAACACGAGTCCCCAGATGACGGTCGCCGCCTTATTCATGTATGCGGTCGAGAGCGGCAGGCGCTTGATGATCTGCTGCCAGAAAATTGCGTAGAGCCCCAGAATCAGAATCACCGCGCCGTAAAACAGCAGCCAGCGAAAGCTGCCGACCGGGTAGGAGGCCGCAGTCTTCGAGCAGAGGGCCGAGAGGCTGTAAAAAAGCACGAGCGCATGCAGGGCGAGATAGATGCCGCCCTTCGAAGCCTGTCTCATTCCGCGAGTCCCTCGCGGATTGCTGTCGCCATATAGTCAATCATCTCATCCGTCATGCCCGGATAGACGCCGACCCAGAAGGTGTCGCGCATAATGCGGTCGGTCTCCGTGAGTTCACCGACAATGCGGTAGCCCTTGCCGCTTGCGCGGAGCGTGTCGAAGCAGGGGTGCTTCGTCAGATTGCCCGCAAAGAGCATGCGGGTCTGCACGCCCTTCGACTCGATGTAGCGCACCAGCTTCTCGCGGGACACGCCCTCCCGGCAGGTCAGAAGAAAGCCGAACCAGCTCGGGTCCGCATTCTCACAGGCCTCCGGGAGTATCAGCTTGTCCGCCGCCGGAGAGAGCGCCGCGCGGAGACGCTTAAAGTTTTCCTTCCGTCGCTCGACAAAGTGCGGAAATTTCTCAAGCTGCGCGCAGCCTATGCTCGCCTGCAGATCGGTCGCCTTCAGATTGAAGCCGAACTCCGAGTAGACATACTTGTGGTCATAGCCCTTCGGGAGTTCTCCGTACTGCCCATCGAAGCGGTGACCGCAGAGATTGTCGACCCCCGACGGGCAGCGGCAGTCCCGGCCCCAGTCGCGCATGGAGCGGAGTATGTTGTGCAGGACTACATTCTTCGTGTAGACCGCACCGCCCTCTCCCATCGTCATGTGGTGCGGTGGGTAAAAGCTCGAAGTGCCGATGTCGCCGACGGTGCCCGTGAACTGCGTGACGCCGTCCAGGGTATAGCGACTGCCGAGGGCATCGCAGTTGTCCTCGATGAGCCAGAGCCCGTGGGCATCGCAGAACTGCTTGACTGCCTTTAAATCAAAGGGATTGCCGAGCGTGTGGGCAATCATCACAGCCTTGGTCTTCAGCGAGTAAGCCGCCTCAAGCTTTGTCACATCGATGTTGTACTGCGGAATGCAGACGTCCACAAAGACCGGAACCGCGCCGTACTGGATGATGGGCGTGACCGTGGTCGGGAAGCCGCAGGCCACAGTGATGACCTCATCGCCGCGCTTCACCCGGCGCTCGCCGAGC
>ERZ773035.2689-NODE-2689-length-11228-cov-23.276739_pt1 | contig 11228 bp, 11 predicted proteins | sample MGYA00511487_ERZ773035 | MGnify/ENA primary metagenome ERZ773035 (study PRJEB29015, sample SAMEA2737985) | human oral metagenome | biome: human oral; feature: human-associated habitat; material: dental | place: China | collected 2024 ...
TATTGTTTTAAATAATAACATTATTTATGTCTATTAACATAATACTCTATTGCTTTACTTATATACTCTGCAACTCCCTCACCAAATCTGTCAATATTATTTTTGAATTCAGGGTTTGTAGAATATCCTTTTCCTATATAAGAAAATACTTCAATCGTACAATCAAATCCATATTCTCTCAAATGGCTATAAAGTCTATCGACTTGCTCCTGAACTTTGTCATCAGAAAGCTCTAATCCTAACCTTTTATATTCGGCAAGTTCACGAAATACACTATTAAATTTCTCGTTAACAATATCTTCTTTTCCTTTTTGACGATTTTTAGCTTCTTCTATTACTTCTTCTCCATATTTTTCTTTTGCAGATTGCTCATATTTTTTTACATCCTCTAGTTTAAAACCAGAGAATTTTTCTTCAATTGACATATTTCTTTCTCCTTTATGACTTTTTATTGTATTCTCTATTGTATTTAATATTTGTTCGTAACGACTCTTTTCCTTTAGTATTAATTGCCGTTGTTCTTCTAAAATTTCAAGTTTATTACTTTTATTATTTAAAATTTCGGAAATCTTACTTAATTTAAAGCCTAGAAATTTATAAAACAATATTTGTTGTAATTTATCCAAATCATTTTCGGTATATACTCTATATCCATTCTCTAGCTTTGTTGGCTTTAATAATCCAATTTCATCATAATAATGCAAAGTCCTAGAACTAACCTCACTTACTTTGGCAACTTCATTAATTCTCATTTTCCCCTCCCAATTTTGTATTTATCTACCAGTGATAATATCATTATAAACTATTACAATACGTTATAGTCAAGAAAAAAAAGAAAAACCAATCCTTAAAATTTAGGATTGATTTCTTCTATAATGTTATATTGAAGACAATTTAATTAGGCTTCAAAAACTTTCTTTAAATCCACTGCTTTATTTAGCGCTTCGGTAATTACAATACCAATAATCATTACTACTACTTGCGATAATAGTAATGAACCATAAATCGCTGTAAATGCACCAAAATCAAATGGAACTCTTGCAGAATTTTCACCACTAAATATTGTTATCTCATATGCGATAATGGGCATGCAAATAATCAAATATAAAACAATATTAATGATATGTCTTGCTATTCTATTTTTAACAAATTTAAAAACAAAAATACTAATTGCAAGTGCAAGTCCTGTTCCTAGTGTTCCAAAAAACACATCAACAATTCCTAGGGGGCTGAAAATATTAGCAATTGCTACCCCAAGAGTAATTGGGAACCAATACTTTTTGCTAAATACTACTAATTGTGATAAAGACTCACTTATACGAAATTGAATTGCTCCGTATGAAAATGGAGCAATAGCAACTGTTAATACAACGTAGATTGCAGCTAATAGTGCTTGAATAGTTAAAACTTTAACTGTATTATTTCTCATTTATATCTCCTTGTCTTGTTTAAGAGAACAAAAAAACACTGATATGAGAAATCAGCGTTTCGCAGTTTTTTTTATAGATGGATCTCTCAAACATCTCTTATTTATAATAAAGTCAGAAGACAAATAACCTTACCTTATGTAAAATTAAATATCAACGTCTTATATACTACCATATTCTTAAATCTAATGTCAATAAAAATATTAATTTTTAGCTAAATTTGATAATCGAATATAAAAAATTAAAAAAACTCCTTGCATTTACATTTTCATTATGATAAAATGAGGTAGTTGTATTTAACAACACTTAATTCATTGTAATTAAGAATATTAATTAATATTTCTTAGTAATATCACTAATAATCAGGAGGTGAATCGAATGCCAAACATTAAATCATCAGTATTGAGCGTAAGAAAAGATGCTAAAACTAACGCAGCTAACACAGCTAAAAAGTCTGAAATGCGTACAGCTATTAAAAAAGCTAAATTAGCTAGATCTGAAGGTGCTGCTAACGCTGCAGAGTTAGTAAACCTTGCTTACAAAAAAATCGATAAAGCTGCTAAAACTAATTTAATTCACAAAAACGCAGCTGCTAGATATAAATCAAACCTAGCTAAATAATTAAAAAACTACTCAGCTTTCTGAGTGGTTTTTTATTTTAAGAAAAATAGAATTGACGAAAAATTCTCATCAATTCTATTTTAAATTAGACTTTCTTAAGAATATTTTTCTATATCTGTCTAAAATAATAGTTTTTATTTTTTACTTAAATTCATCTATTAACTTATTTATAAAAAGGTCTAAAATCAAATATTTATCCATATAAGATGATTTTAATAACTTATCATAATCTGCAGCAATAATTATACTTCTCATAATTTTTTCTAAATCGTAATTAGAAACCACTTGCGCTGCTAACTGAACTCTATATGGATGAATTCCCAATTCTTTTGCAATTTCTTTTTGAGCATAATGCTCGTTTAAAAAAACTTTTACCTTATAATAGAGTCTAAGTTGTCCACTAATTAATGAAAGTAAAAATATCGGTTCTTCTCTTTTTAAAACGAGCGAATTATATACTTCACGTAATTTTTTATAATTTTTCCCAAAAAGTTCATTTGTTAAACTAAAAACATCGTAATCTAAACTTCGCGCGCATAACAGCTCTATATCTTTTTTAGAAATTCGGCCTATTTTCTCACAATAGAGAACCAGTTTTTCTAATTCTTTTTTTATATTAGCTAAATCCAACTGAGTGTAGTCTACTAAAAATTGAGCATCAGCTTTTGAAATTTTCAATCCCGCTTCTTCGACTTGTTTTGCTATGTAATCAACTAATTGGTATTCTTTAAAATTAGAAAACTCTTTAACTTCTCCAGCCTCTTTTAATTGTTTAACTATTTTTTTTCGACTATCAATCTTTTCAGAATTTTTTAAAATTAAAATAACTTCATCATTTATATTTTTTAAATACGAAGTCAGAACGTCTGTATTATGTTCTACCTTAAGTTTTTTAGGTTTTGCCAGTAAGAAATTACAGTTTTCAGCTACTACTACTTTCTCATTACCAAATAAACCACTACTTCTACACTCATAAACTAATGTTTCTAGTGTATGGTCATTCATATTTATTTTTACACGATTAAATTCATCTACTTCTTTTAGATAATTTCTAGTAATTTCTTTTTCATAGTCATTTACCGCTTCAAAATTTTCACCATAAATCACATAAACATTTTTCATCAATCATCTACCTCTATTTTAAATTCTCTATTTTTTCCTTTTACAATAAACTGATTATTATCGCAATAAAATTCGATTCCCCTCAAATCAAAACCTGTATTTTCTTTTATTTCGATAACTTTTATACCTTTAAATTTTGCAAGTTCGATTACTTCTTTAAGTTTGTGTTTATTTTTATCTAGGATTATTACTTCGTTAACCATATCTTTTCCCACAAGTTCGCTTGCATACCCTACTTTATCTTTTTTAAAACTCGTTAAAACAAGATAATCAATTTTTCTCTTCCCTTCATAATTCAACATTTGATTATATTCGTTTATTATATCATATTCTACGTCTTTTTTTCGAAAATCATTATAAAAATTTTGTATATTATTAGAAGTATTAATCAACAAATTACGTCGCCCCTCTCTAACATAATAAACATCGCCTTTACCAATTTTCACCACTTCTATTTTGTTTTGAACCATATAACTGCAACCTAAAAGCATAAAAAGCAGCAGTAGGCCACCAAAAACTGTTGTTAACAATTTATTTTTATTAAGATAAATTAATATACCTAATACAAAAATAAAAATTATAGCACCCATATAATCACTATGTTTTCCTATTACCATTGGTGAAAAATTTAAAAACAAATCCTGGATTTTATCAAAAAAATTAAACGAAATATTCAAAACAGGTTTGAAAACTATATTAAACAGTGTGACACTAGACAAAAATGCAACGTAGCTTATAATAACTAGCGGAAAAATTACTAAACTAAATATTGGAACCAAGAATACATTACTTATTATAGAAATATAAGAAAAGGTATAAAAATTCATGACTAAAATTGGCAAACTAGCCAAAGATGAAACTAAACTAATCTTAAACCCTGAAGTAAAGATATTTTTTGATCCACTTAAAAAATCTTCTGACATTAACAAACAAAACGTTATTAAAAATGATAACTCAAATCCTATATCAAATATAAATAACGGATTAATAAACGTCATTAAGATAAACGTTGTCAGTAACGCCTCCAGCTTTGTCATATCTTTTTTTCGAAAAACAATATATAACATAATCATTCCACCCGCACGTAAAACAGACGGACTAAAACCACTAATTAACATGTAAAATGGGATAATTAAAAATACTATTTTCTCTATTATTTCAACACTAAATCGTAACCTTAACAAAATGAAATAAATCAGCGAAATCAATACCCCTAGATGCAAGCCAGAAATTGCTAGTAAATGACTCGTTCCTAAATTTTTATAGTTAATAATCTCATCTTTTTCTAAATATGCTTTATCCCCAAAAATAAGTGCTTCTATATAGCCACTTTTATCAAAACTAATCTCTTTATGAATTTTATTGCCTAGATTAATTCTCCAGATTTTTATTTTCGAGATAATGCTTTTACTTTCTTCAAATCTCTTAACATTGTTAACCTTTACACTTTTAAAAATACTTTTGTTTTCATTATATTTTTTATAATCAAAGGAATAAAAATTTTTCTTTTCACCAATATCTTCTATATCAGCGTTTACTTTTAGCTTTCCGCCCTGAAAGTTTTCCTTAAAAAATGTTTTTTCTTTTTCATCTTTTAGAATATAAGTGAATAAGACTTTTTCCTTATTTAATTTCACAATACCTTTTAAATAATTACCATTCACTTGAATTCTATCATCTATTGTTAAAGTTATATCTATATCTTTTTCATTCGATATATGTGTAATATTTGTTTTCTGTTCATATGCTCCCCGAATAAAAAATGCCAAGAAAACTATTATACAAATAATAGTTTTCCTAGCATTAAGATTTTTATTTTTCCAAGTTATTAGTAGAAAAATAATTATACATAGCATAAATATTAAAAAATTATAGTTTAATAATACCGCCCCTAATGCTAGTATTGCTAATTGTAAGTAATACATTACTTATTATCCAAAAGCCTTTCTACTACAGAATTGACATCATAGTCTACTTTTCTTACTATAATCCCAGATTTTTCTAATAACTCTCGAGCATATTCATTATTTCTATAGTCATTTGCATAGCAAATTTCTTTTATCCCAGCTTGAATTATTGATTTTGTACAGTTCAAACAAGGAAAATGTGTTACATATATTGTAGCACCTTCTGTCCCTACTCCAAATCTTGAACATTGAAGTATCGCATTAATTTCAGCGTGTATTGTTCTCACACAATGTCCCTCAACAACTTTACAACCAACATCGATACAATGCTCATCTCCTTTTATTGATCCATTGTATCCTCCAGATACTATCCTTTTATCTTTAACGATAGTCGCTCCTACCGATAATCTACTACATGTAGATCTTAATGATAATAAGTGGCTTTGTGCCATAAAATATTCATCCCAACTAATTCTTTGCATAATTATACCTCTATTTTATCTTTAATTTTATCAAAAGTAGCTTTCCCTATACCTCGTACTTTTGTTATATCTTCTTTCCTTTTGAATTCCCCATTTTTTTCTCGATAGGCAAGTATAGCCTCAGCTTTAGTTTTTCCTATTCCAGATATTTTCATAAGTTGTTCTTTACTTGCTGTATTTATATTTATAATCGCATCATTTGAGTTACCTACACTAGAAGCTTCCCCAATTTGCTTTGGCTTCTCTCCCTTTTTCAAAATGTAAATGACCATCTGATCTCGTAACTTTTGGCTAAGATTTATATTAGATGTATCGGCATCTTCTAATAATCCTCCAGCCTCTTCAATTATATCCTTGACTCTCTTTTCTTTTGTAGTCTCATAAACACCTGGATTTTTTACAGCACCTTTTACATCAACAAAAATTTTGTTTTCATCCTCTTTTTGCTCCCCATTTTGATTATCTTCTGAGGATTTTTGAACATTAAAGTTTATATTATCATTATTACCCGATGATGAACTACTGAAATAATAAAACCCTGCCGCTACAAATAACACACTACATAAAAATGCAGCTGCTATAATTTTAAAATTTTGTTTTAAAAACAAAATTATTTCTTCTTTATTAAGTCTCATATTTTCTCCCCCTAGCACTAATATTATATCACTAAAATTACAATATTAGTACTGAAAACCTAAACTTAAAATATTATTCATATTTATTTAAATTTATGATATACTTGAATAAAGATTAATCACCTTATTAGACTTTCACTACGATAAATTTTTAAGAATAGGAGACGATACTATGGCAAATGAAATGAATTTATTAAATTGGACATTTTTTAGAGAAGTTGATATCCCGGATGACATCACTACTTTACTAGTAGAAAATGAGAAACCTGTTGCTTCGTTTGCAACAATTAGAGACGTCGCTGTTTTTACAAATAAACGACTTATAGTTAAAGATGCGCAGGGGATTACTGGTAAAAAAGTAGAAATTTACTCTCTTCCTTACTCATCAATCTTAATGTGGTCAACAGAAAATGCAGGAAAATTATTTGATTTAAATGCTGAAGTTGAACTGTGGACTAAGGTTGGTAAGATAAAAATAAATCTGAAAAAAGATATTGATATTAGAAAGTTTGATACCCTTTTAGCGCAATATATATTATAATTTTAGAGCTATTATAAAGAAATAAAAAAATTATGTTATATTTCTTATTTCTTTAATTAAATTAATAATTTATTAATAGCTAAAAAGGTATTTTGATTTTCAAATGAAAATCCTAAACGTTAGCCTCTCACAACGTTTAGGATTTTTTTATAAATTAAATTTTACTATCTATACTTGCAATTTTTCTCCGTCTTTATAAACTTCATCAATTATAGCTCCACCTAAACAAACATCTCCATCATAAAAGACAACCGCTTGTCCTGGTGTTACCGCACGAACTGGCTTTTTATAAACAACTTTTACTTTATCATCTTCTAGGATTTCTACATCTACTTCAGTATCAGGTTGTCGATATCTAAATTTTGCCGTACAAGTAAATTTATTAGGTTGTGGGTCTTTAGTTGTAAATGAAAGTGAGCTTGCTAAAAGACTATCAGAATATAATTTTTCATTGTGGAATCCTTGACAAACATATAGAATATTTTTTTCTAAATCTTTACCACAAGCAAACCATGCTTCACCATCTGTGTCTTTTGTTCCACCTATTCCTAATCCATGTCGTTGACCTATAGTATAGTGCATAAGTCCTACATGTTCTCCTCGAACATTACCATCAAGGTCGACCATTTTTCCACTTTTAGCTGGTAAATACTGAGATAAGAATTCTCTAAAGTTTTTTTCACCAATAAAACAAATTCCCGTTGAATCTTTTTTCTTAGCAGTAGCAAGACCTGCTTCTTCTGCTATTCTTCTTACATCTTTTTTCTCAAGTTCTCCTACTGGAAACAAAATATTTTTTATTTGATGTTGCTTTAATTGTGATAAAAAGTATGTTTGATCTTTGTTATTGTCAACACCTCGTAAAAGTAATCTCTGACCATCTTCATCTTTTACACGTGCATAATGACCAGTAGCCACATAGTCAGCTCCTAAATCTTCCGCATACTCTAAGAAAACTTTAAACTTAATTTCTTTATTACACATGATATCTGGGTTTGGTGTACGACCTTTTTTATATTCATCTAAGAAATATGTAAAAACTTTATTCCAATATTCTTTTTCAAAATTTATTGAATAATACGGAATATCAAGTTGCTCACAAACCTTAATTACATCTTCATAGTCTTTTTCCGCTACACAAACGCCTCTATCATCTTTTTCCTCCCAGTTTTTCATAAAAACACCTATAACATCATAACCTTGTTGTTTTAAAAGATACGCTGTTACTGATGAATCTACTCCACCACTCATACCAACTACTACTTTTTTCCCGTTGCTCATTAATTATCCCTTTCTTTCAATCTATTTTCTAATCTTACAATTTTATCAATAACAAAATCTAAGTCTTCTTTTGTTATATCAAATCCAATACTTATTCTAACCGAATGACTAGCACGTTCTATATCATACATCTCCGTAATAATTCGACTACCTTTTATATTTCCAGAACTACAAGCAGAACCCCCAGAAATATAAATTGCTAATGCATCTAAATAAGTAATAAGACGTTGTGATTCAATCTTCTTGAAATATATATTCATTATATTAGGAAGTGAATTATTCTTTAAGCCGTTGATTTCAAAGTCTATTTGATTTTCCTCTAGTTTATCAAGGAAATAATTTTTCAATTCACGAAGTTTAGATATTGATACTAATGTTTCATCTATACAATCAGCAAGAACTAATGTTCCAAATAAATCACTTGTCCCTGAACGAAGGCCACGTTCTTGACCTCCACCCAAAATAAAAGGTTCTATTTCTCCGTTTTTTGCATATAAAAAACCAAAATTGTTAAGTGCTCCAATTTTATGAGCAGAAACTGAGGCAAAATCTAAATTCAAGTCAGAAACATCTATCTCTACTTTGCCAAATGCTTGGACAATATCACTATGTAATAAGATATTTTTATCCTTAATTATTTCTGAAATTTCTTTAAGAGGATTTAACATCCCTGTTTCATTATTAGCAAGCATAATAGAAACCAAAACCGTATTTTCGTTTATTTTCTGCTTTAATTCCTCTAAATCAATTATTCCTGCTTTACCTACACTTAATTCATGAACAATAAATCCATGTTTTTCTAAATGTTTAGCACTTGATTTAACCGATGGATGTTCGATAGATGAAATAATAATTTCTCCATTGTCAAAACGATTTAGTACATGGTTGAAAACTGTATTATTACTTTCTGTTCCTCCAGAAGTAAATATAATTTCTTCAGGTTTTGCACAAATTGCTTTAGCAATTCTTTCACGTGCAGTTCTAAAAAGTTTTTCATTTTTTTTTCCTAAAGTATGCCCACTACTAGGATTAGCATAAACTTCCTTCAGTATATTCAAATTTTTCTCAATAATATCAAAGTGTTTTCTTGATGTTGCTGCATAATCCAAATATATATTCGCCATAACATCGCCTCCTAATATTAATCATAATATATTTTAACATAAATAATAGTCAAATAAAATCAATAGCGCTTTTAATAATTAAAGTACATTTTAAATAATATCATAAATATTTTATAATTAAACCATTTTAAAAAAACTGATAAAAAATTTAATCCCTCTCTTATTATTATCGAAAGGGATTAACCGCTGTATGTTTAATTATCTATTCTAGTTTTGGTTACCACTATTATTAATCCTGCTAAACCTCCTGCAGCATATAATAACAAATTAAATTCTCCTACTATATCATAATTATCAAAAATCAATCTAAGATATGTCAAATAGAAAAATGTCATTGGGTAAAACAGTAGTCTTACAATTCTGTCAACAAGAGACTTTTTCATTACACTAAGACAAACACCGATTATAATCGTTACTATGATAAACAAAACAGAAATATATATTTCTCCTACAAAATACATTGTAATAATATATATCAAACTTAGAAAACTTATTAATTTAAATATTACAAAATATGTCTTATAAATAAACTCTATAGAGTTTTTCAATTTAAACAAAGTGTTAATTATAATTAAAATTACAATATAAATCCCAATAGTAAGTTTAAATTGATTTTCAATACTATACTCAAATCCTTGTGTATACAATAACGTAATATTCATGTACAAATATAAAACTATTATCGGTATATACGCCCACACATATGCTAGAAATTTGCCATTTTCAAAATAAGGTATTTTCCACTCAAAAAGATACTGCCTATCTGATATTTCAGCTACAAGAGCACTTATAAAATATCCTGCAATCAAATTAAAAAGTACTTCTCGATAATTTAATGGAGTAAAAAATAATAAAATGAAATTAGCTATAGCAAAAAATCCCACCCCCAAAAATCCACCAAAATAAATTATTAAGGTTGCTGGAGTATTCCTTCTTATTCTTTGCTCATAGTTATCAAAATATATCTTATTTTCTAAAACTATATAATCATATATTCTTGAAATATTTAAATCATCTCTTTTATTTTTTAATATCCCAGCTAATAATGATCTTATCGGAAAAAATTGGATTTTTGTAAAATCAAGCTTACATAATTCCACCCAAAAATCATCATTCATGTCAGTATCTTTAGTAACTATTTTAGAAAGTTCTTTCCATTTTTTTAAATCATTTACGTTACTGTTTAATTTCTTTACTAATAACATCGCTTCCTTGTGATTTTCTTTTGCTACAGCTGTTTTATCATCAATACTATAATTCACTTACTACCTCTCTATATCCTTAATTATTCAATATCAATAAATAATTTTTTATCAACTAATATATTTAAACTTACAATCTACATCATATAGAAAATAAACTATTTATTAATTTCTTCCAAGTCTAATGTTGACTTCGCATTTAACGTTAATGGATTAGCGAATATATTATTTTTATAGTAATAATACCCTACTGCTCCCATCATTGCTGCATTATCGCTGCAATAACTCATTTTTGGAATTAACACTTCTATCCCTAATTCTCGTTCAAGATTCAATACTTGCTTACGAAGTTCACTATTACCTGCCACACCTCCAGCAAGAATTAATTGTTTTACTCCAAGATTTTCTATTGCTTTTTTAGTCTTGGTGATTAAAACTTCTACAACTGCCGTTTGGAAACTACATGCCAAATCTTCTGGTACTATTTCTTCACCACGTTGATTAGCATTGTGCACAAAGTTTATAACCGCTGACTTCATTCCTGAAAAACTAAAATTATAATCATCACTATCTAACATAGCACGAGGGAATTTATATTTATCCTCTCCTAATTTTGCAAGTTTATCAACTTTAGGTCCACCGGGATATTCTAGATTTAATTGTCTTGCTACTTTATCATACGCTTCACCTACTGCGTCATCATGAGTAGAGCCGATGATTTCAAAATCAAGTTCATCTTTTAAATAAACAAGTTCAGTATGCCCTCCACTAACTACTAGAGCTAATGACGGGTACGTTATATCATTATCAATATTACTAGCATAAATATGACCTGCAATATGATGTGCTGCAATTAATGGTTTATCAAGAGCATAACTTAATGCCT
>ERZ773035.2695-NODE-2695-length-11216-cov-7.347997_pt1 | contig 11216 bp, 10 predicted proteins | sample MGYA00511487_ERZ773035 | MGnify/ENA primary metagenome ERZ773035 (study PRJEB29015, sample SAMEA2737985) | human oral metagenome | biome: human oral; feature: human-associated habitat; material: dental | place: China | collected 2024 ...
ACCAAAGTAGTTGCTCCTACAAGTCCAAGGAACAACATTTTTCTAATAGTTTGAAAATTAATATACATAAATATAAATAGTTTTGAGTTGTCAGTGGTTAGTGGTTAGTGGTTAGTAGTAAAACCTATTCCCTAAAACCTATACCCTAATTTCACATAAAAGGCTCTGCCTGCTTTTTGCAGACTATAGTTGTCATATAGCAGCGCATCGGTAAAGTTCTTGACCTCGGCCGAGAGGGTGTACTTATTCCTCGGCGCTGTATAGGTAAGGCTTAGATCGTGGGAGAGCTGCGTGGGTACGGTGATTTTCGCTCCCTCGCTCTGCCAAGAGAGGAAAAACTCATGCGTATAAGCCAAGTTATAGCCCAAGGTAAGCCCATCGTCCTGAGTGATAAGGTCGGCAAAGGTATAAGAGGCATCGGCATTACCAAAGAGATAAGGCATGTTAGGCACCCGATCCCTGTAGGTGAGTGAGTTAGCCCCGTTGGTATTTTTGCGCTCTCGGTTGCGCATATCCATATAAGAGAGATTTCCCCCTACAGAAAAGGTTTTCTGATAGAAATAGCGTAGGGTGAAATCACCGCCCAACGTGAGTACCTTGCCATGGTTCTTGCTCGTTGCTGCTCCTGTACTGGCTACATTGCGAATGATATAGTCCTGAATATAGCGCAGGGCAAAGCCTCCTTCCGCTAAGAGGGCATGACCATTGGTTTCGGGCTGCCAAGAGAGATTCACATTGAGATTATTGCTCTGCTCAGGGCGCAACTGGTTGGCTCCTATCTCTAAGTCACCATCTCCGAAAAGCTCTCGGTCGTTGGGCAAGCGGTAACTCTTTTCATAAGAGAGCTTGGCCAGTAGTTCCTTAGAGAACTCATAAGAAGAACCTATCCCTGCCCCCAAGGCATCGGTACGCTCGGTATGATCTTCATAAACGGACAAATAGCCATGGCCACTCACCACTGCAGGGCCTGTTACCTTAGCTGTATAATATTTGCCGAAGGCTAAGACCGTCCACTGGTCATTCGGCACATATTTGTACGAAAGGCCTGTGATATTCTTCTGGTTGATACGATCCATAAAATCAGCATCAGAAGAGAAAGGCGTAAAAAGCTGGCTCTTGGTAAGTCTATAATAATGGCTAAAGGTATGAGTAAGCTGCAAGAAGTGCTTTTCGCTTAGCCAATAATCCAAGTGTGCCGCCACATAGGCTGTCTTGCCTTCAAAGACTGTATTCTGATACATAGCCTCTCCCATAGTAGGCTTGGTTCTGTAGGAGCCGTCCCAACTATACATACGATTTTCCTCATCTACAACATTGGTGGTTGTTAGATCATAACGCCCTGTAACAGAGAGGCTCAGCCCCTCCAACAAGTTTTTCTTTTCGTACTCTATCCCTGTACTATAGGTATAGGAGGTTTGGTACTTACCCCCAAAGACAATCTGCATGAGATTGGCATTCTGTATCTGTTTGTACTCTTGGTTATAGTTCAAGGAGAAAGAGAGCTTATCCGCCCAAGGCTCCTTGAAAATATTCACCTTTCCGATGATCACCTCATTGTGATAACGGTCATGGAAACGCTTAAACCATTGCCTATCCTTGGAATAAATCCCCTTGGCCAAATCTAAGTAATGGGTAAGCACCTTATAGCTATTATCGGAATAGTTCTGATAAGCATTGAGTTCTATCCCTATATTATCGGTCAGTGGTGCCCCTAGATTGAGCGTGCTCTTATGGGTATTGAAAGAACCAAAGGTGTAACTTAGGTTGGCATACTGAGCATTGCTGCGCTTGGTAACGATATTCACTGCCCCTCCCAAGGCATCAGAACCAAAGGTAACAGGCACCACTCCTTTATAAATTTCAATACGGTCAATTAGTTCAGTAGGAATATTGCCTATTTGAAAAGAAGAAGCCCTACTGATAGGCACCCCATCCACAAAAGTACGTACATGCTGACCTGTAAAACCATTGAGATTGATTTGGCTCTCAGCTCCCACACCACCCGTTTCTCGTACCTTTACCCCAGAGGCTTTGGCAAGCATATCGGCGGCATTGCTATTGAGGTGTGTGAGCTTGGAGGCATCTATAGCAGCTACATTATAGGCACTCTTCTCCACCTGCTTGATGGGTGTTATGGCCGCTACCGTAATCCCTGTAAGAGCGGTGATTTCTTCCTCCATTGCCACATTGAGCACCACCACAGGTTGTGCCACGGTAAGGGTTTGCTCTTGTGCCTTATAGCCCATGGATTCTATAGAGAATGTATAAGGCGCTTTTCTATAAGGTACTGACAGAGAAAAATTCCCTTGGCCATCGGCCACTGCATACTTTTTAAGTTCTTTAAGCTGCACTACTGCCCCCACTACAGGCTCTTTGCCTGCGGTGATACGCCCCTTTACAGTGGCTACTTGCTGAGCAGAAAGTACCCCTACACAGAGGTAAAACACACAAAACCAAAAACTTCTGAAAAAGAAATACATCATATAGCTTACGTCCTATTTCTAAACGGGTGCAAAGATACTAATTTATTTGGAATAATTCTAAAATAATTTATTGATCAGCAAGTTTGCTATAAGCCAATTAAAAATCCCCATGCGTCGTCATGTCTCACGGGGATTTTTAGTTATTATCTATTGTGCTACGTCCTAAACTGTTAATTGGCATATCATCTCCACAAAAGCAGGATCTCGGTGAGAGGAGAAGAGCGTTTGCGCAGCAAATCGATATAATCAGTTTGTAGTTTGCACCAGTCGGCTTTGGAAGTAGGGCATCCCCATATTTTTGACCATATACCAGTAGCAAAAATATCGTCGCGGTTGAAATCGTCTTCCCAAACTAATTCCCATTCCTCTTTTTCTTTGGAAGGGGTGTCCTCTTCTTTTTGTTCTTGAGAGGAGCCTACAATGATGCTCCAAATGCATAAAATAATAAAAGTTTTTCTCATAATATTGTATTGTTTTTAAGTTATTCTAAATGCAAAGGTATTGATAATTTGATAATTAGCGAATTTGCATATTAGGAAATTATGTATTACCTTTGCGGCATTAAAATATTAATAATATAATCATGAAAAAAGTACTTTTAATGGGAGTGTTAGCTTCCTTTATGTTAGCGGGTTGTGGTACAGCTAAATCACCAGAGATGAAACGCTTGGAAAAACAACAACAAGCCTTGAAACTCAATACCGAGCTCAACGAATTGCAAATGAAACTCACACAAGAGCAAACCAATAATCAGTCGTTGCAAACTGAGGCTACACAAGCTAATGAAGAAGCTACCAATCGTACGGATGCTTTTAGTGATGCGAGTTCGGCTTCGGCAAGTGCTAAAAAAGCGAACAAAGCTGAAAAGGCTTTGCGCAAAGCTAGTAAAGCTAATAAGCAATTAGCCAAAAGTAATCGCCGTATTGAGAAGTTGCAAAAAGACATCACTAAATTGCAAGAAAAGATAACTAAACTAAATGCTGAAGTAGAATTTAGCAAATAGATACAAGTTAGATGTCTTATTAAAAATTCCCGTGTGGTACTTGTACCACATGGGAATTTTTATTTATTGCTTGTCGTGCTACGACCTTATCGGCTTATTTTTTCAGCCCAAGTGAAAAGTTCTCCCAGATCGTAATCACCACTGTGAGGTTTGTCCCAAGGGAGAGCATAATCTACAGGATAGTGGTTATTTTGGAGCGCTGTAGCAAGTATTAAGGATATAGCAGCAGAGGTATCACTATCCTTAGCACCATGACGTATACGCCAATATTTGGCTAGATGAGCATTTTTATTGCCTATGAAACTCATTGGGTTCATTAGTTTTACTATATTGGCATCTGCCATTTGGCTTTCTACAACACTGTTTTTTAAGGCATAAGGAGTGAAATGCTTTTTGTCGGTGGTGGCATCGCCAAAGAGTTGGTTCTCGCCTGTGCTGAGGTCAAGCCCATCAAAAGCTGGGGGACTTTTGTGTCGCTCCATATAAGTGATATAGCCATCCCAGTCTATGGTCGTAACTTTACCATTTTTAAGTGTAAGGAAAGAATATTTGCTAAGGTCTGTTCCTTCCCTTTGAGCCTTTTCAGCAGCCGCTATAATAGTTTGCTTTAGCAATTCTTTAAAACTACCTTCACCTTTGGAGTTTAGGGTAAGCTGTTTGCCTTTGCTGTCTTTTAGCTTTAGGCTATTGAGGTAAGCGGGGAAGTCCTTTTTGAGGTCAGCAGAAACTTTTGTCTGTTCAGGGGTAAAAGTCCCTGTCTTATAAGTGCGTTGTACATTGTAATCAAGCATAGAAATCTCCATCGTTTTGTACTGACTCAAGTTACCGAACTGCCATTCGTAGGCTTTGTCAGCGTTCTCTAAGTTGGTGATAGGACAATAAGCTGATACGGCGAAAATAGCATCAGTAGCAGGGGCAGCACCTAATTCCTTTAAGTAAGGCTCGTAAGCGGCTTGGTCTCCAGAAGCTCCTAAGAGGGCAGACGAGGCACCTCCCGCACTCGTACCATTGGAGATAATCTTATTGGCATCACCAGGTATTTCTTTGTCGTTATATTTCAGGTAGCGCACCGCTGCTTTTAGGTCTACAATCACAGCAGGGGCTTTGCCTGTAGCCGAGGTACGTCCGCGTGCACCTGGTGAGGCTACGACAAAGCCTTTGCTAAGTGCCATAATAAGCGAGTTATTTGTATCTTTATTACCTCCAGTGAGTGAAAGGGGCTTGGCGGGCATATAGCCTCCTATGCCATTGGGTAAGAAAATAGGAGCAGTTTGAGCGTTAAAACCGTTGATTGTTTCGCCATTGAAGTAGGCTTCTGGAATGTAGATATTCAGCTGTTGGTATTGTTCTTCCACAGGATTAGCTACATATACAATCCCCTCATAGGCGCGTACTGTAAGGGTTTGAGTACCTTGTGTTACTTGTTGGGTAGTGTATTTGGTAGCATCAAAACGAAGGGGATATTTTTGCAATTCTTTTAAGATAGCTTCTCCTACGCTTTTAGCCGATTGCGGGTTCTGACCGGTAATTACGCGGTTATCTACACTCACCTTGTCTTGCCACAAGCCTGCTTTATCAATGATAGCCCCGTGCTCTTTAAGTTTGTCTTCTAATGAATAAGGCACTACTTTGGTGAGTTTTACAGCCTCTTCTTCCTCATTCGTAAAAGGACTCAAAGTTTTGCCACTCACTAAATATTTACCGTCAGAGAGTTTAATATTCACTAAGCCCGATGGTCCGTGACATACTGCAGCTACTACACCTCCTTTTTCGTAAATCTGTTGAGCTATCTTGGCAAGGGCTTCACTGTTGGCAAAATCCCACATGGTGCCGTGTCCGCCCGCATAAAAGATAGCAGCATAGTCCTTAGCTTTTACTTGTGAGGGGGCGAGGGTGTGAGCTAACTGTTTTTGGTAGTCGGCACTTTCCCAATATTTTTTATTGATAGGATCGTCTAACTTTACTCCGTAGGCAGTAGCTGTACCCCCTTTTGGGCTCACAAAATCGACTTTATAGCCTGCCTCTGTAAGCACTTCTAAGGGGTGCGTTACTTCTGATAGGAAATAGCCCGTAGTTTCTCCTGTATTCCCTAGCTGGGTATGGTTTGTTACTACAAAAAGTATTCTTTTGTTCTGTGCTACCCCTGCTACACTGTAGATAAGGGCGAGCAATACTATTAATTTTTTCATTGTTTTTTCTTTTTAAATTGAGAGACAAAGGTAAGGCTAATATGTCTGTATTACTGTGAGGTATGTCACTTTTTTGTGTGTGAAGTAAAATACAAACGGCTGAGGGTCTCGCGTGACACACCTAAATAGGAGGCTATCAAGCTCTTAGGCAGGCGTTGTAACAGCGAGGGATAGAGTGCTGCGAACTGTTCATAACGAGTGCGAGCATCATCACTGAGCAGGGAAAGGATACGTCTTTGCTGAGCAGCATACCCCATATTACATTTTTGGCGGTGGAAGGTATTAAATTGAGGTAGTTCGGCACACAGTTTTTCTTTATCGGTATAAGTAATGGCAAGTATCTCTGTATCTTCTAAGCAGCAAATGTTAAGGGTAGCCTTCCTCTTACCGAAAAAGGCTTGATAATCCGTAACCCACCAGTTTTCCATAGCAAATTGCACAATATGTTCTTTGCCATTAGCATCTAAGAGGTAAGTTTTTAAGAGCCCTCTTAGCACCCAATATTCGTGGGTAACGACTTTGTTCTCGTGTAGTAAGAAATCATCTTTTTTAAATGAATGATGAGTGAAATGCGAGGCGATATAAGCAAACTCCTCATCAGTAAGAGAGATGAGTTCTTCAAAGTGTTGTCGTAAAGGGTGCATATTTTTGTAAAAGTAATATGATAAAGCAGCAAAGGTATAAAATAATTGACAATTAAGCATTGATAATTGATAAAAAAATCCCTGTGCAGTAGATAGGGATTTTGGTGGTGCTTCAAAAAGTATGATACAACTTTAGATGTACCCATAATTGATATAAAAGAAAGCTAAAGCAAAGGCTTTTAGATGATTTATTTGTTCCTTAGAAAAACAACAAGTGTTTCGAAAAGCTCGTTTTATTCTATGTCTCAATTTACAGTTATTCCCCTCTATCCCAACAGTATACGCTTTTCCTATTAGATGCTTATCTTCTTTAAAGGTTGTTTTAAAGCTTTTCCAATCATCAGTTGCTATACTATCATAAGTGATATTCAGTTCTTTAAGTTTTTTCCTTAGCTTTTCAGCTGTCCTTAAATCTCTTTTACCCCAAACATAAGCTATGATTTCTCCTGTTTCTCTATCGTAGGCATAAATAAGCCATTGTTTATTATTTTTCTTTTGAACATACATCCAAAATTCATCAGCCTCAATACTTTTATAATGTTCTTTCTTAGGTGTTATAGAATAATCTGATTTAGCTAAAACAGTGAGTACTTTTCTTGTGCTAACATTCTCTATTACAGATATATCTCTAACGCCTACGCCTCTGACAAGCATAAGTTTAATTCTGTGATTAATGATAGAATGACAGCCTTTATAGGTAAGGTTGTGATCTCCAATAAATTGGCGACCGCATTTCTCATTTTTGCAAAGATAATTTTGTTTCCCATTGCTCTTTATTCCATTTTTTACTATCTTTGCGCTTTGGCAATTGGGGCAATATAGTTCTATTTCTATTTTCACAAAACAAAAATACAACTTTTTGCTCTAATTGCCTTCTTTTTACATCATCATACTTTTTCAATCACTTCGAAAATATTTTTAAAAGATGAAGAATAAATCACGAACCATTAGGAATTTATGTATTTTTATTTTCGTAGCCCTTAGTTGTGGCTGGATAGGGGTATGGGTAGATTCTCTTACGGGAGAAACCACAGGTGATTTCAGCAATACCAGCAATGGTACTAAAGGAATGGGTATTTTTATCGTTGCCCCAGTGCTTACTTGGCTCCTATTGCGTGCCTTTATGGGCGATGGTTGGCGTGATGCAGGACTGCGTCCGCTTATCAAGAAAAACGTGCGGTGGTACGGGGTGGCTACGCTTATTTATCCTGTGGTGATTGCCATTAGCCTGCTTATTGGAGGACTTTTGGGGTGGCTGAAAGTGCAAATCCATTGGACAAACTACTTTGCGGGGTTTGGTATTTTTGTATTAGCAGAATTTGTAAAGAATTTCTTTGAAGAATCGTCATGGCGGGGGTATCTCACCGCTCGTTTGCTTAGTTTGAAGCTGAAAGATATATGGCTCTACCTCATCGTGGGGGTAGTGTGGTGCTCGTGGCATTGGCCTTACTTCTTTTATTTTGTAAAACCCGAACAGCTATTTGCTTTATTCCCTTACGACAAGATAACCTTTTGCGTGTTGGCTTTAGTGAGCTGCACCTTGTGGACGGTGATGTATACTGAACTTTTCCGCCTTACGGGCTCTATCTGGCCTGCGGTGTGGATGCACGCTATTGAAGATACTACCATCTACAGTTTGATGTATGACAAGCATATTTTCATTGAAACAGGTAAAGATATACTTATTTCACCCGTTTCAGGAATTATTCCTTGTCTGTTGTACCTCGGTGTTGGTTTATGGCTGAGAAAAATCAGAATAACCCGAGAGGCACAATAATAGTAGAAACTCCCCATGGTAACCGCCTGTGCGGCTGGCAACACGGGGAGTTTTTACAATTAGCAGATTTGCCAAAGTGGTTACCAACTCGTTATTTCTTGCTATCGTAATAGTTATTCATTATTTTTGCAGAAAACTTGCTATCAGGAGTTCTAACCACAATCCCCTCTATCACATGCTGAGCAAAATAAGCCTCACAGGTAGCGAGCAATTCCCCTCTGCTGCTAAATTCTCTTTCAAAGATAATAGGAACCGTCTGGATACCAAGCGCTTGTGCTTTGGCTACAAACTCGGCATGAGGGAGCTTGTAGGTGATTCCTCCTCTGAGGCGATCTATACCAAAGAAACGAATATTGGCTGCTTCTTTTAGTGCAGGATTGAGTTTGTTGCCCGAACTGCCCACTCCTTGTCCGTTAAGCTCTCCACGCAATACAATCTCTGTCTCTTGGGCTGCTCTCAAGATATCTTGGTACTGGCTACCATATTTGATATAGGTTTCGGTACTCTCTACTTCTGTATCACCTTTCTTTACAAAGCGCTCCATCACATTCTTACGTGTGGCGATATACTCTGTGGAGATACTAATGGAAGTGCCATCTATCTTCTGGGTACCAATCAGATAGATAGGAAAGGCTACCTCATTCCACACATTGTTGATATTCTCTTCATCAGTCTGATACCAACCAGAAGGGAAAGGACTTAGCTGGGTGTCACCCATGAGCTTGATAGGGGCTTCATATTTGGTAATTCCTAAGCTCTCAGCACTGATAGGTTGTCCCCCTATATGAGAAGTTACTACGGAAAGAGGCAAGAGAATCCCATTGGAATAGACCTTGTCGCCATTAGGCTCTTTAGAGAGGGGGAACTTAATGGCTCGGATACGCCGTGGTTGGTCTTCTATCTTACCCAGATAAGACTTCTTAGGATCACCGTCTGGGGCAATAAAATCCTGAAAGAGAGGTGTATCGGGCAAGCAATAATCAGGCTGGATATAGATAGCGGTGTCGCCTACTGCATAGAGGTCTTTTTGAGCAACCAACTCAAATCCTGTTTCTTCTAAGGTGATAAGCTCTACACGCTCGGCTAATTCCTCTTTTTTATAGAGAGGAAATTTAGCTTTGATAGTTACTTTCTGTACAGGTGTTGCCATGATTGTTATTTTGATGATACTTATAAGCTAAAGAAGGCCTAAAGAAAATAGCGCAAAGCCAAAATCGTTCCTATATGCATTCCCTCATGGGTATTGTTAAAGAGAATGGCCTCCTCTACATTGTGGAGCGTATAGCCAAAGGAGGTTTCATATACAGGATAGTCTTTCCCTGCAAATACCCCTTTTTGATAGTCCTCAATGATTTGGTCGTGAGTGGAGGTCAGTAGCCGGCGGAGGGTAGCGATTTCCTCTTGGCTTGGGATATGCCCATCGGGGTAGGTACCCTTTTTGTACGTGTTGATCAGCTCTTCTGAGACATGGGGTTGCACTCCTGCGAGCTTATAGCACAGCAGCTGTTGGGTAACCACGCAGTGGGCTATATTCCATAGGATATTGTTATGAAAGCCCTCAGGGATGAGCGCTAATTGTTCTGGGGTAGCTTCGTCTAAGAAGCGTAACAGACGGGCACGTATGGCCTTGTGTAAGTCGAATACTTTTGTCATGATAATATGTTAATATAATAATTTGCTATTGGTTTAGACCTAATCGCCAGGTCGCCTAACTCTGAGTTTCCACATTGCTTCTTCATCAAAAGTTTTAGGGTTGTAGTTTTCCTTAATCATCTCTTGAGACTTTTCATAGTAAGAATACACACTGTTTTTATCTTTGAAATAACTTTTGTAACCATATTCTCTCTGTCGTGTATCATAAGTGTAAATAGCTCCTACAAAAGTAAGTGTATTAAAATCAGCTATATTATTTATGATGATATCGTCAATAATGAGTTTATCTCTTGTGGCATAACACATTTTTAGGTCTTTGACTTCTGATGTAAGGGGTATTTTTTTAACAATCTCAATGGGGAGCGTATGGTGTGCTTCTAAATAGTTTTTACTAAATAGGGATGTAATTTTATATATTACCAATTGGTTGTCTACTACTGCTATTTGTGTGGTGCTTGAGTCATCTCCTAATGTTTTTTCATAGTGATAATATTTTTGTTTAGAGGTGAAGGCTTCCCAAACGCGCTTTTCTACCTGTAGAGGGTATAATATTCTATGCTGAGAAATATTATACATACAAATATATTGTTGTTCTCCATAAGTATACAAATCATAGCTCTGATTCAAGTAATGAAAAGCATACTTTACCTTGTGTAATTTATTGAGATTTGGCACAATACTCATATCAATAGGTTGATCATCATCTCGCAATGAAATATAATATCCTTCGCTTGTTTTTACCATTTCAAGGGCTTTTACATAAGTAGCATTCTTAATGGGTAGTACAAATCTATCGTTACCATACTTATCACAACTCCACAAATTACCGTCTTTAAAATCCAACAAATACTGTTCAAAAAGCTCTCCCTCACTTCGGTACTTGATAAAAGTAGCCTCAGTAAATTTTCTGTTACAGCCTCTTGCTCTCAGCTCTTTAGTGATTTCCATAAGATCAGTCCCATTGTAATCCATTACATAAAAAGCATTATCATCATATAACAGATTTTTGTCATAACTATTGGTTTTTTGAAATTGTACGGTTTTAGCATTGAGTCCCTCTATCTTTTTTAAAGTATATGTTCGGTTATTATACTCATACACAAAGTTTTTATCTTTTAACAAAGTAGTATGTTCCAATTCAGCAATAACAGTAGGGTGCTGGGGAAAATCAGGCATTGGAGTAGTGATAAGCTCACCATATTTCATGGCTACCCTCACCCACTTACCATTTACATAAAAGCAATTATTCCTGAAAGTTTGAGTAACACTATTAGTAGGAAACATTTTGACAGCTCTTACACACTGTTTCAAATTTGTATAATCTCTAAAATACTCCACAAAATAGTAATCATTGGCATTAGCAATGATTAATTCATTTTTATCCTCCACATCTGTCATAACAATATGAGCCTCTTTACTATCAAAAGGCAATAAGTATTTTTCATAAGAAGTAATCGCAATTTTATT
>ERZ773035.2696-NODE-2696-length-11216-cov-4.796165_pt1 | contig 11216 bp, 13 predicted proteins | sample MGYA00511487_ERZ773035 | MGnify/ENA primary metagenome ERZ773035 (study PRJEB29015, sample SAMEA2737985) | human oral metagenome | biome: human oral; feature: human-associated habitat; material: dental | place: China | collected 2024 ...
TAGTGGATATTGGGCTTTGGGTATTTTGATGCGCCTGAATTCGCTCCTGTTTTTGGTTTCTCTGAGCCGCCCATTCGCAAAGATAGTTTGGTGGCGGCTGGGTCGGAGCGGGGGGAGCCGCGCGGGCCTTATTGGCCGGGCTTGCTGAAATCCACCGTGGGTGCGGTGGAGATGGCTGCTTCGTTGGCGACGGTGAAGTTCTGCTTGGGTTCGTAGCCGAACACCATGCCCGTGAGGTTGGTGGGGAAGCTGCGGCGCAGCACGTTGTATTGCTGCACGGCCTGGATGTAGCGGTTGCGGGCGACGGTGATGCGGTTTTCGGTGCCTTCAAGCGTCACGCGCAGGTCGGCGAACGCCTGGTTGGCTTTCAGATCGGGGTAGCGCTCCACGGTGACCATCAGGCGGCTGAGGGCGCTGGAGAGTTCGCCTTGCGCGGCCTGGAATTGCTGGAGTTTTGTCGCGTCTTGCAAGGTTTCGGGCGTGACCTGGATGCTGGTGGCCTTGGCGCGCGCTTCAATCACCTTGGTGAGCGTTTCCTGCTCGAAGTTGGCTTCGCCTTTGACGGTGTTGACCATGTTTTGCACCAGGTCGGAGCGGCGCTGGTACTGATTGACGACTTCGCTCCAGGCGGATTGGGTTTCTTCGTCCAGACGCTGGTAGTCGTTGTAGCCGCAGCCGGCCAGTGCGAGCGCCAGGGCGCAGGCGGCAGCCAGGCGGGGCAGGGAGGGCAGACGTTGCAGGGAATGTTTCATGGCGATTCCTTGGAGAGTGAAAAGGGGGCAGCGGATCAGCTGCACGGCAATGCGGATGGCCTGCTGCACATGCGCCTGCGTATGGGCAAAGGCAGCTGCGCCCAGACTGAACTGTTCCAGCGCGCGGGGGGCGGTCCGGCAGGCGGCAGGCCCATTTTCAGCAGTCTGGCGCCCGCCTCGCCGCGCGAGATGGCGATGAGCACGAAGGCGTCAATGACGTGAACGGCTGGCATGCAGATTCATATCAAAAAGAGGAGCAATTCAAGGAAGTTTAAAAGGCGTTTCGCGCAGTTTCTGCGGGGAGGTGTTGCTATTGCTAAAGGAGCGAAATCACGCCTTCTTCCGCCTATGTGCCCGGCTGGCCGCCGCTGGCCTTGTGCGCGGCTTCGGCTTCGGCGCGGCGCTCGGCAATGAATTCGTCGGCCGCGCTGCGCCCTTCGGCGGGCGGCAGGTGGCTGTCAAAATAGGCGCGTAGCGCCGCGTAGCGTTGGCGTAACGCCGGGAAGCCGGTGTGAGCGCCAGGCGGCCATCACGCACTTCGGCGTGCAGGCGCGCGGCGGGAATGAGCACGCGCCCGTTGTCAGAAATGGCCAAGGCTGTCATGGCGGCGGATTCTGTCAGCAACCCTTCATCTGTCAAACCAAACATGCTTGCCAAACGCATCATTCCCTGTCTTGACGTGACTGCGGGCCGCGTGGTCAAGGGCGTGAACTTCACGGGCCTGCGCGATGCGGGCGATCCGGTGGAAGTGGCCGCGCGCTACAACGAGCAGGGCGCCGATGAGCTGACGTTTCTGGACATTACCGCCACCAGCGACGGGCGCGATCTGATCCTGCCCATCATCGAAGCCGTGGCCTCGCGCGTGTTCATTCCGCTCACCGTGGGCGGCGGCGTGCGCACCGTGCAAGACGTGCGCCGCCTGCTGAACGCGGGGGCGGACAAGGCCAGCTTCAATTCGGCGGCCATTGCCCGCCCCGAGGTGATTGGCGAGGCGTCGGCCAAATACGGCGCGCAGTGCATCGTGGTGGCCATTGACGCCAAGCGCCGCGCCGATGGCGCAGGCTGGGAGGTGTACAGCCACGGCGGCCGCCAGAACACGGGGCTGGATGCCGTGGCCTGGGCGCGGCGGATGGCCGATCTGGGCGCGGGCGAAATATTGCTCACCAGCATGGACCGCGACGGCACGCAAAGCGGCTTTGACCTGGCGCTGACGCGCGCGGTAGCCGAGGCCGTGCCGGTGCCCGTGATTGCCTCTGGCGGCGTGGGCACGCTGGATCACCTGGCCGACGGCGTGCAGCAAGGCCTGGCCGATGCCGTGCTGGCCGCCAGCATCTTCCACTACGGCCAGCACACCGTGGCCGAGGCCAAGGCGCGCATGGCAGAGCGCGGCATCACGGTCAGGCGGTGAATATCATGGCGAATGGCGGCCTGGCTGGGCCGCTTTATCACGTTTATTTCCACGAAAAGGAGAAAAAATGACAGCCACAACCAGCCTTGAAGACTTTCTGCGCAATGTGCAGCGGCGCGATCCGGACCAGCCGGAATTTCTGCAAGCCGTGCGCGAGGTGCTCACCAGCCTCTGGCCCTTCCTGGAGAAGAACCCGCAGTACCGCGAATACGCCCTGCTGGAGCGCCTGTGCGAGCCGGACCGCGTGGTGCAGTTTCGCGTGAGCTGGACCGACGACCAGGGCCGCACGCAAGTCAATCGCGCCTTTCGCATCCAGCACAGCAAGGCCATTGGCCCCTACAAGGGCGGCATGCGCTTTCACCCCAGCGTGAATTTGTCGATTCTGAAATTCCTGGCCTTCGAGCAAAGCTTCAAAAACGCGCTCACCACGCTGCCCATGGGCGGCGGCAAGGGCGGCTCCGACTTTGACCCCAAAGGCAAGAGCGACGCCGAAGTCATGCGCTTTTGCCAGGCGCTGGTGCAGGAGCTGTTCCGCCACATCGGCCCTGACACCGATGTGCCCGCTGGCGACATTGGCGTGGGCGCGCGCGAAGTGGGCTACATGGCCGGCATGATGAAAAAGCTCAGCAACAGCGCCGCCTGCGTCTTCACCGGCAAAGGCATGAGCTTTGGCGGCAGCCTGATGCGCCCCGAAGCCACGGGCTACGGCGTGGCCTACTTCGCGCAGGAAATGCTCGCGCGCAAGAGCGAAGGCTTTGAAGGCAAGCGCGTGTCCATCAGCGGCAGCGGCAACGTGGCCCAGTACGCCGCCGAAAAGGCGCTGGAGATGGGCGCGAAAGTCATCACCCTGTCGGACTCGGGCGGCACGCTGGTGCATGAGGCGGGCCTGAGCCGCGAGCAAGTGCTGGCCGTGATGGAGCTGAAAAACGTGCAGCGCGGCCGCCTGGCCGACTTCGCGGCGCGGCATGGCCTCACTTTCCTGCCCGGCAGCCGCCCCTGGCACGTCAAAACCGACATCGCCCTGCCTTGCGCCACGCAAAACGAGCTGGACGGCGAAGACGCCAAAACGCTGGTCAAAAACGGCGTGCTCTGCGTTGCCGAAGGCGCCAACATGCCCAGCACGCTGGAAGCGGTGGATGTCTTTTTGGCCGCTGGCACGCTCTACGCGCCCGGCAAGGCCAGCAACGCGGGCGGCGTGGCCACCTCGGGCCTGGAAATGAGCCAGAACGCCATGCGGCTGGGCTGGACGGCGCAAGAAGTGGACGAGCGCCTGCACACCATCATGAAAGACATTCACCAAAACTGCGTGCGCTACGGCGAGCGCGCCCAGGGCGCGGTGAACTACGTGGAAGGCGCCAACATCGCCGGCTTCGTCAAGCTGGCTGATGCCATGCTCGCCCAGGGCGTGGTCTGAAAAAGGGTGGCCCAGCCACCCTTTTTCATTTGCGGCGCGCGCCTGGCGCCTTTTTGATCTTCTGGCCTTCCATCAGGCTCCTCTGGCCCGGCGCCATCAAAAGCAGGAGCTAATTTAAAGGGGTCAAAATACCGCTTTGCGCACATTCCACTAGGACGTCATGCTCTAGATAAAGGAGCTAAAAAACCGCCGCAAGCGGGCTGAATTCGCCATCTGCGCCCCGGGCCAGGCGCTCCAGCAAGGCGGCTGGATGGGTATCGACATCAACCAGCGCCATCAAATCGGGAGACATGAAGCCTTGCGCCTGGCTATGACGCAGAAAAGACAGCAGGCCGTCGTAGAAGCCGTCATGGTTGAGCAGGCCGATGGGCTTGGCGTGATAGCCGAGCTGGCGCCACGTCCAGGTTTCAAAAAATTCCTCGAAAGTGCCAATGCCGCCGGGCAGAGCCAGAAAAGCGCTGGCGCGGGCGGCCATGAGGTGCTTGCGCTCGTGCATGGTCTGCACAACGTGCAGCTCGGTGCAGCCGCGATGGGCATGCTCGCGCTCAACCAGCGCCTGCGGAATAACGCCAATGACGCGGCCGCCCGCTTGCAGCGTGGCATCAGCCACAGCGCCCATGAGGCCGTTTTTGCCGCCGCCATACACAAGCTGGCCGCCGTGCTGGCCGATCCAGCGGCCCGTTTGCGCGGCCAGGGCGGCAAAAGCAGGATCAGCGCCAGTGCGGGAGCCGCAATAAACGCAAATGGAAAAGGCGGGTTCTTTCATGAACGGACAGGCGTTGAGGGAAACCAGAATGAAAAGGAGGGAGCTGACAGCGCCAGGCGCAGCAAAAACCGGTGTCAAGCCAGTCTGCACGCGCCCTCCCGCGCAACTTTTTCACGCAAAACGGGCGCAGATGGCGGCCAGCCAAATGCCGCCAGCCAGCAGCAGCGCCAGCAGCACGGCGGCGCTGCCAAGGTCTTTGGCCCGTTTGGAAAGCGGGTGCCGCTGCAATCCGATGCGGTCAATGGCCGCCTCGATGCCGCTGTTGAGCAGCTCGGCCACCATGACGATGAGGCAAGAGCCAGCGAGCAAGGCGGTTTCCACCCAGTTGCGGCCCAGCCAGAAGGCGGCCGGAACGAGCACGAAGCTCAGCGCCGCTTCTTGCCGGAAAGCCGGTTCATGCCAGGCGGCGCGCAAGCCCGCCAGCGAGTAGCCGAAGGCATGCCACAGGCGCGCCAGACCGGTGCGTTTGGGCGGCAGGCCGCTGGAAATATCCGCAGCGCCCTGGGCCTGCGGCGTGGAAGGTGAGTCAGGCGGCGTCGGCATTGGCGGCAGGGGCGGGCGAAGCGGGTGTTTTCGGCGCGCGCGCATCCGTCAGGCGCGTGCCGGCGAGCACGTCGTGCCAGAACTGGCCTTCGGGCTGAAAGCGCGAGAGCAGCGCCCAGACGGCGATCCAGCCCAGGGTGAGCACGCCCACTTCAGCCGCAGGCAGATGAAAAGGGGCGCTCAGGGCCAGCGGGGGCAGAAACCACAGCCAGCACAGCAGGTAGCGCCAGGCAGCGCGCGCCTGCGTGAGGGGGCGGCCTTGCCGGTCGGTGATGCCGATGCGCCAGGTTTTCATGGCCAGTGTCTGCCCCTTGGACCAGAACCAGCAAAAGTAGATGCCGCACACCAGAAAGAGAAACGCCTGCATGGCGTGTCGGTGCTCAAGCGCGTGGCGCATCTGGGCGGCAATGCTGAAAACCAGGCCCGCCGCGACGACGACGCCAAACATCAGCACGCCCTCGTACAGCCAGCAGGCCATGCGGCGGCGCAGTGGGGGGGCAGGCATGAAAAAACGAATGGAGCAGGTGAAGCAAAAAAGCCTGGCGGCGCAACAGGCGCGCGCCGCAGGCGGTGAGCGGCCGATTATCTGGCGCTGTCAGGCGCGCCAATGGTCGGGGCTGGCTCACGCGCCAGCCGTTCGCGCTCTTGCTGGGGCAGACGCTGGTAGGCCTCCCAGCGGAGCTTTTTTTCGTCAGCGGGCACGCTGCGGGCTTCGTCAAAGCTCTGGCGCGCCTGCGCGCGCTGCTGGGGCGTGAGAGCAGCCCACTCACGCATGCGGCTTTGCAGGCTCGCCTGCTCGTCCGCGCTCATGCTGCGATAGCTTTGCGCCAAAGCAAGCCAATGGCCTTGCTGCTCGGGACTCATCCCGGGCCACTGGGCGGCCAGCGGCGCCAGGGCGGTTTGCTGCTCCGGCGTGAGCGCCGTCCACGGCTGGGCGTGCGCGGCGCAGGCGGCCAGCAGGCAGGCGGCGGCAAGCAAGGAGCGTGGCAGGGGCGGGTATTTCATGGCGAAGGGGCGGCACAAAAGTCAATGCACGTTGGCTGGCGGCTGGGTCAGGCGCAGGTATTGCAGAAAACCCGGGTCTGCGTAGGCTTTGGGCGGCAAGGCATCGGCCACGAGATCGGCATCGACTTCGGCCACGCGCGGATCGGGCAGACGCATTTGCTGCGGCTGCAAGGCCAGCAGGCCTGCCAGCAACGCGGCCAGCGCCAGCGCGGGCGCCAGCCAGCCCAGCCAGCCAAAACCAGGCTCGCCGCCTGCGGCCAGCGCTGCATGGCGACCTTGCGTCACGATGGCAGACGCGGGCTGTGCGGCGGCGAGCGCAGCGGTTTTGCGCGCGGCCAGCGCCTGCTGGCGCGCGATGCGCAGGCGTTCGCTGACGTCATGCGGCACGCCGCCGCCTTCCAGCCGGGCGGCGATGCGGTTGGCGAATTGGTCGATGCGTTTCTGGGTGGTCATGGCGAAATTCCCTGGGCCTGGAGCGTGCGGGCCAGCGCTTGCGTGGCGCGCGAGCAGTGCGTTTTGACGCTGCCGGCCGAGCAGCCCATGACGGCGGCTGTTTCGGCGACATCCAGCTCTTCCCAGTAACGCAACAGAAAGGCTTCGCGTTGACGCGCAGGCAGCTCTTGCAGCGCCTTTTCAATCAGGTGCAGCACTTCGCGGCGGCTCAGGGAGGTTTCGGCGCTTTCGGCGGCGGCCTCGGCCCCCGCAATGGCCTGGAGCACTTCAAGCGCGTCGGGGCCGCCCTCTTCTTCATCGCCGCTGATCAGATCGGCCGCGCTGGTCAGATGGGCGTCGCGCGTTTTCTGGCGGCGAAACCAGTCCATCGTCTGATTGGCCAGAATGCGCTGAAACAGCAGCGGCAGCTCTTGCGCAGGGCGGTCGCCATAACGCTGCGCCAGCTTGAGCATGCTGTCTTGCACGATGTCCAGCGCCGCGTCGTCATCGCGCACTTGCCAGACGGCACGCTTGAAGGCGCGCTTTTCCACGCTTTTGAGAAAGTCGGAGAGTTCCTGTTCGGTAGCCAAGGGCAATTGCTCAACTCAAGAGGTGCGGCAAATTATGAAGATGCGCGCCGTGGCCGCGCTTTCTGGTTTTGCCAAGACGGCTGCTCCTGCCCCGGTGAAGGCGCTCTTTCATGCGGCAACCCGTCCGTCAAATGCCTGCGGGCGGGCTGGGGCGCGGCAGATGGCCGGAACCACGGTTGGCATCGCAGGCCCTGCAACATCAAAACAGGAGCAAATCCAGAGGTCAAAAATAGCATCTCGCGCAGTTTCCACTAGGACATCGCGCTATTGATAAAGGAGCGAAAACCGGTGCCACAGTCTGCGCCTTGCTTCATACGCCCCGCTCTTTTCGCGCCGGTGTGACGGAAAGGAGGGGGCTGGCAAGGCAAGACGCTTGGGCACCGCTGCTGCAAAGGCGGCGGGACAGCAGAGAAACGGCCATTCAATCGTCGTCATCGTCGTCATCGTCGTCGCCATCCCAGTCCGGTTTTTCATAAATAGCGCTGCCATCGGGCGGCAGGCGCAGCTTGACGCGGTAGCCGGCGGGGTTGATGGCTTCGGCTTCCCAGCGGCCATCGTCGAAATCCACGTCATGAATGCGGCGGTAGCCCGCCGAGCGCAGGATGTGGCGCACCTGTGAAGACGAGATGCGGTATTTGTGCTTGCGCGGCTTTTCAGGCGGCGGCATGTAGCCGGGCGTGACCACATAGCCCGGCGGCGCCACGTAGGCCGGGCCGCCTGGCACGACCAGGGCCGATTTTTCTTTGGCAGCGGCCGGCAGCGCCAGCGCGGCCGTGGCGGCCAGCGTGGCCATGGCGAGCAGGTTTCTGGTTTTCATGGATGGACTCCTTCGAAAGAAACAGAAAAACGATGAGCGCATCTTCCGCCGCGCGGTCTGAATGCGGCCTGAAGCGCGCGTTCATCTGTGGTTCATGGCGCCGCGCGGTTTTCATCGCGCGGCTTTCATAATCGCAAGCTGGTTTTGATTGGCACGCAAAGGAGTTTTCCGGTCATGCGCAAATCCTATTTTCTGGCTTTGGCCGCCTTGCTGGCCGCCAGCGCGGCCTGGGCGCACCCCAAAGGCGGATTGATTGATGTGGCCGTTGAGCGCGTCTGGGCGCGCGCCACCGTGCCGGGCCAGCAGACGGCGGGGGTGTACATGACGCTGAAGTCTGCGGCCCCTGCACGGCTGGTGGGCGCTTCTTCGCCGCTGGCCGAGCGCATTGAAATTCACGAAATGTCGCTGCAAGGCGATGTGATGCGCATGCACGCCACGCCTGCGCTGCCGCTGCCAGCGGGGCAGGCGGTAGCGCTCAAGCCCGGCGGCGGACACCTGATGCTGATGGGGTTGAAGCAGCCGCTGACGCCGCGCGCCGATGTGCCGCTGACGCTCATTTTTGAAGACGGCTCCGGCATGAAAGGCTCCATTGAGCTGCGCGTGCCCGTGCGCGCGCTGGGGCGGCCCGATCCGCAGGCTGCGGCGGAGGATGAATCGGCCAGCGCTCCGGAAAGCGCCCGTCTTTCTCCGGCCGTTCGCGCGCGCTGAAAACAGTGGGTTCGGGTGCGCCGCGCGCGGTATTCTCATTGCACTTTTTACAACTTCAGGAGACCAGCATGAGCCAGTCTGGCGGCGTATTTGATTTCGGCAATTTCTTTCCGGGCCTGGACTTTTTCACGGGCAAAGGCGCTTCCGCGTGGCTGATGCCCACCGTGAGCGAGCAGGAGCTGGACAAGCGCATTGCCGAGCTGAAAACGGTGCTGTTCTGGCTGGAGCAAAACGCTGCGGCCATCAAGGCGGGCATTCAGGCGCTGGAAGTGCAGAAGATGACGCTGGCCACGCTGCAAAGCATGAACGTGGGCGCTGCCGAGCTGGCGCGCGCCTTTGCCATGCCAGCGGCAGCGCCCAAGCCAGCCGCAGCGGCCGCTTCCGCGCCGCCGCCTCCGGCGGCAACCCGGGCTGCGCCTGAGGCCGCCAAGCCGGAGCCTGCGGCAGCAGTCAATAGCGCCGTGCCCGACCCGTTGCAGTGGTGGAATGCGCTGACCCAGCAATTCCAGAGCATGGCCGCTGCCACGGCGGCGACGGCCGCCACAGCCGCCAGCGCCATGACGGCGCCCATGGCCCCGCCTGCCGCCAAGGCGGCTGACGCAAAGGCGGCCCAGGCCGTGGACAAGACCGCCGCCCGGCCAGCCGCCAAAACGGCGCCCAGAACCGCTGCAAAGGCCCGCGCGAAAACCGCCGGAACCACCAAAGCCGCCGCCAAAGCCGCCGCCAAGGCGGGCGGCAAGGCAGGCAAGGCCGCAGCGCCCCGCAAAGGCAAGCCGGCCAGAGGCGCAAGCGCCGCAGACTTGTCATGAAGAACCTGCTCATGGCCTGCTCGTGGGGCAAAAGCGCGGGCCTCGGGCGCTCTGCTGCGTTGCAAACCCTTGCCGGCCACAAGACCCGGCGGCGGTTTGCGCCTTGCGGCCATTCCGATTCGCGGTTCCTCAAGGTCGGGCTTCCGGGCAGGCTTTCAGGCTCACTCGATTAAGGCCCGCTTGACGGTATGAAGCTTTTTCCCGTTGGCCACGCCACGCACCCGCAGTGGCAAATGGCGGCGCACCTGGCGCTGGCGCAGTTGCGCGCGCAAATGGCGCTGCCCGGCTACGCCAGCAGCCCCACGCTGGGGCTGCTTTACATCACCAGCCCTTACGTGCCCCACGCACAGCATTTGCTGGACTGGCTGGCCGAGGCGCTGCCGGGCGTGCTGGGCTGGGCGGGCGCCGTGGGCGCGGGCGTGGCCGCGAGCAATGCGGAATATCTTGACGAGCCGGCCCTGTCCGTCATGCTCTGCGAGCTGCCGCCAGAGCAGTGGCGCGTGTTTTCAGGCGTCGCTCCGCTGCGCCGCCAGGGCGGTTTTTCTCCGCAGGCCGCCTTGGTGCATGCCGACGCGCACACGCCCGATGTGGCGGGCCTGATTGCCGAGCTGGCCGACTGCACGGCGTGCGGCCATCTGTTTGGCGGCCTGGCGGCCAGCCGGGGCGCTACCGTGCAGATGGCCGCCTCGCGCTCGGGCGGCATGGCGGGCGGCGCGCTGCTGGGCGGCGTGTTCAGCGGCGGCCTCACGGGCGTGGCCTTTGGCGAGGGCGTGCCGCTCATCACCCGCGTCACGCAAGGCTGCCATCCGGTTGGCCCCTGGCACACCATCACGCGAAGCGAAGGCAACATGGTGTTTGAAATCGACGGCGAGCCTGCTCTTGACGTGATGCTGGACGACATGCGAATCGATCTGTGCCAGCCCCAGCAGGCCATGCACGCCGTGCGGCAAATGCTGGTGGGTCTGTGCGACGCGCAAGCAGCCTGCCCCGCAGTCAGTTGCGGCATGAGCGAAGAGCTGGCCCTGCGGCATGGCCGCTTCGGCGCCGATGTGCTGGCGCGCCACCTTGTGGGCATTGATCCCGGCCAGCGCGGCCTGGCCGTGGCTGATGCGGTGCATTGCGGCCAGCGCTTGGCTTTTTGCCAGCGCGACGCCGCCAAGGCCCGCGCCGACCTGCGGCGCATCTGCTCGGGCATTCGGGACCTGCTTGAGCCGGCCTTCATTCCCGCCGAAACCGCCGCCGCGCTGGCTGCGCCGCCGCCGCTGTCGCAGCCGCATCCGGCGCGGCGCATTGCCGGGGCCATTTACGTCAGCTGCGCCAGCCGGGGCGGCCCCCATTTCGGCCATCCGGGCGCAGAGCTGCAAACCATTCGCCAGGCTCTGGGCGATGTGCCGCTCACCGGCTTTTTCTCCGGCGGCGAAATCGCCAGCCGCCGCCTGCTGGGCTATGCGGGCGTGCTCACGGTGTTCGTGGACGAGGCCATCAGCTGAAGCGGCCTGGCTTTTCAGGCACAAATCGGCCCTAGGTCCTAGTGGAATCTGCGCGGGCCGCTATCAAAATCGAAGTATTTCCGCCCTGCTCACCCATCATGATTCTTGACCCCACCCAACCCGGCGCGCTGGCGCAGGCCGCCGACGCCGTGGCCGCCGGCGAGCTGCTGGGCCTGCCCACCGAAACCGTGTATGGCCTGGCCGCCGATGCTGAAAACGCCGGGGCCGTGCGCCGCATCTTCGCCGTCAAGGGCCGGCCCGCCAGCCACCCTCTCATCGTGCACGTGGCAGGCAGCGAAGCGGCCGGGCATTTCGCGCGGCAAGTGCCTGATCTGGCGCAGCGGCTGATGGCCGCCTTCTGGCCCGGGCCGCTCACGCTCATCCTCGCGCGCCGCGAGGGCGTGGCAGACGAAGCGGCAGGCGGGCACGCCAGCATTGGCCTGCGCTGCCCCGCGCACCCCGTGGCGCAAAGCCTGCTGGCG
>ERZ773035.2697-NODE-2697-length-11214-cov-67.420468_pt1 | contig 11214 bp, 20 predicted proteins | sample MGYA00511487_ERZ773035 | MGnify/ENA primary metagenome ERZ773035 (study PRJEB29015, sample SAMEA2737985) | human oral metagenome | biome: human oral; feature: human-associated habitat; material: dental | place: China | collected 2024 ...
TCGTTTTGCCAGCTACGATGGGTCAAGCGTCGTCAAGACGCTGCGGAAGTCGGGTTATGATACATGACGTGGTTCCGGGACGCAAGATATGGGAGCCGGACGGGCTCCCATGCACAATTCATCTACATGATGTGGTGGCAATCAGCTCGCGTCACACAAAGACGGGAATGCAGGAGGCCACGCGCAGGCGAGAACAGCTTCGCGCCCTTGCGCAGGGCTGCCATGCGCTGCGAGACCTGGTTTGCAGGAATTCCGCAAAGCCTCCTCACGTCCTTGGTGGAAAGCGACGTTACGCCATGGGAAAGCGCCCAGTCCGGCAGGTTGGAGGCGGACCCGGAACCTGGGGCCGTTGTCTCTATGACATGATCCATATTTCACAATCTAACATATGTAGTGATAATACGCAATTTGGATCAACTCACAGGGTACGCAATCCTCATCCCCGCATTCTTTCGACCGATTCCGAGGATCTGGACCACCTTAAGCCAACGTAAGGCCTCTTCCCCCGGCCTGCGAACCCGCTCCGATGAGGGGTCGTGGCCCGCGCCCGATTCGAGGTCGCGGGCCCCCGCCTGGACGGTCGACCTCGAGCAGCCCGCCGCGCGCGACGGCGCCGGCCCCGACATCCGTATGCGCGTTCGCAGGGTCTCGCCATCCTCCATGGCCCGATGACGTCACCGGGAGGTTCGGCATGCTCAGACACAATATGAATTAGCAATTAGCTTACAATTCCTCAGACGCATTTCGCGGCTTCGTGAGTTCGTGTGGAAGGGCAGTTGCGCCACCGCCCTGGCGGCGTGGGTGTCAGGTCCGAGCGCCCTTGCGTCATGGGGGCCATGGGGTCGTTGATGCCGTGGGACCCGCAGCCCCGCCCGGTCGCGCGAGCGGCCGTGGTGACGCAGGAGTGTACACAGATCGGCGAAAATGGTCCCTCGGAGCCGTTTTGGGTCATTTGTGTACACTGTTGCGACGCGAGGGTTGCGTCGGGTGGCACGAGCACCCCAACCGCCATGGCGTGCCGGCAGCGCCCCTCGGTGGCCCGCCCCTTCCTTGGTCGGGAAAACAGGCTCTGCGCGAGTGGCGCCGCCACCAGGTTGGCGTTTTCACCGGGGCGTCAGCCCACACAAACCCCCGAAGAGCCCGCATTTTGTACTGTTTCGTTTCTCCCGCTCAGGGGCTTTACTCTTCTCTCTGTTAGAGAGTTGCGGAAAGACGATAGGGATGGAACCACCGCTGGCACCACTGGCATAGCCAGTGGTTTTCTCACCAGAATAAATGAGGGGCACTCCCCGAAGGAAGTCCCCCTCTAAAACGGTCGAACCGTTTTTCGTAGTCCAACAAGTATGCGGCCAGTCGGGATCCGTGTCAAGGAAAACCTTGTGCAGTATCGGAGTCGATTTCGCTAGTCGGTCGGGTACCAGCCCGAGACCATGCGGCCGATGAAGTCGAAGGAGGTGCTCACGGGAGCGCACTCCCTGTAGTAGTCGGCGTGCCTGTCCATCCTCCGGCGGAGGGCGCCCAGGCTCTTGGCTCACGCGTTATGTATCCCGACAGATGCGAGCTCGCTGTGCATGAAGAGGGTTGTCGCTATCTGCTGCATCCTCTCGTTGCTGAGCTTGGTGCGCTGCATGTCCCCTCGAACGCCTATGCGCCCGAGGGCGCTCTTGACCTCGCTTCGTGGGGCGTACGGCGGCGTCCCCGCCCTAAGGTCGTTGATGATGCAGTTGAATGGGCGCAGCCGTTGCGGAGCCCCTTGACGCTTTGCAGCATATAGAAGTCGTTCCGCATGCGCCGGTTGTCAAATTTGTCGGCGCAGAACTTGTAGAAGTGGATGAAGCGCCCGAAGGATATGACCTCGATGAGCTCCCATGCCGGGAAATCGTAGTCGGGCCTTCTCTCCACGAGTCCGCTCGTGTAGGGGCTCGACTTGCCCTTGTCGATCTTGTCGTAGGGATGAGTCCCCAGGTCGTCCTGCTGCTGCAAGAAGTCCCTGACGATTTTGTACCCATCCGCCCGGCGCTCCTCCATCTTGCCCAGCAGCCTCACCTTCGAGAAGTGCTCGACATCCAGCGTTATGAGCAGCATCTCGTTGCGCAGCCTCATGTCGATGATCGAGAGGTCCGTGAGCATGCCGAAATCGAGGCCGATGTACTTGCCGTCGTTCGGACCACCCTCGACCCTCGCGAAGTTGGCGCGGTAGGACTTCAGGCGGAAGTAGTTGTTGTTGTTGCCCTTGAGGTATTCCTCGGCGTCTCTCTCGCTGCAGATCCGGAAGCCCACGCCCTCCGACTTGAGGTGGGCAACCTGTTGAGATGGCGTCAGCCACGGCTTTCTCACATTTGCCATGTTGCGGTCTCCTGGCATAAGTCCTCGTAGTTTTCCCATTGCACGCGCGTCGTGACTCGCCTTGGGCGAGAGTCGGGCGTCGCGCTTGTCTTTCGTTCGCCACATCCAGCGGAGCGCTATGCGCGCGATAGCCTTCAGCATCCGCAGCAGTGCCCTAAGCGCCCTCATGGCCGGTCTCCCTCCGCTTGGCCTCGGCGAGCATGGCCTCCAGCTGCTCTACGGTGAACGTGAGGCTGCTCGTGTTGGTTTCCTACGGATCTCTCGGGCCCGTCGAAGCCCATGGCGCTCATGTCCACGTCGAAGCTCTCGTCCACCTTGCCGACGGCGGCGCATTTTGCCTCGGGGTCGATGCCTGCGTAGGTGTCGAGCGTCATCGACACGCTCGCGTGTCCGAGGTAGCTCGCCACCGTGCGCACGTCGCAGCCGCCCGCGATCATCATGGTGGCGAGCATGTGGCGCAGGTCGTGGAACATGCAGGAAAAACCGTCCATCCTGCAGAAGGCGGAGAAGTCCTTGCCGAGCTGCATGGGGTTGTAGGGACGGCTGTCCGACACCTGAGTGCCCAGGATGTAGGGGTCGCCCACGTCCATACCCATCTCGTCCATAGCACGGCGCGTGTCGGCCCGCATGGCCCTGAGCATCGTCATCGTGTGACTGGTGAGGGGGATGGCGCGCGAAGCTGCCGGTCTTGGGCTCCTTGAGGTAGAAGCCGCCCAGGCCGTTGCCGAGAGCGTGGCTCACCGTCATCGCCCCTGCGTCATCGAAGTCGCTCCAGCGCAGCGCGCAGACCTCGCCGCGGCGCATGCCGGTCGTGAGCGCAAGCTCTATGGACATGCTATTCATCGATTTCTGCGCAGTTCTTATTGAACCAAAACACGTCATCCTCGTCGAAGCGGGAGGACGCCGCTCGCGAGGCAGGAACGCGTCGCGCACCTTTGCCTGTTTTGCCCCGGGGTCGGGTCGCGACGCCCGCGGCAGTGGGCCATCCTGTGGGGCTCGTCGGGACCCGGCCTCACCCGGACCAGGTCCCAAAGATCTCCCAGGCCTCGCCCGCCCAGCCCCACCGGGCAGCCCGGGGGGGCGCCGCCAGCGTCCTCGCGTCCCGGCGCGCACGCGACCCCCGCAGCCCCCCACGGTCCGTCACGGGGTGGTGGCCCAAGGCGTCGCTCGGGACTCTCGGGTCGGCCGTCCCAGCCCGTGCCACCCACCAGAAACCCCGAAGGGCCTAAAATGAACAAGATACGATAAGGAGAATTGACTATGGAACTCTACGACGCGTCTGAGCTTTATCCTGGCTTCGAGTACCCCGCAGGCATCAAGAGGGTTGTCGAACTCGGACTCACATACCTGGGCTGGTGGTGGATCCTGGAAGCATGCTTCGCATGTGACTATACACGCAATATGGCGGGGCGCTATCCCGACCGTAAGCTCATCCCCTTTGCCAAGCGTGAGGACTGCGATGACGTGGCCTGCTTCGAGGTTGGTAGGCCCGGAAAGGTAACCATAATCCACGACTTCGCCAATCCGGGTTGGGAGCAGCGTGAGGAGTACGGCGACTTCTGGTCATGGTTCGAGGCAGCCGTGCTCGACATGATTGCCCGGGAACGCGAGGAGGAGGCGGAGAATGGACTCTAAGCTGACACATATCAGCAAGGAGATCTCCTATGCACTGAGGCATGCTCCCTGGGAGTACGAGCTCGAGCTTGACGAGCAGGGCTTCGTGCCCATCGAGCAGCTCCTCCAGGCGATGAACGAAGGCCGAGACGAGGGCGACGCCGTTGCCCTCGCCGACCTCGAGCGGATAGTCGCCGAGTCAGACAAGCAGCGACACGAGATCGACGGAGACAGAATCCGAGCCCTGTACGGACACTCCGTGCCCAAGAGGATCGAGAGGCTGGCAGCCGAGCCTCCAGCTGTCCTGTATCACGGGACCTCTCACGAAGCCGCACAAAGGATTCTCGCCGAGGGGCTCAGGCCCATGGGCAGGCAGTACGTACACCTCTCTTGCGACGTCGAGACCGCCGAGGCCGTCGGTAGGCGGCGCGACAGGAGCCCGATAATCCTCTCCATTGATACCAAGAGGGCAGACGGAGATGGGGTCGCGTTCTATCGCGGCAACGACAAGGTTTGGCTGGCAGACTCAATACCTGCGGATTGCATCTCCGTGAGGAAGGGCAGCCCCTATGGCCGCCCTTCCCGTCAGCTCACGGCTGAGCCAGCAGACCAGAGGCCACGCATCCCCTCCTCAGGCCATACCGCTCGGCCAGAGGCCACGCATCAGGCGTAGACAAGGATAGGGAGGGCTTGGAGGCGATCCCCGCCACGAAGCGCCCTACCCTCAGAGCGCATCGCCCCCTCGGGGGCGACTGCGGACGACCTTGGTCTTTGCATCCTCGCGCTCAGGTTGCACCAGGCACCGACGATAGCGCCCACGGCGAGCACGGCAAGGGCGCCGAGCACGGCGGCCGGTACGTTCGCATCACCCGTCCTGGGGATGCCGAGCGTCGGCGTTTCGGAAGGAGGCGTCTTCTCTTCGGGTTCCGTAAACATAGACCGTCGTCGGCCCCTCAATGAGCGTGCGAGAGCTCATGGGGAAGCTCCTTGCCCACAAGGAGGGATCGGGCACCATCGAGCCCTCCACGATGCGGGGCTACCGCGCCGAGGCGAGGCAGATGGACTCCTGCATCGGAAACGTCCGCCTGGCGAACCTCTCCGTGGAGGACGCGTCCTCCTGGATGCGCGACATGGGCGCCGACGGCTACGCCCCCCAAGAGCCGCCCCAAGGCGTTCCGCCAGCTCAGGCAGACGCTCAAGTGGGCCGTCACCCAGAGCCTCGCCTCCAAGAGTCCCTGCGACTCCCGCAGGCCGCCCAAGCGCGTGAAGACGCCGACAGCCTCCCGGCCGTAACGACCGCACCCGCATGATGCGCCTGGCAGTGGCAGCCCGGCCCTTTCCACTCGGCATGGCCATAGAGCTCGCCCTCACGACGGGTATGAGGCGCAGCGAGGTCCGTGCCCTCAGGCGGAGCGACCTCAACGACGACGGGACCATCACGGTCTCCCACACTGGGCGACGCCGAGGAAGGCTTCTACCTCAAGGAGCCCAAGACCCAGAGCTTCGCCCGGACGATACCCCTCGCCAGGCGCATGCTCCAAGCCCTCAGGACCATGCGGGCAGGATGGCTCCGCGCCGCCGAATTCGGCCTATTGGACCCCTTCGTCCTCGGCGCGCAGGGGCCGGAGAGCCGCCCCCACAACCCCACCCAGCTCGGCAAGGACTTCGTCGCCCTCTGCAAGATGAACGGCTTTCACTGCACCTTCCACGACCTGCGCAACGCCCTCGCCACGATGATGATCGCAGTGGTCGTCAACGTCCGCACGGTCGCAAGCTGCCTGGGCCACGCGAGCGTGTCCGCGACCCTCAACATCGACGCCGACGTGGACATGGCCGCCGCCTCTCCCATCAAGTGCGATCTCTTCGGTAACGAGCCCGCTTCGCAGCCGCAGGGCCTCGCCTTCGCGGTGGGGCAGCTACATACCGGCCTAGGCCGCGAGCATGCGCTCGACCGTATCGGGATCGAGCCCCAGCGACGCTACGCCGGGGGCCCGCCGGCTTTCGGTCGTCAATGGGTCGAGCGCGCCTTCACCCTGCGCTACCCCTGCGCCGCGAGCGCGCGCTCGATCTCGCTGGCGTCAACCCCCGCCGACGCGGCAGCGTCCTGCACGCTCACGAGGCCGTCGCGCACGAACCCGCAGATCGTCTCGAGCTTGCCCTTAGCCTCACCCTTGGCCTCGCCCTCCGCACGGATCTCCTCTATGACGCTTCCCATGGCCATCCTGCCCACCTCCGTCTCCCTGAGCCTGCGCTTCTCACTCGAGGTCTCCGGGAAGCGCGCGTCATCGTACGCGTCGCCCTCCACGAAGAGCCTCATGAGGGCGGCGACCTCGCTGCCGTCCCTCGCCAGGGCGTTCACGTACACCTCCGCAAGGCCGTTGTCGCCCGCCTCGCCCGTCTCCCGGAGGACCCTGTCCATATGGTACAGCGAGCGGGCGGCCCCAAAGGGGTCGAACTCGCAGACGATCGCCACGCAGACGTCCGGGACGTCCTCGAAGCGATCACCCGGCCCCGTCCTGTCCGCCGTCACGAGCGACGCGTAGTAGCGCGCCCGCCTCTGGAGGTCGCCCTCGTCCACCCGCTGCACCTCCACGTCCACGAACCCGCCGCCCGAGAGCTCGCAGAGGGCATCGAGGACCGCCGAGCGCCCGTGGGGGTTCGTGACGGCGGACTGCGGGGTGCACTCCACGACGGTGAGCCCCGGGTCCTCGAGCAGCACCCTCAGCACCTCCTCGCAGAAGTCCTTGCTTTGCGCCATCACCCGAAACATCAGGTCGTCTATGGGCCTCAGGGCGCCCATGTCAAGCCTCGTCTGCACCATCCGACCGCCCCCCTTCCGTTTGCCGCCTCTCCTTTCACCCATCATAGCACAGTGAAAGAACAATCGTTCTTATAAGTTCATGGAAATACACCCTCCCTCCAAAGACAGAACGCACACTTGGGGGGTGGGCGCCGGGTAGGCCACGCCCAGCAGGTCATGGGGCCGCCCTCGGGTGGCGGGACGGCTCTGCGGCTGCCGGCCCGCTCGCCCGGCGGCCCCCCGGCTCCCTGCCACCGACTTTCGGCACGGGCGCCCTGGCGCCATTCCTGGGTTGCCGTGGCCGTCCTCACGTCCCATCCCCCAATCACGTGTGGTCTGTGTGCACCCATCCTCAAGTTTCTCTCCTCCACTGTTGACATGGTGACGCCCCTCGTCTCCCCCGATGCCGCCAGCAAGTTGGCACGACGAGGGGACGCGTGGAAATGCCTGGCACGGGGTTGCGAGGTGACAAAGGTGCCGGACATGTCGACGGTGGTCTAACGGAAAGTCGTGGAAATGCGCCGGTACCTCGCAAGCAATGCCCAGATGTTCGAACGCATAAACGCAATGGAGGTCAGGCAGCTCGAGTACCAGAAGACGAGCGCTTCGAGCGAGTCTTCGACGACATGGAGGCCCACGAGGCACCGAGGCAGAAGGTCTTCTTCGAGGGCCAGGTCTTTGACGCGTTCGAGCTCCTGGTGTCGCTGGTGCAGCATGCCAAGGAGTCCATAGTCCTCATCGACGGCCACACCGATGCGGACACCCTCAACACACTCGCCAAGAAGAACGGGGGCGTGGCGTCCACACTCTAGACCCACCCCAAGGCGAGGCTCACCACCAGGGACGTCGAGACCTTCAACACCCAGTGCCCCAAGCTCACGGTCAGACATGCCGAGTCATTTCATGACCGCTTCATGATACTGGACGATATGGGAGCCTACCTCGTGGACGCACCCCTTGAAGACGCGGGGAAGAAGGGCTTCGGCATCACGAGGATTGAAGGCCTCGAGACAGTCCGAGCCATCCTCGACAGCTTGGACCCCGGCGAGGAAGTAGTTCCTGATGAGGACACCAAGGCATTGGGTGGCAGGGAAAACCGGATAGACCGATAGGAGGCATGAGAAGGAAGCACCGCATCCCATGTGCGGCGCCCGCCCGTATGACGAGAAGGACTCATGGTCTAAGCAAGGCTATCAAGAGTTTTCAACACCGTGCGGAGGGAAGGCGGCGGCCGTACACGAGCCAAAGCACCACCGCCAAAGGGGCAGCCAGCACGCAGAACACAGGAGTCAGCGCATCGGCCGCACCCCACGCCAGCTCCTCGTGCCAACGCCTCCTCACTTCAGCATCTCGTTCATGCGCCGCCACCTGGCCGCGTAGTTCGCGCCCAAGCGGCATTTGCGTTCCTCGCCGTTGCCATAGTCGCCGCAGGTGACCGCCTCAGGCAACTCGAGAACAGGGCGAGGCCGTTGTCGAGAGACCAAGGCTCGGGGCAGTCCCTTGGAGTTTGACAAGACTGTAATGGGGGATGCGGCCCGACGAGATACGCGGCCCCTCGGCCGCCCCGAGGCAGGACTCCTCCATAGGCACGACCAGGGCAGGGTTGCGATCGGCAAGTTCATGAAAATATCCGGCACGCGCCCGGAGCAGCACGGAGGCACCGGAGTCAAAAGCGACCCCGGTCACGGGAGCCCGACATGCGCGGGAGGAACCTAGGGTCGGCGGCAGGAGCGTGGGCTAGGTAGCGGGGCACCTCAGAGACTGCGACGAGGGCGAGAGGCTGGGGTCGAGACGCGCCACAGGAGGTGGGCAAGTCGCGCGCTCCTGCCCTCAACGTCACACCGCCCCTCGCACGGGGAGGCAACGGGGACCCCTGGTCGATGACCGGCGCAAATGTGGAGTTCAGGACGGCGGTGGAGGCGGAGCCCGACCCATTGGCCCGACATACCGGGGAAATCGACCAGGGATTGGACTATCATGAGGGGATGACATCCAGTCTGCGTCGTGTGTCCGTGGACTTGGGCCGCCCCTCTCTATGGCAGATTCTGCAATCGAGCGAGTCTTGATCCAAGTTTCCCACCGCAGCCCCCTCGCTTGATTCAGGTCGACGTTAACAGCCTCACCGGACGACGTGCGGGTGCTCGACCGCTCCTACACCGACGGCGGCTGGTGGCTCTTCGACCATAGGATCAACCTCACCGACGAGGTCTTCGCGCTCGCGGGCGAGGAGGCGCCGCGCAGGTGGATGCGCGTCAGGGACGTCAAGGCCCTGCTCGAGAAGGGAAAGGATCCGCTGGACCTGAGACACCGCACGGGGGACGTTCATCTCGGTTGATAATCCGCAGTTGTTGATACCGGCCTGAGACACCGCACGGGGGGGACGTTCAACCCAACAGCCCCGTTTTGTCAACTGAGACGGGTCAAGCGATATCAGGGTACTGCGGAGGTCAGGAGAAGAGCGCAGAAAGTATAGATGAGAGGTTTAGGCATGGGATTAACTTGGATTAACAACGACAGTTTTATCACTAAAGAGCTCTATGCACCATTTGTAGTTGAAAAAGATAGCGACTATCTGCCCGACTTATCCAGCCGATACAACATTTTGCTCAAACGGGCACAAAGGTCCGGAGCAGATGAGGAGAGTACCGAGATAATCACCAGATACAAGCAGAAGATCCTTGAGGCACTTAGCAATTATAACAAAGCAGATATTGCGCAATGCTACACAATAATAGAGGGGCTAATTAAAGACATCGGCCATAATCCCCTTGCGGTCGATACGGTAAAGCAATCGAGCGCTTTTCCCGGGAAGCTTGGCAGTGAGGTTCAATTCTTCAGGGGAAGAATTGGCAATCCATCTTGCTCTTATGTGGCGAAAGACATGCTTCATTTGCCGAAAAGCCGAAGAGCGAAAACCGGTAACTATAGGTTCAGCATCCCCGGCAATCCGAGCTTTTACCTTGCAAACTCATCATACGGATGCTGGATTGAGATTGGCTTTCCTTCCTACATCGAGTTCAACGTCGCTCCCGTTGTTCTAGATGAAACACAGAAAGTTTTCAATCTTGCAGTTTCAGTAAGGGACTTCGATTCGATGAATGAATTCGAAAATGACAGGGTTCATTGTTGGCTAAAACTACTCATGTTAAAGATCGCCACGTCGTATCGAATCAACGAAGACAAGAGAACATTCAAATCCGAGTATATTATCTCCCAAGCAGTAATGATCTCTTGCAAAAGAATGGGATATGATGGTGTTGCATATTTTTCCAGAAGAGTGTCAGACGAAGCGTTTGCTTTGTGTGCCATCAATCTCGCCTTGTTTGTTGATTATGATGATGGTGAGTATTCCCCTCTCATCAAGCATATAAAGATGGATAGACCCCTGAACTATTTCGTATTCAAACAGTTGTGTCAATCATTGAAATACGGAGAGTGTAACTCAAGCTTAAGAACAGTAAACAACCCGTATATAACGAACATAGGAGACTACAGCAAGCAATACCCTTATAGAGAGACGGAGTTTTTCGAGTTCGATAAATTTCTGTTCGCTTCATGGAAAAAGGATGAATCTCCTTGGGGTGTGCCTGTTGAGTAACGCATAGAATCAGAAGTACTCGTTTCTTTGTCATACGTTTCTTTAGACGATATGACCCGAACTGAGGGGGTGGAGCCTATTCCGGGTTGGGGCCCCAAGGGAATCTCCCGTGAGCCGGAATGGTTCCGTTGCGGCAGAGGGGCGCCGAGGTGAAGCCATCATGTGCAGAGGTGACAGAGAGGATGTTCTCGCGCGCTAGGCTCAAGGAGCAGTCCTACGACTCGACACTCTCGGTGCTCAGGCTGTCCAAGAAGTACGGCGACGGGCGCCTTGAGGCGGCGTGCACGCACGCGCTGCCGAAGAGTGCATCGCCGAGGTACCGGAACCTGAAAGCGACCCTCGACTCCAATCTCGACGAGGAGCCGAAGGTCCCGGAGGAGGAGACGCCCGTCGTCCCGACGGGCACGTGCCCGTCGTCCCGACGGGCACGTGCGCGGGGCGGAATACTACAAGGAGCTGGGGTGATCGCGATGATCGACGAGGGGATGAGACGCAAGCTGCGCGAGATGGGCATGGGTGAGATAGTGGAAGCCCTTGGCCTGCAGGAGGCTGACCGCACCTGCATGGGGATGCCCCTCAACGAGCGCGTGCGTATGATGGTTGACCACGCCCACGAGGGCAAGCACTCCGCGAGCGTGAGGAGGCTCATGCAGAGGGCCAGGCTGCGGTTTTTCGACGCCGACCCCAGCGAGATGATCTACGACGGCCGCTGCATCGACGGGGTCCTGATCCGAGAGGCGCTCACCTGACAGTTCATGGACAGAGCGCCCAACGTGATAATCGAGGGATGTACGGGCACCAGGAATTATGCTGAGAAACGGATTATGTCGGGGAACGGGCTGCCGCCGCAGGTCAT
>ERZ773035.2705-NODE-2705-length-11191-cov-3.769846_pt1 | contig 11191 bp, 16 predicted proteins | sample MGYA00511487_ERZ773035 | MGnify/ENA primary metagenome ERZ773035 (study PRJEB29015, sample SAMEA2737985) | human oral metagenome | biome: human oral; feature: human-associated habitat; material: dental | place: China | collected 2024 ...
ATAATATTATAATATTATTTAGAACCAGCTTAAAAAATAGTAGAATTTTTCTCTCTGCCGCAAGATGATTTTAGGTCGGTTGAGGGATTAGAAAACGCCGGAAACCCGCATAAACTCTATGTTTTTGCGTGTTCTCGGCGTTTCTTTTATCGCCTGTGTTAGTGGTGCTTTTTCGGTAAATGGTGCCCAAATGGTGCCCAAATCCCACGCGGGGCTATAAAACGATATAAGAAGCGGTAAAGAGATACAGCGGTTAAAGCTCTAAATCGCTGCTCTTTTTCTTTGCTTTCTTCGGCTCGGCTTTCTCTGCCTTTGCCGGGTCAGCCTGTTTGACCGTCCCATGATAAGCGTCTAAGACTTCCTTTTTTCGTTCAAGCCTTTGGAAGTCCACTTTCATCATCATCGGGTAAATCATTAACCAAATGAGAATTGCCATAGGGATAGATACCTTTGCATACTCAAATTGATTAAGAAATTGAGGAATACCCGGCAGGTATTTTCCAATCAGAACGCCGACAACCATACAGAGGATAACCCATACGGTTAGATACTTTTGAAATGCGTTGATTGCGCTTTTTTCTTTGCTCATGGAAAACACCTCTTTTAGAAGCCCAATTTGTGCAGCAGTTTTTCAACATCGGCGGCTTTCAAAGCCTTACCCATTGAAACGACCTTTTCATTGACAACAAGGGCGGGCATACTCATAACGCCGTATTCCATTACTTTTTGAAGCTCGGTAATATACTCCACTTCTACGGAAAGCCCCATAGCCTTGACTGCGGTTTTTGCGTTCTCATATAGCTCATGGCAAGACGCGCACCCGGTACCCAATACCTTTATGCAGCAAATACCGTCTTTCGCTTCGGGACAGCAATCATTAACAATTTCCGTTGCTTCCGAAGTAGGGCAACCCGAATTACAAGCGCAAGCGGGAGCAGCTTTTTCCTCTTTCTTTTTACCAAAACCAAACAATGCCATAATAAATACCTCCAATTAAATTATTGTTGTTACTCTTTTTCAAAGCGTTTTTTAAGTACGCGATAATGATTTTCGTTGCTCTTATCACCGCCGTTATCCGGGAACAGGCAATAAGGCAGACTATCAGTTCCCCGGTGCTTGATTACGCAAGCACAACATTTCCCATGATTAGGGCAAGTCGTTTTCGGACAAATACATTCTTTCACATTTGGACACGCCATTAAACCACCTCCAATTAAAGCCCTAAATAGAACATATAAAAGCCGATTAGCAGAATAAGCGTACCCATGATGATTTTTAATACGCGGCCTGCCATTTATACAAGTAGATATTGTATTGCATTAAAGAAGTAGCCGACAAGGATAATTCCTACGGTGCAAATAGCAATGAAGATACCGAGCAGCTTCGGCTTAACCGCTTTTCGCAACATAATCATTGACGGAAGCGATAGCGTGGTAACGCCCATCATAAAGGACAGGACAACGCCAAGTTGTGCGCCTTTTGCAAGTAACGCTTCGGCAATCGGAATTGTACCGAAAATATCCGCATACATGGGAACACCCACGATTGTGGCGAGGATAACTCCAAACGGATTACCAGTACCAAGCACCCGCACAATGAAATCTTCGGGTATCCAGTTATGAATTAGTGCGCCAATACCGACACCGATTAAAACATAAGGAGCGACTTTCTTTGCAGTTGCAACGACTTGTTCCCATGCGTATTCCAAACGGTCTTTGAAACGCAATTCCTCTTGTGGGACATCAATACTACGTCCTCTGCGAATAAAGTCCTCAACATACTTTTCAAGGTGCAGCTTTTCAATGAGAGTACCGCCGACAACGGCTATTATCAGACCGAGTACCACATAGACAACAGCAACTTTCCACCCGAAAATGCTCATAAGCAAAACGAGAGAGCCAAGGTCAACCATAGGGGAAGAAATTAAGAATGAAAAAGTTACCCCAAGCGGCAAGCCAGCGCTTGTAAACCCGATAAAAAGTGGAATAGATGAACAGGAGCAAAACGGCGTTATTGTACCAAGCAATGCAGCAATGCAGTTTGCGCCAATCCCATGAAACTTACCGAGTATCTTTTTCGTTCGCTCCGGCGGAAAATAGCTTTGAATATACGAGATAATCAAAATCAAAACGCCGAGCAGCACCATAATTTTAATCGTGTCGTAGATGAAAAATTGAACGCTGCCGCCTACCTTGCCCGTAGTATCTAAACCGCAAGCATTTAATAAGTTACTGATAAGGCGGTTAAGCCAACTCATACCAAGGATTTCACTTTGAAAAAAGTTCCACCCTGCTTTGACTATTTCCATAAACAAACCTCCATTCATTTATATATCGCAATGCGTCGATATAATGGTTTTATAGTAAGCCGCCTGTCAAAAGGCGGCTTACTATTTACAGCTATCTTGCGTTGAAATATCAGTTACGGTTGTTATATCTTCCAATAACTTTCTTGCCCGTTCAACGCCTACCGGGTTAAATGAATAGTGCGTCCATTTACCCTCTTTGCGTCCAACGACAATTTCTGCGTCGCAAAGTATTTTCATGTGGTGAGATAGTGTGGGTTGCCCGATATTCAGTTCTTCAAACAGCTTGCAAGCGCACTTTTCCCCACTTTGGAGCAGACCTAAAATTGTTAGTCTATTTGCATCGCAAAATGCCTTAAACACTCTTGCGTTCCTTTCATTATCAGTCATTGCTGCGCCTCCTTTCCTTGCGTCTATCATATTATACTCAATACATCGAAGAATGTCAATATGAAAAGCACAAAAAATAGCACTTCACAAAAAAGTTACAAGTATCCAAGTCAAATACTATGCTGTATTTCGGTCAACTATATGATGTGTGTACTCATATCGAAAATGAAAGGTGAACAGTAAAATGTAATAGGGTGAAAAAATATGAAACGTGAGGTCGTGAAATACGATTTTAAGGCTTTCGGTCAAGCCATAAAAGCAGCAAGAAAGGCAAAGGGCATATCCCGCAATCAGTTAGCGGACAAGATGAACATTGCTCCCCGCTATATCGCGTCGATTGAAAATAGCGGACAGCACCCAAGTTTGCAAATCTTTTATGAGCTTGTTACTCTTTTAGATGTGTCGGTAGACCAATTCTTTTTTCCGAATAAGGGAACGGACAAGTCCACACAACGGCAAAGCAGCGAATAAGAGATAAGCTGCGGGCATACGCACTCGTCCCCGTCGTCAAATACCCTTGTCTAAAAGTACGTTTTTCATGTCGTCCTCCTATAATCTGTGGTGCCAAAATGGTGCCCGGTCTTACAAAATCATCTTATACGGAGATACGGCAAGATAAATGACGATACGCGGAAAACCTTGATTTTAAGCCATTTTCGCAAGGTTTTATAAACACTTGCGCGGGCTTATAAGAAGATTTCCGTCTATCAAATCAATAAAAAATTATATACGTTTTTTAGGACGGTAAAAAATAGAATTATCAGACAAAGATAAATAGTGTAAAAGGATATATGGTGAAAAAAATAATAGTATATGTAATCCAAAGAGCAGTTTTATCTATACTTTTTCGTATTATAGGAAATCAAATAGTAGAGCTATTTTATATGCTAATGAGCAACTAATATCCTAAACTAAGGCATTATTCTATTTCGCCGCGATCGTCTGCGGCGATGATTTTCTCAAGCTCTTTTTGATCTGCTTCGTTTAAGCCGGGTTCGTCTTTGATTGTCGTCATTTAGTCCCCGTACCTCTCGAAAGTATTTTTAAAGTGCTTAAAATTGTCAAATCTCATTACGGTCGAGTATTCGTCATCGACGTTGAAAAGCTTGACCTCTATTTGCTCCCCGCTTTGCTCGAAGCTTTGGATTTTTAGTATATCCGTGACGTTCATTTTTTCGTTGTATATGCGTAGGTATCTGCCTATATACGGGTCAAAGTCATTGACGGCTTTGCCCGTGATAGGGTTGCTGCGCTTTAACTCTCGAAGCATATCTTGGCGCTTGATGTCGCTCGCTATCGTGTCTAAATTTCGGCGGTTTTCTTTTTTGTCGCGCTCGATGTCGCTTATAGGCTGCGGCTCAAAGTAAAATTCTAATGCGTCGATATTTCGTCCGCTTTTAATCTTTTTTATCATAAGCCCTTTGAACGGTGCTCGTCGCTGATCAAACAGGTTGCGTTCTGCTGATAGTTCTCTTATTGCTGGCTTTAAAATTTGCTGGTCTATATTGCACGCTTGATAGCTTTCGGGTATTCCTAAAAGCTCCTTGAAGTCTTTATATTTAATATGCCATAAACCAGTTTGCCTAAACTGCTTCAAATATCGATAAATGGTCTTTGCATACGTCCCGCTAAGCCCCACAAACTCGGCTAATTCATACCTTGTCCAGCCTTTTAGTGGGCTTGAAATATAGCGATCCTTAAAACCTTGTGATACCTGAACTCTTAAAATTCTATTTTTGGTGTCTGTTTCAAGCATGGGAAAAATAATCTCTTGCCGTAAATCCCCTTCATCATTGATTTCATACCGAAATTTAAACTCTTGCAGCTTACCGAGCTTATCTAAGATTTCTTTTCGATAGCTACTGCTGTCAGCTACTTGAGCCAACTCGAATACTTTATAAAAATCAAGTTCTAATATGTAGCCGTCCGTATTTCTAAACTGTTGCAAGATAGTAAAAAATACGTTTTGTTGCGCTTCCGTGAGAGTATTAAATTTTAGCTCGTGTAGCTCGTTTGAGTATTTAACGACTTCGTTCATACAATAATCCATATATTATATAAAAAATAGAATAATAAATCAATACCATATATTATTTTTTATAATAGAAAAGTAGCGGAAAATCTATTATTGTATTTCGGAAAATCTATTATTGTATAAAAGGAAAATCTATTATTGTATTTCGGAAAATCTATTATTGTATGATGTCTAAACCCCTTGGTACCACGGCTCTAGCGAGACCCTAAAAGATATAAAAGAATTTAAAAAAGAGGTTAAAAGAAAACTTCGCCGCAAAAAATCGCAAAAATTGGCTTAAACACAATCGGAACCGGGGCGTGTGTACGTGCTTGTGCTTACGCACTGCGCACCGCCCCCTTACCCCCTATTCCGCCTTGCTTATGCGCTAAAGCGCCGCAAGGCTACCTCTTTTAGAGGATAATGTGAATTATCTGCTCAGCCTCATACCGCTACCGCTACGTTTGCGCTTTTCTCGGTCTTGCTCCTCTTTTTGCTCGAGAATCAGTCGTTTTGCATGCTCGATAAGGTTGCCAATAGTTGATTTAGCTCGCTGGAATAGCTGTTCAACTGCTCTTCTTGCGTCTTGATATAGTTTTCGTATCTCGTCATCTCTTTTTCTAATAGCTCTATATTTTGTCCATTGCTTTGTATTTTCTTCGTCAAGTCGTCTATAACGCTCTCGTATTCGTTCTTGATGTTCTGCAGCAGCTCGTTGATTTCTTTTTCGTCTGTCGCTTTCCAGTCGTTTAGCTTCATCGCTAGATCGTTGCTGTAGTCTCGCTCTTGTTTCAACTCTAGGAACAATTGCTTGACTTGCTGCGTCAATCTCTCGTTTTCTGTTATCAATTCCTCTTCTAATGCCGTCATCATCGCTTAATCCTTGATCGTTTTGATGTGTATGTAAGCCATATTGCCATCCGTTTGTACTTTCTCTTTGGGTATTTCGAGGAAATAATTGGTCGCTTTTTTGCTCTTGGTTCTCTCGACGTATCTCATTTCCTGCGGAATTTGCCACTGCGTCGCCGGGTTTATTTTGTTCCAGGTTATCCATATGCCCGAGCCTGCTCCGATCAGCGCGAATAATATCGCCGTTAGAGCCAAGGTCGTCCATTTGTAGGCGTTGGTCTGCTTGGCTGAGTGTTCTATCTTTCTGAATGTCGATTCTGCTTTTTGCTCGATGCTTTCTAGTTTTGAGTTCAAATTCTCCGATATTGTATTCATCTCGCTTTGATACAAGTTCGTTAATTTGGTCTCGGTATTGTTGAATTTCTGATTGAATATCTCGGTTATGATATTGACGTATTCTTCGGATTGTTTCTGCGCCGCGCTCTTCAAGCTCTCTAGCGTCTTTGAAATCTGCATAAATTCCCCCTTGAAGTCTATTTTTTTTGGTACTGCCCGGCAGGATCACAGTGATCGAGTTTTTAGTCTCCCGGCTGATTTGTATATTTTCATTGCGTAGCAGTTCTAGCATTTGAGCCCTGCTTTTGATTATTCCAGTTTCTACTAGCTCGTGTAAGGTTTTATCCAAAGCTTCAACGTTTGCGTAGTTTTTAATGTCTTTTTTACTTGCGCTTATAGTATTTTTTCTGCCAGGATCGTCAGGATCGCTAAAGCCGTATTCGAGATTTACGGCTTTTTTCCAAAGATCGATCCTGGTAAGGTCGGGTTTTGAGTAGAAAAATGGATTAAAGCTCGTTCCCGTGACCAGGTCTATTTTAGGGATGATGAAATTTAGCTCCAGCCTACCGCCTTTGTCTTCGTGCTGCACCCACAAGATATTTATGCGCTCTTTCATAAAGTCGCCTAGCAGCGTGCGTTCAAAGTCGGCCATTATCTCTAGCTTAGTTTGTTCTGATATCCTTGCGGCGCTTTCTTGAAAGCTTAAAACTCCGAAGCATACCTTTTGTTTTTTGGTAATTTGGCTTATGATAGCCCTAGTTTGAGCCTCGTCGCCCTTTAAAATTTTTGCCGTACCCTGCTGTACTCTTTCGTTCAGAACGTAATTAACGCTACCTATGCCGCCGCCGCTTTTACTGGGTAGAAATTTGACTATCATCGCTTTTTGCTTTTTGCTCGTCTTGATGTTTGCCGTTTAGAAGCTCATAGATGCCCATTAGGGCTTCAAACGACCTTGATATAATACTTAACCCTACCTTGTCAAGACTTTCGCCCTTGTTGAGCCTCGTAGCGATTTGATTGAGGTTATTACCTTGGCGCGATAGCTCAAGGATAAGCTCTTTTGTGAGCGGCGTTTTCGTAAGGGATCGCGATAGCATCGAATTTACGGCGTATTTGGTAAAATTTACTCCACCGTTCTCATCCATTTTTTCTTGAATTTTACTCCACTCCTCCGGCGTAAGACGCATTATTTTTGTGATGGTTCTGGTTTTTCCAGCTCTTTTTTTGCTTTTAGGAAAGCTTTTGTTTTGATCGTCAGTCATTACTCTTGCCTCTAATCCAGCTTAAAATTTCGCTTAAAAACCATAAAGGTATGATAACTCCCAGCAAACAGGCTAATAGAAAAAAGACTGAAGAGAAGATCAGCCAGCCTAGCATAAAGACGATACCTAGCGCTACAACGTATATGCAGCAAATTAAGATTTTATTTTCTACGGACGAGTTATCGATCAAATTTAAACCTCTCAATTGCTACGGCGCGAGCCGCTTAAGGGGGTTAAGGGGGATTTGCCCCCTTACGAGCACCGAACGTTATACGAAATGCGAAAGCATTACGTATATACGGGCGGTATGCTCGCCCTATAAAATATTTAACTATTTTTTAGAATTATAGCGTAAAAAGTCGGGGTTGTGAATAGGTGGGATGTTTGATACAATAAGAGCTCATCTCATCAAAAGGAAAACAATGAAAAAAATCGTTTTAGCTGCGGTCGTTGTCGGGCTATGCTCTTTGAATTTGAGTGCCGGGGAACTGGAAGATATCAAGCAGAGGCTATTGATCTAGGTCGAGCTGATTTTTCTTTTCGTTCTCGGCCGTAAAGATCAGAGCGTTGTAAATTCCGTCTATTAGGCGTGCGATAAAGTCCTTTTTGCCCATAGTCGCAAAAATTACGTCTTTTCCGTTATAAGCCGTATAATACGGCCTATATTTTGATGCTAAAATAGTAAAAAATCCAAAAAACCCGACCGTAGACACGGTAAAAATCAATAATCCACTTAAAAAGAAGCGTTCTATGCAAGATTTGGACTTTGATCGATAGCTAAATGCTAATGAAAATGTTCGTTTTCAATACTGTTGGGTTTAAAAGCCCTAAACTAGGGCTTTTAAAAAAAGTATGTTTTTAGTTTAAGGTTTATGGGCGGCAAGACCCGGTAAAGCTTAAAGAGCAAAATGTCGTATTTTAGGGAGTTTGGGGTTTAAGGTTTCTAATGGCCGCCGTCTTTCTATGAAGATCGATCTTTATCAAAGCTATTTTAGGAGAAGCGCGTCAAATTTTGCTTATAGATCCCTAATACTTCTATCGCATTATCACTTATTGAAAAAGTAACGGTGTAGCCTTTAAAAATTAAATCTCTTATGTTTTCTCGGTTGATAGTCTTGTTTTTGCGGTAGGAGTAAGGCATATCCGGGATTTTTATGATCTGGGCTTTTAAATTTTGTATAAAAGTATCTGCCCTTGATTTACTATCTCTAGCGATATAATCGGCGATTTCGCCTAATTCATCCAAAAACTCACCGGCGTATTTAATTACCACTGATAGCCTCGCTTGGTTAGCTGCTGCGAAAATTCATTTTCTGAATAAAATTTGAGTTCGCCCTTGTCTAGTTTTTCAACAGTACGTTTTAGTTTTGCAGCATCCGCCTGGCTTATCTCGCCACTAAGTGCCTCGATCATATCGCCATCAAGTTCTATTATGTTGATTTTTTCGCCAAATAGCTGCTTCATAGCGTTGATAATATCGCTAGTCAGCGTAAAACCATCTTTGGCTTGAAGCATAACTGCATTTGTCATTTCTTGCTCCTTGTATTTACCGTCATTATATCGCATCGTTTTTAACGGCTACCATTTTTTCTCTGATGATCGATCTTAAATATTGCGTTCTATTTGTCCTGGTTATATAGCCCATTTCATCTAAAAAAGCTAATTCCTCGCTGGATAGAAACATCGTGGTTCTTTTATCTGCTGGGTTTGCGCTTTTTGGTCTGCCGCCGGTTTTTTTTGTTTTACTCATTGCGTCTTGGGCCTCAAAATCCGCAGTTGTTAAAATTTCTAATCCGGCTTCAGATAGGTCTAAATTTAGCTTGGCCATTATTCGTTCTCCTTTATGTAGTCTACGATCTTTTTGTACATTTCGATAAAAGATCGATATTGTCTCTTTGATAGTGGGCTTTCGTCGTAAAGCTCGGTAAAGCTTTTACCCATAGTTATAGTGTTTTCAAAAGCTCTTGAGCTTTTTAGGACGAAAAATTTATTACATACTATTTTTGCGTTTTTAATTTCTAAGACAGTTTCGTCAAATTCTTTTTGAGATGATACATCTGTTACGATCCCTAAAATTCTACGACCAAGCGGTTTTATTTGAGATATGGTACTTGCTGCTCTCTTTATCGCGTTTGGATTTGGCGTGATCGGAACTATGATAAAATCGCATTGTTTGAGGATGTCAAATACTCCAGCCGAAGCAAATCCGCCGAAGTCATAGACCGTATCGGGTGCGATCTCGCATCGGTCTAGTATCTTGCCTTTTTTATAAAACTGTGGAATGACGGAGTCGTCGTTGCTTTGCCAATTTAAGCCCAAATCTTTGGCTAAACTAAAGCTCAGCGGCGTTTTTCCTACCCCACCTTTTAATTGTAAAACCGCTAAATTCATGCTTATGCCTTTTGTATGTTAATAACAATAATGTAATACTATATGTTAAAAACATATAGTATTACATTATTGTTTAGTATAAGCTGAATAGGTCAGTATTTTTTGATACAATTATAAAATCGACTTTAAGGAGATAAAATGCAAATAAATTCGCAAGAAGTAACGCAGGCGCCGGGCAATAACACCGTCTTTCAAACTTGGTTGCTAAGCGGCGACGAAAACGCCTGTAAAAAGGGCTTTGAGAGGCTTTGCGCTTTGGTTGTAAATTTAAACAAAACGGCTAAAGTGAGGTTTGGCGCGGAGGCGAACGTAAACTGCGTTATCGCCGTCGGACGCGACGCGTGGCTAAAACTAGGACTCCCGCAACCGCTACCAAAAGAGCTTGTAAATTTTAAATCGATAAAAGGCGATAAGCACGAAGCCGTAAGCACCGCGGGCGATATCCACGTGCATATTAGGGCGTTAGACGCTGCGGACTGCTTTGATATGGCGCAAAATGTAAAGGCCGAGCTTTTTAAATTTGCCAAGCTCGCAGACGAAACTCAGGGTTTTAAATACCACGACGGCAGAGCGATCATCGGATTTGTGGATGGAACTGAAAATCCAAACGGCGAAGACCGAGATTATTTTGCCAAAGTCGGTGACGAGGATAGGAAATTTAAGGGCGGCAGCTACGTATTTGTACAAAAATATAAACACAAAATGAGAGAGTGGAATGCAACTAGCGTAAGCGAGCAAGAAAAGGTTATAGGCCGCACGAAAGCAGACGATATCGAGATGAGCGAGGATGAAAAGCCAAGCAACTCGCACTCCGCCGCAGCAAACGTAGGAGATGATAAAAAAGTCGTTCGCGGAAATATGCCTTTTGTCGAGGGAAGCATGACGGGGACGTACTTTATCGCGTATGCTAGCACGTTTTCGACGGTTGAAGCGATGTTAAATAAGATGTTTATCGGCGAGCCGCGCGGCAACTCTGATAGATTGCTTGATTTTAGCACGTCGGTTACAGGAGCGCTATTTTTCGCGCCTACTTTTGGTATGCTCTCAGATTATAGTGCAGAATAATATAATATGAAGAATAATATTGGTCGAACTTTGATGGTTCGACCAATCTAGAAAACAATGAAACTTTGCTTTGTGATTATAGGAAAAATTTATTCGGTTTTTTCCTTAACGTAGGTAGCGCCTTTGTTAACCTTGTCTTTTGACCATTCAACTGCATTGCCGGTATCTTCTTTAGCACCATGCCAAGTATTAGAACAGCCGACCATAAAAAAGGCAGCACACAATAGAACTAGAAAATAGCGCATATTTACTCCTTTACTTTTAAGAGGTGGCGCTTGGACTGAATCGGCAATCTTTTATGCCTTAAATTGGTTTTTCAAGATATTCGCTTTCAGCAACATGGTCATCTCTTGAAATTATATAGCTAATTATATCTAAAATTTATTAATTTTTTTATCCAACGTAAGAAAAGAGTATAAAAAATTAGTTTTTATAGAAATTTGTTTAAGGTAGGTATTATAAAATTTTTATCTATTATTGATATCAATGCCTGCTTAATATTGCCTCGATTGATTAGGCTGAGTTCTGTTGAAAAGTTTGGTAATGGATCATTTAGTAATAAATTTAGCTTAGCCTCTT
>ERZ773035.2706-NODE-2706-length-11180-cov-9.479191_pt1 | contig 11180 bp, 9 predicted proteins | sample MGYA00511487_ERZ773035 | MGnify/ENA primary metagenome ERZ773035 (study PRJEB29015, sample SAMEA2737985) | human oral metagenome | biome: human oral; feature: human-associated habitat; material: dental | place: China | collected 2024 ...
ATACACCATATTAGAAATTAAGGATTATAATTATTATAGATAAATTATAGATAACGGAGAAAAGATGACTTTAGATGAAAAATGTAAAGAAATAGCAAAAGATGTTATAAAAGATTATAGTATATTAAGTGAAAACATGCTTAAAAAAGAGGAAAGTGATTTATTAAAAACTAATTGGAATGCATTTCTTCTAGGCCTTATAGCAGACCAATCTGTAAAAGCAGAAATGGCATGGAGACTTCCATATAATTTACAAAAAAGATTAGGATATTTTGATTTTAATAGAATATTAAAAGAAGAAAGTGTGGAATCTTTAGAAAATATAATAAAGGAAAAACCAGCACTTCATAGATATCCAAGAAAAATGGCAGAATACATATATACAGCTGTAAAAAAAGTGGTAAATGAATATTCTTCAGATATTTCAAATATGTGGAAAGATAATAAGGATGCTGAAATTATTGTTAAAAAGTTAGAAGAATTTAAAGGAATAAGCCATAAAAAAGCAGCACTTGGAACACTTCTTTTGGTAAGAGATTTTGGAGTTTCTTTAGAAAATTTATCATGTATAGATATTGCATATGATGTACATGTAAGAAGAGTCTTTTTAAGGATGGGACTTGTAGAAAAAGATAATATAAAAGAGGTGACAGAAAAAGCAAGATTCATATGTAAGAACTTTCCAGGTTCTTTAACACTTCCATTTTGGGTTGTAGGAAGAGAATATTGTAGACCACAAAACCCTAAATGTAGTGAATGTAGGTTAAATGAGTTTTGTGAAAAGAAGATAGAACTTGGAACAGATATATAAACAAAAATATGCTAGATTATATAAGAAAAATACTTGTATAATCTATTTTTTTGTAGGTATAATAAAAATAGTGTAAATAGTAGAAAAAATAAAAATAGTATGATATTATAAAAATATTGTTTTAGCTATTGACATAGCTAAGTTTAAGAAAGAAAGGTAAACTTAAAAAATGGGAATATTAAAAAAGATATTTAAATCATATAGTGATAGAGAAGTTAAAAGAATACAACCATTAGTAAAAAAGATTAATGATCTAGAAAAAGAAATGGAAAAACTTAGTGATTCAGAATTATCTAAGAAAACAGAATATTTTAAAGAACAATTAGCAAATGGTAAAACATTAGATGATATTTTACCAGAAGCTTTTGCAGTAGTTCGTGAAGCATCAAAAAGAGCAATAGGACTTAGACATTATGATGTTCAATTAATTGGTGGAATAATATTACATCAAGGTAGAATCGCAGAAATGAAAACAGGTGAAGGTAAAACATTAGTAGAAACATTACCAGCATATTTAAATGCATTAACAGGAAAAGGTGTTCATATTGTTACAGTTAATGAATATCTTGCAAAACGTGATAGTGAATGGATGGGTAAAATCTTTAAATTCTTAGGAATGACAGTTGGACTTAATTTAAATCAAATGAATTCAAACCAAAAGAGAAAACAATATCAAGCAGATATAATGTATACAACAAATAATGAACTTGGATTTGATTATTTAAGAGATAATATGGTTATATACAAAGAAGATATGGTACAAAGACCACTTAATTATGCAATAGTAGACGAAATTGACTCAATATTAATTGATGAAGCTAGAACACCACTTATAATCTCTGGTAGAAGTACAAAATCTACAGACCTATACAAAAAAGCAGATAGTTTTGTAAGAACATTAGAAAAGAAAGAAATTATAGAAGAAGATTCTAAGAATAAGGAACAAGCAGAAGAATTAGATAAATATGATTATGTTGTAAACTTAAAAAATAGAACAGCAACACTTACAGGAAAAGGTGCAAAAAAAGCAGAAGAATATTTTGGACTTGATAACTTAAATGAACTTAATAATGCAGATATAGTTCATAATATTAATCAAGCACTTCAAGCACATGGTATTATGAGAAATGATATTGACTATATAGTTAAAGATGGAGAAGTACTAATAGTTGATGAATTTACAGGTCGTATAATGGAAGGAAGAAGATATTCTAACCGGATTACACCAAGCTATAGAAGCTAAAGAACAAGTAAGAATTGCAGATGAATCAAAAACACTTGCAACAATAACATTCCAAAACTTCTTTAGAATATATGACAAATTAGCAGGTATGACTGGTACTGCAATGACAGAAGATAAAGAATTTAAAGAAATATATAATCTTGATGTTGTTACAATACCAACAAACTTACCAGTAATTAGAAAAGACAATAATGATATAATATACAAAACAGAAGATTCTAAATTTAAAGCAGTTATAGAAGAAATAAAAGATGCACATGAAAAAGGGCAACCAGTACTTGTAGGTACAGCGTCTATAGAAAACTCTGAAAAAATAAGTAAACTTCTTAAAAAAGAAGGATTAAAACATGAAGTTTTAAATGCTAAAAACCATGAAAAAGAAGCAGAAATAGTAGCACAAGCAGGTAAATATGGAGCAATAACAATAGCAACAAACATGGCAGGACGTGGTACTGACATTATGCTTGGAGGAAATAGTGAATTTTTAGCTATTGAAGAAATGAGAAGAAAAGGTAGAACAGAAGCAGAAATAGCAGAAGCTACAGCATATAATGATACTGATGACGAATATATATTAGAACTTAGAAAAGAATATAGGGAACTAAATAAGAAGTTTAAAGATGAAATAGAAGATGAAAAAGAAAAAGTTATTGAAGCAGGTGGTCTTAAGATAATAGGTACTGAAAGACATGATTCAAGAAGAATTGATAATCAGTTAAGAGGAAGAAGTGGACGTCAAGGAGACCCAGGAGAATCAATATTCTATCTTTCATTAGATGATAAATTAATGCATATATTTGGTGGTGACCATGTAGCAAGATTTTATGATAAGCTTGCAATAGATGAAACTATGCCAATTCAAGTAGGATTCATATCTAAAGCATTAGAAAATGCACAAAAAAGAGTTGAAGGTATAAACTTTGACAGTAGAAAGAGAACTCTTAACTATGATGATGTTATGAATGCACAAAGAGAAATAATTTATGCACAAAGAAGAGTTGTATTAGATGGTGAAGATGTTGATGATATCATTCAAAAAATGGTTGAAGATACTGTTGATGAAATAGTAAATACATATCAAGATGATATTGAAAACAATAAGCTAAATAAGGCATTATTCAAACAAGAAATTATAAACCTTTTAACAATTGATTCTGTTCCAGAATTAGAAAAAGAAAAGGTAGAAGAAGTTAAAGAAGAAAAAGCTGAAAAGACTGAAGAAAAATCAGATAAAAAGAATAAGAAAAAGAAAAAAGAAAAGAAAGAATCAAAATCTAAAAAAGTTATAATAAACCATGAAATATTAAGAAAAGAATTAAAAGAAAAAGCATTAGAAATCTTAAAAGAAAAGAAAGAACAAATAGGAAAAGAATTTGCAGAACTTGAAAGAGTAGTAATGCTTAAAGTTGTTGATGATAAGTGGATGGAACATTTAGATAACATGGAAGATCTAAGAAATGGTATTGGACTTAGAGGATATGCACAAAAAGATCCAGTTGTACAATATAGAATTGAAGGTACATACATGTTTGAAGAAATGATAACAGAAATTAAGCTTGAAATAACTAAACTTATGATGCATGTATACAAAGATGAACATGCTGAAAGAACACAAAGTGTTGAAATAACAGGAGAACTTGTAGGACAAGGTGTTCATATAGATAAAGAACCACCTAAACCAAAAACAGAAAAAGGTACACCAGTGGTAAACAAGGAAATAAAAGTTGGTAGAAACGAAAAATGTCCTTGTGGAAGTGGTAAGAAATACAAGAACTGTTGTGGGAAAGATAAAAAATAGTTTATGAATTAATAGTTTTAAATAAATTATAGTATATAAATTTGGAGTAGATATTCAGTATTTGCTCCTTTTTATATAAATGTATTAGAAGGTAAAATATGGTGAAATATAGATATATTCTTACATTTTCAGATGGAAGAAAGTTTGATAGTCTAGAGGAATATGCGGAATATAGTGATGAAGGGATATTTAATACGTATAATGCCGCAGAAGAAGCAGCTTTGTATGCCATTGGATGTTTGAGACAGGGGGCTGAGATTTTAAATATGAGTAATCCAGGAGATTATGACTATGATGAAAAAAATTTGAAAGCCCAGAATATGAAATAGTTGAAATAGAAGAAAATATATAGAATATTTAATATAAGATGAAAGAGAACATTTTATAAATAAATGTGGATTTGATGAATATATGACAAAAGCATTAAACACAAGATAAAGCAATTAAAGGTTTAAAAAGGGTTAAAATTTACAAAAATATCAAAATAGATACATAGAAATATGTGTCTTTTTTTGCTTGATTTCGGTTATTTATTGCGAATAAAAATTTGTTTAATTCAAAAATCTTGCGAATAATTACATGGATTTTCTTCAAATACTTTTCGAAAATAATATATTATGCTATAATTAACTTGAAATTTTACATTAAAAAGGAGGAGTTTATGGAAGATTATAGTGCAAAACTTACTGCCGAACCTTTTTTATACAACGAAACGAAAACTATTGGTAGGTATTTACTTGATGGTGAAAATGAAACAGAACTTAAAAAAAGAAATGTAGAAGAAAACTTAATAAAACATAAAAAAATAGGTAGTGTTAAAAGAGTTAATTCTCCTATGTTTAGAAGATTAAAAGTAATGGATAAAGATATGTTAGAAGAATTTGTTTGTAGTGATATTGAAACAAGTAAATACATTTTATTATATGCAATAATGAAAACTGATAAGTTAGTAAGAGATTTTGTTATAGAAGTTTATAAAGATAAACTTTATATGAAAAAAGAATATATAGAAAAGTTTGATGTTGATAATTGGTATGAAGAAAAATGTATATTAAGTAAAATATTAAGTGAAAGAACTGAATCAACATCTGCTAAATTAAAACAAGTAATAATGAAGATAATGCAAGATTCAGGACTTGTTATTAAAGAAAAAAATAGATTTAAAATAGTTAGACCATTATTAAAAGAAAAATATATAAGTATGCTAGATAGAAATGGAGATATGGAATATGCAAAAGCAATAGGAGGTCTATTATGAAAAGTATAAACACGAGATTACAAGAGATGACTAATAAATTAAGTAACAAAGAGTTATTTGAATCTAAAGGACTAGGAAATGAAATTAACTTTCACGTATTTGATTATGATCCTGAAGATGAATATACAGTAAGAGATTATTTAGATAATTACTTATTAAAAAAGACAAAATTAAATATTAAAATATTTGATATATATGACATTATTATAGATATTTTAAAAGAAAAAGGATTTTTGGAAAAATGCTTTGATTATGAAACTAAAAAAGGGGCGAAATATCTTAATACAATAATTTCAAAAACAATAGGTATAGGTTCAAGCAATGATTTAATATTAAAAAAGATAAAAAGTGAAATAGAACCTAATCAAATAATTATAATAACGGGTATGGGAAAATGCTATGGAATTGTTAGAGGACACACAATATTAAATAATTTACATAGTGTTATAACAAATAATCCACTTATAATGTTCTATCCAGGAAGTTATAACGGACAGAGTTTTAAACTATTTAATAAATTAGAAAATGATAATTATTATAGAGCATTTCAATTTGTAGGAAGAAAATAGGAGGAATAAGAAATGGATAATTTAAAGAAAATATATGCGAAAGATATAGAAAGAGAAATACAAGGTGTTATTAAAGTTGATGATGAAAGTTATATCAGTCAAGAATTAGAAGAATATGTTGTGACAGAAGAATTATTAAAACATTTTAATAGTTTCTTTGATGCTTATAATACAGGAATTAATGGAAATACAGAAAAAATGGGTGTATGGATTTCTGGTTTCTTTGGTAGTGGTAAATCACATTTCTTAAAAATAGTATCTTACTTATTAGAAAATAAAGAAGTAAATGGAAAGAAAGCAGTAGATTATTTTGATGATAAAATTGATGATAATATGCTACTTGCAGATATTAAAAGAGCAGGAAATATTCCTACTGATGTAATTTTATTCAATATTGATTCTAAAACAGAAAATAGTAATGGCGCTAAAGATAAAATATTAGATGTATTTGAGAAAGTGTTTAATGAAAAAATGGGACTTTCAATCACACCATTTGTTGCTGAAATTGAAAGATATATTATTAGCCTTGGTAAATATGAAGAATTCAAGAAAGAATTTGAGAAAAACGCTAATAGTTCTTGGGAAGAAATGAGAGATGGTATTCAATTTGTTGAAGATGAATTTGCTAATGCTTATGCAGAAGTTTTAGGAAAATCCGTAGAAGAAGCAAGAAATATCGTAGAAAGAACTGAAAAAAACTATACATTATCAGTTGAAAAGTTTGCAGAAAGAGTTAGAGATTATATTAAAGGAAAAGGAGATAATCATCATGTTGTATTCCTAGTTGATGAAATAGGACAATATATTGGAGATGATAGAAGTCTTATGTTAAATCTTCAAACAATAGTAGAAGATTTAGGACTAGAATGTGGTGGAAAGGCTTGGGTAATAGTCACATCACAAGAGGCTATTGATGATGTAGTTAAAGTTCAAGGAAATGACTTTTCAAAAATACAAGGTAGATTTGATACAAAATTATCTTTATCAAGTTCTGATATAGATGAAGTTATTAAAAAGAGAATACTTAATAAAACTGATGAAGCAAAAACAAGTTTAAAAATGATTTATGATAAAGAAGAGGGAATTATTAGAAATCTTTTATCATTTAAAAATGCTACTTATCAAAAAGTATATGAAGATAGTGATGACTTTGCAGAAACATATCCATTTATTCCTTATCAATTTAAACTATTACAAGATGTATTTACAGATATAAGGAAACACGGATATGCAGGAAAACATTTATCAAGTGGAGAAAGATCACTTTTAGGAGCATTCCAAGAAACTGCTAAAAGATTTGGAGATAGTGAAGTTGGAACTATTATTCCATTCTATGCTTTTTATGATACTATTGAACAATTCTTAGAACATCAAGTTAAAATAGTTATCAATACTGCCATTGATACAGTAAAAAGTGGAGAATTAAAAGACATTGATATTAAAGTATTAAAAATGTTATTTATGCTAAAAAACATTAAAGAAATACCTGCTAATATAGATAATTTATCTACTCTTTATGTATCAAATATTAAAGATGATAAAATAACAATTAAAAAAGAAATATCTGATTCATTAAGAAGATTAGAAGTTCAAACATTAATTCAAAGAAATAATGATGAATATAAATTCTTAACAGATGAAGAACAAGAAATAAATAGAGAAATAAAACAAATTGTAATAGACCAAAATAGAATTACAGATTACTTAAAGAGAATAGTATTTGACTATATACTAACTGATAGTAAGTTCACATATAAAAATAAGAACTTCCCTTTAACTAAATACATAGATAATATTAAATATTCACAAGAATATGAAATTGGTATTAAAGTAATTACAACATCTCCTGAAAGAGATGATACAGAACTTATTATGCAATCGGCAAGAGAAAACAAATATGTATTTATAAAACTTGAAATATCAACTCTTATTTATGATGAAATAACTAATTATCTTCAAGTAGAAGAGTATAGAAGAAGTAAGAGTGGAATATTCCAAACACAACAAGTTGAAGATATTATAAGAGCAAAACAAAGAGAAATTGAAAGTGCTGAAGCAAGAATAAAAGAAAATGTTAAAGAACAATTAAATGAGGCAGAAATAATAATTGCAGGAGATAGACAAAATATTAGTGCAAAAGAGGCAAAATCAAGAGTAAATGAAGCATTAGAAATCTTAATAAATAATATTTATACTAAATTTGCTTATATAAAACATAACTTTACTACACAAGATATTAAAGATTTATTTCACAAAAATAAACAAAACTTATTAGGAAATGAAGTAGAGTTTGTTAACCAAAAGGCTTATGATGCAATGAAAGAATATTGCGAAGAAAAGAATGCTTTTAGTTTACCAATGACTACTAGAACTTTATTACAAGACTTTGGTGCTGCACCTTATGGATTCCTGGATGAAGACATATTATATATCTTAACAAGATTAATGAAAGATGAAGTAGTATCTTTAATTTATAATAATGAAGTTCAAAATATAACATCAGAAGATACATTAACTAAAATCTTAAAAAGAGATTATTATGATAGAACAATTATAAAGATTAGACAAAAAATAGAAATTAATTTAATTAATGATTTAAAATCAGTTGCTAGAAATTCATTTAATGTTATCAATTTAAGAGATGATGAAGATGGAATGGTAGGAGATTTTAAAAATGATTGTTTACAAAGCACATTAAATAAATTAAACAAAATATCTGGATATTACAGAATGGAAAATAACTATAAATATCCTGGAGAAAAAGTTAAAGAAGAAGCAACTACATTAATAGAAAGATTATTACGAATTAGAGATGTTAGGGAATTCTTTAAAGAAGTATCAAATAGTAAAGATGAGTTTACTATACTTGCTCCTAGAATAGAAATGATATTAGATTTCTTTGATGGAACACAAAAAGAACAATTTGATGAGGCAAGGAGAATATTAACTATCTATGATAATAATAAAGACTATGCTGATAAAACTGATGAATTAAAGAATGCAGTAGATAAAATGGTATCAATTCTAACAAGTGAAGAACCTTATAGTGAAATACACGAACTTCCTACTTTAAGAAAAGATTTAATTGATATTCTTACAAATATGTATAAAGTTAAATCAGAACCTATTATCAAGATGATAAATGATACAATTAATTATTTTGAGGAAGAAACTAAAAAAGCAGAAATAGATGAATCATTTGCTAAATATTATATAGATACTTGTAAAAATGTTATCGAAACTCTTAATACTTCAAATGAATTAAAAGACATTTATGCACAAGAAACAAGAATAAAAAAAATAGAAGATAGATTTATAAATGCGCTAGAATATGAAAAGAGTAAAAAACAAGCAACAGATGAACAAGGACAAGTTCAGGAAGAAAAAATAATAAAAAGAACTATTCTTAGAACAGATAGTTTAATGAATCGTTCTTATGAAATCAATTCAAAAGAAGATATTGATAAATATGTAGAAGAATTAAAAGAAAAATTGTTAAAAGAATTTGAAAAGAATAATAACTTAACAATTAGATAGTAATAGGAGATGAGTAGATGGGTAAAAAAGATAAATTACAAAAATTGATAGATAGTGGTATAGAGTTTTTAGATAAAAATCTAACAGATAGTGATTCTAAATTTTGTGCTTGGAATGCTTCTGTAATAAGATTTATTGAAAGCGAATATGGTGTTGATTCTACCGACGCCAAAAGGTTAAAAGATAGACTTTATCATCCATCTGTTTGTGTACTCGGAGCAGATAATAAAAGTTCATTCATTAGGTGTTTTGAAAGAGATTTAAATAAAACATTAGAGGAATTAAGATTGATTTATGATGATATAGATGAAAATGAGATGAATACAACAAAAGTAGAAAAAAATGAAAAGGCATTTCTTCCTACATTTAATTTTAATATTAATAATAGTAATTCAAATGTAAATACTACAAATATAAATATAACTTTTGAAAAACTTGAAAAGGAAATTAAAGAAGATACGAATATACAAGATGATGAGAAACAAGAAATAATAGATAAATTAAATGAAATTAAAGAAATACAACAAAGTAGTAAAAACAAAAAGCAAAAATGGAGTGCAATTAAATCAACTTTAATATTTTTGTTAGATAAAGGAATAGATTTCGTAATTACATATCTTCCACAAATATTATTGTTGATAAAAGCAGGAGGTATAAATGGATAAGAATATCTTAAAAAAGTTTGCTATTGAGTCAAGACAAGATTTAATGGAGAAAATTAAGAATAAAATGAATACCTTTTATATTGATGAAGAATTTAAGTCAGAGCAAAAAGGAGATTTATATATTTTATCTAATGATAAGCATTCATTAAGTCTTACAAATGATGAATATAAAAAACGTGAACTTTTAATAAAAAGAATAAATGAATTAGGATTAGAACAAGTAATAGAAGAAGCAGCATATACTTGGTTTAATAGAATTGTTGCTATTCGTTATATGGAAATAAATGATTATCTTCCTTTAACAAAAAATAATCAAAGTTTGGGAATTAGAGTATTATCATCAAAAGATAATACTCTTGATCCAGAAATATTAAAGTTTACTAATTTAACAAATCCAGATTTAGATATTGATTTTAAAAAGGAAAAATATGTTGATTTAAAAGACGACAATGAAAAGTTTAAATATGTATTATTATTAATATGCAAAAAATTAGGTAGAGTAATTCCACAAGTATTTGATGGAATAACAGATTATATAGATATACTTATTCCAGATAATTTATTAAATGATACAGGTTTTGTTAATAAAATAGTAAATGAAGTGCCAGAAGATAATTATAATCAAGTAGAAATTATAGGCTGGTTATATCAATATTATAATCAAACAGAAAAAGATAGAGTTATATCTGCTAAAAAACAATATAAAAAGAATGAAATTGCTTATGCTACTCAATTATTTACGCCAGATTGGATTGTTAAATATATGGTTGAAAATTCACTTGGTAGATATTGGATAGAACACGGTGGAGATAAAAATCTTATTCAAAATTGGAAATATTTTATAAAAGATAATATGCAAGAAGCATCTGAAAAAATAATACCTACTGAAATAAAATGTATTGATCCTTGTTCTGGTAGTGGGCATATATTGGTATATATGTTTGAAATTTTATATCAAATATACCTGTCTTATGGATATAGTAAAAATGATATATCAGAACAAATATTAAAAAATAACATTTATGGTTTAGATATAGATGATAGAGCAGGTCAATTATCAATATTATCTATATTATTAAAAGCAAGAGAATATGATAAAAATATTTTTAATAAAGATATTGTAAGAAATCTTAATATAATGAGTATTAAAGAATCAAATAATATAAATGATTCTATTATTGATAATATTTTTTCTGATAATGAAAAAAACAAAGCAAAATAAGGATGCCATCTCAGAACTAGCGTCTGGATCGCATGATAATACTGTATTAACGATTTGTACTTCATTACGGAAACCTT
>ERZ773035.2711-NODE-2711-length-11164-cov-9.581330_pt1 | contig 11164 bp, 10 predicted proteins | sample MGYA00511487_ERZ773035 | MGnify/ENA primary metagenome ERZ773035 (study PRJEB29015, sample SAMEA2737985) | human oral metagenome | biome: human oral; feature: human-associated habitat; material: dental | place: China | collected 2024 ...
TATATGTTAAAATCTAATATAAATTTAAAAATTATAGGAGGTTTTTTGTGTCTGGACATAGTAAATGGAATAATATACAACATAGAAAAGGAGCTCAAGATAAAAAAAGAGCTAAACTATTCACAAAATTTGGAAGAGAATTAACAATAGCAGCTAAGGAAGGTGGAAGTGATCCAAACTTCAACCCAAGACTTAGACTTGCAATAGAAAAAGCAAAAGCTGGAAATATGCCAAAAGATATCTTAGAAAGAGCAATTAAAAAAGGTTCTGGAGAATTAGAAGGTGTAGATTTTACAGAAATGAGATATGAAGGTTATGGACCTGCTGGAACAGCCTTTATAGTTGAAGCTGTAACTGATAATAAAAATAGAACAGCTTCAGAAATGAGAATGACTTTCAGTCGTAAAGATGGAAATCTTGGAGCAGATGGAGCAGTATCTTGGATGTTCAAGAAAAAAGGAATAATAACTGTAAAATCAGAAGGAATAGATACTGATGAATTTATGATGGCTGCATTGGAAGCAGGAGCAGAAGATGTTACAGAAGAAGAAGGATATTTTGAAGTGACTACTGAATATACAGAATTTCAAACTGTTCTTGAAAATTTAAAAAATGCAGGTTACCAATATGAAGAAGCAGAAATTAGTATGATACCTGAGAATACAGTTCAAATAACTGATTTAGAAACTGCTAAAAAGGTTATGGCACTTTATGATGCTTTGGAAGATTTAGATGACTCACAAAATGTTTACTCAAACTTTGATATCCCAGATGAAATATTAGAACAATTAGACTAAAAAAAGCTGTTGCAATATTTGCAACAGTTTTTTATAAAATATTAGGAGCTATTATGATAGAGAGTTATAGAAATATATATTCTAAATTAGAAGATATTCCAACTAAATATATAACAGCCAAACAACTATCAAATCTTAAATCATTAGGCATTAATACAGTATATGACTTAGTTTACTATTTTCCAAGAGCTTATGATGATAGGACAAATATTAAAAAAATTGGAGAATTAAAATTTAATGAATATGTAGTTATTAAAGCAAATGTAATGTCAGTTGTGAATCTTACAGTTAGAAGTGGTAAAAAAGTTGTTAAAGCTATGGTAAGTGATGGAACTGGGATAATGGAGATACTATGGTTTGGTATGCCTTATATTAAAAAATCTTTAAGAATAGGTGAGGAATATCTATTTATAGGGCAGACAAAGAAGTCTGCTATTTTTCAGTTGATAAATCCAGAATACAAGTTATTTTCAGGTCAACAAAAAATATCTGAAACTGAAATTTTACCAATATACAGCTCTAATAAAAATATTACACAAAATAGTTTAAGAAAATTAATAGAAAAGTTTTTAGTGAATTTCTTAAACTATTTTGAAGAAAATATTCCTAATGAAATAATAGAAAGCTATAATGACAGAATAGTTGAAAGAAAAAAAGCAATTAAAGGGATACATTTTCCTGTATCTATAAAGGAAGTTGAGGAAGCTAGAAGAAGATTTGCAATAGAAGAATTGTTAATTTTAGAATTAGGAATACTTAAAAATAGATTTATAATTGAAAATTCAAATAGTAAAAATTATGAAGTTGAAGGAAAAAAAGAAAAAGTAAGAAATTATTTATCACTTTTACCATTTAATTTAACTAATGGACAAAAGAAAGTTATAAAAGAAATCTATGATGAAATTTCAAAAGGAAAAATTGTAAATAGACTTGTTCAAGGTGATGTTGGAAGTGGTAAAACAGTTGTCGCTATGGTTATGCTTATATATATGGCAGAAAATGGTTATCAAGGAGCATTGATGGCACCAACTGAAATTTTAGCTAATCAACATTATCTTGGAATAAAGGAAAGATTAGAAAAAATAGGTTTAAGAGTAGAACTTCTAACTTCTAGTATTAAGGGTAAGAAAAAAAATGAAATATTGGAAAGTATTGCAAATGGAGATATAGATATAGTCATAGGGACTCATTCTTTAATTGAAGATGATGTAATTTTCAAAAAGTTAGGGCTTATAGTTATAGATGAGCAACATAGGTTTGGAGTTAATCAAAGAAATAAGTTAAGAGAAAAAGGATTTTTAGGAAATCTTTTGGTTATGAGTGCCACTCCTATTCCTCGTTCATTGGCTTTGAGTATCTATGGGGATTTAGACTTATCAATAATAGATGAATTACCACCTGGAAGAACTCCTATAAAAACTAAGTGGATAGCTAATGATGAAGATTTAGAAAAGATGTATAATTTTATCTACAAAAAGGTAAATGATGGAAATCAAGCATACTTTGTTGCACCTTTAATTGAAACAAGTGATAAGATGGCATTAAAATCTGTGGATAAGGTTTCAGAGGAGATTGAAAGAAAATTTTCTAATAAGAAAATTGGAATAATTCACGGTAAGATGAAAGCTAAAGAAAAAGATGAGGTTATGCTTAAATTTAAAAATAAGGAATATGATATTTTAATAGCAACAACAGTTATTGAAGTTGGTATTGATGTTCCTGCTTCAACAATTATGACAATTTATAATGCTGAAAGATTTGGATTATCAGCATTACATCAATTGAGAGGTAGAGTTGGTAGAGGTTCAAAACAATCATATTGCTTTTTAATTTCTAATTCAATAACAGAAAATTCAAAACAAAGATTATCTATTATGGAAGAAACAGAAGATGGCTTTAGAATAGCAGAAGAAGATTTAAAACTTAGAAATTCAGGAGAAATCTTTGGTTTGAGACAAAGTGGTTTCAGTGATTTAAGATTTTCAGATATTATCTATGATATTAAAACTATAAAAAATGTCAGAGATGTGTGTTTAAAATATTTAAAAGAACATAGGGGAGAAATAAATAATATCTATTTAAAATATGATATAGAGCAAAAATTCCGTGATTTACAAGCAGGAAATTAAAAAATAAAGACAAAGTTATATAAATGTGTTAAAATTATTAGGTAAATCTAAAAATTAATTGGAGGGAAAAATGAGGTTTAGTAAAGCATATATAAAAACTTTAAAAGAAACACCAAAAGAAGCAGAAATTGCCAGTCATAAACTTATGTTAAGAGCAGGTATGATAAAAAAATTAGCAAGTGGTATCTATGCTTATTTACCATTAGGATATAGAACTATTAAAAAAATAGAAAATATTGTTCGTGAAGAAATGGATAGAGCAGGAGCATTGGAACTTTTAATGCCAGTTGTTCAACCAGCTGAACTTTGGCAAGAAAGTGGAAGATGGGATGTTATGGGAGCAGAAATGCTAAGATTAAAAGATAGACATGAAAGAGATTTTGTTCTATCTCCAACACAAGAAGAAATGATAACAGCAATAGTTAGAAGTGATATTTCTTCATATAAGTCACTTCCTATAAATCTATATCATATTCAAACAAAATTTAGAGATGAAAGAAGACCAAGATTTGGACTTATGAGAGGTAGAGAATTTACTATGAAAGATGCTTATTCTTTCCATACTTCTCAAGAATCATTAGATGAAGAATTTTTAAATATGAGAGATGCTTATACAAGAATTTTTACAAGATGTGGTTTAAAATTTAGACCAGTTGATGCAGACTCAGGAAATATTGGTGGAAGTGGATCTCAAGAATTCCAAGTTCTAGCAGAATCTGGTGAAGATGAAATCATTTACTCTGATGGTTCAGAATATGCAGCAAATATCGAAAAAGCAGTGAGTGAACTTATCAATCCTCCAAAGGAAGAATTAAAAGAAGTTGAGCTTGTTCATACACCAGATTGCCCAACAATAGAAAGCTTAGCAAAATATTTAGATGTTCCATTGGAAAGAACTGTGAAAGCATTAGCATATAAAGATATGGGAACTGATGAAATCTATATGGTTTTAATAAGAGGAGATTTTGAAGTTAATGAAGTTAAATTAAAAAATATCTTAAATGCAGTGGAAGTTGAAATGGCTACTGATGAAGAAATAGAAAAATTAGGTTTGAAAAAAGGTTATATAGGACCATATAAGTTACCTACAAAAATTAAAATTATAGCAGACTTATCTGTACCAGAAGTTTCAAATCATATTGTTGGTTCTCATCAAAAGGACTACCACTATAAAAATGTAAACTATGGTAGAGATTATACTGCTGATATAGTAACAGATATAAGGACAGCTAAGGTTGGAGAAAACTGTATAACTGGAGGTAAATTACATTCAGCAAGAGGAATTGAATGTGGGCAAATATTTAAACTTGGAGATAAATATTCTAAGGCTATGAATGCTACCTATCTTGATGAAAATGGTAAAACTCAATATATGTTAATGGGTTGCTATGGTATAGGAGTTACAAGAACTATGGCAGCTGCAATAGAACAAAATAATGATGAAAATGGAATTATTTGGCCAGTATCAATAGCACCTTATATTGTTGATGTAATTCCTGCAAATATAAAAAATGAAGGACAAGTAAAATTAGCTGAAAAAATTTATAATGAACTAGAAGAAGAAAAAATTGATTCAATGTTAGATGATAGAGATGAAAAACCTGGTTTCAAATTTAAAGATGCTGACTTAATTGGTTTCCCATTTAAAGTTGTTGTTGGAAAAAGAGCTGATGAAGGTATAGTTGAATTGAAAATCAGAAGAACTGGGGAAACTCTTGAAGTTCCTCAAAATGAAGTTATAGCTAAAATAAAAGAATTAATGAAAATATATTAATTTATATTTGCAAAAAAAGTATTTGTATGATATACTTATAAAGCCCTGCTCAAAATCAATGTGTTTTGGGCAAAAACCAAAGGGAGGAGGTTAATGCTATGAGAAAATATGAAATCATGTACATCATCAATCCTACTGTTTTAGAAGAAGGAAGAGAAGAATTAATAAATCAAGTAAATGCTTTATTAACTTCAAATGGAGCTACAATAGCTAAAACAGAAAAATGGGGAGAAAGAAAACTTGCTTATCCAATAGATAAGAAAAAATCTGGTTTTTATGTACTAACTACTTTTGAGATTGACGGAACAAAATTAGCAGAAGTAGAATCTAAGTTAAATATTATGGAATCTGTAATGAGATACATAGTTGTTAAACAAGACTAATTTTAGTAGAAAAAATCGTTAGTTCTCAAAAAGGAGGTAAATTCAATGGCAGAATTCAGAAGAAGAAGAGCTAAATTAAGAGTTAAAGCTGAAGAAATTGATTATAAAAATGTTGAACTTTTAAAAAGATTTGTATCTGATAAAGGAAAAATCAATCCTTCAAGATTAACTGGAGCTAATGCTAAATTACAAAGAAAAATAGCAAAAGCAGTTAAAAGAGCAAGAAATATAGCTCTTATACCATATACAAGAATAGAAAAATAAGTTTTATAAAAAATTCAGGGGGTTGTTTTTCAACTCCCTATTTTTAATATATTTTTATAATTAAGTAAGGAGTGGATATGAAAAAAATAAAAAATATAATTTTAATGTTATTTGTATCTTTAATTTTTGTATCTTGTGCGACAGCACCTTTAACTGGTAGAAGACAAATAAAATTTGTAAGTGATGAATCTGTTGTTCAATCATCTGTTGCTCAATATAATCAAATGATAACACAACTTAGAGCTAATAATTTATTAGCAAATGACACTGCACAAGGAAAAAGAGTTGCTCAGATTGGAAAAAGAATTTCAGTAGCAGTAGAGAATTATTTAAGAGCAAATGGAATGTCTGATAAATTACAAAATTTAAATTGGGAATTTAATTTAATCAATAGTAAAGATATCAATGCTTTTGCATTACCAGGTGGAAAAATTGCTTTCTATTCAGGAATATTACCAGTTTTAGAAACAGATGGAGCAATAGCCTTTGTAATGGGGCATGAAATAGGACATGTTATTGGTGGACATCATGCAGAAACTGCAAGTAGCCAAAATTTAGCTAGCTTTTTAATGTTAGGTAAAAAAGCAATAGATGGAATGGTTGGAGGAGCTATTATCAGTGATGAATTAGCTCAACAAGGTTTATCTTTAGGGCTTTTGAAGTTTAGTAGAACTCAAGAATATGAAGCTGATAAGTATGGAATGATATTTATGGCAATGGCAGGTTATAATCCAGAAGAAGCTATAAGAGCAGAGGAAAGAATGATGAAATTAGGAGGAAGTGAAAAAGCAGAAATCTTATCAACTCATCCTTCTAGCCAAAATAGAATAGAAGAATTAAGAAGATTCTTACCAGAAGCTATGAAATATTATAAAAAATAAAATAAAAGAAGGAGCTGTTGCAAATTTAAGAATGAAGTAAAAAAATAGTTCATTACTAGCTAAATTTCTTAACGTTTAAAAATTGACATTCGCTGCAAATTCGGTAAACTCGCTTTGCTCAAACACACCGAGATTTGCTCGGCTCATTTGCTTCAATTTTTAAACTAAAATTTAGAATGTAATTTTACCTATTTTTTACTTCCATTTCAATAGGATTAGTCTGCAACAGCCTCTTTCCTATTTATAACTATTTTAATATGTTTTTATAATTTCTTTAATCTTTTCAATTAAAGTACTTAGTTCAACTTCTCCTCTTTCACTTGCTTTTTTAAGAGTAACAGTAGGTAACATAACTGCTAACAATGGAGTTTGTAAAAGTTTAAACTTTTCAGATATCTTTACCATATCATCTTTTAACTTAGGATAAACTTTAATTAAATCTTTTAAATAAGTATCTCCATCAATTTTATCTAAATCAATCTTAATGTCAGTTTTTTCTGTTTGAGTTTCTTCTTCCACTTTTTCTTCAACATTCTTATTAGTCAAATTAGCACTTTCCCAGTTTAAAAGAGTTTGAGAACCTTCAAGTGAACGAATCTTTGTACAATCTTGCATCATTTCTAAGATACCTCTAAATTTACCATTTTCATCTTTTACAGCTGAATAAGAGATATAAATAAATAGACCGGGTTTATTTATCCAAAATTCAACAAAATCTTGTTCTCCACTTCTAAATTTTTCAATAATTTCTTCAACTATATGTACACTTTTTGGAGGATGACAATTCTTAACATCTCTACCTATAACATTTTTACTACGAGGAAAAATTCTATGGGCAGTGTCTGAGTAGAATTTAACAATTTCATTTTCATCAACATAAGTAATATCAACTGGTAGATGTTTAAATACTAAATTTATTTGTTCTAATGTCATCTTACCCATAGCTACATCTAATTCTGAAGATTGATTATCTCCAGAATTAAATCCATATTTACCTAATAATTGTGCTAAGTCTTTAGCTAAATTACCTTGTCCATTAATATTAGAATTTTCTTGAGCTACTTTTTTAGGGCTACTTGTAGTTTCAAGATTACCAAAAGTAAATCCAATTTCTCTATCTCCAGATTTCATATCTTCAAATTCTTCAGGAGTAATCATAGCAAGAGATGTAGGATACAAGACAGTTTCTTCTTTTTGTATTAAATCAATTATATCAGCAGCAACACTTGTTTGAGAAGCAATAAATTCTTCTATATTGCCATCATCAAGCATTTTTCTATTTTCTTTTAATTCATCTCTAACAAAGTCATCTAGTACCCACATTGTAGTTGTAGGTCTTGTGAAACCTTTCTTTTCCAAAAGGGAATAAAGTTGATTTTGTTTTCTAGGTAAATGTAACTTCCACCATAAGTCAAGTTTATCATATAGTTCATACCATTGATTTTTGATAACAGGAAATTGAATTAGACTTTCAACTTCCTTTAATAATTCTCTCATATCATCATTTTCTCTAAAATAACACATAATTGGATGGTCAGCTGGAAGTTCAGTAGGTCTACTTGTATCCATAACTTCATCAAATAAAAGCATCATATTTTGAATATTTTCTTTTATACATTCATCTTCAACAAAAGGTGTAAGTTTTTGTTCAGCATAAGCAATTTCATAAGGTTTTAAAGTCTTAACTCTTTCTTTAAGTTGTTTTCTGGCATCAGCTAAACTAATTTTACCTGCATTATATTTTTCTTTTAATTCAATAACAAATTTTAATTTTTCTTCATCTAAATTTGGTAAATGATTTGACATTGTTTCCATAATTATACACTTCCTTTCAATATAATTGTTTACCAAAATTATAAACTTTTTTTATAAAAGTGTCAATCAAAAGTTTAGTAAAATAGTATAAATTAGAATTTTATTTTTTAATCATATAATAATTTGACACTAAAACCATAGTTATCACATAAATCTAATATTTTTTATGGTACTGTATGGCTTTATAGTTTCTTGGACAATAATAGCACTTATGTATATTATGTAATGTAGTCTATAAGAGAAAAAGCTTTTAAATAAAAAGAGGGGGTGCATATATTATTACAATAACAGAAGAATAAAAGAAAAACTAAAAGGATTAACTCCTGCTTTTTATAGAAGTCAACCCTTGTTAGTAAGTTAAATTAAATTCATTCAATTTTTTAGTTTCCTGAAATATAATTCATATAATCTAATATATTAATAATAATATTATCAAATTTTTCTGATGAAAATTCATAATATCCTATTCTTTTTCCAGTTCTTAAATCAGTAAATTGTACTATTCCTTCATAGCCTTTAAAATCTCTATAGTACAAACTATGACACTCAATAGAAAAAGAATCAGTTCCATTATTATTAATTATAGCAACATTCCAACCATAATCATTCTCTAAAATATAACTTATTGCAGTTTCAAAATCAGTTGGAAAACCACTAATAAAAACAGTTTTTTCTTTGCTTGATCTAATAGGTTTAGGAGTAGTAATTTCTTCAATATGTCCTTTACTATAAGTAAGAATAGAAAATAATAAAAAGATTGATAAAAAAAATTTTTTCATAAAACCTCCATAAATTATGTTAAAATATTACTTTTTTTCTCTACTCTTATTAACAACCATTCTCATAAGTAAAACTGACCTAGAAACAATAGTTTCGGCTTTCTCATACATAAATTCATAAATAGCTACTCTTTTTCTAGTTCTTAAATCAATGACACTAACACTTCCATTAAAAGAGTTTTGAGCTTGAGTAGAAGTACTTTTGTATCCAGTACTATCATAACTTTCATATTGTAACTCTTTTTGACTCAAACGATCACAGACAAGAATAAAAGTTTCTTGACCTGTATCAGAGTCAAAAACTTGCCAATTATCATATTTTAAATGAGACTCTATATCATTTGTCCAGTTATCAGGAAAACCACTTACAAAAACACTCATATCAGCTTTCTTTACTTTTGAAATTGGATTAATAAAAGCTATACTAGGTTTGGATTCAAAAAAATCTGAAACACTATCTATAACACTACAAGAAGTAAAAGTAAATAATACTAAAATAAATAATAAAAATTTTTTAGCCTACTTTAAAAATATACGTCAAATTTGGATCAAATTTCGCAAAACACCGATTTTTGAAGCATTTTTAAATTTGATTTTGCCGTTACGTTTGGAGTTTGCGCAAATTTACCGAGGAATTTAACAAGCCTGGTAAAAACCAAAAGATGAAATACGGCAAATTTGAGCGCAATGCTTTTTGTAAAATTTGGCGCGACACCATAGGTAAATTTGGTCGGCATAAATTTAATGTAAGCCGCTCAAATTTACCGCCCATCGCGGGCACTCCAAATTTAGCCCTTAGATTTTATTTTAGCCAACCACTCGTCCAGCGTTTTTTCAAAGCCGATACCGTTGCTCTCGTAAAATTTAAGCGGTTTTTCTAGGTATTTTTGCTCTACCCAGCCGCCAAAGCTATGCGGATACAGATAGTCCTTGGCCTCGGGAGCGGTGTTGATGAGATAGGGCGGTATGGCTAGCGGCGGCTCGTTTTTGACGTAGGACAGCGCGGCGTTTATAGCCTTATAGCTGGAGTTTGACTTTGGCGAGTGAGCCAGATACATCGCGCATTGAGCCAGGATTATCCGCGCTTCGGGAAAGCCGATCTTGCTAACGGCAGCTAGCGCGTTAGCGGCTAAATTTAGCGCGTTAGGGTTAGCATTACCGATATCCTCGCTAGCAAATATCGCCATCCTGCGCGCGATAAAGTCAGCGCTCTCGCCCGCGTCTATAAGCCGTGCCAGATAGTACATGACGGCGTTTTCATCGCTTCCCCGCAGGCTTTTTATAAATGCGCTTGCTAGTCCGTAGTGTACGTCATCCTCGCTAACACCTTCGCTAACCGCGTTAGCTCGCAGCGTTTTTAAATTTTCTAACGTTATTTCTTCGCCCAGACTCACGGCAAACTCGAGTAAATTTAACAGTCCGCGCGCATCTCCGCCGCTACTTTTTACGAGATAGGCCTTAGCTTCGTCTGAGATGTCAAATTTAACCTCGCCCCTCACGCGCTCAAGCAGTTTTTCAAAATCCTCGCTCGCAAGCGGCTTAAACTCAAATAACATCGAGCGGCTGCGGATGCCCGAGCTTAGCGTAAAATAGGGATTTTCGGTGCTGGCTCCGATGATGGCGGCGCGGTAGTTTTCCATTGGTATCAGCAGAGCTTCTTGCTGCGTTTTGCTGAGGCGGTGGATCTCGTCGATGAAAAATAGCGGCTTAGAAAGCGCATTTTCGTGGTTTTTTAGGATTTTGCGAAATTCCTCGATTTTTAAATTTCCGCCGTCAAATTCGTAAAAATCATACTCCATCGACCGTGCGACGACGCGAGCAAAGCTAGTCTTGCCGCAGCCTGCCGGCCCATAAAATATACTGTGCGGAATTTTTTTATTTTTGATAAATTTTTTAAAAACGCCCACCAGCTCGCGCTGTCCGCAGATCTCGTTTAGGCTCGTCGGACGAAATTTCAAGGCGAAATTTTGCAAATTTGCTCCTTTTAAATTTTAAGACATTATAGTCAAATTTTGCGCTAGTTGGCAATTTGCTTTAAGATTAGATTTAATTTTTCGACGTTTTGCTTGTTTTGTTCAAGAGAGCCTTTGAGGATTTCGAGGCTTTTAGGGGATAAATATTCAAGAAGTTCTATAATATCTCTATATTTATAGTTTAGTTCATCATCCCCATATAGCCGTTTTAGTATTTTATCATTTTGCCTTTTATCGTCGCTAAAAAAATCTTGCTCAAAGACCCCAAGCGCATCGGCGATAAAAGGAAGCATATCGGCTTTTATTTCTATATTTCCGTTTAGATAGGCATAGATGCTCGATTCTGTAGGTATTTCGCCCGTTCTTGAG
>ERZ773035.2714-NODE-2714-length-11157-cov-7.342371_pt1 | contig 11157 bp, 8 predicted proteins | sample MGYA00511487_ERZ773035 | MGnify/ENA primary metagenome ERZ773035 (study PRJEB29015, sample SAMEA2737985) | human oral metagenome | biome: human oral; feature: human-associated habitat; material: dental | place: China | collected 2024 ...
CCTACCAGCGGATTGCCGAACGGAGACACCCCCTGCCAGCGCGCATAGGCTCGCAACAGGCAGGCACTGGCCAACAATGAGGCCAGCGTCTGTATGAGCATCCAGAGAATCGACTGCATTCCGGTCCTCCAAGCACAATCGAAAAATGATCTGCCGCTCTGGTGCTGCGCAGGAAAGCGCCGCATGCGGCCAACATGAAACATGCCAGGCTGCACGCGCAAGGCAGCAGCCACAGGGCAAGCCCCTTCACCGCAACACATGCGGAAAGATCGACGCCCGACAGAATACCATCCCCAAAAACGCCGACAGCCGCCCGGGTGACCCGGAGCGGCTGCCACAACGCTTATCAGCGTTTTAGGTCAGAAAGCGCCTGTCATCAGGGGCGACGACCCACCGGGAACGGCCAGGCAGCCTGGGCTGCCGGCGTATCGGCCTTCGGCTTGCGACCACGACGGGCAGGCGCTGCTGCCACCGGTGCAGCGGCTTCCGCCTTCGGCTTGCGACCACGACGGGCGGGCGCGGCAACCACCGGTGCAGCCTCTTCCACCTTCGCCTTGCGACCGCGACGGGCAGGCGCTGCCGCCACCGGCGCAGCAGCTTCCGCCTTCGGCTTGCGACCGCGACGGGCGGGCGCAGCAACCACCGGCGCTGCCTCTTCAACCTTCGCCTTGCGACCGCGACGGGCAGGCGCTGCTGCCACCGGTGCAGCAGCTTCCGCCTTCGCCTTGCGACCACGACGTGCGGGCGCTGCTGCCACCGGTGCAGCAGCTTCCGCCTTCGGCTTGCGACCACGACGGGCGGGCGCAGCAACCACCGGCGCAACCTCTTCCACCTTCGCCTTGCGACCACGACGGGCCGGTGCAGCAACCACGGCTGCAACCTCTTCAACCTTTGCCTTGCGGCCTCGACGTGCAGGCGTTGCCACCACCGGTGCCACCTCTTCCGCTTTCACCTTGCGGCCACGACGGGTGGGAGCAGCAACCGCAGCCTCTTCCACCTTCGGCTTGCGACCACGACGGGCCGGTGCAGCAACCACGGCTGCGACTTCTTCGGTCTTTGCCTTGCGACCGCGACGTGCGGGCGTTGTCGTCAGCACGGCTGCTTCAGCTTCCACCTTGGACTTGCGGCCACGACGGACCGGCGCAGCAACGGCCGCTTCCACCTCGGCCTTTGGCTTGCGGCCACGGCGTGCGGGCGTGGTCGTCAGTACCGCAGCTTCCACTTCTGCCTTCGTCTTGCGACCACGACGAACCGCGGGTTCCGCCACCGTCTCAGCAGCCTTGCGACGTCCGCGAGTTGCCGTCGTTGTTGCCGCAACAGCCGCAGGTGCCGATGCACGCGTCGCGGCGGCACGACGGGTTGTTGTTGCAGCAGCAGCCTTCGTGCTGCGCGTGGCCGTTGCGGCACGGCCGACGGTCTTCTTGGCTACCGCCGTCTTCTTGGTGGTTGTTGCCATCAGTCACTCCTAAGCAGGGAAATTCGATTGGCGATCAATGTCTGCACCGACTGCACGCCATGCACCACCAACCGAGGGCAATTTCTGACGGCCCGATCATAACGTGAGCAATATGCGCGTTGCAATCGCACCAAGAAGAATACCGAAGGTTTTTTCGCGTTTTTCAGGGGGCAGCAGATAAACGGTTTCTGTGCACCCCCTGTATTGCAGCAGCACTGCACAGCGACAATCGATATCCGCTCGACAGACAACGGACTTCTGACCCCGGAAAGCACCACACGAACTTGAAGCCCCGGGGCTGGCACGCTGGAAAACAGGGCACAAAGAACAGGATGCAAATGGCAGTGACGGCGCGTCATGAGCATTTCACACCGCCTGCATTTCAAGCATCACCCATGTTTCGTGCACGGGTTTCGCCACGAATCATGCGTGCCGACGTCATGCCATCCGGGCCTTCACCCGGCGTGATGGAAGAACGGGGAAAAGGCGTTCGACACCACACACCCCATACCACCATCACTCACACATCAGCGCATCAGCTGCCTTCCGGAAAAGGACGCACCACACCATGTGCATCCAGCAACGACTTCAACCGGGACCACTGGAACCAGGGACCGGGATCCTCCTTGCGTCCCGGTGCCACATCACTGTGCCCGGCAATGTAGCGAATGGGATAGGCCTGGAAAAGTGCAGCCAGAAGCTTCTCCAGACGGCGGTACTGGCTTTCGGTGAACGGACGCTGACCGCTGCCTTCCAGTTCGATGCCGATGGAAAAATCGTTGCAGCGTTCCCGATCCAGAAGGCGCGACACACCGGCATGCCAGGCCCGCAGATCCGGATGGACGAACTGCACCAGCTCACCATGCCGGCGCAGGAAGAAATGTGACGACACCCGCACACCGGCCAGCCCTGCAAAGTACGGGTGCGCCGTGACATCCAGACGATTGGTGAACAGGGCCTCCACCGCATCACCCGTGAAATGCTCGGGCGGCAGGCTGATGTAATGGAGGATGACCGTGTCGATGGCGACACCCTCGGGTCTCGCATCATGGTTGGGGCTGTCGATCACCTTCATGTTCGACAGCCAGGGCGTTCCGGTGTTCATCAGATGCCCAGCCGCTGCAGCCGATAACGCAATGCGCGGAACGTGATGCCCAGCAACCGTGCCGCCGCCGTACGATTCTGGCCGGTACGCTCCAGCGCCAGCAGGATGGCATCGCGCTCCACCTGGTCCAGATAATCGGGCAGCGAGGTGGGCACCCCATCAATCAGCTTCCAGCCGCGGGGTTCGCCGACGACTGGCATCGACGACGTGGCCTGCCCTTCATCGACACCAGCATCGGACACCGATGCCGATGCCCCCTGCCCTGCACTCCATGGCGCAGCCGCCAATGCCCCCTGACCGGGATGCACGCCCCCCGGAGCAGCCAGCCCCTGATGCAGGGAATCATCCAGCTCGCGTTCCTTCTCGTCGGTCACGATGGGGCGCAGCCCCAGGTCCTCGACGTTGATCACGCGACCATCAGAAAACGCCAGCGCCCGTTCCAGGATGTTCTCCAGCTCGCGCACGTTGCCGGGGAATGGATAGCTCTGCAGGTAGCGCAGCGCCATGCTGGAGAGCTGCGGAACACCCTCCAGGCCGCTGCGCTGTGCCAGCCGCTGCAGGATGGCATCGGCCAGCACGCCCACGTCCTCCTGCCGCTCGCGCAGCGCCGGCATGCGCAGCTCGATCACATTGAGCCGATAAAAAAGGTCCTGCCGGAACCGTCCCTGTGCCACGCACTGCGCCAGGTTCTGATGGGTGGCGCTGACGATGCGCACATCCACCGCCTCTTCCGTCACCGCCCCTACCTTGCGGATGCGCTTTTCCTGGATGGCGCGCAGCAGCTTCACCTGCATGGCCAGCGGCAGGTCGGCCACCTCATCCAGAAACAGCGTGCCGCCATTGGCCGCCATGAAGAAGCCGATGCGATCGGAATCCGCCCCCGTGAACGCCCCCTTGCGGTAGCCGAAGAACTCAGACTCCATCAGGTTCTCGGGAATGGCGCCGCAGTTCACGGCAATGAAAGGCCCTTCGGCACGCCCGCTCAGCTGGTGGATGAGCCGAGCCGCCAGCTCCTTGCCGGAACCGGACTCACCCGTGACGTGCACGGGCGCCATGCTGCGCGCCATGCGCGCGATGGAAGCGCGCACCGCATCGATGGCGGGCGACGTGCCCAGCAGGCGGGTGGACTTGCCCCCCGGCTGCGCCGCCGGTGGTGCGACCGGATTCTTCGTGGCCGGGGTATCCGAGAGCTTCAGGGCCGAACGCACCAGTGCCCGCAGCGCATCCAGACCCACCGGCTTGTTCAGATAATCGAAGGCGCCTGCCTTCAGCGCCGCCACGGCATTTTCCGCACTGGCATAGGCGGTGATGACGGCCACCGGCGTGTCGCGCCACTGGCTGTTGATGAGCCGCACCAGATCCAGGCCATTGCCGTCGGGCAGGCGCATGTCGGTCAGGCACAGCGAATAACGGTAGCGTTCCAGCAGCGCACGTGCCGTGGACAGATCCTCGGCCACGTCCACGTCCAGCCCCATGCCCACCAGCGTCAGCTCCAGCAGCTCGCGCAGGCTTTCCTCATCGTCCACCACCAGCACCCGGGGGGTCCGGCCGGGGGGCAGGCGGTTATCGTCGTCGGCGGTGACTTTCATTCATCGCTCTCCATTCTCGAAGGTGCCGCGGCAGCGCCTGCTTCCGCAATCTGTCGCTGCTGGGGCGTGATCACGAAACCCGCCCCGTAGCGCTGCCGGATGTCCTCACCCAGCAACGCGGAAGATTCATAACGGATGGTGGCACCGTTGGCCGTGCACAGCTCCTGCGTCAGGTGCAGACCCAGCCCCGTTCCCCGCGTCTCGGTCGTGAAGAACGGTTCGAACAGATGCTCGCGCCGATCTTCGGGAATGCCGGGGCCATCATCCAGGACCCACAACTGGAGCACGCCCGCCGCGCTCTGCGTCCAGAGCAGCAGCACCGCGCCCTCACGGTCCGAGGCATGACGCAGCCCGTTGGACAGCAGGTTGACGAGGATCTGGCGCAGGTGATTGGGGTCGAAGGTGATGGGGGCATGACTGTCATGGCGCAGCGCGATGCGCTCACCGCCATCGCGCCCTGCCACCACGGCACCACCGGCCTTCACGTTGCCCAGGAACTCCGGCATGAACTGCGCCATGAAATGCCGCAGGTCCAGCACTTCGCTCAGCGCCCCGCGCCGCGCCATCGACAGCACGTCCTCGACGATGCGGTCGATGCGCATCGTGTTCTTCTCGATGATGTCGGCCAGGCGCTTCTGGGCGGCCGTGCCCGCCTGCTCGCCCAGCAGCGCACCAGCATGGCGGATGGCCGAGAGGGGATTGCGGATCTCGTGGGCGATGGAGGCCGACAGGCGGCCCATCGACGCCAGCTTGAGCTGCTGGGCCTGATCCTCGATACGCTTCAGGTCCTCCAGCAGCACCACACGGTCTAGCAGTGCGCGCCCGCCCTGCCCGTTGTCGCCCCCCGGATAGTACGAAGTCTCATCAAGCTCGTCGGGCGGGATGTTGCCGCCGGTCAGCACCCGGACCCGCAGCCGCACGGTGCCTTCACGGCGACGGATCTGCAGGTCTGCCACGCGCTCGGGCGTATCCAGGACCTGGCGCAGCGCCTTCAGTGTCTTGGGATCGGCCTCGGTGAAGGGAACGCCCATGGGCAGGTTCAGCAGACGCCGCGCCTTCGGATTCATGTCGCGTGGCACGCCCCGCGGATCGAAGACGACCACGCCCTGGTCCAGCTCGGCCACCACCAGCGCATGAATGGCGCGCTGGTTGCGGAGATCTTCGCCGCGCCGGATGGCCAGCCGCTCCTGCATGGCCAGACGCCGTGCCAGGCGGCTGATCACCAGCGCAGTGAAGAACAGCGTGGCACTGATGAAGGCGGCGATCATCAGCTCGTTGCCGATGGCCGTGGTGCCCATGTCGCCACGCTGCAAAAAGCGCAGCATGGTCTCGCCCAGCAGCATCATCGAGGCCGCAGCCGCCACCGCCAGCGCAGGCAAGGTGGCCGACAGGATGGCCACGCCCGCCACCGGGGTGATCATCAGCGCCCCCAGGCCACTGCGACCGTTGCTGGCATAGACGATCAGCCCCAGCACCAGCACGTCCACGGTGATCTGCGCAAACAGCTGAAGCGAGAAGCCCCGACGGATGCGACGCACCGCGATGGAGCTCAGCACCGCAAAGCCCATGTAGAAGGCCGTGAGGCCGATGAAGAGCGTCCGCTGGAACGGGTGCGCCGCTGGGGTGTCAGGCCCCAGCACCGGAATGTAGATGAGCAGCAGCAGCGCGATGATGAGGCGCCCGTCGGCCAGGTAGCGCAGCGAGGTCCAGAAGGTGCCGGCCTGCTGCAGGGGCAGCTCATCCGGGTCCGGCGACAGCCGATTCGTCGATGCGTTCATGCCGCAACCCGCCGCGTGCGGCGCTGCGCATGCGTCATTTCAGGCGCTGCCCGCTCTGGGCCGCCTTGCCCTGCGCCTGGTGCGCTTCACAGCAATAGACACGGCCATGGGCAAAGATGGCCTCGGAAGCCGGCAGGTGCAGGTCGCAGATCGAGCAGGCCACCATCATGTCCGCATCGGCAGGACGGGCGGAGGCAGCGTCTGCGGCCGACTGGCCGGCAGCCGCCTGGGCATCGCGTCGGGCACGGGCTGCCGCCAGGGCGCCATAGCGCCGCACAAGCATGATCGCGCCGGCAATCACCAGCATCCAGAAGATGATTTTCACGTTGATTCCTTCCTGGCGATCAGATCCGGTTGAGGATCACTTCCAGCACGAAACGGCTGCCCACGTAGGACAGCAGCAGCAGGATGAAGCCGCCCAGCGTGAGCCGGATGGCCAGGCGTCCACGCCACCCCCACAGCCGGCGCCCCAGCAGCAGCAGCCCGAAGAAGATGGTGGCCACCAGCGAGAACACGGTCTTGTGGTTCAGCGTGAGCGGTCGCCCGAAGATCTCTTCACTGAACAGGCCGCCACTGACTGTCGTGAGCAGCAGCAGCACGAATGCTACGCTGATGACATTGAAGAGGATGCGCTCGAGCACCATGAGCGGCGGCAAGGCCTGATGGCCGCGCGCCAGCAGTGTTGTGATGAGACCAGCGCGGTCCTGTCGGCGCGGATGCAGCCGGTGCTCGGCCGCCGCCATGAGCAGCGCCTGCAGCGCGGCCAGAAAGACCACGCCATAGGCCAGCGTGCCCACCACCAGGTGCGGCACGAAGAACGGCGTCTGCCGATCCAGCGGGAACGCGGCACCGGGGAAGAAGACGGGCAGCACCACCACGACCATGGCCAGCGGCGCCAGCAGCACGGGCAGGCGCCCCACGCTCATGTGGCGGCTTTCCAGCCAGATGAGCAGCAGCGCGATCCAGACCGTGGCCGACAGCAGATAGGCAAAGCCGAAATGAAAGACCTCGTCGACGCGCCACCAGGGTGAGATGAGCACCAGCGCATGGGCCAGCAACCCGGCCCCCAGCACGACATCAAGACCGCGCCAGCCGACGGTGGCGCTGGCCACACCACGGGGCGCCGGCGCAACAGCAGGCCGTGCCGCCGGAGCGCCTGCGCCGGCTGCACGAGAAGGAGAGTCGGCGTCTGCGGCACGTGCCTGGCCCTGCGCATCATGGCGCAGGCCACGCAGCAGCACCAGACCATACAGTCCGACCGCCAGGAGGATGAGAGTCAGTACAATGCCCACTGTCGCAGTTTACCCCGCCCGGGCACCGGTCGCGCAACATCGCCCCGCCCCTGGCGCACTCCCCGCCACGTTTTCCACCGCCTTCGGGCCCAGTCTCTCATGTTCGACAGCCTTTCCCAACGCCTTGCGCGCATTGTGAAGACCATGCGCGGTGAGGCTCGCCTGACCGAAGCCAATACCCAGGAAATGTTGCGGGAAATCCGCATCGCCCTGCTGGAGGCCGATGTGGCCCTGCCCGTGGTGCGCGACTTCATTGCCCAGGTGAAGGAAAAGGCACTGGGCCAGGAGGTGCTGCAGTCGCTCACCCCCGGCCAGGCGCTGGTGGGCATCGTCCACAATGCCATGGTGGACCTGATTGGTGGCGAGACCGCCGAGCTGGATCTGGCCTCCCAGCCGCCCGCCATCATCCTGATGGCTGGCCTGCAGGGCGCGGGCAAGACCACCACGGTGGGCAAGATCTCCAAGTGGCTGCGCGAGAACCGCAAGAAGAAGGTGCTGACGGTTTCCTGCGACGTGTACCGCCCCGCCGCCATCGACCAGCTCAAGACCGTGGCCCAGCAGGCCGGCGTGGACTTCTTCCCGTCGCAGCCCGACCAGAAGCCGGCCGACATCGCGCGCGCCGCAGTGGACTGGGCCAGGAACCACTATCACGACGTGCTGATCGTCGACACGGCCGGCCGGCTGGGCATCGACCAGGCGATGATGGACGAGATCCGCCTGCTGCACGACACCCTGCACCCCATCGAGACGCTGTTCGTGGTGGACGCCATGCAGGGTCAGGATGCGGTCAACACGGCCAAGGCCTTCAATGACACGCTGCCGCTCACGGGCGTGGTGCTCACCAAGCTCGACGGCGACTCGCGCGGCGGTGCGGCCCTGTCGGTCAAGGCCATCACCGGCAAGCCCATCAAGTTCGTGGGCGTTGGCGAGAAGCTCACCGGCCTGGACGTCTTCCACCCCGACCGGATGGCGAACCGCATCCTGGGCATGGGCGACATCGTGGCGCTGGTGGAACAGGCCCACGCCAACGTGGACCATGCCGCGGCGCAGGAACTGGCCGAGAAGCTGAAAAAAGGCTCGCGCTTCGACCTGAACGACTTCCTGGCCCAGCTGAGCCAGATGAAGAAGCTGGGCGGCCTCAGCTCGCTGATGGAGAAGATGCCGGCCGAGATCCAGGGCAAGGCCAGCGCCGAGGACATGGACAAGGCCGAGCGCGACATGCGCCGCATGCAGGGCATCATCCACGCCATGACACCGGCCGAACGCGAGAAGCCCGAGCTGATCAAGGCCACCCGCAAGCGGCGCATCGCCGCGGGCGCAGGCGTGCACGTGCATGACGTGAACCGGCTGCTGAACCAGTTCTCGCAGATGCAGTCCGTCATGAAGAAGATGCAGAAAGGCGGCCTGGCCAAGATGATGCGCGCCATGAAGGGCATGATGGGCGGTGGTGGCCTGCCCGGCATGGGCGGCGGCCCCGGCCCGATGGGCTGATGTGGGATCCGGAAGGGTGGAACTGGCGGGAGAGCTCATTCGGCAGGGGCTCATTCGCACCCAGAGGCATCCGGGGCGATCGCCTTTCCTGACAATTCAACCGATTCGCGGCTATTCGCAACCGTTCCGCGCCGATTGGTTACATATCGCATTAGATTGGTCACAGAATTGCGGTCTAATGGCTTGCAGAAGTGACCGCCTGTCCCTATTGGGACAGAAGGCTTGGGGGTTTCACAACGCCCCCTGAGCCTGCCTGCCGGGAAGTTCCTCCCTTCCCGACACGCCGGCGCTTCAGGAAGACCCAAACCTCTCATCCTGCGAGCCGGCATCCCCGGCCCGAGCCTTTCCATTCGGGTGACCGACCGTGCGTCTTGCCTATCTGATCATTGCCCACCAGCAGCCCGAGCAGCTGGCCCAGATGCTCTACTGCATCCAGCACCCCGACAACGTCTACCTGGTCATGCCCGACAGCAAGGGGCTGACCGGCAGCGAGCCGGCCCTGCAGGCCGTGGTGCGTCGGCACCCCAATGTCTTCATTGCCCCGGCGCGCGACATGCGCTGGGCGTCCTGGAGCCTGATGCAGGCCCGGCTGGACGGCATCCGTGAACTGCTGGCACGCCCCGAGCCCTGGGAAGTGCTGATCAACCTCAGCGGCCAGGACTTTCCGCTGAAGTCGCAGGAAGAGATCCGAGCCTTCTTTGCAGCCAACGAAGGCCGCAACTTCCTCGACATCGTGGAGCCCGAGAAGGTCTGGAACGACCCCTACGCCCGCATCCAGCGCATCCGGCTGGAGCCCCCGTTCATGAAGAGCGGCTGGAACGTGCCCAAACTGCGCATCGATCGCTGGTCGCGCCATCTGGGCCAGGCGCGCTACGTGGGTGGCCGCCCCTACATGGCGCTTACCCGCAGCTTCTGTCAGCACCTCATCGAGTCCACCCACCTGCCCCGCTGGGTGAAGACCCTGCGGCATGGCTACCGCCCCGTCGAGGTGCTGCCGCACAGCTTCATCATGAACTCTCCCCATGCCGACACGGTGGAAAACCGCCTGCTGCATGAAGAGGACTGGAGCGCCGGGGGATCTCATCCCAAGGTGTTCACGATGGCCGACCGGGAACACCTGGAGCGTTCGGACAAGCTCTTTGCCCGCAAGTTCGACAGCCGGCAGGACAGCGAGATCCTGCGGGTACTGGAAAAGAGGGTGCTGGGCGCAGAGGCAGGCTGACCCACAGAAGGTTGACCGAAACAGGCTGACGGCTGCCGGGCGCTCCGGCATCTGACCTGCCCGCGGACAGCCCTCGGACAGCCCTCGGCCAACTCTCAGCCAGGTTGCCACAACACAAAAGCCGAAGCGACCCCTGGCAGGGGCCCATGGCCCATGCAGAAGGTCGCCTCTGGCAGTCTCCTCCCCCCTTCGGGGATCGTCACGCCGATACGCAGATCCTGCGTGTCGGCGTGCTGCTTTTTGATAGGCCACGCCGCAAGGGCGGATACGACACGCGGCGTGGTCGGGTAACACGAATCAGATAGCACGGCTCAGATGAATCGAATCCATGAATCTGCTGCCTTGGCGGGCAGCCGGCCCGTGGGATGAGGCATTTGTGCCTCTTGAGCGCATAAATTGACTATCTTTAACATAAAAGATACGGAGCGGCGCAAAAACCTCTTGCAATGATCGAAGCCAGAGCATAGAATTCATTCGTCTCCTCCACCTCCTCCTTTGGTGGATTAGCCCGCACGCTTATCCGTGCGGGCTTTTTTCTTTCCGCGGTCGCTTTTCTTGTCCGGCTCAGTTGGTGCAGTACTTGCCGGGTCTCCTCTCACTGCCGCCGGGTGTCTCCATGTCCGGCTGGTCTAGACCGCATGGCTGCATTGTCTTGCTTTGCACGCAGGCATTCCATTGGGGGCAACCCTAAGCATCTGCCCGCCATGACGCTTTCCCTCTTTGAAGACGCGGCCGATCCGCAAATCAACCTGCTGCCTTGCGACGGCGTCGTCAACGACCATGGCACGGTGTTTGCCGCCGAGGCCGACGCCATGCTGGCCTGGCTGCTAGCCGAGGTACCCTGGCAGCACGACGAGATCCAGCTCTACGGAAAGCGCATCGTCACAGCCCGCCGCGTGGCCTGGTATGGCGACGAAGCCTTCGACTACCGCTATTCAGGCGTCAACCATCGGGCACGCCTCTGGGCCCCTCCCCTGCAGACGTTGCGCGACCAGGTGAGTGCCCGGGTGGGGGTCTCCTTCAATTCCTGCCTGCTGAACCGTTACGACGACGGCACCCAGGGCATGGCCTGGCACAGCGACGATGAGGCAGAGCTGGGACCGGAGACGGTGATTGCCTCGGTCAGCTTCGGGGCCACCCGCAAGTTTGCCTTCCGCCACCGCCAGACCCGCCAGAAGGTCGAGATGCTGCTGCACCACGGCCAGCTGATCGTGATGCGCGGCC
>ERZ773035.2715-NODE-2715-length-11155-cov-10.808468_pt1 | contig 11155 bp, 10 predicted proteins | sample MGYA00511487_ERZ773035 | MGnify/ENA primary metagenome ERZ773035 (study PRJEB29015, sample SAMEA2737985) | human oral metagenome | biome: human oral; feature: human-associated habitat; material: dental | place: China | collected 2024 ...
TATTACAATTTATTCATTCATTTAATTATACCATAAGATAAGAAAAAAGCAATTAATATTTTAAAAACTTTTTTACTATTGTATTGATATATATTATTTATAGAATTCATTAATGCCTCTTTATTTTAATTTATAAACATGACCTTTTGGAGATTTAACACCTTGCATAGCCATCCATTCATCAAATACTTTATTAGGATTTATATCTTTCATTTCTTCTGGATATAACCATTTAGCTGTATACATAACTCCTATCAATTTACCTAAACCACCTGCACAAAAACCTGTTGTTATATATACATTTTTATTTTTAACAGCTTTTAAATCTTTCCAACCAGTTCTATTTATCATTTCATTCATAATATTTTTCCATTCTTCTTGAGATGGAGCAGTATAAATACCAGTATTTTTATAAGCAGCTCCAGAAGTTGTTTTTATAATTAAATCTGGATCTTCTAATAATATTTTTTCAGGAACAATAGTTTTACCTTTTATTGTAGGGTCATCAAATATACTTATTCCACCAGCTACTCTCATCATATTAACCCAACCATCATTTGAAGTTCTTGGAATAGCAGTAGTGTATGGATCTCCATATTCCCAATATATAGTTTTTTTATTTTTCACTTTGGCTACTCTTGTTTTAACTTCATTTAGATTTTTATTGTAGAATTCTATTAGTTTTTTAGCACCTTTTTCATTACCAAATATTTTTCCTAATCTTTCAATTTGTTCTGGCATATTAGCGTTATCCCAACCAGTAACAACTATTACTTTTATTCCTGCTTTTGATAATTGTTCAATATCTTTTTCATATGAGCTATTTCTTGGAGTAATCAAAGCTTCAGGAGCTAATTCAATTATTTTTTCATAATTTAAATTGTTTTGCCCTTTTCCAATGCTATTTTTAGGGTCAAAATCTTTCCAATATATTCTATCTTGTGTTGTATTATCATCAACAGAAATTACATTTTTTATATTTCCAATTGCTCTAATAAGCTCATTGTTATATCTACTTACAACAACAACTCTTGTAAGAGGTTTTTCCAAGACAATTTCTCTACCAACATCATCTTTGAATCTTATTTCAGCAAAACTTAAAGATGATATAAACAAAAATAGAAATAACATAAATTTTTTTATAAAGTATTCCTCCTGTCTCAATAAATGAAACTTATTAACAATCCATTGAATTTAAATTTTCTAAACTAATAATCCTATCACAAATCCTGTCTGCTAAAAACTTATTATGTGTGACCACAATCATCCCTATGTTTTTCTCCTTTGCTGCAATGATAAGATTTTTCCATATTTTAACTTGAGTTAATGCATCTAACATTGTAGTAATCTCATCTGCAATTAAATATTTTGTTTTAGGTCCTAGTGCTCTAGTGATACAAAACCTTTGAAGTTCTCCTCCACTTAATTCTTGAGGCCACCTTGTTAGCCAATAATTTTTAATCCCCATTTTTTTAATAGTTTCATTATCTACTATCCAACCTTCATTTAAAATTTTATCCATTTTCCATTTAGGATTAGTGGCTTTTTCTGGATGTTGATAAATAAGTTGAACAGAGCAGTAGCCTTCTTTTTCTAGTTCTTTTCCATCTACTAGTATAGTTCCTTTACTTGGTTTAAGTATTCCTGCTATTATTTTTGCTAGTGTACTTTTTCCGCAACCTGAAGAACCAAAAATTCCTACTATTTCACCAGCTTTTACATTTAAACTAATATCATTAAGAATAGGCATTCCTTTTAAATAATTAAATGAAACATTTTTTATTTCTAACATTTTTACACCTCATTCTATTAACTATCCTTTTATTCTAAAATTGGTAGTTCTAAATTTAACTTTTTACATTGTAGTCTAATATCCTCTATATCTGTTTCTTCAAAATCATTTTGAGGTAAAGCTTTCCAAAAGGCTTTTGTTAACGGATGTCTAATATATTTTTCTCCTTTTAAAAAATCTTTTGTATTTAAAGTTTCTAAAATGTGCCCTCCATAGAAAATTGCCATTTTATCTGCAACATTACAAACTAAATCTATATCATGAGTAATTAGTAAAATTCCTTTTCCATCATTTGCCATATTTCTAAAATGATTTAAAACTTCAATAGCCAAATCTAAACTTAACCCAGGAGTTGGTTCATCTGCAATTATTAAATCTGCTTTTGATAAAATTGTATTTGCAATTAATACACGCCTTGCCATACCACCAGATAATTGAAAAGGGTATTTACTTAGATCAGCCTTAGTAAAGCCTAATGTATCCATAACTTTAAAAAAATCTTGCTGATTTATACCTTTTCTCATAAGTTGATCTTCTATAGTCATTAAAGGATCTAAATAAGCAATAGATTGTGGAACAAAAGTAATTTCTTTTCCTCGTAATTGAGATAATCTATTTTCATCAACTATTTCATTTTTAAATTTAATTTCAGCAGACACCACTGCATTTTTAGGTAAAATTCCTAAAATAGCATGTGCCATAAGACTTTTGCCACTTCCAGATGAACCTGCAATTGCTAGTATTTCTCCTTTTTTTATAGTCACATTTAAATCAAATACCATTTGATGTAACTTTTGGTTTAATAATTTATCATACATATTAAAACCTATATTTAAATTTTTTACTTCTAAAATATTCATAACATTACTCCTGTCCTGTATTAGGATTAATAATTTTTTCTAAATTGTGACCTATTGCATCAAAAGCAAATACCATAAGCATAAGAGCTAAGCCTGGAAAAAAAGCTAACCACCAATATCCAGAAGTAATATATCTCATTGATTCTGACAAAATAACCCCTATAGCTGGTTCTTCTGGTGGCAATCCAAATCCTAGAAATGTGATTCCTGCTTCATGTAATATTGCATGTGGAAATAATAGTACTGCTCCTACGATGAATTGAGGAATAATATGTGGTAAAATATGTTTAGAAGCTATTTTAACATTGCTAGTTCCTAACTTTTTAGCTATTACTATATATGGCTCCCCTTTAATAGATAAAATTTCTGCTCTTATAATTCTTGATAGAGTTGTCCAGTGAGTTAATGCTACACCTACTAATATTCCGACTGTTCCCTTACCTGTTAAAATAGAGATTAATACCAATAGTATAAGATGAGGCATACCTTGAAATAAATCAATAAGCCATAAAAAAAATTTATCAATTTTTTTCCCAAATATAGCACATGCAGAACCAATTATTACTGCAAATATACAACTAACAAGTGATGCAACTACCCCTATAATCAAGCTAGTACTAAGCCCTTTTATAGTCCGTGTTAACATATCTCTTCCCATCCAATCAGTTCCAAATATATGTTTTAAACTAGGAGGATTATTCCGAACAGTGAAGTCTACTCCATAGCTATTTTTATCCATAAATCCTCCCCATATTAAAATAATTAAAAGAAAAACTACTGATACTACTAGATATAGTAAAGTTTTTTGCCTTAAATTTAATTTCTTATAATTAGATTTTTTTTGGAGTAAAACATTATCTATCATTATACATTCCCTCCCTTATTCTAGGATCTATAATAGGATACAGAATGTTTGCACATAAATTTCCTACAAATACAAATATTGCGGATACTAAAGTTATTGCAAGGAGTAAAGGCATGTCTCCTTTTACTCCAGCAATTTTAGTTATATTTCCTAAACCTGCATATGAGAACACATTTTCAACAAGCACTGAGCCTCCAAAAAGTTCACTAATAGATGCAAATTGGATAGTTACTGCTGGTAAAAGTATATTTCTAATACCATGTTTTCTAATAAATTCCCATAGCTTTTCTCCATTTATTTTAGAATATAAAAAATATTCACTATTTAAAACATCTATAAGCTTTTCTCTTGTATGTAATGCAATTTTTGATATTCCTAAAATACTTAATGTCATAGCTGGTAAGATCATATGATGAATTCTATCCCATAGTGATATGTCTTTCTCTATAACACCAATAGGTGCAGACATTCCTACAGGAAACCAACCTAATTTAACTGCAAAAAACATCAACATAAGAATAGCAAACCAAAAAGTAGGCATTGATGCAAATAGGTATGATATTTTTTGTATTATTTGGTCTATGATTCTTCCATGATAGGCTGCAGCAACTATTCCTAAGATAAAACCTATTATCCCTGATAGAAGCCATGAAGTTAACATAAGCATAAAAGTATTACTAGCAGCTTTAGAAATCAATTCAGATACTGGTTTGTTATATATAAAAGAATCTCCCATATTTCCAGTTAGTGCTCCTTTTACCCAATTAAAATATTGAACTATTGAAGGCTGATTTAAACCCCATACTTTAACTAAATAGTCATATTGTTCTTGTGTAACATTACTATCAGCTCCTAAATAACTAGAAACAGGATCTATTGGTGTTAACTTCATCAACAAGAAAGTTATAATAGAAATAGCAAATAACAAAAAGAACAGCTTAGCTATTTGCCATATAATTTTTTTCATCTATACATCCTCCCTTTATTTTTTACAATTATTTTTTAAAATCCCATTCTTCTATATTTGCCATAAGTGATAAATCTCTAGCATGAGTGTGCAATTTTTGTCTTCCTAAATCTAAACCATCTCTTACAAAATATAAATGTTCCAAATAACAAATTGTACAGTATGGAGCATCTCCTAATACACTTCCTCCTTCTTTTCCATCCCATAGAGCCTTTTGCCAATTTTTTATAGCAACTTTTTCATCTGTTGCTAAATAGGCAGCTCTAATATGTTCATCAACAATAGGGTTATTTTCTCTTACAATATTAGACCAAGGTCCACCTATTCTTTCACTAAAATAAAATCTTGCAACAACTTCTGGTGTATATTGTCCTCCACCAATTACACAGGCATCTGAAGATTGTCTTTTTTCCATTTCTGTCCAATCTGAACCTTCAGGAATAACATTAATACCAATTTTTTTACATTGAACTGCAAAAGCTTCTGCACAAGATTGTCTAGTATCATCTGAAGCTGGATAAAGTAATCTGAATTCTGCTTTAATTCCATCTTTTTCACGAATACCATCATCTTTCATTTTCCAACCTGCTTTATCCAATATTTCATTAGCTTTTGCTATATCACCATTTTTAAATTCTTTTCTTATTTCATCTTTAATTCCCCAAGGTAATGAATCAAAGAAATCAAAAATAACTTCTCCATATCCATAAAGAACATTTTCAATAATTTCTTGCCTATCTACTCCATAATTTATGGCCTTACGAATTGCTATATCTGATGTCACATCATTTCCCATAGGATTACCTTTTTCAGTAAGTTTTTCTGATTTTTTAATTGTAGGCATAGAGATAGCCCTAAAATCCATTGTTTTAGTGGCTAAAATACTATAATTTTCAATTTCTTCTTGAGCCATAGCTTCACTTACATTTACAATATCTATGTCTCCTGCTTTTATTGATGCTAAGGCTGTATCTGGAGTCATTGTTACTAGGGTTAATCTTTTAAATTTAGGTTTTGTTCCATAATATTCTTCATTTCTATCTAAAATAAGTTGTTGACCTTGAGTATAACTTACAAGTTTATATGGTCCTGAACCTATAGGATTTAAGCTATATGTATTACTATCTTTATATGCATGTTCTGCAACAATACCTAAATTAGCTGCATTATAAATAAAAGTTGAACATGGAGCAGAGAAAGTAAATTTAACAGTTTTATCATCTAATGCTTCAGCTTTTTCTAACAATTTAAAATCAAAAGTAGTTCCTATTTCTTTAGTCTTATTAAATGTGAAAGCTACATCTTTTGCTGTTAATTTTTGACCATCACTAAATTTTACATCTTCTCTTATTTTAAAAATCCAAGTTTTACCATCTTCACTTACTTCATAATTTTCAGCAAGATCCTTAATAATATTGTTTTCAAAATCAAAATCTAGTAATTTAGATTGTATTAAAGTTACACCATAATTTCCCCAGCCTTTACAAGGATCAAATCCCTTTTGTAACATAGACTGACCTACTCCTACTATAATTTCTTCTTTATTTTCTAATCTTTCAATTTTACTTGCTTCTTTAATTTCAGATGAATTTTTCTCACAACCTAAAAAACTAAACATCAGAGTTACAGCTACCACAGAAATACCAATTTTTAGAATCTTTTTCATTTTTACTTCCTCCTTGTACTGATTTAAAATAAAAAAGCTATGCATCGTAAAAAAGCATAGCTATTGCACACTAAGAGCTTTACTCTTTATCTTTTCCACGAGATAGAGTAATTCAATTATGCAGGTCTTCTGACTTATGATTTATATTTCTTTACCTTCCCAGATAAAAATTCCAGTGGTATAAAACAAGAAAAAACTCAATTACAGCGACGGGCTCGTTTCGGTATTTCACCGAATTCCCTCTTAGCCTTAAAAATAAGGAACATAATTGACATCGTATTAAATTTTTTTAACTTAAAATTTAGTATTTTAATAAATAATATACGATATTATAACAGAGAATTATAGTTTTTACAAGTTAAATAGTTTTTAACAAAAAATGATATCAATAGAACTTTATTTCTATCAATATCATTTTTAAAAAACTAGTTATCAAAACTTAATAAAGTTTAAAATTGTAACTTTATTTATTTTTCATAAGTAGACTTTATAAATAATTCTTCTAATTGTTTATCATCAACAGTGTTAGGTGCTTCAGTCATTAAACATTGTCCTTTATTTGTTTTAGGGAAAGGAATTACATCTCTTATAGATTCTTCTTTTAACATAACCATAAGCCATCTATCTATACCAAATGCTAATCCACCATGAGGAGGTGCTCCATATTTGAAAGCATCTAAGAAGAAACCAAATTTAGCTTTTGCTTCTTCTTGTGAAAGTCCTAATCTATCAAACACCATAGATTGTATTTGTGGATTAAATATTCTTATAGAACCCCCACCTATTTCAGAACCATTTAAAACTAAGTCATAAGTGTTGGTTCTAATATCTTCAGTTTGTCCTGCTAAGAATTTATCTAAATCTTCAGCTTTTATAGAAGTAAATGGGTGATGTTCTGCCTTATATCTTTGTTCTTCTTCATCATAATCAAACATTGGGAAGTCAACAACCCATAAGAATTTAAAATCATCTTTATTAATTAATTCTAAGTCTTTACCTATTCTTAGTCTCAATGCTCCAAGTGCAGAGTGAACAACTTTTTTCTTATCAGCAACTATAAAAATTACATCTCCTGTTTTTGCTTCTGTTTTATCAATTATTGCTTTCATTTCATCTTCACTTAAAAATTTAGCAATAGGAGAAGTTATTCCATCAGCAGTAAGTTTTATATAAGCAAGTCCCTTTGCTCCAAAATATGTTTTTACATATTCTTCATACTCAGAAATAACTTTTCTTGAGAATTTTTCATTTGCATTAGGAGCAACAACTGCTTTAACAAGTCCTCCATTTTGAACAGTAGAACTAAAAGCATTAAAAGAAGAATTCTTAACTATATCAGATAAATCTTTTAATTCAACTCCAAATCTTAAATCTGGTTTATCAGAACCAAATCTATCCATAGCTTCTGCATAAGGCATTTTTTGGAAAGTATAATTTGCTTCTTCACCTGTTACATTTTTAAATACATATTTTGCTAAACCTTCTATTTCATTCATAACATCTTCTTTTTCTACAAAAGACATTTCAATATCAAGTTGTGTAAATTCAGGTTGTCTATCTGCTCTTAAATCTTCATCTCTAAAACATTTAGCAATTTGGAAATATTTTTCAACTCCACCTATCATTAAAAGTTGTTTAAATAGTTGTGGAGATTGAGGTAAAGCATAGAATGTTCCTGGGTTTGTTCTACTAGGAACTAAGAAATCCCTTGCTCCCTCAGGAGTAGATTTTGTAAGTACAGGAGTATCTACATCTAAGAAACCTGCTTTATCCATATAATTTCTAATAGACATTATCATTCTATGACGCATTTTTAAGTTATTTAACATCTTGTTTCTTCTAATATCAAGATATCTATATGTCAATCTCATATTTTCACTTAAATTATCATCTATACCAGAAATTTGAAAAGGTAAAGTATCACAAGCATTTAAAATTTCAATTTCTTTTGCAAAAACTTCTATTTCTCCTGTTGGAATATTAAGATTTTTATTTGATCTTTCCTTTACTTCTCCCACTACTCTGATGACAGATTCTGATTTTAATTTTTGTACTTCTTCTAAAACTTTTTCTGATAGAAGTTCATTATTAAAAACTATTTGAGTTTTTCCTTCTCTATCTCTTAAATCAATAAATGTAAGGCTTGTACTTACATTTCTTTTAGTATCTACCCAACCAGATAGAGTTACAACTTCCCCAATATTTTTTAATCTTAGTTCCCCTAAATTATGTGTTCTATATACCATTTTTAAAAAACACTCCCTCTATTTAATATAATTTATAATCTCTTCAATTTTTACTTCTTTTTGTTCTCTTGTAGAAAAATCTTTTAATAATACTATACCTTTATTAAGTTCATCTTCTCCAAGGATAACACAATATCTTGTTTCTAATTTATCAGCCTTTTTCATATGAGCTTTCATTCCTTTAGAAGAATAATCTACATAAACTTTTATATTATTTTTTCTCAAATCTTCTGCAATCTTCATAGCAGTTTCAACTGTAGAATCTCCAAGCCAAGCAATGTAGACATCTGGAATATCTTTAGGATATTCATCAACAAGCATCATAACTCTTTCAACTCCAGCAGCAAAACCAAAAGCAGGAATATCTTTATCTCCTAATTCTTTTAGAAGATTATCATATCTTCCACCACCTAAAACTGTTCCTTGTGAACCAAGTTTATTAGTTACAATTTCAAAAACTGTACTTGAATAATAATCAAGTCCTCTAACAAGAGTTGGATCTTCTGTAAATTTTACTCCAAAAATTGTTAGATATTTTTTAACTTCTTCATAGTGTTTTCTTTCATCTTCAAAAAGATAATCTATTATACTTGGAGCAGATTTATAGAAATCTTTTTCCCCATCAACTTTACAATCTAAAAGTCTTAAAGGATTTCTATTAATTCTATCTTTACAATCTTCACACATATCATCTAAGTGAGACTTAAAGTGTTCAACCAATTTTTCTCTATAAATAGTACGAGAACCCTTAGAACCTACTGAATTTATTTTTACTTCTAAATCTGTAACACCTAGTTTAGCAAGCCAATTATATCCCATAGCTATAACTTCAGCATCAAGTATAGGAGATTTTTCACCAAAAACTTCTACTCCTATTTGGTTAAATTCTCTTTGTCTACCAGCTTGTGGTCTTTCATATCTAAACATTGAACCATTATAGTAGAATCTACTGATGTCTTCTTTAGCATAAATTGAGTTTTCAAGATAACATCTAACCATTGAAGCAGTATTTTCAGGTCTTAGAGTTATAGATCTATCTCCCTTGTCTTTAAAAGTGTACATTTCTTTTTCAACAACATCTGTTGCTTCACCTATACCTCTTTTAAATAATTCAGTTTCTTCAAAAATTGGAGTTTTAGCAAACTTATAACCATAATTCTCAAACATCTTCTGAGTTACATTTGAAATATAAATATATTTTACTGCATCTTCACCAATAATATCTTTTGTTCCTTTTGGTTTTCTTATTAATTCCATAATTATCCCTCCTATTCATTCCATAATTTGTTTAATTTTTCAGCTATCAATTTTTCATTTTTATTGTTACCAGGTTTGTAATACTTTTTCTTTTTATTCATATATTTTTGTTTAACAAAATTATCAGTGTAGTTATGAGGATATTTGTATCCCACATTATCATGGCAGATATTCATTGGAACTTCTTGTAATTCTCCTTTTTTGATATCAGCCAAAGCACCATCTATTGCTTCATAAATAGAATTTGATTTAGAAGAAATTGCAAGATATATAGTAGCATGAGCTAAAATTATTCTAACTTCAGGCATACCTATTCTTTCACAGGCATTCATAGCTGCATTTGCAACTAAAAGTGCTTCTGGATTTGCCATTCCTATATCTTCACTTGCCTCAATAAATAATCTTCTTGCCATGTATTTTGGATCTTCTCCACCATCTAAAAGTCTAGCAAGCCAATACACTGCTGCATCAGGGTCACTTCCTCTCACAGATTTAATAAAGGCTGAAATCATATCATATTTATCCTGCTTTTTGTCAAAAGAAACTTGCCTTTCTTTAAATATAGAAAAAATTTCATCTTCATTCATTTGAATGTGTAGATTATTGTACATCTCAACATAATTTAAGGCTATTCTTGAATCTCCTTGTGATATATCAACAATGATTTCTTTTATCTTATCACTCATACTTATATTTAAAAAATTCAATCCTTTATTTATCAATTTTAAAATATCTTCATTAGTAAGAGCTTTAAATTCAAAAACCATAACTCTTGAAAGTAAGGCATTATTTATATTATAATAGGGATTTTCTGTTGTTGCCCCTATAAGAGTAAGTGTTCCATCTTCTGTATAAGAAAGTAAAGCATCTTGTTGATTTTTATTAAATCTATGAATTTCATCTAAAAATAATATAGTCCTTTTATTGTAGAGTTCTATATTTCTTTTAGCTGTTTCAACTACATTTCTTATATCTGAAATACTTGCAGTAGTTGCATTTAATTTTTCAAAATTGCAATCTAAAGTATTAGAAATAATTTCTCCTAGACTACTTTTCCCACAACCAGGAGGACCATAGAAAATAGAGTTTGATAGAGTAGAATTTAAAATAAGTCTTGTAATTACTCCATCTTTTCCTAAAAGTTTTTCTTGACCTACAAAATCTTCTAAACTTTTGGGTCGTAATTTATATGCAAGAGGTTCAACATTTTTATAATTTTTTTGAAATAAATTCATAATAGTTCCTCAAATCTTTTATTTTACATTTTACCACAATTTAAAAAATAATTAAATATGTTGATGTAAAGAAAAAAATATTATAAGATAATAAATAAAAATAATTTTTAGGAGTAAAAAACTATGGATATATTAGAAAAAATATTAAATAATAGTGAACTAGCAGAAAAAATCAGAATTAAATGTGATATTGAGTTATATCCTCAATTGCAAAAACAAGATGATATGGATGGACAAATTACTTGGAATATTGATGGTAAAGCTTTT
>ERZ773035.2716-NODE-2716-length-11155-cov-3.454414_pt1 | contig 11155 bp, 5 predicted proteins | sample MGYA00511487_ERZ773035 | MGnify/ENA primary metagenome ERZ773035 (study PRJEB29015, sample SAMEA2737985) | human oral metagenome | biome: human oral; feature: human-associated habitat; material: dental | place: China | collected 2024 ...
GCAAGCCGGCACGGTCACGGGCGGGCGTGAAGTGCTGTGCGATTCCACACCCTGCACGCGGGGGAGGGATGATCGCCCCTCCCCCGGCGCCTGGACCATTACCCGGCGTCAACGATGCCGGTCGATGCGGCGCGACGACGGCGCTTGACGCGCGGCTGATCGCTCGCCTCGGGAAGCGCAATGTCATCGGTCGACTTGGTCGGCACCGCCGGGACGCTCACCTCGGCGCGCGCGGGCAGGTCGATGACGACGGGGGTGGGAGCCGCATCGGGCTCGACAATGCCGGTCGAGACGGCGACGCGACGCCTACGAGTCTTGCGCGGCGCGGCGGCCTCCTGGAAGGAAGTTTCCTCCGCGACCGACGCGCTCACCGGCGCGGTGGCGGGAGTCTCGTCCGTCTGCACCTCGGGAACAGCCGTCTGCGCGGTGACGCGGCGACGGGTCTTCTTCGGCGCGGGCGCCTCGGCCGGTTCTTCGGACGAGGCCGTGGCAGCCTTGCGGGATGCGCGGCGGCGGGTGGCCGGAGCCTTCTCGCGATGCTCGGGCAGCTGAATCTCGGAGGCATCCTTGGTGGGGGCCGCAGGCTCGTCCGAGTGATCGACCGGCTCGGGCAGGTCGATGCGCACGGGCAGTTCGGGCAGCGGAGCGGACTCGGCGACGCGGCGGCGACGACGAGGACGCTTGGTCGCGCTTTCCTCGGCCTTCTCGGCGGCGGGCTTGGACGCGGATTCCTCAGCGGGAGCCTCGGGCGCTGCAACCTGCTCGACGGAAGAAGCCTCGGGTTCCTTGACCTCGGTCGAAACGGCGCGCGTGCGGCGCTTCTTGGTGGGCGCCGGCTCCGCGGCCGCGCTTTCCTCTTCCTTACGGGTCGAGGCAGCGGCGATCGCGCTCAGAGCCTCCTTGGCGCGCTCATGATCGGCATTGTCCTCGATACGGCGAGGCTCAGCCTTCTTCTGTTGCTTCTTCGAACCCTTCGAGCCCTTCGAAGGCTGTTCGGCCCCGGAGGTTTCCACCGGGTGCTGGTGAACGATGAAGCCGCGGCCCTCGCAGGCCTCGCACGAGGAGGAGAAAGCCTCGACGAGGCCCTCACCCACGCGCTTACGGGTCATCTGCACGAGGCCCAGGGACGTAATCTCGGTGACCTGGTGGCGCGTACGGTCGCGTCCCAGGCACTCCACCAGGCGACGCAGCACGAGGTCACGGTTGGATTCGAGGACCATGTCCACGAAGTCGATGATGACGATGCCACCGATGTCGCGCAGGCGCAGCTGGCGCACGATCTCTTCGGCGGCCTCGAGGTTGTTACGGGTCACCGTCTCCTCGAGCGTGCCGCCGGCACCGATGAACTTGCCGGTGTTGACGTCAATGACGGTCATCGCCTCGGTGCGGTCGATGATCAGGGTACCGCCCGAGGGCAGCCACACCTTACGGTCCATGCCCTTCGCGAGCTGTTCGTCGATGCGATGCGCGCGGAAGACGTCCTCCGTGCCCACCCACTGCTCGACGCGATCGGAGAGCTCAGGGCTGAGCTCGTCGACGTATTCCTTGACGGTCGCATAGGTGTCACGGCCCTCGATCACGAGCTTCGAGAAGTCCTCATTGAAGATGTCGCGCACGACGCGCACGGCCAGCTCAGGCTCCCCGCGCAGCAGCGTCGGGGCGCTCTTCGTGTTGGTGCGCTTCTTCTCGATATCCTCCCACTGACGGGTCAGGCGAGCGACATCGTCGCGAATCTGCTCCTCCGTCGCGCCTTCCGCGGCGGTACGCACGATGACGCCCGAGCCGGAGGGCACGACAGCCTTGAGGATCTTCTTCAGGCGAGCGCGTTCCTTGTCCGGCAGCTTACGGGAGATGCCCATCATGGACCCGCCGGGGATGAGGACCAGGTAGCGGCCGGCCAGCGTGATCTGAGAGGTCAGGCGGGCACCCTTATGGCCGATCGGGTCCTTCGTCACCTGAACGAGGACCGGATCGCCAGACTTCAGCGCCGCCTCGATACGACGGGGCTTGCCCTCCATACCGACGGCATCCCAGTTGACCTCGCCGGCGTACAGGACGGCGTTGCGGCCGCGACCCACATCGACGAATGCCGCCTCCATGGACGGAAGAACGTTCTGGACGCGGCCCAGGTAGATGTTGCCGACCATGGAGGACTGGGTGCGACGAGCGACGTAGTGCTCGACGAGGAGCCCGTCCTCAAGGAGGGCGATCTGATCCAGGCCGTCATGATCACGGATGACCATGGTGCGCTCGACGGACTCGCGGCGCGCCAGGAACTCCGATTCGGAGATCGAGTGGCGGCGCCTGCCCTCGCGCCGACCCTCGCGGCGACGCATTTTCTTAGCCTCGAGCCGGGTCGATCCCTTCAGGGCCTGGACCTGATCCGCGGGATCACCATCGTCCGCAACGGCTACCGATGTCGAACGGGAACGGCGCCGACGACGACGGGTCGACCCCTCGTCGTCTGCCGTCGAATCATCCTGGGACGCGACGGATTCGCTCCCATCGGGCTTCTTCTCAGCGCTGGAAGCTTCGTCGGCCCTCTTGGAGCGCCGACGGCGCCGACTCTTCGGTTCGGCGTCCGACTCCTCGCTCGCGGAGCGCTCAACGGGAGAAGATTCGTCTGCCGACGCATCGGCGGTGCTCTCGTTCTCGGCGTCGCCAACGGTTTTCTTAGAGCGGCGCCGACGTTTGGGGGCCGCCTCCTCGCGTTCGGACATCTCCTCGGAGGCGGAGGAATTGCGGCGGCGCTTGGGTTCTGCTTCCTCGGCGGCGATCGGTGCTGCGACCTCGGGTGCGGCCTGGAAGACCGGCGCCTGGAACAGCAGCGACGCGGCGGGTGCCACGGGGGTGGTGGATTCGGTTGTCACGATTCTCCAATGGTGGGCGTGCGCCACGTGCCCGGACACACCCGTTATCATCGCCCGCGAGGGGCGGAAACCTAGTGGAGCGCAAACGCGCAGCGGTCGGCGGCGGTGGAAACGTCATCGCTCGACTCTCGTCACGGGGGCACGCCCGCGACATCCATTCGTCCTCATTGTCGCACACGACATGCTTTCCCCGTTGAATGCGACGGGAAAGGGTGACCAGGTCAACGCCTCACACGCCCAAATACAGGGCGTTTACCAGGAAAAATAATCAGACGCGTACGTCACAAAACGATCACCAAGCCCCGTTATCCCTTAGTACCGCCGACACATCTGGGCTACATTTGTGTCAACCCGTGACATAGGTCCTACGGCTGCGTCTCGGCTTCAACGACATCCCTCATCCCTACACGAGAAGGTCCCATCATGACCCTCGCGCAGACAGCGCTTGACGCGGTCACGGTCGGACGATGGCAGTTCGGCATCACAACCGTCTACCACTTCGTCCTCGTGCCGCTGACGATCGGCCTGTCCCTGCTGGTTGCCATCATGCAGACCGCATGGCACCGCACCGGCAAGGAGCACTGGCTCCAGGCGACCCGATTCTTTGGTAAGCTCCTCCTCATCAACTTCGCCCTCGGCGTGGCGACCGGCATCGTCCAGGAGTTCCAGTTCGGTATGAACTGGTCCGAATACTCCCGTTTCGTCGGCGACATCTTCGGCGCCCCGCTGGCCATCGAGGCACTCCTGGCCTTCTTCCTTGAATCCACGTTCCTCGGACTGTGGATCTTCGGATGGGGCCGTCTCTCCAAGGGCATGCACCTGGCGACCATCTGGTGCGTCGCCATCGGCACGATGCTCTCGGCAGCCTGGATTCTCGCGGCCAACGCCTGGATGCAGCATCCCGTCGGGGCACGCTTCAACCCCGAGACCGGCCGAGCCGAACTCGACGGTGTGGCTGGCTTCCTCAAGCTCATCACCTCCGGCGTCTACCTGAGCGAGTACGCTCACGTCATCACCTCCGCCTGGCTCGTCGCCGGATCATTCGTGGCCGGCATCGCCCTGTGGTGGATGGTGCGCACCGCTCGTGAGGGAAGCGAGCAGGCCGTGGCGCAGTCCCGGGACGTCTGGCGTCCGATCGCCCGCTTCGGGCTGGTCGCCGTCCTGATCGGCGGCCTCGGTACCGCCGCTTCCGGCCACATCCAGGGCCAGGAAATGGTCGCAGCTCAGCCAATGAAGATGGCGGCAGCCGAGGGCATCTGCGTGGACACCGACGGCGCGGCTTTCACGGTCGCCCAGTTCGGCTCCTGCCCCCTGGGCGATAACGGCGCGCACCCCACCCAGTTCATCCGCGTTCCCGGTGTCGCCTCCTTCCTGTCGCACAACTCCTTCTCGGCGACCTCCGAGGGGGTTTCCGACATTCAGGCACGCATGGTGGACCTGTTGAACTCGGACGTGAACTTCACCGCCAAGTACGGGGACGCCTCGCAATACGATTTCCGGCCCCCGCAAATGGTGACCTTCTGGTCCTTCCGCCTGATGATCGGCCTGGGGATGCTCGCCTTCCTCCTCGCCGCCTGGGGCCTGTGGGCCACCCGAGGCGGGCGCACGTCGTCCAACAAGTGGCTCGGCGTCGTCGCCCTGGTCAACCTACCGCTGCCTTTTGCAGCCGCTTCTTTCGGCTGGATCTTCACCGAGATGGGTCGCCAGCCGTGGGTCGTCGTACCGAACCTGGGTGCGCTGTCCGCGGGATCCGACCTGGGGTCGGTGGCCATGATGACCGAAATAGGCGTGTCCCCCAACGTTCCCGCCTGGCAGATGCTGGCCACCCTCGTCCTCTTCACTCTCCTGTATGGCGTCCTGGGAGTCTTCTGGTACGTCCTCATGAAGCGCTACGCCGTCGAGGGCATCCACTCCTCGCCCGAGGCTGATAAGCCCACGGCCGAAACACCCGCCGAGCTGTCTTTCGGATACTGAGAGAGGAACAACGAACATGACTCTGTCAATCCTGTGGTTCATCCTCATCGCCGTGTTGTGGACGGTCTACCTTATTCTCGAAGGCTTCGACTTTGGCGTCGGAATGCTCCTGCCCTTCGTCGCCAAGGGCGACCGCGAACGCACCCAGACGGTGCGCACGATCGGCCCCCACTGGGACGGGAACGAGGTCTGGCTCCTCACCGCCGGCGGCGCGACTTTCGCCGCTTTCCCCGAGTGGTACGCCACCATGTTCTCGGGCATGTACCTGGCCCTGTTTCTCATCCTGGTCTGCCTGATCGTGCGCGTCATCGCCCTCGAGTGGCGCTCCAAGATCGCCACCGAGAAGTGGCGCCACGCGTGGGACTGGGTGCACACGGCCAGCGCCTGGCTCGTCCCGCTGCTGCTGGGCGTCGCATTCGCCAACTTCGTGCAGGGCATGCGCATCGAGGTCGTTGACGCGGCAACGGGCACCGTTGTGGACCCGACGCTGGTGAATCAGTCGCTGGCGAGCGCAACGCACCAGCTGACGGGCGGTTTCTTCTCCCTTCTAACCCCCTACACCATCCTGGGCGGGCTGGCGGTTCTCGCCGTCTGTCTGGCGCACGGCGCGCAGTTCCTGGCGCTGAAGACCACCGGGGAGGGGCGCGATCGCGCCAACGCGATCGCCGCTCCGGCATCGATCGCCGCGACCGTCCTGGCCGCCGCGTGGCTGTTCTGGGGTCAGTTCGCGTACACGACGAATGTCCTGGCGTGGATCCCCCTCGTCGTTGCCGCCCTCGCGATCATCGTCTCCACCGCGCTCTCTCAGGCGTCGCTGCGGCGAGAGGGGCTGTCCTTCACGGCCTCCTCCGTCGCGATCGCCGGCTCCGTCGCATGGGTCTTCGCCTCGATGGCTCCCGCCGTTCAGAAGTCCTCGATTAACCCGAGCTACTCGCTGACGATTGAGCAGGCCTCGTCGACGAATGCGACGTTGACCGTCATGACGATCGTCGCGGCCTGCCTGGTCCCGATCGTTGCGGTCTACGTCATCTGGTCCTATTGGACGTTCCGTTCTCGCGTTGGTGCCGAGGACGTGTCGACCAAGACAGGGCTCCTGCTCAGCAAGATTCGCGTGGGAGAGAACTTCCTCTCCAGCTGACTCTTGTGCGCCGCTTGTGCCCGGTTCCGTCTCGCGGGACCGGGCACAAGCACATCCACGAGGCGACGCCGAGGACCTAAGACCCATGACGCCGCGCTTTGGGGCACAATGGTATCCGTGCGTCCTTTCGATCCTCGCCTGCTGCGATATGCCCGATCGGCTCGCGGCCCCATTGCTGCGACGGCCCTCCTTGGGACCGTCACCGCCGTCCTCGTTCTCGCTCAGGCACTGCTCGTTTCGTCGGCGCTGTCCCCGATCGTCTCCGGCAGCGCCTCCCTCGTTGACGTTCTGCCCACTATCGGGGCCATAGGACTCGTGTTCGCCTGTCGAGCCGGGTGCGTGGCCGCGCGCGAGGCACTCAGCACGCGAGCGGCGGGGGCAGCCGTGGCCGAGCTACGCCGCCGCGTCATCGACTCGGCTATTGCGCTGGGGCCTCGGTGGCGGGCGACCAATGGTGCACAGACGGCGGCTCTGGCCACCGGCGGCCTCGAAGACCTGCGCCCCTACTTCGTGGCCTTCCTCCCCCAACTGGTCCTCGTGTGCACCGTCACTCCCGCGGCGCTGGGGGTCATCCTGTTGCTCGACTTTTGGTCTGCCGTCATCGCGCTGCTCGTGATTCCGTTGATTCCCCTTTTCATGGTCCTGATCGGTCGCTTCACCCAGTCGGCCTCCGACGAGAAACTGGCGTCGATGAAGCGTCTGTCCGCCCAGCTCCTGGATCTCATCTCGGGATTGCCCACGCTCCGCGCGCTCGGGCGCGAGAGGGCTCCGCGCCCCCACCTGCGCGCGCTGGGCGAGGCGAATACGAAGGCGACGATGTCGACGCTGCGCGTGGCGTTTCTCTCGGGTGGTGTTCTCGAGTTCCTCACGACCCTCTCGGTGGCTCTGGTCGCCGTCGAGGTTGGGATGCGCCTGGTCTTCGGTCACATGTCGCTCTTTGACGGACTCGCGGTCATCATGCTGGCCCCCGAGGTCTTTGAACCCCTACGCCAGGTAGGCGCGCAATTCCACGCTTCTGCGAACGGCGTGACGGCCTCACGTGCCGCCTTCGATATCATCGAGGAGGCCGAGGCTCTGCCCCCTGCCGGATCTCTACCGTGCCCGGACATGTCCCGCACCGACATCGTCCTGGACGGCGTTGGCGTGCGCTCGCGCGAGGCCTGGGCGCCGAGTCCAACCTCGGGCATCGTGCGTCCGGCGACCGTGACGGCGCTGTCCGGACCCTCTGGGGCCGGAAAATCGACGCTCGTGTCGTGTCTGCTTTCCGACACTGTTCCCGACTGCGGTCGAATCCTGCTGCGCTCGGCGGCCTCGGGCGGCTCCGCCCGCTCAGATCTGCCGCTGTCCGAGGTCTCCCCCGCTTCGTGGAGGAGCACCATCTCCTGGGTGCCGCAATCCCCCACGCTGGCGCCCGGGACGATCCTGGACAGTATGGGAGGCCTCCCCCTGGAGAGCCTCACCCGAGCAGCCGAAGCGACGGGATTCGACGCCGTCCTGTCCGAGGCTCCCGATGGCTGGAACACGGTCATCGGACGCGGCGGGATCGGTTTGTCTGTCGGGCAGCGACAGCGCCTGGCTCTCACTCGAGCCCTCGCGGCCGACTCGCAGATCGTCATTCTCGACGAGCCCACGGCGCATCTGGACGCCGTGAGCGAGGAAACGATTATCGGGGCCATCAACGCGATGCGCGCCCAGGGCCGAACCCTCATCGTCATTGCTCACCGGAGCGCGGTCCTGGATATCGCCGACACGGTAATCGACGTGACCGCCGCGGCCATCAAGGAGGAACACGCATGAGGCTCTTCCTGACGCGCTCGGAATCCGCGGCGCTTCGCCGATGCATCGCTTTGCTTGGGGTATCGCGTTCCGGTTTCGCGCTCTCACTCCTCCTGGGAGTCGCGGCTCTGGGCTCGGCGATCGCGCTCGGGGGAACGGCCGCGTGGCTCATTGCCCGGGCATCCCAGCAGCCGCCCGTTCTCTACCTGACCGTCGCGGCCACGTCGGTGCGGCTCTTCGGTCTCTCGCGCGCCCTCGCCCGCTACCTGTCGCGCCTGGCCTCGCACAAGGTCGCGTTGTCGGGTATGGACAACCTGCGCGCGAACCTGTATGACCGCTTGTCGAGCGCTCCCGCGGCGGCGTTATCGTCCGTGCGACGCGGAGACCTGATGAGCCGGGCAGGAGCCGATGTCGACGAGGTCGGCAACGTCGTCGTGAAGACCGTCCTACCCGCGCTCGTCGCGCTCATCGTCGGCGTCGCGACCGTGGCGGTTGTCGCCGTCATCTCGCCCGCATCGGCACTCGTTCTTACGCTGTGCCTCCTTCTGTCGGGCGTGGTGGCGCCCGCCCTGATCGCCCGCTCCGTGCGGATGGCCGAGGGCGAGGGGGGCGACGCGCGCGCGGATATCGCCGCCACCACCCTGGCGCTGCTGGAGGGGGCCACCGAGCTCTCGCTGGCCGGGACACTGCGCGGAGCCACACGGACGCTCGCCCGTGCCGAAGCGTCTTTGCGTCAGGCTCTTGCTCGCTCTGCTCGCCTGTCCGCGCTCGCCCGAGGCCTGGACGTGTGCGCTGTGGGAATGGCGCTCATCGCCGCTCTCCTCATCGGTATCCCGCACGCGCTCTCCGGCGCGCTCCCGCAGGTTCTCCTCGCCGTCATCGTTCTCATTCCGCTGTCCTCCTTCGAGGGCGTCGCTGAGCTTGCTCCAGCCGCGTCCCAGCTGGTCCGCAGCGCGCAGGCAGCTCAGCGCATCTGCGCTCTCATCGGTGAGGAGTCTCCCTCCGCCTCGCACGCCATCCCTCAGGGCGCCACCCTCATCGAGGCTCACGATCTCGCGATCGGCTGGCCGGGCGGCCCCACCCTGGTTGAGGGGATCACGTTCACGCTGCGCGCGGGTGCCTCCGTGGCCATCGTCGGACCGTCGGGGATCGGCAAGACAACGCTGCTGGCCACCCTCACGGGAGTGATCCCCCCCAAGTCCGGTCAGGCCCTCATCAACGGGGTGCCCGCGTGGGGGGCGCGCCGCGACGACGTCGCCTCCCACATCACCATGACCGCCGAGGACGCCCACATCTTCGCAACCAGCATCTACGAGAATCTGCGCGTCGCGAAGGCGTCCCTGACGCGCGAAGAGGCCGTGACGTCACTGCAACGAGCGGGACTTTGCGAGTGGATCGACTCTCTTCCTGACGGAATCGATACGGTGATCGGTTCGGGTGCGACGACGGTGTCCGGGGGTGAACGCCGCCGCCTGTTGATGGCGCGCGCGCTCCTCGTCCCGGCCCCCGTCATGGCGGTGGACGAGGCGTCGGAACACCTGGACGGCGAGACCGCGGACAGGCTCATGAACACCCTCCTGACTCCCCCACCCGATCGCGCTACCCTGGTCGTCACGCATCGCCTCAGCGCCCTCGACCAGGCCGACCAGGTACTCGTTTTGGGACGCGTGCAGGCCGGTCAGTGCGCGAGGGTGGTTGCACAGGGCACGCACGCGCACGTTCTATCTTGCCTGCCCGGCTACCGGTGGGCACTCGATCAGGAGGAACAATGAGCACCGACAGCACGGACTTTACCCTTCTCGAAGCGGCGCTGGATCTGACCAGCTCCCTGGACCTGAAGGCAGGCCTGCAGAACTTCGTCAACCAGGCGTGCGCTCTCACCTCCTCGCCGCACGCCACGCTGACGGTCCTTGACACGTGGGGTGCGACAACGTTGCAGCTCGAGCACCACGACACCCTGCCCGCGCCCGATGTCCCCCGGGCGCTCATCACGGCCATTCCCGTCACCGAGCCTCTTCTCGTCAACTCGCCCACCGACGCGACCGACCTCGACCTTCCGCCGTCCACTCCCGCGTTCCTCGGCGTCTCGGTCCTGGTTCACGAGCAGGTGTACGGAAGGCTCTATCTCACGGGGAAGCCGGGGGGATACACGGCCGGCGACTCGGCCGTGGTCGCCGCGCTGGCTCCGGCTGCCGGCATCGCCGTTGAGAACGCTCACCTCTACGCGGACTCACGCCGTACGGAACGCTGGATCAGCGCCTCTCAGTCTCTGACGACAACCATGCTGGAGGGGGCCGATGAGGAGGAGGCTCTCGAGCTCATCGCGAAGACGGTGCGCGAGGTGTCCCACGCGGACACCGCGATCATCGTCCTCCAATCCGTGGGCGATACATGGGCGGCCGAGATCACCGACGGAAAGAATGCCTCGAGCCTGCTCGGCTTGGTTTTTCCACCCGAGGGGCGCGCGATGAGCGTGTTGCATGAGGGGACCGGCATGATCGTCGACTCGATGGCCCGCGCCCAGACGATGCGCATGCCACAGCTGGCCGCCTTTGGTTCCGCCCTCTACGCTCCGCTGCGTTCTCGAGGAGTATCATCGGGCGTCCTCATCCTCTTGCGCCAGATCGGTGCTCCCGAGTTCGACAGCGCCGAGCTCTCCCTCGCTGAATCCCTGGCCTCTCAGGCCACCCTCGCGCTCGAGCTGGCCTCCGCGCGCCACGCCCAGGACGTGGCAGCCCTCCTGGATGAGCGAGATCGGATCAGCCGCGACCTGCACGATTTTGCGATTCAGCAGCTCTTTGCCACCGGGATGGCCCTGGACGCGGCCAAGCAGAAGATTACCCAGGGGGAGGCGGATCCAGCCTCCTTGGAGTCGCTCATCGACTCCTCTCTTGCCTCAATTGACGAGGCCGTCCGCCAGATCCGCACGATCGTGCACAACCTGCGCGAGCGGGATAAGGCCGTCGGCCTGGTCGAGCGAATCCGCAGGGAGTCGTCGCTGACGCGCTCCGCCCTCGGCTTTGCCCCCTCCCTGCTCATCACCCTCGACGGCAATGCGATCAACTCGGACCTGGACAACGAGCTGGTCGTCATTGACGAGTTCGATGGCCGCGTCGACCCGGACCTCTCCGATGACGTCGTCGCAATCGTGCGTGAGGGGTTGTCGAACATCGCGCGTCACGCTCACGCGACGGCCGCGACCGTATGCGTTGACGTGTCCGGGCGAGGCAAGTCCGGGCGGGTGCGCATCACGATCACCGACGATGGGCGCGGGATCGATCCGTCGCGGACCCGCAACTCGGGTCTGGCCAACATGGCCGAGCGCGCTCGGCGCCACCACGGCAGCTTCGATACCGGATCAGGTGGGGATGGAGGCGGAACCAGGGTCACGTGGATC
>ERZ773035.2718-NODE-2718-length-11150-cov-9.339703_pt1 | contig 11150 bp, 9 predicted proteins | sample MGYA00511487_ERZ773035 | MGnify/ENA primary metagenome ERZ773035 (study PRJEB29015, sample SAMEA2737985) | human oral metagenome | biome: human oral; feature: human-associated habitat; material: dental | place: China | collected 2024 ...
AACGGTCTCCAAAACCGTAGGTTGTGAGTTCAAGTCTTACTGCCCCTGCCATTGAAATAAGCCGTATCATGTCTAACGATACGGTTTTTCTTTTCTCTCATCTTCTTTTTATTGTAAAAAATCTAGTGATGGTGTAAAATATATGGGCAAGGTGATTTGTTTTGCCATGGATTTAAGGAGGAGATATATCAATGAAAAGGTTCGTCCAGATGGCGTTGGTTCTATGTCTTGTGCTTATTGGTGTACAGGCTTCAGCGTCTGCTTATGCCGATAAGGTAACCCTTCCGGAAGGCGCTGTTCTTACGAATATCAATCGTCTTGCAGTCGGTGCTCCTCTTTATGTGCAAGTTGAGGATACGGCGCCTTCACTTGAGATTCTGACACAGGTAGTGTCAGATGCGAGCCGAATCACACATACAAATATTGTTCCGTATGATGTTATTGTGAATGGGCTTCAAACAAACAGTGGTGTTGATATTAAGACGCTTCCGCGCCGTGATGCAGCAAAGGTATTTAAGGATAATGTAGCATCTTTTGCAGATGCCTACATTATCCTGACGGTTGCGAACAACAGCCGCACGACGTTCTTCTTTGATGTCTACCGCTCCGGTTCGAACGAGCTTCTCTATACCTATGAGATTCGTGCAAACAAGTCAGACGGAAATACGGTAGCAACATTCTCAGCGCTCTCTGAGCAGTTTTATAAGAACTGGCAGCGTTCCATCGAGGCTCAGAACAAAGGAAAATAAAAAGATATAGGAAAGAAAGCTCTCATGTTAATAATGAGAGCTTTTTATCATGTAAGAAAAATACAGTTCATACCTAATCAGATATATTTGCGACCCACCTCCATAGTAAACAATGATTTCATTTGACAAATGTCCTATGCTATAATAATATAAATAGGTTACGTTTGAATGGTTGATTTGGGGAGGAAATATAATTTTATGGGAATGAACGAAAATCTGCGTAATATCGCAATTATCGCGCACGTAGATCATGGAAAGACGACTCTGGTGGATGCGATGCTGCGGCAGAGCCATGTATTTCGTTCAAATGAACAAGTCAGTGATCGCGTCATGGATTCTGGTGATATTGAGCGTGAGCGTGGCATTACCATACTTTCAAAAAATACGGCAATTCTCTATGATGGCATTAAAATCAATATTGTCGATACACCCGGGCATGCGGACTTTGGTGGTGAGGTAGAACGCGTTCTTAACATGGTGGACGGTGTTCTCCTTCTTGTTGATGCGTTTGAGGGCCCCATGCCGCAGACGAAGTATGTGCTGCGCAAGGCACTGGAGCAGAAACTCAAACCGATTGTCGTCATTAATAAGATTGACCGTCCCGATCAGCGCGTGGACGATGTTTATGATGAGGTTTTGGAGCTGTTCATGGAACTGGATGCGGACGATGACCAGCTGGATTTCCCTGTGATCTATGCGACGGCACGTGACGGTGTCGCGAAGTTCAAGATGGAGGATGAGAGCGACACTCTGGAACCGCTCATGCAGACGATTGTGAAGGCAATTCCGGCGCCGCAGGGCGATGCAGATGGTCCTCTGCAGATGATGGTGACGACGCTTGAGGCTGATGACTATGTGGGACGAGTGGCGATCGGCCGCATCATTCGCGGCTCTGTGCATCCAAATCAGAATGTTGTTGTTATCAGCGGCGATCATGAGACAAAGGCAAAGATCGGCAAGGTCTATGTCTATCAGGGGCTTAAGCGTGTTGATGTCGATATGGCAGGAATGGGGGAGATCGTTGCTCTGACAGGGCTCGGCGATGTGAGCATCGGCTATACGGTGGCAGATGCGGAGAACCCGGAGGCCTTGCCGACAATTAATATTGATGAGCCGACGCTTTCGATGACATTTGGGGTCAACACAAGTCCCTTTGCAGGGCGTGAGGGACAGTTTGTGACCTCGCGGCATCTGCGCGACCGACTATTTAAGGAAATCGAGACGAATGTAGCGATGCGCGTCGAGGAGACGGATTCGGCGGATGTGTTCAAGGTTTCGGGACGCGGTGAGTTGCATCTCTCGATTCTGATTGAGCAAATGCGCCGCGAGGGTTATGAACTGCAGGTCGGAAAACCAGAGGTTGTCTATAAGACGATTAACGGGCAGAAATGCGAGCCAATGGAGAATCTGACGGTCGAGGTCCCACAGGAGTATATGGGTGCAGTTATGGAGGCGCTTGGCACGCGCAAGGCGGAACTCTCGAATATGACGGAGCTGTCGGGCTACATCCGCATGGAGTTTTTCATTCCTGCGCGCGGACTGATCGGATTCCGTTCGGAGCTCCTGACGAGCACGAAGGGCAACGGTATAATGAACCATATCTTCCATGGCTATGTGCCATACAAGGGGGATATGAGCGGGCGCTCTCACGGCTCGCTTGTGGCATTTGAGCAGGGGGAGACGACGGGCTATGGTATTTTCTCTTTGCAGGACCGCGGGACAATGTTTATCTCGCCGGGACAGCAAGTCTACGAGGGGATGATTGTCGGCGAGAATTCGCGCGACATTGATATGGACATCAATCCATGCAAGAAGAAGAATGTCACGAATATGCGTACATCAGCATCCGATGAGGCGATTCGTCTTACGCCGCCGCGTATTCTCAGCTTGGAGCAGGCGCTTGAGTATATCAATGACGATGAGCTCGTTGAGGTAACGCCGGAGAATGTTCGTCTACGTAAGGCGATTCTAGATCGTACTGCACGTGGGCGTGCAGCGAAAAATGCACGAAAATAACAGCATGGTATGCAAATTCCTATTTTAATTCGGCTTTTATGGAAATAAGACAATTTTTATGATAATATATACTTATTGATGGAGTGATAACATTAATAAATAATGTGCTCAGGCAATAGACTTGATGAGGAAGGAAGAAATAAATGAGTGCGAATTCATTATATTCTCGCGTGAAAGATGTTGGTTCACGTGTACTGAACGCATTCATGCCTTTGCCAGAGGACGATGATGAATATGAGGAGGATACTACTTCACTTCAAGAACAGCATCAAGAATATGAGTCCATACGGGAAAGGCGTGTTGCTGGCGGCGGGACGGTATCATCGTTTGCTCCTTCGTCTTTTCATACCACAGGATCGCATGATGGAGCGCATATATCCAGTACTGGCGATGCAGGTACACAGTTTACAGTTCACACGACAAAGGTCGCAGAACTCAAAGTTCGCATCCATCGACCACGCCGTTATGATGATGCGGCAGAAGCCGTTTTGCAGCTCAAACAGGGCATTGCGATTGCTGTGAATTTTGATTGTATGGAGGAAGCGGAGCGACGCCGTGTCTGTGATTTTCTCAATGGGGCCTGTTATGTACTGCACGGGACGGGGCGTGTTGTTTCAAGCACGATTGTTTTGTATGCGCCCAAGGGAGTTACTGTGACAGATGCGATGGTACTGCATCCATAGTCGTCTGTGAAACTTATCTGTATTTTGAAAGCCACTGCATGCAACAGTGCATTGGCTTTTTTATATGGTAGGTGCAGTCAAAAAATTTAATCCGTCATTTATCCGTTCTTAAAAGCTGTCAAAGGCGGGGTATATAAAGTATAAATAAACTTAGATGATTTATGAAGGAGTAGGAGAGAAATGAAAATAATCAATAAGCGATATGTTTCTATTGTACTTGCCGGTATGATGGGGATAGGAGTACTTGCAGCCGATCTTGGCGCAGTGGAGGCAAAGAGTACATCTCCGTATATCAATGGGGCGACAAATGAATATAGCTTTCGCATGAAAGAAGAGGAGCGAATCCACGACCAGAATGTCAGACGCATTCAATTTGATTTTCGCCGTGATGGAAATCAAGAGAAGTATGATCGTGCGATGAAAGAGGAGCAGAAACGGCACGACCAAGCCGTCAAGGAAATAAAGAGAGATTATGAGCGTCGGGGGTATAGCCGCCGCTGAATTTATGGATTCAAGCAGAGCTGATATACAATGGTATATTAGCTCTTTTTTGTGTCAAAACATAGGAAGTATTTACAATAACCCATTAAAAATGATAAGATGAGATGTAATATTTTTGGTGCGGAGTACATCCGCGTAAATTTTCTTTTATCCAAAAGGGTGGTACGCAAAGATGAATGAGCTTCTCTATAAGATCCCTGCACACACGCCGCGCGAGGAGATTATCGCACAGCTTCGGGCACATCCGGAGGTGCGCTTTGTCTCGTTGGTTGGCATCGATATGGCAGGCAATGATACAGATGAGAAGATTCCCGTACGGATTTTTATTGAGGATATTGAAAAATTCTACAATGGAACTGCTGTGCAAACGGATGGATCATCTGTTGTTCTGCCAAAGATTGCAACCATCAATAATGCAAAGGTAGACCTTCCCATCGATCCCGCGGTCAACTGGTTTGTAGACTATGATCCAGAGAGCTCGGATGAGGAGACAGGGCTTCCCGTTGGAACGCTCCGTATTCCGTCCTTTATTATTCATGAGGGGAAACGTGTGGATTCACGAGCTGTACTCGTGGATACACTTGCCTATGTCAAGCAGGAACTGCTTGATTTCTTTCATGCGCACCCTTCGATTTCCGGAGCGCCGCATCTCAACGGGACAGACATTGTGGATATTTGCTTCACATCTGCGACAGAGCTTGAGTTTTGGGTCAAGACCCCACTCGATGACAACGCTTCGATTGAGGAGATGTCAGCTTCGCAGGTGATGAATGAGCAGTACTGGGAACGCACGCATGGAGCAGTACGTACGGCTCTTGAGGACTGCATGATCCAGCTCGATCGATATGGGTTTCACATGGAGATGGGGCATAAGGAAGTGGGGGGGCTTAAGGCACAGATTGACGAAAGCGGCCGCATGACACATGTCTGTGAGCAGATTGAAATCGACTGGCAGTACGACCATGCCGTGCAGGCAGCGGATAATGAGCTTTTTGTCCGTACGTTTGTGCGTGAGATCTTCCGTCTTTACGGTCTTGAGGTCAATTTCAAGGCGAAGCCGCTGATTGGGCTTGCCGGCAATGGAGAACATACACATCTGAGTCTTGCAGCAGTGACGCGTGATGGCAAGCGACACAGCCTTTTTGCCGCCGATGACCAGCACAAAGACTATATGAATGGGGTCGGTTACGGGGCACTCATGGGGCTCTTAAAGAACTATGAAGCAATTAACCCTTTTGTTTCGGCAACGAATGATTCCTTCAATCGCCTTAAGCCTGGGTTTGAAGCACCGGTCTGTGTGGTTACATCCTTTGGGGCATCTCCTGCCATTCCATCGCGCAACCGTACAGTGCTTGTCAGTCTGATCCGTGATCTTAAAAATCCACTTGCAACACGGTTTGAACTGCGTGCCACCAATCCGTATACAAATACCTATCTTGTCATTGCAGCGTGTTATCTTGCCATTCTGGACGGCATCAAAAAGACAGCAGGGCGTACGACGACACAGCTGCTTGCAGAACTCTCCAAGCAGCCGGGAGAGGCTGGGGTCTACCTTGAGACGAACCGCGCATATCGGAGTGAAGAGGATGTTTTTGAACATTACACTGCCGAGGAGCGTGATATGCGTTTTGGAAAACCGCCCGCAACAGTCTGGGAAAATATGCTCGGATTCGATCTCTACCCGGATAAGACGGCGGTATTGACCACCGGAAGTGCACTGCGCCCGCAAATCATCGAATCGTTCCGTACGGGTGCGCTTCTGCGGTGGAGGACGGAGCTTATCAGTCGGATTATTCCGGAGAATCGCAATCTTGTCCGGCGCATGACGGAGATTAAGAGTGACTTTGTCACCGATCAGGATGTCTATACATGGAATAAGATTCATGATCTTAGGATCTATCTTGCAAAGGATACGATTGATGACAAGGCACTCTTTAGCTTGCTCATTAAGGCTTTGACAGAGGGGGACTATCCGACTGCATCCGCCCTTCAGCTCGAAATGTATGCCAAGATGGAGGAACTGAAAGAGCTTTATGACAGTTATAAGAAAAATATCATTTAAGTTCTTTTCCTATTTTTTCTGATACGAAATTATGGACATTGCTGTCTCTCTCTCATGACGATCGCCTTTTTTCATGAGGGCGGGACTTTCTTTTTGTTGCTTAGATTGTGTTTATCGTAACGGAAAGACTTGACGGCTTTGTTATAATGAAATTGTGTTAGGAGAACTGTTGTATCCATAGCGGAAGGTGAGAGCGATCGAATTTCATGCCTTGACCAAAGAAGACAAGCCTTTACTTGATCGATATTTTCGTGCAAATTACTATGAAAATTCCCATTTTAACTTTACGAATCTCTATATGTGGCGGGAGCCATTTCATGTTCAAATCGTCGAGGAGGAGGATGTTCTCTATGTGACGAGTTCATGGAAAGGAAAACTTGCCGCTCTTCAACCATTCTGTGTGCCTGCTCGATACGCTGAGGCAACTCAAAAACTCCTTGCATATTTCGAGGAGGTTGGACAGCCGTTTCACATTTACGATATGGAACGCGATTATGCGGATTTTTTGCGCAGTTGCAGTTGCGCAGAATTTGATGTTGTTGCTGATAGAGATAATTACGATTATGTATATCTTTCAGAGAAACTCATCAGCCTTTCTGGACGAAAGCTGCATTCAAAGAAAAATCATTTGAATGCGTTTCACAAAGAGCATCCGGATGCGGTATATCAGCCCATTACTGATGAAATTGTCACCCAATGTAAATTGGAGCTGAACAGTTGGTACAAGCAGCACAAACAGGAGGATGGAACGGTTGACCCGTTTATCAATTATGAGCGCACAGCGATTCTTGAGGTGCTGAACAATTTCACAGATTTTCGTCTGCAAGGGGGAGCGATTCTCCTCAATGGACGTGTGATCGCTTTTACGTTCGGCGAACAGCTCAACAAGGATACGGCTGTTATTCACGTGGAAAAAGCAGACCCCGAGGTGCGCGGTGCCTATCCTGCAATCAATCAGGGGTTTGTGGAGCACGCATGGGGACATCTTACCTATATCAATCGGGAAGAGGATATGGGGATCGAGGGACTGCGCAAGGCAAAGGAATCGTATAAGCCAGAGAAACTGATTGAAAAATTCAATGCAACGCTGAAATAAGGTTTACAAAAGCACAGTGAATGTGCTATGATTACACGGCATTGAGCCATAAAGGCCTGCCCTTCGTCCGATGGAGCGGCGAAGGGTTTTTCCTATATGGAAATTTTTTTGGGGGGAACAGTCATGAACCATACCAAGTATGCCAAAGGATATTTTATGCCGCCGGAGATTCAGCTCGATTGGCTGCGCAAGGATGCGCCGGATCATGCGCCGATCTGGTGCAGTGTCGATTTGCGTGACGGCAACCAGTCGCTCATTATTCCAATGAGCCTAGATGAAAAGTTGGCATTTTTTGATCTCTTGGTTCGTGTGGGGTTCAAGGAAATCGAAGTTGGTTTTCCCGCAGCCTCAGAGACGGAATTTGAGTTTTTGCGCCGCCTTGTAGAGAATAACTTGATCCCTGATGATGTGACAGTGCAGGTCTTGACACAGGCACGTGAGCACATCATCCGTAAGACGTTTGAAGCACTGCGCGGCGTTAAGAATGCAATCGTTCATGTCTACAATCCGACCTCTGCTGCGCAGCGTGAGCAGGTATTCGGGATGTCAAAGGAGGAAATTCTAGGAATTGCCGTAGATGGGGCAAAGCTCCTCAAGCAGCTCGCAGCGGAAGAAGGTGTGAACTACCGTTTTGAATATTCCCCCGAGAGCTTTACCGGAACGGAGCCGGAGTATGCACTTGAGGTCTGCAATGCCGTTTTGGATGTCTGGCAGCCAACCCCTGAGCGAAAGGCGATCATCAATCTTCCTGTCACGGTACAGATGTCCATGCCGCATGTCTATGGTATGCAGATTGACTATGTCAACAGGCGGCTGAGATACCGGGATGGTGTTGTCCTTTCGCTCCATCCGCATAATGACCGAGGCTGTGGTGTAGCAGATACGGAAATGGGGCTCTTGGCTGGTGCAGAGCGTGTTGAGGGAACGCTCTTTGGCAATGGGGAGCGTACGGGCAATGTGGATATCATCACTGTTGCAATGAATATGTTTGCGCTTGGTGTGGACCCAAAGCTCGACTTTTCCAATTTGCCTCATCTCGTCGAAGTCTATGAAAAAGTCACGCGGATGCAGGTAAATCCGCGGCAGCCGTATGCGGGGTCACTGGTCTTTGCTGCATTTTCTGGGTCACATCAAGATGCCATTGCCAAGGGGATGAAATACAGGGAAGAACAAAACCCTGCCACATGGACTTTGCCATATCTTTACATTGATCCAAAGGATGTCGGACGTGCCTACGAAGGGGATGTCATACGCATCAACAGCCAATCTGGCAAGGGCGGGGTCAGCTACATCATGGAGTTGCAGTATGGCATCATTATGCCGAAGAATATGCGTGAGGACTTCAGCTATCGTGTCAAAGCTGTTTCTGACAATGGGCATCGGGAACTTATGCCAGATGAGATCTATCAAGTCTTTATGGATACCTATGTCAATATCTCTGCTCCCTATGAATTGATGGATTTCCATTTGAGGAAGCTGCCAGACGGTATGCATGTAGGAGATGTTCAGCTCAAGGAGGAGGGCGTAGAGCGTACCTTTGAGGCACGCGGCAACGGACGTCTAGACGCGATTTCCAATGCCTTGCAGCAAAATCTAGCGCTTTCCTATTCGAATCTTACATACAGTGAACATGCACTTGAAATTGGTCAGACATCGCGTGCAATCTCTTACATCAGTATCACGGGAGCAGATGGGCACGTCTACTGGGGCGCAGGGATGGACACGGATATTATCACCTCCTCAGTGCTTGCGCTCTTTAGTTCCATCAATCGCATGAAGCAATGAGGCGGTGATCCCATGACGGAAGCGCTCGCAGAAAAATTAAAATTGCTTCCGGATTCTCCTGGCGTCTATATCATGAAGGATGTGCGCGGAAAGATCATCTATGTGGGCAAGGCAGTCGTGCTGAAAAACCGCGTGCGCCAGTATTTTCAGAGCAGCCGCAGTCAAGCACCGAAAGTACGTGCGATGGTTTCGCATATAGCAGATTTCGAGACAATTATGACCGCCAACGAGGTTGAGTCGCTGATCCTAGAAGCCAATCTCATCAAAAAGCACCGCCCACGGTATAATATCCGACTGAAGGATGATAAGAGTTATCCATATGTAAAAGTGACGGTGCAGGAGGACTTTCCTCGTGTATTCATTACGCGGCGTGTTATGCACGATGGCGCGCGCTACTTTGGTCCTTATACCAATGTGACAGCACTACGTGACAGCCTAAAACTACTCAGACGCCTTTTTCCTTTGCGTACATGCCGCATTATGCCAGAACGCCCTTGTCTTGAGTATCATATCAAGCGCTGTCTTGCTCCGTGTGTGGGCAAGGTATCGCAGGAGGACTACGGGGCGATGATACGGGCGGTCCTGCTCTTTCTTGAGGGGCGGACAGATGATGTGGAACGTGCACTTGAGCAGCGTATGCAGCATGCTGCTCAGGCATACCATTTTGAGATTGCTGCACGGCTGCGCGACCAGCTTGCGGCTGTGCGCGCGGCGACACAGCGGCAGAACATTGTGACAGGGGCGGGCGATCAGGATGCCATCGGCATGGCCCGGTCTTCGGTCGGTGTCTGTGTTCAGATTTTCTTCATCCGCAGCGGCAAGATGATTGGGCGTGAACATTTTCTCCTGCGTGGAAGCGAAGAAGAAAGTGATGTGGATGTTTTGCGTGCCTTTCTCGAACAGTATTATAATCAGGCAACATTTGTTCCGCGTGAGGTGCTCCTTCCGCAAGTGCTTGCAGATGCAGACAGGGAGGTCATTCAAAACTGGCTTTCTGAGAAGAAGGGCGGCGGGAGGGTTGTGCTGCTCACGCCCCAGCGCGGCACAAAACGTGATCTTATCGTCATGGCGACGGGGAATGCAGAAAAATTCCTTGCCGATGAGCAGACGCGTCAGAGCCTTTCGGATCAACAGACCTTGGGCGCAGTCGAAGAACTCGGTCGTTATCTTGGACTAGAAAAAGCACCCTATCGTATGGAATGTTTTGATATTTCTCATAATCAAGGACAGGAAACCGTTGCTTCGATGGTTGTCTTTGAAGGGGGCCTGCCGAAGAAGTCAGACTATCGGCGCTTTAAGATCAAAAGTGCCGAGGGAAAGCCAGACGACTTCCTCTCTATGCGCGAGGTAACGACCCGCCGTTATGTTGGGCTTCCAGAGGAGGAGCTGCCAGATCTCATTGTCATTGATGGCGGCAAAGGGCAGCTTTCTTCTGCACTTGAGATCATTCGTATGGAGGCGGGACATAAGAATGTTCCTGTTGTTGGACTTGCAAAACAATTTGAATTGATCTTTACCGAAGGCTGTCCCGATCCTGTTGAGTTGCCACGACGCAGTGCATCGCTCTATCTCATCCAACGCATTCGCGATGAAGCACATCGGTTTGCGATTACCTTTCATCGAAAACTGCGCGGCAAACGCAACCTCGTTTCTGTACTCGATCATATTGTTGGAGTTGGCCCTAAGAGACGGCAGAGCCTCTGGACACATTTCGGTACACTCGATAAGATCAAAGCGGCGTCTATTGAAGAACTCGCCGCTGCACCCGGGATGAACCGTCCCGCTGCTGAGGCAGTGTTTCATTTCTTTGAGGCGCAGAAAGAAATGCGTGGGCGATAGAGACATCCCATTGGAAATTTGTAAAAGTATATACTGCATGTGTAAAAAAAGATATATCCCTCTAGCCAAAACAGATAAAATAGTGTAATATAATAATCATTATTGGATAGTAACTTTTATACAAGTCATATATCCCAATAACATTGTGTATATATTATTTTTAGGAGGAAAGTCTTATGAAAACATGGGTTTGTACAGTATGCGGCTGGATTTATGATGAGGCTGTCGGCGCTCCGGAGTACGACCTTGCGCCTGGCGTTGCATTTGCAGATTTGCCGGAGGATTTTGTCTGCCCACTCTGTGGCGTGGATAAGTCGCTGTTTGAACAGCAGGAGTGACGTTGCGTACTGTGCACATGAGGATGGGGGCTGTTGCACGAAACGAACATGCAGCAGCCTCAATTTTGTGCAAAAACACAG